>Ga0209302_10002755_pt1 | contig 10236 bp, 9 predicted proteins | sample ArcOceMetagenome_2_FD_187445 | JGI IMG/M metagenome (GOLD analysis project Ga0209302, IMG submission 187445) | Marine eukaryotic phytoplankton communities from Arctic Ocean - Arctic Ocean ARC135M Metagenome (SPAdes) (version 2) | ecosystem: Environmental > Aquatic > Marine > Oceanic | place... | reverse complement strand
CGCCTCCGCCGCCCTCGCCGCCGCCGCCCGCGCCGCCGCCAGCATCGCCGCCGCCGCCCGGGGATCCACCGTTCCCCCCGGGTACTGCGCCGGTGCCGCCGCCGCCGTCGCCACCCCCTCCCTCACCACCACCGTCGCCTCCGCCCCCTTCCCCCCCGCCCTTGCCGCCGCCACCGTCACCGCCGCCGCCTTCGCCACCGCCCTCTGCGCCGCCACCCAGCCCTCCGCCGCCCTCGCCGCCACCGCCCTCGCCGCCGCCCGCGCCGCCGCCTCCCTCGCCACCGCCGCCCTCGCCGCCGCCTCCGTCGCCGCCCCCTCCCTCGCCCTCGCCTCCGCCACCCTCACCCTCGCCGCCGCCGCCCTCGCCTCCTCCTCCGTCGCCGCCACCCTCGCCGCCGCCCTCGCCGCCGCCGCCCTCGCCTCCTCCTCCCTCGCCGCCGCCTTCGCCGCCGCCACCCTCGCCCCCCGCCTTGCCGCCATATCCTCCAGGCGCGGGTCCGAAGCCGCCGCCGCCCTCCCCGCCGCCGCCCTCCCCGCCACCTGCGCCGCCGCCGCCGTCGCCGCCGCCGCCGTGCCCACCCCCGCCGGAGTCACCGCCACCTCCACCGCCCTTCCCGCCGCCGAGCCCGCCTCCTGCCTGCCCGCCGCCCTCGCCACCGCCCCCTGCCAGCCCACCGGCGCCTCCACCCCCGTCGCCGCCGCCCGCCCCTCCGAGCCCACCGCCCTACCTGCCCGCCCCGCCGTCCCCGCCGTCCCCGCCGCTGTCGCCACCGCCGCCGCTGACGCCGCCCCCGCCGCGTTCGCCACCTCCGCCATCGACCCCGCCGCCGCTGCCGCCCGCGCCGCCGGGCGGCTTCTCGCCACCCTTGCCGACGTCGCCGCCGCCGCCGGCGTCGCCCGTGGCGTTCGTGCTCTCGCTGGTCGTGACGATCGACGCCGCCGAGCTCAACCTCACCTCCGTCTCCTCTGTCACCGCCGCGTCGAGCCAGTGGCTCGCCGACGCCATCAGCGACGTCAACACGACACACACGGAGGTGCTCGTGTCGCAGACGGTGCTCATCTACGTCTCTCTGCCCGCGGCCTCCGCCAGCGACGCTGCCGAGCAAGAGGCGGTCCGCGCCGCCGCCGAGACAGCTGCGTGCGACGGGCTCGAGGTGGCGTGCACGGTGACCCTCGGCAGTGGCACGGCACGCCGCTTGTTACACACGCGCACGCCCGCGCTTGCGAGCGTGCCCCGCCGGCTTTCCGAAGCGGCCGCCACGACACAACTCATCCTCTCCGTGGCACGCACCTTCTCCAGTGTCGCCGCCACCAACGTCTCCTCTGCCGCCGCACTGCCGGGCCTCGTGATGCAGGGCGTACAGGTCGACGTGCCGGCGGCCACGCTCGATGGCGCGGCGCTCGGCGCGATCTCGGTCGAGCTCATCATCGAGAAGCAGGGCGGCGCCGCCGAGAGCGAAGACCTTGTCAACGCCACGCTCGGCGGTGGCGGCGCCGGCGCCGCGCTCTCCACCGCCCTCGCCACCAGCCTCGCCCTCGACCCGGCCGCTGTGTCCGTCGCGGCGCCTGTCACCGTCTTCCCCCCCGCGCCTCCACCGCCGCCGCCGCCCGCGCCGCCCGTGGTGCCGCCGCCGTCGATGCCGCCGCCCACGCCGCCGCCCACGCGCCCGCCAGCGCCGCCGCCACAGTCGCCGTCGCCCCAGGCGCCGGGTGCGGCCGGGCTGCCAATCGAGCTGCCGACAATGATCGCGATTGCGTGCGCCGCGGGCGTCGGGCTGACGCTCGTGCTGCTCGTGTGCCTGCTCGTCAGCAATCGGCGCAAGCAGAAGGTGCACGCTACCGATGCCACCCAGTTATCACCCCCATGGTACCTGGTCTCACACATCCCTTCCTCCCTCCAGGTGCACGACCAGCAGATGGTCTCGCAGCTGCAGAAGATGCGCACGGCCGTACTGCGCGTCGAGCAATCCCAGCTCTCGCAGCCGTCCGACCCCGAGCAGATGCAAGCGCCCTCCGGCAGCGCGCCGCCTAGTGGCCTCAGGTGCCGCCCGCCCGCCCGCACCCCGCCCGTTCTTATTTCGCCCTGACACGCACGTACGCCGTCCTAGCGTCTGTTCGGCGCGCCCGTTCCTCCTCCCATGCGACCTGCAGCGAGCACGCGCCCACGCGCACGAGCACCCCTCCACCCCCCCCATAATCCCGCACACGACGCCGCCCCACGCGTTTGCTCCTGCGTTGGCGCAGTGCCATCGAGGAGGCACGGCTGCTCGTCGCCGACTTCGCGCGTCGCGACTCGTCGACCTCACGACTACTCGGTGCTGAGCCCGCCACCGACACGAAGCGGACCGGCAGCGGCCGCCTGCTCGGCAGCCTCCGATCCGCGGGCGCCGCTGACCGTTTTGTCATGGAGCCGCCCGCCCTCTTGCCGCCCATTGGCTCGCCCGCCCACACCTCCCTCATTCGTGAACGGACGGAGGGCGGCCTGGACATAGTCATGGGCGGTGGCGCCGAAGCTGCCGCAACGGGTGGCCGCTTCCTGATGCAGCCGCCCGCCCTCGCGCCCCCTGGCGGCGTATCGGACACGGGTCGCATCCTGCCCCCCCCGCGTGTGTCCGCGCCCAAGGGCAACCGCAAGATGCCGGTCCGTACGCGCGTTGGGATCGACGAGCTGGACGGAGGCCAAGGCGGGCCGATCCTCACGCACATGGGCGATGGCATTGTGGCGCCGCCGTCGCCGGTGCGCGACGCCATGTCGAGCCGGACAGTCCACCCCCAGACCGTGGCGGCCAACCAGCCGCTGCCGACGTCGGTCAACGCTGTGACGGGCAAGGCGACAGTGCGCACCTCGCTGACCATCGCCGCCAAGGCCGAGAGAGCGCGCAAGGCCTCGTGCTTCGAGGTGGGTAGTAGGCTGTCAGCACGCCGTAGTCGGTGGTTGGTAGCAGATTGTGACCCACCCGAGCGCACTCCGCACTCCCTGCCCCAAACCCCCAACCTCACCCCCACCCCCACCCCCACCGCTGAGCAGGTCAAGCCGCAGATCCGCCGAGGCGGATCGATGACGAACGTGGTCAAGGCCTGCTGCCACGCGGCCGCCAGCAGTGCGGGCTTCGGTGGGAGCGGCTCCGAGGATCACATGCCACCGAGCACCTCGCTCAGTGTGGCCGAGCGGACCTCGGACGCTTCGATGGACATGCTCGACGACGACGACGACGACGACATGGATGGGATGCCAGGCGGCTCGCCCTCTCCCTCGCGCGGTGGTCGGCCGAGCACAGCCTCGCGGCGCAAGTCCGTCTTCGAGGCACCTGTTACGCTCGACCTCATGCGGCCAGCACGGACGGCACCATCGACGACGCCCAGGCCGCAGACCGCAGCCGAGCGCGACGGCAGCAGCAGCAGCGGTACGCCGGCACGTCCGCGGCCACAGTCCGCAGGCGCGCCCCCTAGTAGCACGGAGCGCCCGACGCCGCCTGTCCGTATGCCGTCGTGGCGCCCGCCGCCCAGGCCGCCGGGTGCGGCACCGGGGCAGCCCTCGGAAGGGTGGGCCGAGGGGCCGAGCGACAGCGGCGGGCAGTGACACGGTGCGGACGGGGTGACCCGGCGGCGCGGTATCGAGCCGTGCTTCGACCTTTGTGTGCATGTGTTTATTCTAATTTATAGGTCGTAATCCATTTTTGTGAGGTAAGTTTTGTTGGGAAAGCATCAACCTAAACTGCCCTTGATGATCGTTAGTAAATAAACCAGAACTCTGTGGTCTTTGGATTGTGGGCGTGGCTCGAATCGAACGACTTGCATCTTCTCTTTTTGGTGCACGCGGGTGTCGCGGACGTGTGGCGTTCAACGACGCGATGTCGCCACGAGGCGTGCAATACACGCAAAAGATAGCGGCAGATTAGTCAGTGGAGTTCATGGAGAGTCAGGCGACACAGCCCTATATAAAAACACAAGAAGCTGGCGAGTGTCGCGTCGCGACGTCGCAAAGTATCTAAAAATGGTTGCTTCATCCGTAAGGGGTTTAAAAGAAGAATTCGTCGGAAATCAAACCGCCATAGCCGCACCTCGTACCCGACAGCCATCGAAAACACACGATGAGGAACGAAGGCTGTTTCTGTAGGCTATTTCCTTATCTTTCGGTGGCCTGAGTTCGACTCTCGGGCAGGAGTAGGCAGACTTCAGCCCTACCCCCGGCTGGCTCACGCCAGTTTCAGCCTTAGGAAGGCAACTACACCCAAAAGTCCGGAAGTCCGGTTCCGCTAGAGCCTAACTATTTCCTCATCTCCTCATCTGTACGTACAAACAGAAAAGAAGGCAAACATATATGACGGGAACGGCCGCGGTGGCTCGCCCAGCGCCCGCGCGAGAAGGGCGTCGGGCGTCTTGCCATCGGCGTCGCCTGTCTTGCCATCGAGCGCCGCCTTGAGTTGTCAGCGCCCGCCGCGACAAGCAGCTCGACACACTCGACGTGTGGCCCACTCGGCCGCCTCGTGCAGTGGCGTCTTCCCGTCTCCGCACAGCGGCCACAGAAACCGCCGCACGCGAGCGGCCCCACTGAACGCCGCGGATTACCTGCGTTCGTGTTTTTCCTCTCCGACTGTTTCATTTGTGAAAGTTGAATTGTGAAAGTTGGTCGCGGCCGTTTCATTGTGAAAGTTGGTTTACGTCGCCTCACAGACCAATCAATGCAGGTCTCGCCGTCGCCCGTGGCGTTTGAGTGTCCTTCGGACTCAAGCCCGGCGACAAGTTTGAGTTCGACGCCGCAGAGCGGGAGACGGAGCCTGCCCTCCCAGCGCTCCTCCTGCCACACAGCCGACCAGGCGGAAGCAGAGTCTGCAGAGAACAGCTCGGCGCATGTAGCTCACAGTCCTGCAGGCACCGGGGCGTGCAGCCCTGCTGGCCCCGGCGCTCGCAACCCAGCTCACAGGACTTCGATGGACGTGCCGGTGCTGGCGCATATAGTGTCTTACAGCTAGCCTCTCCCCGCTTAAACCTCACAACCTTTCACAGCCTCTCACACACCTCACGACCCCTCAGATGCTGCTCCAAGGGGCGGCTCACATTGTGGACCGCCGTCGGCGCAAGACCGCCGATGACGTACATGGCAGCGGCCTGCGCCGCGGCAGCTCCGAGCCGAAGCTGGTCCTACGCCCTGAGCTGCCGTCGCCATGTTCGCCCGCGGGGGCCCGCGGCGCGAGCACGGCGCGCGCGGCGGCCGCAGCCCCCCAGGAGCCCGCAGAGGCGGCAAGGACGGCAGGGGAGGCAGGGGAGGCAGGGGATGTAGGGAAGGCAGGGGAGGCAGGGGCGGGAGAGTACCGAGGGGTTGGCGGCTCGCAACTGCAACGCCGCAGGTTCTCCTGCAAGCATTCTCGGCGCCGCTTCTCGCTGCAAGGCGCCTTCAGCCAGCGCCCGTTGTCAAGGCGGGGCTCTGGAAGTTCAGCTCAAGGTGAGGGCCGCACCACCAGCAGAGGCTCACTTACGAGCGCGGCCGGCGACCTGAGGGCGAATCTCGCATCCTTTCTGACGGCCAAGGGACTCCACATTGACGCCACCGGGCAGGCCGTATCAGGCGAGCAGGATAAGCAAGAGAAGGGGCACATTGAAGGTGACGTTTCCGACGGCGGCGATGACCACGACGCCAAGGCCGACGGGAGCTTCCAGCTCGAACACTACCTCGAGACGCCGCAGCGCCTGCGCCGCTCGCTCTCCCCCCTCTCAGCAGATCAACTCCCCCCCTCAGCCTCTGAACTCCACGGCGGCACGTATAGCCAGCAGGGCGATCGTGACCCTAGTGCCCAGGGCAGCGCCACCGATAAATTGCACAGGGCCGCACTAGTCGGCCAGCTGCGCAAGTACCGACGACGAATCACCACCGTGGATGTGCGGATGTTGTCTCTGGCGGTGCTCTCCGTGCTATTGATGCTCGTACAGCAGAGCCACCACCTGCTGCAGCTGGATGAAAATGGTGACGGCGAGGTGGATCCCCCGCTGGGAGAGGAGGCAGCACTAGGCCTGGCCGTGACGCAGAGCGTCATGACATGCCTGCTACTACTGCTGATGCTGCGGTACCACCACCTGCAGAAGCGGATCTCACGCACGCGCAGACTCCTGCTCCACAGCTGTCCAGAGGAGCCCTGGTCGCAATGGTATGAGCAGCGGCTGTACTTTACAGTAGAGGCGCTGGTGCTGCTCATCCACCCTATGCCTGGCAACGTGCTGCCGGTACAGCTCGAGATCTTCATGTGGCTGCGCCTCTACCTTATCTTGCGTGTCTCGCGCGACTATTCGACCGTCTACGTGATCTCCTACTACAACTACGACACTGCTTTTTCGTGGAGCCTAACGATAAAGTCGTGGCTACACGCTAAGCCCGCCACCACCGTGACCTCTTCACTTCTCCTCCTCATGACCTTCACCGCCTACGGTGAATAATATGGTATGGAATCATATGCCAGTCGTATATGGTCTGCATATCGCTCGTATGCATATTTCTCCCAGGCATTCTCATCGCCGAGCGCACGCACGTACACGCGCAGCGGGAGGCAATGGGGGCGGGGGTGGAGACCGACATCTCGGAGGAGAGCAGCCTCGATATCAGCCCTCAGACTTGGTCGGAGTCGCTCTGGCTCGTGACCATCGTCATGACCACCGTCGGCTTCGGCGACTTCGCACCTGTCAGTTTCGTTGGACGTTTCTTCACACTCGCCGCCGCGTTAGTGGGCATCTTGCTCTCGGCATTGATGATCTCCATCGTGCAAAACCAGCTCACTCTCTCATATCAACAGGGCTACGCGGTCAAATGCCTGACCCGCGACCGGCTACAAGAGAAGCTCGAGAAATGTGCCGCGACACTCATCAAGACTCACTGGCAGATGCATCTGCAGGCCCGCAGGATCAGCAAGATGCAGCAGGCCCGTGCTGACGAGCGCCACTCACAAGGCGACCTGACATCGTGGGCGCGAGAGAGGGCGATGGCTTGGTGCAAGCGGGCCCGCGCGGATGCACATCCACTACCGGACGCACGTGTGGCGGCGGCGGTCTCGCCGTATCTCGCCATATCTCGCCCGATCTCGCGCACCTTGGAAGAGACGGCCTCGGTGCTCAAGCGCGTCCGCCGGATCTCGAGGGAGCGAGCTGGCGAAGCGGGGCGAGATTTAGCGAGGTGGAGCGAGAGGGGCTCGGTGCGGGCAGAGAGTAGCTCAGTGGGAGAGAAGGGAGGGAGGCTCGTCTCGTTTCCGGACGAGGGGCAAGCTGGTGACAGCGTGCCCCCCGCGCCGCCCTCACTGCTCTCACCGCCCTCGCCGCCTCAGCATATGCGCGTTGCCGCCGCCGTCGACGACGACGACAGTTGCGACGACGTAGATGCAGTGGTAGGTGCAGACCCAAGCGCAGATTACGACGACGACGACGACAACGACGCAGTCGTTGCTGGGGCCCAGGTCACACCAAGGACAGTCGCCGCCACACACGACCTGGAGGGCGACGCGGAGGACAGCACGGTGCAGGGCGCAGCGCGCGGCGCACAGGGCGGCACACGAGCCGGTGAGGCAGAGGGTACGCGCACCAGTGCGGTGGAGGTGCCGGAGGAGGTGCCGGAGGAGGTGACGCCGGCGCCAGCTGTCGCACGGCGCAGGGCGACGGTCAGTGTCGAGGGAGAGGACTCTCCAACCTCCCGACATGGCACAGGCTCCTCGCGCGACTCGGCACGGCGCCGCACGTCGAGCTTAGCACACCGCTGTTTCTCCTCGGTCGCCGTCGCGCGTCGTCGTTCCAACGCCATGCGGCCCCAGGGGCACAGTGCCAGCGTAAAGGGCCGCGCCTCCGCCGCCGCGTCGGCCGATGCGTTGAGGAGGTCATCGCGCGCCTTCACGCGTCCATCGACATCCATCTCTTCGAGCTCCTCGGGCTCGCCTGAGATTGGTACGAGCCCCACTAGAACGAGTCAATTAAGCCTTCATACGCCGTTTGCTTGAGCCTAACCTGTGTGGTCCCGATCCAAAGCCGATGCCAAAGCCTACCCCCGGAAAAGCCCAACCGTGGGCAGGTGCCGAACGCGAGCTAAAGAAGCTGCGCGAGCGTGCGGCGGCGCTCAAGCTCGAGTTTAGTTTGCTGGCGAAGCGGTGCGTGGCAAGGCCAAGCTAATACAGTATAGTCGTAGTTCGTAAGATGGTAGCTAAGCTATACCGCACCTCACTAGGTGCGCAACGCCAACCTGTGTGCTGGCAAGCGTGGTAAGTATGGCAAATTACTGGATCATGTCTATACTGACTACAGGTGCAGCAAGGCCAACCCCGACGTGCCCGACCCGCAGATGCAGCTGCTTTTCAGCCTGCGCTGGCGGATGCGAGACACGCAGGCGTTGGTCGTGCGGCTGGCGGAGGACTTACACTCCTTGCGCAGGGACCTCCTGCCCAGGGTCAAGAAGCGTGGAGGCGGAGGCGGCGGCGGCGGCGGCGGCGGTGGCGGCGGCCGCGGCGCCTCGGCCGAGTACGAGAAGGAGCTGCATCAGCTGCAGGACCGCATAGAATACAGTAGTTATGCTGTATACAATTTGGTTCATATACCATACACAGTAGGAAGTAACGCATGTAGTGTACTGGTACCAGTAGCAACTGTGGTGTGTGTGTGTGTGTGTCGCGCGCGCAGGACCGGCTGGTCGACTTCGAGACGCGTATGCTGCGCCGGATCGGCTACCTGCAGGAGGTGGACACGGCACGTGACGTGCGGCTCGAGCGCATGGAGCAGCAACAACAACGCGTGGAGAACCTCTTGCAGCTCCTCGTGCAGCAGCAAGAAACCAAGCAGTCAGACGCGCAAGGATGACCTCCCTGACCTCTTCGGTGTTGTTGTACCGTACCACGATTATATTATATTATAATGGGCGTTGTTGTTGTTGTGCGTGAAGCTGCAACTGCGATCTTGAGATAAGATAAGATAAGATAAGATAACTGATAAGATTAGATAAGACATCTCTGAATACACACAGGCCTGCTAGAGATGTGGGGTGGTGGCACACCCCACTCGTCTCCGCGCTTTATACTCCCGACTCGCACCCGAACGCGCGCCTCCACCGTCTCCGCGCCTCAGTGCACTGTCTCCGCGCCCCACTCCGCACCCCACTCCGCACCCCGCTGTTCGCTAGGCATGGCTTAAAGGGCTAGCTTAGTCGGTTTGCTGTTGGTAAGCTCGAATAAACTCTGAACTCTGAACACTCCGCACCCCACTCCGCACCCTGCCCCGCACCCCACTCAGCGCCTCCCTCCGCGCCCCACTCCGCGCCCCACTCCGCACCCCACTCTTGTCTGCGCTGCCACCCTTCGTCATTGTTGGCAACGGTGACCGACAGTAGACACCTCTGAATGTATTCTCTGCAGCTGAGACAGAGCTGTGAGACAGAATGTGTTTCTTTATAAAATTGCCTCAGACTATGTAGGAATCCTATTGGAGTCAAACTGAGAGCAGCGAGTTGTCCCTCAATTTCCTGTACATAGAACATGACCCGCGCCCTATCCCTTTAACTTATTTGCAGTTCGCCTTCGTTCATCTTTATTCTTCTCACGTTCGTTCACCACGACCTTAAAAGCTGCGCTGTCCTTCTTGCTGGCCGTACCTCGAAGTCAATTGCTGTGGTTTCGCCTGACGCGTGTGGTGCGTCACCTTTGCCTTGAAGGCAGGGCGGCCATTGCGTGCAGCACGCGCCGTGCACGCGCCGTGGCCCTCTCCACGCGCCGCGCTGAATGCTCAGAGCCAGTTGTTCCGATTGCGCGAAAAGCCAGGCCTGGTTCCAAATTTAGCCCGAATATGCACTTTCCATAGATCTCGTGATCCCGATCGGTACCTTCGCCAGTAACGCAGCAGGGTCCCATCGGGAGCCGCCCCATGCAACCCTATGAAAAGAAATCGAAAAGTTCTCATCAGAATTGCTGTTCTGGCACCTGGTCCGAAACAAGGCACTTTTAAGGGTTTTCCAACTAACTCTCTGGCACACTTTTTCACTCGTGCTTATGGCGGCCGCGAAACGATCGCACTTCTCACACCCTTTCCGCACTTTTATTCGCCCTTTTCCCTTACCCCCCCTTACTCGTCTCCCTTGTTTTTTTGCGAATGTAGTTTCTTTTGAAAAACCAGCGGCGCCTGAGGGGATCAGGCACACACCACTAGTAGCAGCGAAATCTAACCGGCAGAACAGAACAGAGAACCCACTTGAGATGGGGGGGGAGAAGGGGGCCGGGCGACGGG
>Ga0209302_10002754_pt1 | contig 10239 bp, 8 predicted proteins | sample ArcOceMetagenome_2_FD_187445 | JGI IMG/M metagenome (GOLD analysis project Ga0209302, IMG submission 187445) | Marine eukaryotic phytoplankton communities from Arctic Ocean - Arctic Ocean ARC135M Metagenome (SPAdes) (version 2) | ecosystem: Environmental > Aquatic > Marine > Oceanic | place... | reverse complement strand
GACGTCCCGGTGGATTCGGTGCCGGACTGAGGGCCGGAGGGGGGTGGGCAGGGAGGGGAGGGGAGGGGGGGAAGACGCGTGGTTGAGGTGGTGGGGAAGCCCGTGGGCAAACGCAGATCGATCATACTGTAGCGACCGTCCCTGCCCATGCATGGCGACCTCAGCCCTCGCGCGCGCATCTATTCTTTGTGTTCGTGGTCCATACTATGAGTACAATGGCCGGGGATATGCAGTTCTCCCGGGGGTAGACATCCGTTGTCATGCCTGTTAGCGTTTTCACCGTCAATAAAGAGCTACTTTCACCAAGCGGCAGACCGTTCGTGTGCTCATACATCTCACACCCCAACCGATGTCGCGCTATCAGAAGACTCCGAGTGGCTGGCGTGTCATTCAGGACCCGGTACCGGTGCCCGAGGCGCCTGCCTCTGCCCCAGCCGTGCTGCCAACGGAGCAGCGCGAGAAGGCCACTCCTGTTCTCGGTGCACCCTTCGAGCCATCAGCGGCGGAGGCGGCAGCCGAAGAGAAGCCAGCGGCGGCGGCCGAGGCCGAGACAGGGGCGGAGGTGGCGGCGGCGGCCGAGGCGGCGGTTGAGGCGGCGGCCGAAGAGGCCATCGTGGAGGCTATCATCGAGGAGACTATCGTGGAAGAGGCTGTCGTCGAGGAGGAGATGACGGCAGCCCCCGTTCAGGCTGCCGCGTTCCCTACGATGGTGAGCCACCAGGTCATCTGCTTCGGATAGGAGGTCGGGCTGGGAGAGGAGACCGCGGTGCCTTGAGTTAGTTGGTGGCTGCCGCGTGCCACCCACACGGTCGCCCCACGCGTGTGTGCCTTCGTCGGGGTCGTGACTACCCCTATGCTCTCGTGCTCGGTTAGTTATAGAGAGGCTAAAGCCGTACACAAGAGGTATCTCGTACGTGCTTTACGGCTTTAACAGAGAGTCAGAGAATTACTTTAAAGGGTATGGTGTCTTAAAAGTGTCCTGCTCCTGAGTGTGGTGGGAGTGATACCCTATAACCCTAACCCTAACCGTACCCTAACGCTAACCCTAACCCGCAACGCTCTCGCCCAGGCGAACTGATCTCCGACCCCAACCCTAACCCTAACCCCAACCCCAACCCCAACCCCAACCCTACCCCTATATCCCTAACCAGGTGGCCATCGACGAACTGATCTCCAACCCCAACCCCAACCCTAACCCCAAGGAACCCTACCCCTAGCCCTAACCAGGTGGCCATCGACGAACTGATCTTCGACCCGCTCTTCGTTGGCACCTTCTTCCTCACCACTCGCTATCAGCCAAACGACCACCCACATGCACGGACATCATGAGGCGACTATATGGGGCTGGCTGGGGTGAGCTTGGGTCGCGAGCTCAGAGCTCTAGCTCTGAGCCACACCGCTTTGGTGCGGCGTGGCACCGCCTGAGAACTCGGTCACAAACTCGCGTGCAGACTGCGCCCTCACACAGCAAATGATCGGTTGCATTATCAAGGCCATCAGCCCTTGCGTAAAGAGCGCGTCGGCAAAGCTGTTCCCTGACTTGCACACCATGTCGGCGCCGAGTGGCGAGGAGCGCAGAACGGGTGCAGCCGCAGGTCGAGCGCGCTAGATGGTGCTGCCGCCGCTTTGACAGTGGCACGCACGCGTGGTGTGGCCATGCCACAGCCATGCCACTGTCATGGTCTTGGTCTCATCAGCCTCAGGGCCGCGCGTGAGCGGCTGCACTCGCGCTCCGCGAGATACTTTAGACCATACCCCGTAACATACACACGAATCAGATACACATCACACGAGAACGCACACGGGACGAACACGAAGACACTATATATATAGTGTGGCGAGCTCGCTTCGCACCACCCACACCAAATAGAGTAGCACATTACACTTCCACACACATTTTTATACATAATAAAGGGGTCAGGTTCATCCTATCAGCATGAAGCTTTTAGGGGCGGCGCGACGCGCGTCCCGGCGAAGATGGCACACATAATAAAGTTACCAAGTAATCACATCACAGCGCAAATACCGTCCTCGTTAGCCACACCCGATTCCGCTGCCAGCTCGCCTTCGATCGTCGCTTTGCTGCGCCGTCGTGCAGCGGCGGCGCGTTCGGCGGCAGCGGTGATGAGGGTGTCGGCTTGGGTCTCTCCCAACGTGGCCTCCTGCTAGGAGTTTCTAACAGCTGGCATACCGTGCATGCACATGCACATGCAGGTGTTGCTATCAGGCGGGAACCACCTGCGTCGTCGGCGGAGGCGGCGGCTCCTTGGGCCGCAGCCTTTGCCCGGCTGCGGGCTTTGGCAGCGAGGGCCGCACAGGCGGCGAGCGCGCGGCGGCGGCGGCGAGCGCGTGCAACGGATGCTGCGAACCACTGGGCGTAGCGATGGCAGCGCCCTGAGTGGGGTCGGGGTTGGGGTCGGGGCTGGAGTCGGGGCCAGAGACAGGGGTGGGATAGGGGCTAGGCCGGGCTAGGGGTTTGGGGTCGGGCTTGAGCCGGGTTCGGCTTCGGGGCCGTAGGTTAAGGGCAGAGGGGGAGACGGCTGCAGAGAAAGGGGTGACGAGGGGCGGTGCGCCTCAAAGCCCAGAGGAAAGGCCTGCAGTAAGGTGAGCGGCGGCGGCAGCAAGCAAATGGAATGGCTTGTGGTGGTTGGGTGAGAGGTGGGCATGAGAGCCAGGAAGGCGAGGGGCAAGATGAGACAAAGGCGGCCCGATGAGCAGACGAGCTACGGGGGAGCGGATGGGGGCTACGGGTGAGTGGGTGAGGACTACCATGGAGCGGGCGAGGCGTGCCTGCGCGATCAGCCGCTTGAGAGTTTGCGCACGCTCCGGCGACGGCTTGGGCAGCGAGGGCAAACCGGTCGGCCGCGCACTCGGCCGGGACGGCGACGCTGCGTACAGAAGCGACGCTCGACGTGCGTCAGTGGCCAGGGACGGCAGCAGCGGCAGCGGCGTGGCCTCCGCTCGCCGCGGCCGCGAGGAGAGCGGCGAGGAAGGCGACGCGGAGGCGGGCCGCGGCTTTCGTTCGGGCGAGCGGTAGGCGATCTGGATGCGGGCGGCGGACTTGGCGCGCACGTGCTCGGCGAGTGCCTGCTGCCTGTAGTCGCGCTTCGCAGTGCGTACCCTCGCCTTGGCCAGAAGCACGCGGCCCCACGCCTGCAGCATCACGGTTTGTTTGACTGATGCCGCATCGCCCTCAAAGTGGAGCTCGCGACGTGCTGTCGTCGTGCTGTCGACCGCTGGTAGAGCAAGCGGCGATGGTGGCGCGTTCAGCACAGGCAAGCCAGCAGGCGAGAACCGCCTCACCATTGCTTCCGTCGACTCCCCCGGGGCAGGCGAGCGGCTGACCTCCTGCGCAAGCCGGCCGAGGTGGGCATGCACGGCAGCGCTGGCCGAGTCAGTGCCGTCGTCACCGCTCCTCGGCATGTCCGGGCTGCCATATGGGCTGCCGGAGCGGCTGCAGCTCCTCTGAATGTACGGGCTGCCAGGGCCTCGAAGCTCCTCGAGATTTCGATCTCTGGCCGGCGAGGAACCGATCTCAACCTCCGCCGGCCGAGCTTCCGAGATGCCGAGGCCCGAGCTGCGGTTGTGTCGCGAATGTCGAGCCACCCGCCCGCGGGCCACCGCCTGCACCGCCGTGGCCGCCCGCCGCCGCGCTGCCTCCTCCTCCTCCTCCTCCGTCGCCGCCACGCCAACCGCGGCGCGCGGCGAGAAGAGGTTGGCCAGCCAGCCGACCGCAGCATCGGCCAGCCCCGGCTCTGCAGCTGCACCCTCCGCCGCCACCTTGCGATCAAGCCGCGCCGCCGTCGCCTCACCCCACGCCGCCAGCCAACCAACGGCACTTTGGCGGTGGTGTGCCGCCGCCGCCGCCGCCTCCGCCGCCTCCGCCGCCGCCCAAGCGGCCTGTGCCGCCACCTCGTCATCCACCCACCCAAGCTCGCGTGCCTCCGCCAACTCACCCACCGAGAGGTGGTATGCGATCCACTGCGCACGGTCGGGGCTGCCCGTCGTCGGTGGCTCCGCCGGTGGTGGCGCGCCCGTGGTAACAATCGCGCGCCCGTACGGCGATTTTGGCGATGGCGCTACACTGGCCGTCAGGTCGGCCTCAACCGAGCCACCTTCCGCCGATGCAACTGCCGCCCACGCCGCCGCCGCCAACTCCTCCAACTCCTGAGCCGCCACCGCCCTCGCCGCGGCTGCCACCTCGACCGCCGCCGACGCCTCGTCACCCGCCCACCCGAGCTCACGTGCCTCTTCTAGTTCGCCCACCGAGAGGTGGTACGCGATCCACTGCGCGCGCGCCTCCCGCTCCGCTGCCTCAGCACTCGCCGCCGCCGCAGCACTCGCCGCCGCCCCGCCCGCCACCACAAACTGCGGCAGCGGGTCTGCACACAACTCGTCGTCTTCGGTCTCGGATGCGGCGTCGGATGCCTGTTCCTCCACCGCCGTCGCGCGCGCCGTTGCAGTCTGCGAGGTCTGCGCCGCCGCCTCCACCTCCGCCTCCGCCTCCGCCTCCGCCGCCGCCTGCGCAGCCGCTGTCGCCGCCCGCGCCGCCGCCTGCGCCTGCGCCGCCTCCGCCTCCGCCTCCTCCTCCGCCTCCGCCTCCTCCATGATGCGGGAGGAGCGTCGAAGGCGATGGCGCCCCCCACCCTCCTCCACCACCTCCACCACCTCCTTCACCACCTCCTCCACCACCTCCTCCACCTCCACCGCCGCCGCCGCTGCCTCCTCCCCCGCCTCCCCCGCCTCCCCCGCCATCTTTCCCGCCAACGTCACCGCCGCAGCCTGCGCCTCCGCTGCGGTGCGCACCATGCCGCGCGCGCGCACGTTGTCAACGAGTTTCTTGGAGGGCAGCGGCTTGCCGGTGGCGGGCGAGGTGTCGTTGGTCTTGAGCCACGCCTCGATGGCCGAGCGCTCGTAAGTCTAGTAGGGTTAGGGTTAGGGTTAGGGTTAGGGTTAGGGTTAGGGTTGGGTTAGGGTTAGGGCTAGGGTTAGGGCTAGGGTTGGAGCTAGGGTCAGGACCAGAGTTAGGGTTAGGGTTAGGGTTACCTGGCCATCCATGGTGAAGACGGGATCAGTCATGAGCTCCAAGGTGATCGGGCAAAAGAGCGACGAGGCGATACTACCACCCTCCACCTCCGCCGCTAGCTGAGGGGCAGCCCAGTAGCGAACCGAGCTGAGGAGCTGCTTGCTGCTATCGGGGCTGAGAAACTCCGCCTCCTGCGGCTGCAGCTGCGGCTGCTCCGTCGCCGTTTCCTCTGCCGCCCTCTGGCTCTGACAGCTGGACGGTGGGGAGTAGCCAGCCAGCACCGTCGCTGGCTCCGCCGTTGTCGGCATCAGACTGAACCCGCCCTTGGACGGACTGCTTCCCCCGAGACTCGACGTGCGCGACATGGACGGGCTCCTCCTTGGGCTGCTCCAGCTCGCGGCGCCAGCACCCTCGCGTGACGTGCGACGCTCTCGCTCTTGCGCGGCGGCGGCGGCGGCCGCGGCGAGCCCCCCCGCCGCGCCTGTGACCTCGGCCGATACACCAAAGCCCGAACCCATGGCGCCGAAGACCGCCACGTGCGGCGAGCTTTGGCGTGAGTTGTCGCTGACTTCCGAGCCCGAGCCTCTACTCGAACAGGAGCTGCCGTGGCTGAGGTGGTTGGGCAAGGCCGGTACGGCCACTTGTGGGCTCGAGAAGCACGCGCGCACACCGCCCAGGCCGGCGCCCGCCGCGAGATGCTCGCTGGTACCTACAGTAGTGAGTATAGCCATGGTAAGTATAGCCCAAGCTTAGCCATGTCTTTGGCCACGCCTGGCCCTCTCTAGCCGAGGCAGCCGAGCGAGGCCCCACTGAGCAGGGCCCCGAGGCCTGAGTGAGCAGGGCACCGAGCAAGTGCCACCCTCTGCGGCGGCTACCCCCACCCCGGCCGCTCGCGTCGCCCCCATCAGCCACCTCCACCGCCTCGTACGCCGTAGGGGTCGCTAACGACACACGAGGCAGGGGTGTGCCGGTGCGGAGCTTCCACGGCCGTGGCGGCCAGGGCTGTGGCAAGCTGGTTGCCCCCCCTTTGCACGCCCGGGGCGACTGGGGAGACTCTGAGGCCGATGGCGGAAGATCGCCAGAGCAACAGCCAGATGGAGACTCCCCCACCCTCTGCCGTGCTAAGCTGAGCGCCCTCAGGCCCTCACCTGCGGCCGCCTCAGCCACCTCCTTAGCCCTCAGATCGGCCTGTGCCGCCTCCGCAAGATCCTTAGCCGCCTTGACCCGCGCACTCAACCCGCTACCTCCCCCCCCCCACGCCTTGCCCGCCTCGGCCGCCTCGGCCGTGCCAGCTCGGTCGGGGCTCACCGCCCCCGGCACGGGGCTGAAGCGGCGGCTAGGGCCGAAGGGGTCCCAGGCTGCCCGAGGCTGCCCGAGGCTACCCAAGGGGCTACCCAAGCGGCTCGAGGGGCTAGAGGGGCTCCCCGACGCGGCGGGGTCTGTGCCGTGGGTGCTCCTTCCTTCTGGGGTGAGGAGGGAGCGGCGCACCACGCCTGCCGTCACCGTACACCCCTCCCCTCGCCTCGGCCCTCCCCTCGCCGCTCCCTGAGGCGTCAACCCTACTCGAGTCACTTCATCCCAACCCCGCCCATAGTCCCACCCTAGCCCTGGTCGCAGCACACCGTCCGAAGCAAGGTTTGACGCAGAGAGCATCCGCGCGGAGCGCACGCGCGCCATCGCAGCGGGCGACGCCACCTATAAGGGGACGTAAGGGGATGTAAGGGGATGTAAGGGGGTGTAAGGGGGAGTCAGGGGGTGGGAGAAGAGGTGAGGCGCAGCGGGCGACACGGCTGCTGCTACCACATAGGGTTGCAGCCTCTACCACATGGGGTTGTAGCCTCGAGCACATGGGGCGCAGCCTCCTCTCACCACTTTGGCCGACTGGGCGAAGGCGCTCTTGTCGGGGCTCACCACCCCCGGCACGGGGCTGGCGGAGTGACCTCTTGTCAGGGCTGACCCGCGCGGAGGGACAACCCCCGGGGTGACGCCCCACGCGCTGGTGCGCTTCACAACCGCCGGGACACGCTGCGGCAGCGGGTCTGCACGCAAATCCTCGTCGTCGGTCTCGGACGCAGCGTCAAGATCGTGGGAGTTGCGGGCAGATCGCCGGGAGCTTGACTGGAGCTCGTCGTTGGTCTGGGCCGATCTCGGCGACCTCGCTTCGTCAGTCTCGCTCTCCCTCCTCTCGGCGTCCACCGCCGCCGCCACCTCCACCAAGTGCTTCGCTTCAGTCACCGCCCCCTCCTCCTTTGCCGCCACCCCCTCGACCTTCTCAGCCTCCTGCGGCGGCAGTGGACGCGTCAACCCCGGCCCTTCGAAAGTGGCGGCCGCCACTGCCGCCTCCGCCGCCACCGCTGCCTCCGCCGCTGTCTGCGCCGCCTCCGCCTCCGCCGCCGCCACTGCCGCCGCCGTCGCCGTCGCCTCCGCGATTTCCCTGGCCAATCTCAGCGCTGGATCAGCCACCTTTGCCTCCGCCTGTGCCGCAGCCACTGCTGCCACCGCCGCCGCCTCTGCCTGCGTCGCTGCCTCCTCTGCCTGAGCCGCCGCCGCCTCCGCCTCTGCCGCCGCCTCCGCCGCTTCCGCCTCCGCCTCCTCCGCCTCAGCCTCCACCTTCGCCTGCGCCGCCAGTGCCGCCGTCATTGCCTCCGCCTTTTCGACGAATGCTGCCTGCCGCGCCCTGGACGCAGCCTGCCAGTCCACCTCCACCGCCTGCGTCGCAATCGGATCGACGTCGGTGGCTGTCGCCCTCGACCTTCGAGATGCCCTCGAGCTTCCAGATGCGGGAGGTGCAAATCTCGAGCTTCCAGATGCGGGAGATGCAAATCTTGAGCTTCCAGATGCGGGAGATGCAAATCTTGAGCTTCCAGATGCGGGAGATGCAGGGGATGCAGGGGATGCAGGCTTCGGCCGCTGCCACACGCGCTTCGGCGACTTTGAGGCCTCCGGCTGCGCCTTGTCCGTCCCCTGCGCCGCCTCCGCCGCCGCCGCCTCCGCCTTCTCCTTTGCCGCCCTGAAGGCCGCCTGTGACGGCGACGCCTCGGCTTGTACCTGCTCCGCCGCCTGCACCGTCTGCGTTGCCTGCGCCGCCTCCGGCCCCTCCGCAGCCGCCAACTCCTCCAACGCCTGCGCCGCCTCCACCTCCTCCACCGCTACCGCCTCCGCCGCCCTGGTGTTGGCGTCGAGGCTCGAGTCAATGCTCGGCCGACGCTGCTCTGTGGGTATCGACGGCACAAACTTGGGCGCCGCCTCCACCGCCTCCTCCACCGCCTCCTCCACCGCCTCCTCCACCGCCTCCTCCACCGCCTCCTCCACCGCCTCCTCCACCGCCTGCGAGCCTTCCGCCTCGGCTACCTCGGCCGCCTCGGCCCGTTGCTTGGCCAGCTTTAGCGCCTCCTCCAGGTCCGACCTCTCAGGAGTAGGTGTAGCCGCGCGCAGACTCAGGGCAGACCTTTGCTTGGCCAAGCCAATGGCCGCTTTCTGCTCCGCCTCCGCCGCCTGCGCAAGCTTGGCCTTCTCCGCCGCCTGCGCCGCCTGCCGCTCCACCTCCGCCGCCCGGGCCCTGGCCTAGAGGGTCAAAAGTGGTGGGGCTATCAGAACATCACCGCAGCCTCTCCTCGGCACCCAAGCGGCTAGGGTACTCCTCTCGGGCCCTCGGGGCAGCCTTGAGCAAGCGAGTGGGCCTCTGGAGCGGTGAGCTGTGGGCGAGGGCCGTTTGATCATGCCGCTCGGCCAGCCTCAGCTCCCCCTGCCGTTCCACCTCGTCCGCCAAGGCCTTCTCCTTGGCCTCCGCCTTAGCCGCCTCCGCCGCCTCCGCCGCCTCCGCCTCCTCCGCCGTCTGCGAGCCTGCCACCTCCACCACCTCGGCCCGCAGCTGGGCCAGCTTCAGCGCCATGCTCAGGCCCTCGGGGTCCTGGCTCTTGCCCGACTCCACCGCCGACTCCTCCGCCTCATTTGCTTCCCGCAAGGCCTCCTGCTCGCTCCTGTCCGACTTCAGCACCTCCTCCGCCGCGTCCGCCTCCAGCCGGGCCGCCTCCACCTCCGCCTCCACCGCCGCCAGCTCCCTCTCCAACTCAGAGTCCACAGTCCCTTCCGAATCCGCCATCGAGGACCGAAGGCTCCCCTCCGCGCGCCCCGTGTTCTCTTCCCCGCTGCTGCGCAGGTCTGGCGAACCACTTGCCGAATAATCGGGCAGCGGCGGGAGATTGTGCGTATCCCGCGCCATATCGGCCGAGATCTCGGGCACCTCCTCGGACACCTCGGGCACAATCTCCTCAATCTCCTCGGGGTCCATGGGGCTCGTCGCCTCCAGATTCGCCTTGACCCTCGCCCGCCGCTCGTCCGCAGCGTGCCTGCCTGCCACATTAGTCAGCGCCGAGGGACGCCTCACCTCGCCCGCCTCGTGCTCTGGCTCTGGCTCTGGCTCGTGCTCAGGCTCAGGCTCAGGCTCAGGCTCAGGCTCTGGCTCTGGCTCAGGCTCAGGCTCAGGCTCAGGGTCTGGCTCTGGCTCCAGCTCCAGATTCGCCTCGCCCTCGTGCTCTGGCTTGGCGCTCGACCTTGAAGTCGCCGCCGCCGCGGCCTCGCGCGCGGCCCGTGAGCGTGCGGCCGCGCCGAGAGCCTTACTCATAGCGTCATCCGCCGCCGGCTGCTGTGCTTGCCTCCTGCGGTGTGCGGTACGTGGCAAGTGAGGGGTCGGTGTGAAGGGCCGGTGTGAAGAACCGGGTGGCTCGAGGGCCTGGGTCGGGCTAGGCTCGGGATTGGCGCTCGAGTCGGGGTTGGGGCCAGGGTCGTGCTAGTCGCTTCGAGATCCGTCGAGATTCGTCGAGAGGGTGCGTGGGGGACTGCAGGCGAGGGCGAGTAGGGTTGCAGGCGAGGGTGCACAGGGTTGCGGCTGACCTCGAGAAGCTACCGAGGCTCCTTAAGGAGCTACCGATCTTCCTCGAGAAGCTCTCGGCCTTGGCGAGGCCCGGACTCCTCGAGTGGGGTGGGGAGGGCTGGGCGGCATCGTCGTCGAGCTTGCTGGGCCGTCGGAACGACTTGCGTCCCAGCTGCACAGGTGGCGGGGGGGACGGCGGCGGGGACGGTGGCTGTGGATATGGCGGCTGTGGTGATAGCAGCTGTGGTAATGAAGGTGGTGACAGGGAGGGCGGGGAGTGAGGGATGCGGGGCGGGGGGGCGGGGGGAGGTGTGGTGGTGAGCGGGGGGGGGGAGGGAGG
>Ga0209302_10002751_pt1 | contig 10244 bp, 9 predicted proteins | sample ArcOceMetagenome_2_FD_187445 | JGI IMG/M metagenome (GOLD analysis project Ga0209302, IMG submission 187445) | Marine eukaryotic phytoplankton communities from Arctic Ocean - Arctic Ocean ARC135M Metagenome (SPAdes) (version 2) | ecosystem: Environmental > Aquatic > Marine > Oceanic | place... | reverse complement strand
GCACGCACGCACACACGCGCAGCGTATACCACCAACGCGGCATTGTGTTGGGGGCTTGGCAGACGGGCCGCCCGCTCCCCGGCAACCAAAAACGAACGCGCGGTCTTGGCGCGCAGCTCATCAACGCGCCGCCCTTCACACCGCCGCCCTTCATCGCGCCGCCCTTCATCGCGCCGGCCTTCATCGCGCCGCTCTTCAACGCGCCGTTCTTGACTTCAGGTCTTGGCGCGCAGCTTTCGCCGTGGAGTGGTGCGCTCTCTCTCATGCTCGGTGTCGTCCGAGGTGCACTATGTGCGCTGCGCGTGACGAGAACGCTAGCGCCGCGGCTGAGCGTGCGAGCGGCTGGAGCGAGAAGCACCGGTGCGAGAAGCATCCCGGAGCTTGTGGCTGCCGCACCGACCATGAACGTGAAGGAACTGCGGCAAGAGCTCAACCAGTGCAAAGCTGATTACAGCGATTGCTTTGACGCTGATGCGATGCGTAACCGGTTACTCACGACGCTGCTGCTACAGGCTCAGAGCGAGGCGACGTCCCTGCCCAAGATCCCTCGCGTGGCCATCTCGCTTTCGCCAGCATGGACTGGGCTCGTAAAGGAGGCGCTGTGTCTGGTCCCAGCATGGGATTTCGAGAGGGCCCACAGGATGAGCAAGGATGATGGCTTCGCTGATAGCGTCGACCTGACGTCTGTCAAGACAAGCATCGCAGAATTCTTCGCGCGCGACCGGCGCGAGCTTCTTCAGGCAGGCGAGGAGGTGGCGGCAGTGTGCCAGGACGCGCTCATCGCTTTGTGCTGCGGCTATGATGGCGTGCGGCTGGTCCTCCCAGTGGAGTATGAAGATAACGAAGACCAGTTCCACGTGCCAACGCTCGTGTACGAGTCGCCTGTGCCCAGCACGTGGCGGCCGGACCCGGACCAGATGCAAAAGAGTGGAGCCTCCAAGGAAGAGATAGAGGAGGTTGAGGCGGCGATCGCGGCTATGCGCCAGCGTTTGGGCGAGCCCGAGCGCGTGGGCGAGAAGAATGAGGTGCTCGAAGTCGTCACCAAAGAGGACTTCGATGTGCAGGTGATTGCGTTTTCTAAGGGCGCGCCCGTTCTCTTTTTCGTTCGCGCCGAGGGGTGCAACGGGAGCTCAGCTTTGGGCCCAATGCTTGAGGATGCGGTGCGTGACCACCCTGCAGCCCTCCGCCTAGCCAAGGTGGATTCCACCGTGCTGGCGTCCAAGATCGGCATCCCGGAGCTGGCTGCTCGGGGGACGCCGCAGGTGCTCACAGCGTACGGCGGCAAGTTTGTCACAGGCTTCCAAGGTGTGCCTAGCGATGGGCAGCTCAGGGCATACTTGCAGGCGGCGGCAGACCTTAACGATTGATCGACAGTCCGCACTGATTACTGTCTTCACGCGGGCAGGCGTACGCCCGAAGGCCCTGATAGCTGTGACCTGGCATGTACTCTGTTCTTCGTAAAAAGCTCGCGTCAGTAGGTCAGTACCTGTCAAGCGTCATTTAAAACACCAGGGGCAACTCACCTCGCCTCGAGTAAAGTAAATAAAGCAGTGAATCGTGAACGAGTCGTACTCATATAGACGCGAAACGCGAGAGAGACTGAGAGTGAAGGCGGTGTGTGTGTGTGCGCGCTAGCAGCTTCTCTTCGAAGTTATGATATGTGTTATCCGGCCACTTCGTCTTCCTCTTCGATCCGCGGGGGTCCCGGCTCTCGGGCTCGAGTGTACATACGCGCGGTTTTTATACGCATACGGCTTTACACTGTGTAAATTTAAATTAATCCAGATCAGAGCCTATACGTCTCCTCCCTGGCCGACCCTCCATCCGACGCCCTTCGCAGTACGAACTCGTGCCCTTGTTGCCTTTGAGACGCGCCTCCAACACGGCGCGACGCGTGGCGTGTGGTCATGGAGAAAGGAGCAACGGCGCGTCGACGCGAGCGCAAGCGCGAGCGCGAGCGGCTGGCGGCGGACGCGGCGGCGAAAGCGCCACCTCCGGTTAACGAGTGGACCGCTCACGCGCACGCTGCGCTGCAGCAGCACGAGGATTGGGCTCGCCACCCAAATCGGCGGCGTGTGCTCAACTACGGCCAGTGGGTGCGTCGCGAGGAACGCCTGGCGCGGCTGCTACGGCGCGATAGGGTTCTACAGCAGTGGGCCGAGGCTGAGCAGCTGGCTGGCCTCGGTGGTTTGCCGTGGTTTGGTGGCTCAGAGCAGTACGAGAGGCGGCAGCACCTGCTCGAGGCAATGGCGCACGAGCTGGCCTCGCGCGGGCACGCGCCGCCGTCGCTGGAGAGCTGGCTGATGGCACGCCACCCACGCGCGTGGATACGGGTCGCGACCCATGGCTCCGGCGCGGCGATAGCGATGGCCTGCTGTGCTGCGATGCCGCTCGCCCTGGTGGCGGCATGCACGGCTGCATCGGGCTGGGAGGCGGCTGCCCACCTGGCGTGCGCGGCGTGGGCGGCGACGGTGGCGCGGCTCAAGATGGCGCGGCGGCGGCGGGCGGTGGCCGCGGCGCGGGAGCGCGGCAGCCTGCAGACCGGGCTGGCGCTGCGCTGTGGGTTGTGCGGCGCATCGCCGCTGGAGCACACCGCGCAGGCGCGATGCACATGGTACATGGTGCATGGTGCATGCCATGGTACATGCCATGGTGCATGCCATGGTACATGCCATGGTGCATGCCATGGTGCGCTACGTGCTCGCCCTTCACGCGGCTCGCCCCATGCGTGCTACACCCCTTGAGCCCCCCCCCCCCCCCCCCCCCCCCCCCCCCCCCTACCAGTCGGTCAACGCGGCACTCGTGATGGTGGTGGCATGGCTCGGGCTGCTGTGGCCGCCGATGCGCGCGGCGCTCTGCCCGCCGCTGCTGCACGCGCTGCGGCAGGGCGGCGGCCTCGAGGCACGCGAGTGCGTCGCCGCCGCGTGCTTCGGAGCCGCGCTGTGCCCGTCGGTGGGCGAGTGGCTGTGGGCGTGGCTGATGGTGGGCAGCGGCGCGGCCGAGCGGCTGGAGGCGGCGCACCGCCTCTCGCTCGCCTCGGAGCTGCATACGCTCGACGCCGCCGCCGCCGCCGCGCACGCCGCGCGCGAGGACGAGTGCATCGTGTGCTTCTCCGAGCTCCGCAGCGGCGAGGCCGCCCGACGCCTCGCATGCGGCCACACCTTCCACGCGCCGTGCATCGACGCCTGGCTGCTGCCCTCGCACGGCGCCGCACGCACAGCCTGCCCCGTGTGCGCGCAGCCGCTGCGCCCGCCCGCTGATCGTTACGACGCCTACGAGAGGGTCGCCTTTATGCACGAGGAGGCTCCGACACGCACGCGACAGGCGTACCCTCCGCTCGGAGCGATTGCAAGGGTGCGCCACCACCTCGCTGGGGAGGCGGAGCTAACCCCTACCCCTACTCCTAACCCCGACCCTTCCCCCTACCTCAACACTAAGCCTAAGCAGGTGCGGCGCCGCTTTGCAGAGGAGGCGGAGGATGAGGTAGCGTGTGGCGCCTGCTCGGCACATGACGCTTGCGTGCTCTGCAACTCTGGGTGTGCCGCCTGCCGACCGCGCTGGCTCTACCACGTGCGGCTGCTGCAGGGTTTTGTCGATGTGCTCGCGCTCCAGGTGGAGGTGTGGGCGAGGTCAAGTGGGATGCCCGGTGGCGCGGGAGAAGAGGGCGCGGGGCAACGCGGGCGCCTCCCAGCTTGGGCGAGACTGAGGCCGTGAGGCGTGAGATGAGGGCTTTGGATTATAAAGAATGAAATACTGTTCATGTCCGTCCAAGTGTATTTCTCGGCCACGACCGCGCGGGAGGCCCCTTTCCATTCTCTCGCGCCCGCGTTTTCCGTTTACCGGCAGGGCACCCGCGTAACGCACCACACCTCACCATTTTGATTTACTACGTAATACTAGAGGCCACGTGTCACAGCGCACGCACCCCTCGCTCCGCACCTCACACCAGGGCACCTCTCGACTCTCGTGGCTGGAGGAGAGGCTCCTGTCGCGCACACCTCCCAAAAGTCTCTTCTGTGCGCTTGTTCGTTCTGCAATTCAGCGCACTGCATAATTTATTTTATATTTGGAGGAATAGGTTTTTTTAATAAGGAAGACTCGACACGCAAGGGGGGACTGTGCAAAAGTGAGGACGTCCGAAAGAATCATTATATTTAGCATTTTGGATGTTGCGCTAGTTATTTTCACTCACGCATCTTTTTTCATTAAAATGTGATTTTATGTTAGTTGTTACGCGATCGAGCTCTGAAGTCTAATATGAGGTGAAAAGTGAGACCGTGAGAGCTGTGTGAAAATAGTGAAACTCTGCACACGAGAGCCTGCCCCAGCCGCCAGCTGACGCAGCTGGAGGAAACGAGGATTGCTTCTAGCTCTGGGCTCTGCGTCTTTTCTTCTGGCGAGATCTGCAAACAGCCGCTAGCTTCGCCTTCGGCGCCAGAGACTTTCACCGGTACTAATACGTTTTAAAGTGTAAGAGTCTCTGGAGAAAGCTTTACAACTCCGAACTCGAAACGAATAACGATGGCAGTCCACACGTCGACACGTCAATCATCAATCCTCACCCTCGCATGTGAAGGCTCAGCCCTTCGGCTCTCGCGGCTCGGCACGCTTGCGAGTTCATGATCTTCGAACTGGTTGAACGTGCCCAAAGAGCTAACACGAGCGTGGAAACTCCTCAGCCCCTGCACTGGGCTGACCCACCACGAAGAAGCACGACCAATAAGGACGCCAGCCAGCAGCATAAGAGCGGAAGTCATAGACCCGACGACGAACGCGCCACCACATTGGTCAGCATTCGAGTTCGAGAGGGTAGCGTTCCACTCGTTGTCATCACTCAAGCTGGACGCACCGGAAAGGGTCTCCGGAGGCGGCGCGAAGGGTGGGGGCTGTACGGGTGGCGGAGGCTGCGGCAGAGGTGGCAGAGGCGGCGGAGGCGACGGGGGTGGCGCGGGTAGCAGGGACGGCGGGGGCGGCAGAGGCGGCTGGGGCGGCGGCAGGTTCAAGGGCGGTAGCGGTGGACAGGGCGGAGGAGGCAAGGGTGCTGGCGGAGGCGGCGGAGGCCACGGTGGAAAGTGGTCACAATTCGGCTCATGGAGGACGATAGCTCCGGAAGCTGCCCACTCTTTCCTAACCTGCTGCTCCACATCGAACGGGTGGAACCCTCGGTGGGCCATGCCTTCGTCGTCGTTCACGTCGCCGCCGTCAGTCGAGTTGACCCCAGTGCAGTCGTAGTATTTTGCGCACGGTTGGCATGGTCCAAAGCCGTACACGTGTACCGTCGTCGGCGTACCCTCCGATGTTAAAGCCTGGGCTACTGCCATAGCCATGGCGAGGCCAAGAAAACCGGTCGATGGAGTCGAGGCTGCGGAGCCCAGCATATCGCGATGAAGCGCATTCGCCCATGCCGCCGAAAGCGTCACGACAGGGTGGCCTTGGGTGTCGAATTTCGGAGTGCACCCAGCCTCTGGACATGTTCGAATGGCCAACTCCTGCGGAGCGAGTGAATTGATGCCCCCAAGTTGCCCCACCCGCCGCGCATCCGCCCAGCCGTGGGACCAGGCGCACCGTATCAGCCGCACGCCGTCTGTGTCTCCCGAGTCGCCGCCAATGCCCACGTCGTGGGTGTAGCCTTGGGTGACCGCGCCATTAAAGCGCATCACTGCGCCGTGCGTATCGATCGCCGAGCCGTGGCCCCCGTAGAGTAGGTTGCCACTGGATCCAATGACGCCGACCGAGCCAGCCGATTGGAAACGGCGCCTGAGCTCGAGGTATCCGTCTGCGGCGAGGTCCGTCATGTCGGCCACGCTCGGCAGCGGTGCCGCTTGCAGCCCGACCAGAAGACACCACACAGACGCGGCGCACCGTAGCGGCACACGTCGTGCCATCGTTGGCGACTTCCTAGAGGGCGTCGTGCTCGTGCACCAGCGCTGCGTCCGCGCGTTGCGTTGGTCATGTTTTCCCCAGGGTCTGCACGAACTCTCAGCGGGACGTCGCGGACATGCATATTCTCATGCATGCACATGCACATGCGACATGCGCATGTGCCGAACCGAGATCAAACAAACCCGTAGTGTCTAAAAGTCCATATCCACCTAAATCTAGACACTGTGTCGTGCAGAACGTGTCGTCTAGATATCCGGAGAGCCTGAGATCGTCCCGAAGCACGGGGCCGCTCACGGCGCCTCGCAAGGCGTGCCCGATTCGCATCCGACCCGCAATTGCGCAATTGGTGAACCAAACTGTCGCGCGCGGCGCAGGCCAAGCGCGTCGCGATGCGCCAGCCGAACGGAAGTGCTCACAAAAAGAACGACGACCTTGGCAACGAGGAGCAGGATCTCGACATGTTCGAGTTCGACGGTGTGCTGCTTCAGGATCGGTGCGCTGCGCCAGCCTCGCCCAACCTGCTGGCGACTGCGGCCTGGCCCTTTTTGGCGACGTGATGGTGTGTGCTGCTCGCAGGGCGATGGAAGAAATCAAGAGCGGGTTGATGAGTGAGGGCGGTGACTTCTGTTTCGGATGTGCCTTCGTGTGCTGCGCATCTGTGGGCATGATATTCTTCATCCTTTACTTTGATCTACCCGTCTGAGAGACCAGCTCCGCTGCTCGGTTGCAGCGGCATGTGCTGCGGCACTTGTCGGCCAGTCGGGCAACTTCCCAAGCCGCCTGAGTCCATGGTGGGCTGGGGAAAATCCACCTCAGCGCTTGTCTTGTGGAAGTACTTCCAGCTCGCCCCCGAATGGCCGCATCCTCAGCGCCATTGAGAGTTGTGCGTGCGGATGGGGGGGGCAGAAGGTGTGCACGGCGGAGCAGGCGCGCTCCTACTACTAGATCTGTGCTGACTACTCAGCTCCCGCCGCGCCTGCTTGACGACGCCGACGGCTCCGATGCACGCGCCGCCCTCTCGAGTCACACTCCCAGGTTCTGGTTGGCAGTCGATGTGGGAGTAAAGCGTGTTCCTAGATCAGCGAGAAGTTTTTTTGTTTTGTTTTTTGTTTTGCGAATGTTGTTTTTCTTCCGTAATTCCTTTCCCTGGGAAGACCAGTGTGTGTTGTGATGAGGTGTGGCGGGCCTGGAGCCGAGCGAGTGGGAGTGCTCTTATTAGCCCTGTGCACGTAGTGCACGATGTCCTGTAAAGTAACGGTTTTTCGTTTCTTTTTGATTTTGTTTCTAGTTGATAGTTGTTAACGCATAACGGCACATCATGTTCATGAACACCGCATTCCGTGCGCACGTGGAATTCAACGAGCAGATAACGTGTGAGGGGCTGAAACGCTATAAATATACGGGCTTTGAAATTTGAACAATCTGCAGCTAGAGCTTGAACGTTGAAGCTACGGCTTTAAATACAGCCGTACGACTTTACTAAGCGACCACAAATCCAAAAGACTACTCGACCACGAGCGTGTCTCGCATCCAGATGAAGGCGCCCGGGTTGTTCTCGATGAACTCGACGAAGTCTTTCTTGGAGATGCGGAAGATCTCGCCGTCGGAGATCGCAACGAGCGACAGCTGGTGCAGGTTGCTGCGGCTGCTCGCACTGCTGCGGCCAGAGACCGAGACGCCTCTCGCGTGCAGCTCGCCCCGCATGTCGCTGCACGACGGCGAGTGCGAGGCCGCGCTGAGCGAGCGTGGTCGCGAGACATCCCTCATCGCGGCGTCGAGCCTCCGCGCGCGCTCGCGGCTCGCGGCGGCGGTGGGCGGCGGCCCCGGAGCGGGGCAGGGTATACTCGGCTCCTCCTCGTCGTCCTCGTCGTCCTCGTCGTCCTGCCCCGTGAAGAGCGCAAAGAGGTCGACCAGCAAGGCGCCTTGCGCGAAGGGCTCGCACGCGTCGGCAGGCAGCTCGTCGGGCAGGCTCGCACCGCGAGTCCGCTGCGTATCTCCCCTGCACGGCAGCTCCTCGAAGAAGAAGGCGCCGTCGCTCACGAGGACGACTCCGGTGACGAGGTCGCCGCGCGAGAAGACGCGCGCGCCGGCGGCGACGCGCTCCTGGGTCATGACGGACTGCAGCTGCGCCACCTGGTTGGGGTTGGGGTTGGGGTTCGGGTTTGGGTTGGGTTCATGACGGACTGCAGCCGCGGAACCTGCGAGAGCGAGAACTGTGCGAAGACACTGTTGGCTCCGATGGCGCGCCAGCTGGCGGAGGCGGCACTGCTCATCAGAGTCGAGCGGCGCAGCACGCGTCGCGAGAGCAGCGGGTGGCGATCGAGCAGGAAGTGCAGCGCCGAGCGTGGGATCTCGACCACCTCCACGCTGCTCGCCGCCCTTGCCGTCGCGTCGCTCCGCGCGTGCGGCGTGGCGCCCCTCTCCGCGACGGCGGCCTCGCCAAAGTAGTCGCAGTAGCTGAGGGCGCGCGACATGCCGTGGCGCTCGAGTAGGACCGTGCCCGAGCGGATGACGCAAAGGCTGTCGACGGCGTCGCCCAGGCCGCAGATGACATCTCCCGCGGCGTAAGTGCGATCTCGCGAGGCCTGCAGCAGCTCCACTGCCGCCGCCAGGTCGAGCGCGCCGCGGAAGAGGTCGGTCGTCACGAGGATCTGCAGCGTGCCCGCTGTGCGTGCGTGCGGGCTGGGCTCGACAGGCACGACCATGGTGTGCTCAAAGCCCACCTGGTTCGGGGTTCGGGTCCGGGGTTCGGGTCTGGGGTTCGGGTTCGGGTTCGGGTTCGGGTCAGGAGACCACGGTGTGCTCGAAGCATGGTGTGCTCGACCTTGACGCGCTCGAAGCCGAAGGGCTTGAAGTTGGCGTCGAAGGAGCGCATGCCCACGTGGATGAGCTTGAGGTTGAGCTTGATGCTGTCGGGTAGCTGCTTGAGTGCTGCGGCGGGTGTGTGCGTCGGCGGCATGCCCGCCTGGGTAGGGCTAGGGTTGGGGTTGGGGTTGGGGTTGGGGTTGGGGTTGGGGTTAGGGTCAGGGTCAGGGTCAGGGTTAGGCTGGGGGTTAGGGTTGGCGTTAGGGTTGGGGTTGGGGCTGGGGCTTGGCTTGGGGTTGGGCTTCGGGTTGGGCTTCAGCTTAGATGGCACGCCCACCTCGTGCAGAAGAAGGTCGCACTCCCGTATGGCCTGGTGGTGCATGAGGGCTAGTCGCCTCGCCTCGGAGATGATGCCCGTCTCGCGCAGCTTGATCAGCCCCTCTGGCGAGTAGAATGTGTCCGCCGAATAGATGATGCTCTTGCCTGCTTAGGGGTTCGGGTAGGGGTAGGGTAGGGGTAGGGGTAGGGGTAGGATTCGGGTTCGGGGTAGGGTTCGGGGTAAGGTTAGATGCTCTAAGGTGCTCTTGCCTCCAAGCGACGCCTTGAAGCCGACGCACGGCAAGATGTGAAACGCGTAAAAGAAAGTGAGCGCGCCGCCCTGGAAGGGGACCTAGTTAGGGTTAGGGTTAGGGTTAGGGTTAGGGTTAGGGTCAGGGTCAGGGTCAGGGTCAGGGTCAGGGTCAGGGTCAGGGTCAGGGTTAGGGTTGCCGTCCTGGAAGGGGACCTTATCTGCGATGCGTATGTTCTCAAAGGTGAAGAGCCGTGAGAGAAACTCGGCAGGCATACCCGAGATCATCGCGTACCTGGTTCAGGTTAGGGTAAGGGTTGGGGCAAGGGTTGGGGTTGGGGTTAGGGGTTAGGGGTTAGGGTTAGGGTTAGGGTTAGGGTTGGGGTTGGGGTTACGGGTTGGGGTCAGGGTTAGGGGAAGCCGGCGATCACGGCGTACTTGCGCACGAAGCTAGCCATGATGGTCTTGGTCGTCATCACGGTGACGCGCCCCTCGAGCAGTATCTTCTGGAAGGTGCCCGCGTCGTGGTCGGCGTGGCAGTGCGTCAGGATGACGTGCGTGATCTTGCGCGAGGCGATGCCGTTCTCGCGCAGGTAGTGCGCCGAGTGCGCGGGCGGGTCGACGAGGAGGCCGCGGCCGCGCATCCACAACACAAAGCCCGCGGTCGTGTCATCAGGTGACATGCCGTCGGCGGCACCGAGGACCGTCACGCCGAAGTCGGGCGTCTCGAACTCCTCCATCTCCAGCCCGAGGTCGCATGGGTGGCTCGGCGCGCGCGCGACGCGAGTGCGGCTTGGCATGAGGATGAAGGGCGGGTCGGGTATAGTGCTCATCTCGCGCGCACCGACGGTGGCGACGCGCAGGCCATCGACCACCACGTGGAAGGCTTGGCAGCCCTCAGCCTGGTGAGGGGTAGGGGTAGGGGTAGGGGTAGGGGTAGGGGTAGGGGTAGGGGTAGGGGTAGGGGTAGATGTGGAAGGCTTGGCAG
>Ga0209302_10002750_pt1 | contig 10246 bp, 12 predicted proteins | sample ArcOceMetagenome_2_FD_187445 | JGI IMG/M metagenome (GOLD analysis project Ga0209302, IMG submission 187445) | Marine eukaryotic phytoplankton communities from Arctic Ocean - Arctic Ocean ARC135M Metagenome (SPAdes) (version 2) | ecosystem: Environmental > Aquatic > Marine > Oceanic | place... | reverse complement strand
CCCTAGCCCTAGCCCTAGCCCTAGCCCTAGCCCTAGCCCTAGCCCTAGCCCTAGCCCTAGCCCTAGCCCTAGCCCTAGCCCTAGCCCTAGCCCTAGCCCTAACCCTAACCCTAACCCTAACCGTAACCCTCACCAGGCGACGCAAGCCTGGATCAGGCATCTCGCCGCCGAGATGTATACATCGCACCGAGCGGCCGTGCCGGAGAGCGAGCTCGACGGTGACGCGCGCTACTTGCCCCTAACCCTAGCCCTCCCCCGGACCATAGCCATAATCCTAAGCCTGACCAGGTGACGCGCGCTACGCGGTGGTCGGCGTGTGCGGCCAGTGCGAGTGGCGCTCCCGCCCGGCGGAGGGGGAGGGCGGGGGCGAGGGTGGAGGTGAAGGAGGAGAGGCCGGGGGCGGGGACGGTGGTGGTGCCCGTGGCAGTTGTGGTGGAGCTGGAGGGGGTGGGGGCGGGGGCGATGAGGCTTACGAACAGGAGCTGCCGCTGCAGCTGTTGACCGGGCGCGAGGCGCAGGCGCGGCACGACACATATGCACTCTCGTTACTTTAGGTTTGGGTTTAGCAATAGCATTTACGGCTTTACTAGTAAGGGAAGTACGTTGTACTACGGTTGATAGAACGGTTTAAAGCGTGTTTCAAGTCGCATGGAATTATCAACTGTTTTCCGCGTTGCCGTTCCGTTGCCCCTCGCCCTGACGTAAAGTGCTCGAGTGTCTGAGATCCGGTGAGATGTGCATGACCATGAGCGCACCAAACCGATGACCGACCCGACCGACGATCGAGCCCTAGTCGCCTACTTTACCGTTTACGGTATATCGAACACACATCACCCGAGGTTAAACATTAAATGAAACCATCATACCGAACATCGACCGCCTCCTCACCACTTAATTAACGCTGCTTTTGCCCCGGTCTCCGTGCCCCGGTGGCGGTACGATGGCGGTTGCCCGCACGAGCAGCGAGCATCGCCCGCAGTAGCTCTAGGAGCAGGAGTAGCAGCAATAGAAGCAGCAGGACTGCGTGTGCAGCGCATACGCAAGGCACGCGCGTCGCATGCCGAGCGAGAAGAAGTAGAGGCAGGAGTACAGGCAGGGGCAAGAGGGGGGCGTGGCCCGCCGCCTCTGCCGCCCTCGCCTCGCGCGCCGCGTCTTCGTCTGCCTGGTCATCCGTCTCGTCGCTCACCTCGCTGGCAGCCTCTTCATCCGCCTCGTTGGTGTCGGCCTCGCTGGCCGTGTTGTCGGGTGACGCCCCAACAGCCTTTACCTTCATCTTCGCCTTCGCCGCCTCCACCTCCCCTACTTCATCTTGCACATAAGCCGCCAGTTCCACTCTCTGCAGCTCGCCCAGTCGTGCCATCCCGTAACTCGCTCGGTACATGCGTGCAGCCTCGGCCACTGCGTGTATCCAGTTTGGCGCGCTGCCTGACAACGCTAGTGCCACTGGCCGCCACGCTTCGTCCGCCTCCTCGGCCGCCCTGACCGCCTCGTCGAACGCCACTGCCCGCCACTCCTCCCTTGACTTCGCCGCATCGTCCTCCATTCGTAGGCAGAGGGCGGTGTCTCGCAGGCAGAGAGCGGTGGCCGCAGATAGCGGAGGCGGAGCTGAATGAGCGTCCACGGCCGGCCGCTCATTCAGCTGCACCTCCTCCAGTTCCACGCTAATCACTGTCTCAGACTCCGCCTCGACCTCTGGCTCCACTTCCGCCTCGACTTCAGCCTCGGCCACTGTCTCCGCCTCCGCCTCAGCCTCCGCCTCCGCCTCCGCCTCAGCCTCAGCCTCAGCCTCCGACCCTTCCACCTCCACCTCGGCAACTGCTTTCGCCTCCGCATGCCCCTCCGCCGCCGTCGCCGCTGGCACCCGCTCCAACTCGACCACAACCTCTGTCGGCACCAGCTGCTCCCGTGCCGCCTTCGACCTCACAACGGCCAGCCGCCATCGGATGTCGGCGCAGCCCGCCTCCGCTAGCTTGAGGTGTCGCCATGCGACAGCTCTGTAGTCCCGCCCCCCTCGGGTAAGGAGCTGTGCAGTGAGCTCAGCGATCTCGCCCTCCTCAGTCGCCTTCGTTTGTGTGACTGCCGCCGCTGCCGCCGCCTGCCGAGTCGCCTCTGCTGCCGCGACCACACGCGCATCCAGTCTGTAGCGCTCCGCTTCCGCAGCCCGCAAAGCTTGTGCTGTTTCGTGCTGGCACGCCTCCTCCCGCCGCTCACGCTCGTCCAGTGCTTCTTTCCGCATGATCGCAGACAGCTCGGTGCATCTCTGCCTTGCTTGAGCCAGTAGGCGCCTGTGCCTTGCGACCTCCGCCCACTGCCCGCGCCAAGTGCTCCACCCGTCGTTCAGGCGCTGCCAATGCATGCGGCGAGACGCCATCTGCTGCAGCTGTGCCACATGCCTCTCCTGCTCCGCCTCCAGCTGCTGCGCCGCCTGCCTCCGCATCTCCTCCTTTGCTGTGCAGGCGCTCGCCAGCTTGGCCAAAAGCGCACCCATCTCCGCCGCAGCCGTCTCTCGCTCGGCCACCACCTGAGCTCCCGCGGCCTGCGCGGCTGCAGCCAGCTGCGTCAACTCGACCTCCAGGCCTCTGGACCGCTCGAGGCTCCCGGAGCGCACGCGAGCCGAGGTGTCGCGCACGGCCTTGAGCTCGGCTCTGAGCTCGGCCTGCACGAGCTGCGCCTCCACCCGTTCTACCCTCAACTGCTCCTGGTTAGGGGTATGGGGGTAGGGGTAGGGGTAAGGGTAGGGGTATAGGGGTAGGAGAGTAGGAGAAGGGTAGGGGTAGGGGGGGTAGGGGTAGAGGTAGGGGTAGAAGTAGGGGTAGGGGTAGGGGTAGGGTTAGTGTTAGGGTTAGGGTAAGTCTTAGGCGTAGGCGTAGGCCTAGGCTTAGCTCCTGCAGCTGCTGCCCCGCCTCCAGCTTCTCTCGCATCACCTGGTACCACACTGTGCGCCACGCTGCAAACGCCGCGGCCCACGCGCGGCGCCGCCGCAGCCCGCCTGCCGCCACAGCCAGTCGCCTCTGTCGTGCTGCCCCCGTCCACAACCCGTGCCACATCATCCAAGCGTCGGCCAACCCCCGTCCACTCACGCGGTGGGCGGCTGCCCGCTGCAGGTACGCCTCACACCTCTCTCTGAATTGGTCATGCTCCACGCCTGGTTAGGGTTAGGCTTAGGCTTAGGCTTAGGCTTAGGCTTAGGCTTAGGCTTAGGCTTAGGCTTAGGCTTAGGCTTAGGCTTAGGCTTAGGCTTATGGTTAGGTTTGGGCTAGGTCTAGTTAAGGCTGGCTGCTTAGAAGGGTCACATGCTCCCCACCTGCGGCCAGCAGCGCCTGTCCCATCTCGCGACGTACCTCCGCAAGCTCCGCCCTGTGCAAGACCAAGAGGGTCTGCCTGGTCAGCTCCGCCTGTGTGCCCCGAAGTTAGGGCTAGGAGGTTACGGTCAGGAGGTGCATATAGGAGGTAAGGGTTATAGGGGTAGGGGTAGGGGTAGGGGTAGGGGTAGGGGTAGGGGTAGGGGTAGGGTTACATAGGGTTAGGGTTAGGATTAGGGTTAGGGTTAGGGTTAGGGTTATAGGGTTACCGCCGCTGTGCGCCCTCTCTCATTCTCCGCCTCAACCCAGATCGCACGCCAAGCTGTGAATAGCGCCGCCAGCGCCGGTCGCCGTAGCGCCGCCGCCAGCAACCGCTTCAGCCGAGCTGCCTCCGCCCATTGCTGCACCCACGACCTCCACGCCTTGGCGAGCGCTCCCTCGCACATGCAACGTGCGGCCACCCGCGACGACAGCGCTGCCGCTGCGCGCGCAGGTTCCGTAGCTTGCACCTGTCTCTGGAGCACCTCTGATGCCTCGTCCGCGGCCTGCAGCTGGCGCCTTCGCTCCGCTTCGAAGACCTGCCTCTCGGACGTTGCTGACGCCAGAGCCTCCGTCAGACGCTCCGCAGCCTCCACTTCCGCTTTGCGACTCTCCACGTCCGCCGCCCTCGCCGCCGCGACCTGAGCCTGGCACCGCAGATAGGCCTCCGACGCCTCCTGTTGCATCATCGCAGCCTCAAGAGCCAGCAACCTCTTCCCCTCCGCCAAGCTCTCAGCTGCCGCCTTGAGGCGTAGCCCTTCGGCCGCCGCATCCACCCCGGCTGCTTGCTGCAACGCCTCCACGCTGCGAGCCGCCACTGCCGCCGCCCGTGCAGCAGCGGCCGCCGCCTCGCGAGTGACCTGCGCGCTTCGATCCCTATCCTGCCTTGCCTGCGCCAACTCCTCCTCGAGCGTCGCCACCTCGCTAGCGGCCGTTTTTAGCAGCGCGGTTGCTCTCGCACTCGCCGCCGCCGCCCGCCGCTCGCCGCTCGCCCTCAGCTTTGCCCCCTCCGCTGACGACTCTAGTTGCGCTAGCTCCGCAACGGTGCGCGCCTGCTCTGCCGCGCCGCGAGCTGCCGCCTCCTCTCGCGTGTCCTCCTCCGCCTTCACCCTCGCAACCACCGCCGCAAACAGGAGCTCGTCCTGCTGCGCCGTGTCCTGCAACGGCGGTGCAGACGGTGCAGCACGAGCCGCAAGCAAGGCAGCTGCCGCTTGCACCGCCTGCGCCATCCGCCGCGCCAAGCCGGCGTGTTGTCCACGAGGACCGTCGTCGTTGCCTCAAAACCTGAATCTCAACAACTTTCACGGGGAGTCATCAGCAAGACCATTCCTAGCCACACTTTTCCGGAGACGCGGGTGATTCTCACGCATTGTCCGCTGAATAGGCACCGCGTAAATTTGCCTGCAACAGTCTGTGGCAGTCTGTCTGTTGCTGAGCTGTCGGCGGCCATCGTGATATGCTCACGACCCTCCTGCTCGCTGCCGTCGCCGTGACGAGAGCGCTGCCTACTGAGTACTGGGGCGGTGGCGATCTCTCAAGAGCAGAGTTCTACGAGGCGGCTGTGGAGAAAGGGGAGGCGGGGCATGGCGACAAAAGGCTCTTCTCTTACGGCTCTGCCGCCGCCGTAAACGGAAGCGTGCGGCCGACTGATAGTCCGGAGTTCAACGAACTCGACGCGGGGGTGCCGGCGGAGGCGGCAGGGCCGGAGGCGGGTTCGGAGGTGGCGACGGAATGGGAGGAGGAGGTGCAGCACATGGAGAACCTAGCCCTAGCCCTAGCCCTAGCCCTAGCCCTAGCCCTAGCCCTACTAAGCCCTAGCCCTAGCCCTAACCCTAGCCCCAACTCTAACCCTAACCCTAACGCCAACCAGGCGACGCATCGGAGCAGCCTCTTCCACGCCATGCATACTCAGAAGCTGTCTGCCAGAAGGCTGGAGTACTCCTTTCATAAGGAGCAACAGCAGTGGCGGCGCTGGCCTTGGAAGTCTACGGCCCAGAAGTATCCCCTAGGTTCGTGCGACACAGGCTGCTTGGACTTCAAAACGAAGGAGATGTTCACGGCAACCTTGGGCCCCCGCGTCGGCAACTTCTGGACCAAACCAGGGGTCTACTCCTTCCACGACCTCCGCTGGATGGGGCCCACGCACAAGGTCTGCCCCTACGGCTGCCGCTACGAGCACGATGACGCCGGGCCCCAGTATCCGGCGTTTCGCCACTGCCGGCCGAGTACGGACGTGGTGGCCCCCTGTTCAAAGCGGATCGCAGAGGTCCGCCGCCCCGCTCGGTGGATCCGACAGAAGTGGCTCGAGGTTGCCCTAGGACCAGACCTCGGTTCGTACCAAAACGCATCCGCCGCCACGTGGGTATAAGTGACCAGGAGCACCCTTCTCCCTCTTTCTCCCCGCGTGTGGCACCTATATATACGTTACTGGAAGTGGATGCGATGTGGTAGCGCGTGCTGCTGCTGGATGCTGGTGGGTCAGGGTGCGGACACATAAGCGGACGGTGCATGTGCTTGTGCCAGCCTGCGCTTCTTAGGCGGAACGACATTTCAGCCAAAAGATCAGACATCTTATCTTGTCTTATATCTTGTCGACCGTGTACTTTAGCTACACGTGACAGTTTGTTCGCGTATCGCGTGCGATTCGTGACGGGCGCGGAGAGGATGAGATGCCAGCAGCAGAGAGATACGCGGTGGGTTTCGAGATTCCGTTCAGTAAACACGGGACCGCCGGGCTGTGTGATATATCATCAGCAGCAGCTAAGCAGCAGCTGACCCCGCGTGACTCAGTATATAGCGCAGCAGCAGGCCGGCAGCGTGTGCGGAGGCCGGTGGAGAAGAGAGCCCCTGCGATAGACCGACCGCTATAACCGCACCGACCTCATCAGCTCGTGGCAAGCACCTTGAGGAGTAAGTGGTGTCAGTATAGTGTCAGTATAGTGTCACGGCCGGCGCCGCTCCTGGCCAGCTCCTCCAGCTGCCTTCGTACGCTTCTGCTACTCAACTTCTGCTACTCCTAGACTACTTCTGCGCCACTATACTTCCCTACACCCACCTCGAGCTCGAGCTCGGCGCGGCGGGTGAGCGCGTGCGCCGCGCCGTGCCAGAAGCGGCACGCCTCGTGCAGCTGCTGCATCCGCACCTATACACGCAGTAGATAGGGCCGCAACCTGAACCTATTGGGTTCGGGTTGCATGCGGCCTGAATACGCACAGGGTCACACACGCGCACACAAGGGGTTAACAAGGGGTAGGGCTACGGCATCACGCAGCAACGCACGCACCATCGCCTCCGCCCAAGCGCCGTGCTGGCGAAGGCGCCAGCTCAGCGCTAGCACCTCGTCGACCGTGGAGGGGGCGGCGGTGCCGTAGGCCGTAGCGTGCGCCTCAACAAGCCTCCGCCGCAGCCCGAGCGCCTCGGCCTGCTTGGCCTGCGCCTCGGTGAGCCAATATACTTACGTGCGAAGGAGTACGGCAAGCAAGCAAGTGTGTATAAGTAAGCAACGAGCAGGTGCTGAGTATACACGCGTAAGCAGGTAAGTATGAGTGGCACCATGCACGTCTACATTATGTGTCCTTGGCCTGCGCCTCGGCAGCGACGCAGCGGAAGCTTAGCGCGGCCAGCGTCGTCGGCGAGAGCGCGCCTGGTGAACCACGTACGCACCCATTCTGTAACCATAGGTGCCCAGCCTGCAACCACATATCGGGGCCGGGCGCATGAGGTACAATATAGGATAATAGCGCGCCCAGCCAGTCGGAGTACTCCTCGTGCGCGCGGCGCGCGAGTGCCTCAGCGTCGGTCAGCCGCTGCGCACACGGCTGCAGCAGGCATGCAGCAGTGCGTGTGGAGTGAGTGATCAGTGCAGCAGTAGTTCGTCAGTAGTAGATTACAGGTAAGGCAAAGGAAGAGTGTAGGTGTTAAGAAGTAGGTGGCACTTAGTAGAGTATGCCGTAAGCACCTGCAGCAGCAGTGCGTGCAGCAGTGCGAAGGTGACGCCCACAGAGGCCTCGTGCCGCTCGCCGTGCACCTGTGCCAGGCCGTGTATGCATCAACATGCATGCTATGTGCATGCACCTACAAATGCACCATACACCCCGCCGCTGTGTGCATGTGGGTGTGGATGCGTTAACTTTGCAGGAGGCGCGGCGGCGGCGGGTGGCGGCGCACGGCGTGGCAGGTCTGCAGCAGCTCCCGCGCGAATGCCTCGGCCTCGGCGGCGCGCGGCAGCGCCGGCGGCGCCAGCAGCAGCGCCAGCAGCCAGCGCGCCGAGCAGATCGGATGCGCGTGCCGGCAGCCTGTGTGCATGTCAGAGTGACGCGGCAGAGACTGTGGCAAGTTAGATGGGACAATGTCTTGCGCATGTGCGTGCGCGAGAGGGCCACGCAGGCCAGCCAGCAGGAGCCCCTAGTACATGCGTAAGGCTGTGTGCAGCCTATGTGCAGCCTCTCCGGTATACAGACGGTTACATGCGCGGGCGACCGTAGAGCGCGACCTCGCCGCGGTGCGCCGCGCGCAGCAGCGCCTCTGCCTTGTACCGCTCCCTCTGCATGGCACGCGCCTTCATTGCTCCGCCGCCGCTACAGCTGTCACTGGCCACGCCGCCGGCGGTACCAACGCCGGCACCAACGCCGCCGCCACCGCTACCCTCGCCGCCGCCAACGCCGACGCTGCCACTGGCGCTGACGCCGCCATCACTAACGCTGCCCCCACGGTCACCGTCGCCGGCCGAAGCACGGAGCAGGAAATGGACGTTACAAGCCGACTGCGTGCCGAGCCACCGCACCGACGCCAGCAGCCGCGCGCGCTCCTCCGCCGAGGTGCGCGGCCTTGCCGCCTCCGCCACTAGCCACTCCACCGCCTCATCGCTCGTAAGGTCAGAAGTAGGTAGAAAGGTATCTCACGCTACCGCATGCACATGCACATGCACATGCACGTGCACATGCACACATGCACATGCACATGCACATGCACCTTCCACATGCACGTGCACATACACATGCACATGCACATGCACAATGTGCATGTGCATGTATGTCCCGCGTGGAGTTGGGTCCTTCAAACCAGGAAGCAACACAAAACAAACGGGTCGACCACCATGTGCATACAGGCTCAACCGCCAGCCTGTCCAACTTACTACTTACTTACCTCGTCGCTCAGCGGTGCGCACACGATCTCGGAGCCGCCGCCGCCGCCGCCGCCGCTGCCGCCGCCGCCGCCGCCGTGGGGAGGTTGGCCTATGGGACTGCCATCGCTGCGCATGCCGCCGTCGCTGGCTTGGCCGCAGGCTGTGGCGAGTAACTCGGCCACGAGTGGCGCTGCGTGGGCGGGAGTCGACCTGCAGAAAGTAGGAAGGACGTAGAAAGTTTGGGGTTGGGGCCGTCAGGTTGGCACCGTGACCCTGCATGCATTCTCGATGCTGCAGCTGGCTCGATGTCCATGTCCATGTCCATGTCCATGTCCATGTCCATGTCCATGTCCATGTCCATGTCCATGTCCATGTCCATGTCCATATGTGGGTGCTAGAGGATGCTAAGAGGATGCAGTCCCCTCGCATGCAGCCTCTGCTGTGGGCCAGCCCGCAGTTGTGTGGGGGCCAGCCCGCAGCTGTGTGTGTGGGCCGCTTGTGGTAACCCGCGCAGCGCGCAGTGCACAGAGAGTGGCCCAGTCAGCTAACTGGCGCTCCTGCGGCACATAGGGTGAAGCCCGGGTAAACGTGACTGCAGCCTGGGCGCATGCATGGGTTGCACACCCTCTGAGACATATAGGGTTACAGCTGCCAGCTGACGCTCCGCCTCGCGGCAGCGCGGCACCGCTCGCGGCTGAAGGGCGGTAGCAGCAGCGGTAGCTGATGCGGCGGCGGTTGATGCGGCGGCATGGCCGTCAGCTTGTGCGTTGGCGTCGGCTGGCTGCGGATCGTTCTCCTCGAGCAGCAGCTCGTGCTCCTCGTCAGCGTGGGCATCGGCGTGGCCGGTGGCCCCGGCGGCGCAGGAGGAGGCGGCCGAGGTAGAGTCAGGCTCCGGCTGCAGCGCCGGTGCCAGCGTTGCCGCTGCTGCCGCCGCCTCCTCAAGCAGCAAGAGCTGGAACGGCGAGCTCGCGCGCGCGCGCTGCATCACAGAGCGCAGTGGTGTGCATCATGGGACGCAGCGTTCGAGTGCAGAGTGCAGCGCGTGCAGCGCGTGCAGCGCGTGCGGCGCGTGCAGCGCGGCGGCGCGTGCAGTCGTGTGCGTGCGTGTGCAAAGCGCATAGAGAGCACAGAGGTACAGAGGTCACACGGGGTGTCCGCCAGAGGGCGGAAGGTGTACGGCGGATGGAGCACGCACCAGCAGGCGTGCACGCCGAGGGCCATATTGCTTGAGCGCTGCGTCTCGCACGGCGGTGTCGACGAGCGAGCGCGGTGCGCCGTGAGGCGGGCGGTGGAAGGCGGCACAGCAGCAGTCAAGCGCTCCCAACTGCCACGCCAAACGCGTAGCCGTGTGCGTGTGATGGCACGAGGGCCACAGCGGGCTTATCGGCCAGCAAGAGGCGGGGTGGCCTACCGTGCGCCCGTCGCAGAGCGAGAGGATGTGCTGCAGCAAGGCGCACGGCAGCGTGAACAGGCGACAGCTCGATTCGGAGTCGTCATCCTCGCCGACCAAATGACACGGGCCGGGGGCGTGAACCTGCTGGGTGTTGCCGCTCAGCCGTGGCTCGCCCGAGAGTGCGACGACGCAGCCAGTGGTAGAGGAGGCCGTGCGGAGGCGCCACCGAGTCACCTCGAACTGGCGCCGAGCCGAGTGGGAGCGTACCGTCATGGGTGGCAGCGTTCTCTCCACACGATCAGTGACGTTCGGGATTTGCGTGTCAGCACCGAGGGGGCGGTGATCAATCCGACAAGTTCGGGGAGCGAAGAGCGGACAAAAACGTTT
>Ga0209302_10002749_pt1 | contig 10252 bp, 9 predicted proteins | sample ArcOceMetagenome_2_FD_187445 | JGI IMG/M metagenome (GOLD analysis project Ga0209302, IMG submission 187445) | Marine eukaryotic phytoplankton communities from Arctic Ocean - Arctic Ocean ARC135M Metagenome (SPAdes) (version 2) | ecosystem: Environmental > Aquatic > Marine > Oceanic | place... | reverse complement strand
GGCATACTTTCATATATCTTTTAATTTCATACTTAAAGAATATTCTTCGGATAATTTAATATATTATATATTTATATTATATATGATAAATATATTGCACCACAGAAAAATATTACGCATTGCGCGCGAATACCCAACTATTCTTTTTATAATTTCTATTACTATTATGTTTTTTGGTAAAATAAATGAAGGAATTATTCTTTTTCTTGCATTTTTAACATCGGAAGTACTTAATAAAATATTTAAAACAGGTTGTAGAAATATTATGGGAGATAAAAAATATCCTATTATTGGGATTGGGAAGAGGCCGCCAGTAGCCGTTTTTCAATTACCTCAAGATGGTAAAATGTATAAAACATCAATAAATTCATATGGTATGCCGTCTGGTCATTCGCAAATAGCTGTTTTATTTTCAACTTACATTATTTTAAGAACATACTATAATCCCGCACTTCCACAAACACAAAAATTAACCATTTATTCATTAATGACATTTATTGGATTTTATGTAATGTATAGTCGTGTAAAAGAATATTGGCATACTATTCAACAAACCATGATTGGTGGAACAATCGGCGTAATATTGGGATATTTCACTTATAAATTATATGTAATTTATAAGTAAAATTAACGTCTTTTCCTCCCCCTCTTTTTCCTCTTTTTCCTCTTTTTCTTGCGCGTACCTCTCCCAACCATTGTAGATAAAAATTTTCTCATCATCATAGCGGCTGATCTTTCTAAAACTGCATTATCACGTTGTCTTGAAAAAACACTCATAGATCTTTTAGATACTCGTTTTGTAGTGGAACGCTTCTTCATTTTTCTTCTTTTTTTTCTTGTAGCGGCGCGTTTTGCTGCACTTCTTACTTTTGAACTTACTGGCATTTATATATTATATATAGAAATTAATCTTTAAAGTAAATGCTAATAATTCCCAACCCCACGACAGTCAAACAAACACCTAATAATATTTTCCAATCAAAATCTGGTGAATCATCAAAAAATAAACTTGAATATAAATATATAAAAATGGCAGCCAATGATATCATAATGACTGGCCAAGTAACATCTGACGCATAATAAATAGATCTTGTAAAAGAAATATTAAACGCATATACTGAAAGTGCTAATAAGAATACATAAAATAATGATTTATTTGGTATTTTTATAGGATTTCTACATTTTTTATCTGAAATATAATGTAAAAATCCTAAAATACCAGCAAACATCGCCAAATAGATAATCATCTCATCGCAACGAATCATATTTTTATCTAATACATATTTTCTACCTAAATCAACCACACATACAAATAATATTCCTAATATTGAATATCCAAACCATTTACTATGTATATTTATCATATATATAATAAAGCTAAAAATTTTTAGAAATTATATTAATACCAATTATAATTAAAATTAATCCTAAAAATACATTAGGATTAAAATTCGGCGATTTTTCAAAAAATAAACTTGATATTAAATAGATAAGTATTATATTCAATGAAAGCACCATTGATACCAATGTTACATCTGGTGACAGATTAATTGAATTTACAAACACAATATTAAAAATGTACCCCAATAATGATAGAATAAATAAAAATAACAAAGCTTTTCTATTAAATCGTGTTAGAGTTCTACATTTTTTATCATAAAAATAATGCAATAATCCAAATAGACCAATGCCAATTGATGTATAAATAATTAATTCACTTGGATTAAGCAATCTCAAATCTAAAATATATTTTTTACCAGCATCTAAAATTACAATGATAAACATCGCAATGACAGCTAAAATAAACCACTTTCCTTTAAAAACCATATTTATATTATAACAATATTATTTAACACGTTAAATTCTCTCGTATCCATCCTTTTATTTTATTATTTGTTGGGATCATAATTAATAAAAGCCCATTCATAAATTGTGTTTTATTTTCTTCATTTGTCTCATCATCCATTAACTTAAATGTATTAAAAATTATCGCCAATATTTTCTTATTATAAATATTAGTGATATTTTGAAATACTTTATCTATATTTACAGAATTTTCATTACTGTTATCATTAAATAAATCAGGTGTTTCAAGGCTTAATATATTTGTATACATAGATAATGTATGCTTTATAGAAATTTTATCAGTATTTTCATACGTCTCTTGTAGTTTTTTTAATCCTTTAATCGCAGTTTCTAATATTTTGGAATATATTGAACAGTTTTCAGGTTTATACCACATATAAAAACGACGTATTGCCTGAAACAAATAATATAAATCATCTTTATTATCTTTCATATACCATCGCCATATACCCTGATTCCAACAGGGCTGTTGTATATGCAGTAAATTATCTGAAATACTTAATTTAGTACCATTGGGACAATGTGATAATAATGCAAGCTGTATCATAACTTGCAAAGGTTCTAATATCATATCACTTTTTTCTTTAATATTAATAAATTTATCCATTTTATGGTAAGTATAGATAATAAAATTATTAAATGGACTTAAAAAAAAAATATTAATTTATATGAAAGCATGACAGAACAATTTATACAGATTGCCCTACCAAATAATAAATGTGTGTACGATTTGATGAATTTAAATAAAGATGAAAAAATAAAAGCCATTGAAATGGGAATTTCCGCAATTCAGTTAATCAACGAAAAACAGTTAAGATGTGAAAATTCCGAATTTAATGATAAATTAAATGAAAACGAGCAAAAATATAACGCCATTATTCAAAATTTCAAACAAAAATTAAATAATAAGATACAAGAAAATACAACATTGCAAGAAAGATTTGCGTTAGAAAAACAGAAAATGCATAAAGATATTTCAGAGAATATTGAATTGCAATTTACACAATGCTTGAAGCATAAAGAAAAGAGAATTGAAAATTTAACAGATCAACTTACAGTTCATTCGCAACAATTAAACAGTATTAAAGAAAGACATTTCAATAATGAAAGAGAAAGGACAGAATTATTAAATAAAAAACACAAAGAAGAACTGGATAAATTGCGGGAGAGATATATGGATGAAATGAAAGAAATTGTGAATAGAACTTGCAAATCTGAAGAAAATTCTTCTGTAAAAGGCAAGATTAGTGAAAATGCAATGTATCAAACCTTAAATCTACTTTTTCCTAAAAACACAATTGAAGACACTCACGGTGAAGCAGGAAGGGGTGATTTTATAATGAGCGATACCAATAGTCATTCAATTATGCTTGAAAATAAAGATTATAGTAAAAATGTACCTAAAAAAGAAATAGAAAAATTTAAAAGAGATCTGATAAACAATAGTGATATTTGGGGAGCCATTTTAATGTCAAACGCCACGGGAATTTGCAATAAAAAAGATTATCAGATTGAATTTATTGAAGGAAAAATAGCAATATATTTACATTTTACAAATAATGATCCAAATAAAATAAAAAATGCATATGACATAATGTTGGCTTTAAAAAATATTGATATTGATTTTTCTAATAAGGAATTGGTTGAAAAATTAATGGAAAATTCTTCCGAATTTAAAAGAAAGATTAACAAATCAAGAAAAGACTTGGACAAATTTTATAAATGTATGATTGAAAATATTTTAGATATTGAAAATCTAACTAAAAAAACATTTACAGAAATCAATATAAAACACTTATAAATATTTTTTATTTAGAATTATGTAAATAAAAAATATAGCGATTATATATATGAATGACGAAAAATATATCTTTAAAATAATTACAATAGGCGATGCAAATTCCGGAAAAACGTTTTTATGCAATCGTATATGTAATAAAAGAGAAGATTTAAATTATATGCCTACTATTGGAATTGAATTTAATTCCACCGAAGTAAAATTCAATGATAAAAATATTAAATTACAATTATGGGATACTGCGGGACAAGAATGTTTTGCCCCAATTGTTAGAAATTATTATAAAAACATCGTTGGTATATTTTTTGTTATTGATTTAACATCATCCCAATCAGTTGAACATATTGATTTTTGGTTAAATGAATATGAAACATATCGCGCACAAGATTGCGAATCTATAATTATCGCACTGGGAAATAAAACGGATAAAGATGACAGGGTTATTTCTTATGAAGAAATATCTAAGATTTTTAAAAATAAAAAGATTGATTATTTTGAAATTTCGGCAAAAAAAAACGAAAATATAAAAGAATCCGTCAATTTTTTTTTAAATAAAGTAATGAATACTGTTGATATTGATAACCATAAGGGGATATATTTGAGAAATTTATCAAATACAATGCGTATAAAAAATAGGGAGTCTTGTTTATATGATGAAGATCCAAATTGCTGTTTTATCTCTTAAGTATTATTATATAATTGTTCAACTAATAATGTAAATGACCAATTATTTTCATTCATATCAATCTCATTCCCTCGTTCATTTAATAATCGGATTTTAAATTTACGCAGTGTAATCGGTCCAAAATATTCTCGTTTTTCTTGTGAGGCTTCAACGCGTCTTTCCGTTGTATATTGTACTGCCGGCGATATTGTTCCATTATATCTAAATTGTACCGTTGCCAAATGATTGGAAATAATGGGACTTTTATACTGTTTCTTTTTTGGAGTAGATAAAGCATTTCTAATATTTTCAATAGTATAACGTTGCGCAGCTGTTAAACTATCAATGGAATCGGGATTTCTTCGTTTTTTACCACAATTTCCAGCGGGTGGATCAGGTTCTACATAACATTTATTAGTATCATCAACCTTTCCACTAAAAACATCCGGCTGCATAGTTGTTTTTACAAAATAAGAAGGCATATTAAATGTTGCTGCATTATTTTCATAAACAATCAAACTATCCGGCGCTTTATTATTTGAAAATTCATCCAATGAAATGTACACATATTTATTGCCTCTTAAATCCAATTTCGCTGTTCCAACTTTGGTTTGAGATGCTCCCAATCCTAATAAAGTTTTTCTAAATCCTAATAACCACCCCAAATTATAATTCACTTTTGTTCCCTGTCCAGCAGGGCCACATACATCATTGGATTCTTCACGATGCCAAAAAATAGTCATTGATTTTTCAGAATAATTTCTAACAACAATATTATGACTTCCTCTATAATTAAATACTAAATCTCCATTATCCAATGCACTTTCATTTACAGCAGTATTTAATTTTGTGATTAAATTTATATCAGCACCAAACGTATCATTATAATGATAAGTACCTTCAGGTATAATTATTTTTATTATATCTTCATTTGCTTTTTTTACATAAAATACATTGGTACCTTCGCTTTCTGAAAAAACATCCCATGAGTGGGGCAATTCTATATTTTTTATAGTAATACTAACAACATTTTTTATTGGTTCACTTAAATTTATTGTAAAATTACTCGGTCTATCAAATAAAGAAATATCATTTTCTACACATCTTTTTGATGTAAATATATTGCCGTTATAATCTAATCCAAGTATTCTATCACCATCAGCCGAAATAACAATATTTGATTTTACAACATCTTTATCTAATACTTTTGCCGGATTATTCCAAACAGAGCCACCATTTTCCGAAAATCGGAGTGAATCTGCATTATTATCCCAAACAGCTACCTTTAAACCATCTAATGAACAAGTTATTGAGTTCCAATCTCCCGTTATTTCCGTTATTTTTGACCAATTTGCTCCAGAATCAAATGAACGCCATATTTGATCTTCTGTTCTTATAAATATCTTTGTTCCATAAAAATTGGTTACAATTTGTTTCCATTCATAATTTATTAATTCAGTATTTGTGGTATAATCCCATTTAGAATTATTAATAATTTGCCAATTCATACCTTTATTAATTGATTTTACAATATAATATTTATTATTTGTTTCATATATTCCATACACTTTTTCACCATCTCCCGCAATTTCTATATCAATCCAAATTTGATTTAAATCAAAATTATAATTATTTGTACCATCTGATAATGTAATTTGTCCGTTAGATAAATCTTTCCAAGTAGTTGCATAATCGTCCGAATAACATACGCCCCCCTTTTTAAAATTAGATACTCTCCCACCCACGTCTAATGCAGTTCTACTAGCAAATAATATTTTTCCCGTAAAATCTGATGTTATAGCATTCCAATTGGCAGATATATCCACATTTGATAAATCATTATTTGTTAAATAACTTACATTGCTCCTATTCCAAGTATCATCATTTCCACTTTTATTACTATACCAAATGTAATCTTTATTGCAAACAGCTATATAATCACCCCCATAATTCATAGTTATATCTTGCCAGTCTTTATTAATATCCGAAATATTATTATTAAAAGTAATATCCACCCAATCAAAAATTATTTTATCATCGGCCTTGTTACCAGATACATCAATATCTAATTTATATAAATCTTTACCCGAATTTCCAGCAATTAACAATCTCCCATCATTATTGGAAGCGACAACGGAATTATTATTAGAAACACTTTCCCCACCTTCATAAGATTCTAATGTATCAGGACAACGAATACACGACACTGGGTCAGCAATAGTCCGATATTGGCTATCAATATTAATTGTTTTGGTAATTATAGTTTTTAAAAGCGGATTTTTATAGTCTTTTGGCATAGTTGGAGGTGTTCCTTTAAAATCGGTGCGATCCCAAATCGGCATTGAAAAATTATTTGTCGCCAAAATTTTTTCATTGTCATCCATAAAATCACCTTCTAATAATGATTTCTCATTTTCTTCTTCATCTTTATAATAATCCGTACTATATTCCTCTTTTTTATATTCTCGCAATCGTTGTGCGATTTCATCAAAGAAAAATATATATCCATCTCTAGCATCCTCTGCAAGTGTTAATGCTTCTTTATATTTTTCCGAAAGATTTGTTGTTTCTATATTATCTTCAATATATTCGGCAAATACAGCATTTGTATTTAATAATTCATTTAAAAATAGTGTAAAATCTTTACTATTATCACCAGTAGACCATTTATTCCAATTATTTAAATATTCATTATCATCATATGGGTTAAAATATATTCCAAATATATCTTCATCATCTAAATTTAAATTGTTAATCCGTTCATTTGAAGTTTTATTTAAAAAAATTATATTATTTACCTTTATTGTGTATTCATCATCCTGATACTTTCCTTCAAATTGATCTTTCATTTCTTGTATTTTTTTTACTATTTTTTCGTTTGTTAAAGGTAATACCCCACCAATACCAATAATATTTATTAATTCTTCTGTACTATAACTTGATATATCAAAATCAATATTTGTAGACATTTATATAAAACTATTATATATTTTTTATATTGTAATCAAGATATTAATAAATTGATTTATTTAATATTACTTATTAATTTACTTTAATAGAAAAGTACATTAAAATGGAAAAATGTTGTCAAATTTGTTATGAAGATTTCGGAACAAAAGATAAACAAAAAATTGATTGTGCATATTGTGATGTGGAATGTTGTGTTGGATGTATAAAAACACATATATTGTCACTGCCAAATGATCCGGCTTGCCCATCTTGTAAAAATATTTGGAAAATGCAATTTTGTAATTATTATTTAACTAAAAAATTTATGAACAACGATTATAAAAATAGCAGAATAGAAATGATATTTAAAGCGGAACAAAATAAAGTGTCAAAGACATTGAATGATGTTCAAAATTTAATTGAATCAGAATCATATGATCAAAAAATTGAAGATGGTAAAAACGAACTACAAGAACTTAAATCAAAAATATTTCAAAAAAAACTTGAATTGCAAAAGATGAAAGATAAACAAAAAAATCTAAAAAAACCCAACTATACCAAAAAGAATGAATATAAAATGAAATGCCCAAATGATAAGTGCAATGGATTTTTGAAAAATGATTATGTTTGTATTCTTTGTGAAATGAAATATTGTAGTGATTGTTTAGAAGATATTGGAATTAAACCCAACAATGGTGGTGAAAGTAAAACACAACCACATCAATGTAAACCTGATCTAGTTGCTACTGTAACAATGATTAAAAAGGAAAGTAAACCGTGTCCTGGATGTTCAGAACTTATTTCTAAAATCAATGGTTGCGATCAAATGTGGTGTATTAAATGTCGCATTGCATTTAGTTGGGACACGGGCAATATTGATTATAGTAAAAATCACAACCCTCATTATATTGAATGGAGAAAACAAAATGGTAGAGCAAATACTAGACAACCAGGAGAAATTTTATGTGGTGGAATTCCAGATTATAAAATATTAAAAAGATTGTTAGAATGTGCCGAATATACTACAAACGCTGCTTGTTCACGACCAATGTGGCAATCCTCTTTGGGATTTCACAAAATACCAGAATTTTGCAGAGATAATAAAAAAATGATAAATCTCCCTATATTTAAAAATACAATCAATCAAGAAAGATTCTTTCATTGGTTTTGTGAAATTTCTCTAAGTATTGAAAATTTCAGAACAGGGTGGCTTGATTGGCATAGAGAAGAAGCTTTGAAAGAAGATATTACAAGGGAAATCCGTATAAAATTTATTCGTAAACAAATAAATGAAGAGACATTTAAAAAAAAAATTTATAAACTGACTATGAAAAATAAGAAAAATATTGAAATTCTTCAAATTTTTGAACTTTGTTATGTTGTTAGTGTTGAACAATTTAACGAAATGTTTCAAATTATTTTAAAACTTAATGATGATCTCTGTAGTAAATATAAAAATGATTATTATAAAGTTTGCGTGGGTGAGATCGGAAAAAAACAAACATTGTATAACTTTAAAAATTATAGATTGAACATGTGGTTGAAATTTTATCCAAAAATTGTTGAATGTATTGAAAATTTAGAAAATATATTGACCTTTTGTAATAACCAATTATATGAGATAGCAAAAAAATATAAAACAATGACCTCATTTATCGGAGATAAGTTTACAATTTTCTCGTGGACCGTTAAAAATAATTGGAAGGTATATCCATTTCAAAATAAGAAATTTACATTGCAAAAAATACACAGGATACCATATAATGGAGAGCATTGGCCGAAATGGCAAAAAGACAAGATACCCGTTAAAGAAATATTTGATGACAATATATTTGAAAAAAAAATTAAAATCAAATCTGACGGGACTTGGTATGTGGTTCGCCCAGATGAAACACGCACAACACCCCCTGTATTGGCACAAACAGTGCCACAAGGGGGGGTAATTGTTTAAAACAATTGTTTAAAAAATCTTAAAATATCTAATATTTTTTTTTCATCTTTTTGAAAACCAGTACAAATATGTCCCTTTTCAAGTTTACCACATACTTTACATTTTTTTTTCTCTGTTGGTTTATCCGGCGGTTTTTCCCGTGTTTCATTTTTACAACTTCGCGCATTATGACCGTGATTACCACATTTTGCACATTGAACAGGTTTTCTTTTTTTTTTAATATATATCATACCAAATCTATCGTGGGGTATGATAATAACGCCGTGACCACGCTTAAAATGTCGTGATCCCTTAAACAAAATTCGTTCTATACCCTCTATCATTGTACCATTCGTTTCCAATAATTGTGTTCTATCTATTCTATAATTGCTTTTATACACTATACGATTATAATTATCATTTTTATATATTTTTGTACGATTTTCAGACAAAGATATATATTTAATCTTCCCAATACCCATAATTTGATTCGTTGTGTTATTCATTTCAATAATATAAATAGAAGTTCCATACGGAACCTTATCGGGAATCTGCTTATCCAAGCCGTAAATACAACCGTTCCATTTATTTTCAGAGCGCCATAGTTTATTCTCCTCCCACGTATCGGAATTGAAACGCACTGTACCAATTTGAATCATAATTTAATTATAAATAATTGTTATGAGAGAAGTTTTCAATTTAAATTAACGGATAGCCTTAAGTAATTCATATAGCGAAATAATGGATGCACCCGTTGCACCATTTATAATATAATCGTTTTCATTAAAAGAAACACCAGCAATATCTACGTGCATCCAATTGGTATTCTTCGGTATAAAATTGCTCAAAAAAACACCACCTAAAATAGCACCAGACGAAGCTTTTCCTGTATTTTTAATATCTGCAACGGTTGAATCTAAATATTTATTATATTCTGACCACATTGGCAATTGCCATATTTTTTCATTTGTCAACTCTCCAATTTTTTCATATTTTTTCAATAATTTATCATTGTTCCCCATTATTACAATTGACATTTTGTTAA
>Ga0209302_10002746_pt1 | contig 10260 bp, 2 predicted proteins | sample ArcOceMetagenome_2_FD_187445 | JGI IMG/M metagenome (GOLD analysis project Ga0209302, IMG submission 187445) | Marine eukaryotic phytoplankton communities from Arctic Ocean - Arctic Ocean ARC135M Metagenome (SPAdes) (version 2) | ecosystem: Environmental > Aquatic > Marine > Oceanic | place... | reverse complement strand
TTTTAGGTTTATACCCTAAGATACGTAGTTATATTTCTCAATTTGGGACTAAATCATTCCTTTTTGTGTACTGGCTGCGTAGGTTTCTACGTGAAAGACTATGCGGACTAAATCGCCTTTACCCACTCTTTTCGTTTGGAATAATCTAAAACGCGCACCTTTATTTACAAACTTACTAAAACAACTAGTACTGGATCTACGTAGAACCTACGTAGGACTAACCCTCTTCTCGATCTTGTTTGTAGTGTCGACAATGGTGATCATGCCTAATACTATCCAAACAGGATGGGATTTTGGACCAGATGATAGCATCATCGACAACCTGTCTACAGGGACCACATCCAGCTTCAAACGCAATGAAAATCTGATGGAAAATGACGGAGAACACAAATTACGTGAAATATCGACAAGAAAGACACATAACTACAGTACAAGTACGGACGAAGAAGGATGGACGACGACAAGTCTAGGAAAGAAGAAACCAAAGAAGAACAACAATCAATTAGCATCAATCGAATCAATTATCACAACAATAGACAGCACATTTGAACACATTGAAGTCGGAAAAAACACAAGAATCTATGTAACATCTCCAGGAAGGAAGAATAAGTGCAACATACCAGACAATACGAACAAGACAATCGAATTCAATCCTATCGGTATGACAAAGACAAAAGGAACAGGAGAAGAAAAAGGACAGAACAAGGACGATAAGAAAAATAGCGGAAACACAACAAACAAAGGAAGTGAACAAAACAACAATAACAATAGTAATGAAAACAAGAACAATGAAGATAAAGGCGATGAAAATAAAGGAGAAGGACAAGATGACAAGAATAATAACGACAAGAATAATAACGACAAAAGAAGCAATAGGGACTCCGAACGAGGAGGAAGAGGAGGAAGAGGAACAAGAGGAGGACGAGGAGGAAAGGAAAGAAAACAAACACCAAGAAAAGAATGGGAAACATACGAATTCTCGATAAGCTTCAATCCCAAAACGATGACGAACAAAGATCCAGATGCAGAATTTCAGGCAGTACTATCGCAGATAATGAAGAAGTCCCCAGGAGTGACATTTCACTCGACTAATGAAGACATGTTTCCTAAACCAAAACCATTCACGACACTACAAGGATACCCACAAACAGAAGCAGCCTTCAAAGACTTCTTCGAAGTATACGAAAATAAAGGACTAACAACTTATAGAATTTTTATTAAAGCTACAATGCAATACAATGAGCTAGATTTAAGAAATAGTTTGTTAAACTACTTGAGAAGTAACAATTTATGGATGTCAAGTGATTTAATATCGGAGAGCATAGATGAAATGATAGGATACATCAATTACGGACATGATAAACTGGTATGGAGACCTGAATGTGAGAAGAAGATTAACAACGGAATTCAAGCATTAATACAAAGTGGATCAATCTCAGAGGCGCTGCGGTTCAAAATCGAGGGATTAAAGAAAGAAATATATGTAAGAGTAGCAGCTGGAACATTTCGCGGAGGAACAAGAAACGATCCAGTAATGTGTGAAGGACTAGTGTTAAGGACGACAAAAGCTCAAGCAAGAGCAACCATAGAATTATTAGGACTCATGGACGAAAGTGTACTAGGAACATTCTATGGAATTATTCCAAGAGGAATAGATAGAGAACTAGGACCAAAATTATACGGAGATCTTCTCAGAACAAATAATGACATGTTAAATACCCTACGTTCAATCGCTGTAGTCAACTGGCCAGAAGAATTATTCTTAGATCACTACAATCCAGCACCAGATATACCAGGAACATTAGCAAAACGAATAGACAATCTTCTTATGAATGTATGGAATTGCGTAGCAATAGAAAAAACGATGGATACAGAAACAAGAGGTAAATACCTACTGATATTTCAAGAGAAGGATATGGAAAAAGCGAAAGAGTCGATAGGAAATCTTATCGAAGCATTTGGCAGGAAGAGCGATAGACCATGTGCGAAGATAGCGTTAGAAAGATTCCACGAGTTTCCAGAATTCGACAGCATACAACGCGTATCACAATCAGTTCATTCAAGAGGATTAAGGATAAGAGAAATGCTAGAAACAGCAGCATCACAAAGAACAACAAGCACAACAAAGAAACCAAAACAACAAAAATTTCAATTTCATGTAAACAAAGAACTACAACAGCAACTTCCAATATCAACACACAAGTCGTATAGCAGCATTACGAAGCAACAAGTAGAACAAAAGAAACAGTTAACAATAGTACAACCGACACCACAGAAACTGCAACCAATCATAAGACAACAACAAACAAGTACACCAACACAAGAAACAACTCAACCGACGCAGATGAACGTAACACCTCAAGAATCTCGTACAGTAGCAACAAACAATTCAGGACTATCAGTAGATCAGCAAACAATAACAACAATGATGACTCAGATAACAAACCAGTTCAAAGACATGGAGAGAGAAAGAATAATAAGAGAAGAACGCCAAGAGACGAAAAGACAAGAAAGAGAAGCAAAAGCAGAGGAGAAAAGAGAAGAAAGGGAAGCAAGAATGGAGGAGAAAAGAATGGATGCACAAAAAGAGATGTACACATTTATGCAAACAATGATGACAATAAACATAAATAAGACTAATAATCAAGACCATGATAGGAGAAAAGAACCAATACCTGAAGAGCTGACAACAGATACAGCTGAACAAACTAGTGCCTTAACCACAAGCATAATTACAACAACATCATCAACAACGCAATCAGCCAAACGATCATCATCGCAACTATCCAACAACGATGAAGAGACAGAAATGTATAACAATGAAACAGGAATAGAAACACAAGAAAATAATGAAGACGAGATATCAATTAAAAGAAATAAAACACTGATAGGAAAGGGAGAAAGTGATGATGAGATAATGGACGACGAAGAAATGCTGATAGAGAATGAACGACAAAACAATACAACAAGTACACACGAATCTACAATAATAGATGAGGTAATGACAACTACAGAAAGCGATACAAGTTCATTCACAAAAGGATTCAACAATCAACAATTCAAAACCAAAACAAGTTCAGCTCCATGGCCGGGAGTGTCACAACAATAAAGGCACTCCAAGAGCCTTACTAAAGAATAAACATAAAGAGAAAACCAAAGATAATACAACAGAACAAACAAAAGAAGGAACCAAAGTAAATATAGGAGAAAAATCAAACAATATAACAGACAGACTGTCAGAAACAACAATCGCATTCATACCAATACGATTAATACAAGACAAGAATAAAGGAATAACAAAGAATAACAGTATAATGAGAGAAGTCGCAGCAAAAACAAGAAATGAACTTAGACGAATAACGGACAAGAATTTGGACACAAGAATCGACAACACGGAAACGAATAATACAAGCAATAACATTACTATAGAAGAACCAATAAAGTCGTTAAAACTACGAGAAGGAGAAGAAACCGATGAAGACTTGTACTTCGAATCAAGTGAAGAAGAAGTAGAAGAAGAACAAGAAGAACAAGAAAAAGAAGAAAAACAACAACAAGAACAAGAACAAGAACGAGAAGAAGAAAACGAAACAAGAAAAGAACAAGAACATGACTACGAGACACAGGGAAACAAAACAACGAATAAAGGAGAAAGACAAACAGTAGAGAAGAAGAAGATGAAAGTAACAAGAACCAACCTACCATTTGGACACATATGTGATGACATAGCAATCGACAACGATACACCATACATAAGAGTATACTGCCAAAATGTATGTGGGATATTTGATAGGGACGGAATAGGACTAGACTCAGCATTCAAGGAGATAAAACAGGCAGGAGCGGATATATTCATGTTTAATGAAACACATGGGGATGAATCTAATGCAACAGCACGAAGAGTAACAAGAATGTCAAAACAAAGAATGTGGAAGGACAATAATGAAGACTGCAAAATAATACATTCATCATCCACAGCACCAGTATTAAACTTTACAAAACCGGGAGGCAACATGGTAGGTATCACGGGATCGTTAGTGGGACGAATAAGAGATACAATTACTGATCCGTACGGAAGATGGTGTGGTTACACGCTCATAGGAAAAGACAACAAGGAAATAATGGTATTAACAGCGTACAACGTATCACAATACAAGAATGCAAAGGTAGGCGAAGATACACTGTTTAATCAACAAGTAGCACTATACAAACTAAATAATATAAGAGAACCAGATCCAAAGAAAATATTTATAGAAGATCTAACAAAACTAGTAAAGAAAGCAAGGATGGAAGATAAAGACATCATACTGACAGGGGACTTCAATGAAATGGTAGGCGATGATCCAAATGGAATGGTGAAAGTCTTATCGGCAGGAGGACTCACAGATGCGCACAGCCATCAACACGGAATAGTAGACATAACAACATACACGAGAGGAACAAAAAGATTGGACTACGTGTTCGTGACGCCAAGACTTGTAGATCATATATTAAGAAGCGGGTATGAACCATTTCACGCAAGAATAGCATCAGACCACAGAGGATACTTTGTTGACTTCGATATAGCAGGATTTTTGGATAGACAACTACCAACAATCTTCTCCGCATCTTCAAGAGCAATACGAGGGAGCCATCCAAGTAATATCACGAAGTATGTGGAGTATTTAGACGAATATTTGAAAGAAAGAGACATGTACAGAAAGGTGAAAGAACAAAAATATTGGTATGACAAAGATAAATTAGAAAAGTTGGACAGAATAATAACGCAAGGAATGTTAGAAGCAGAGGATCAATGCAGAATACACCACAGACAACCCTGGACGAAAGAAGTAAACGAAGTAATGACAACGGCGAACATACTAAGAATTTCACTGTCGAGTCTTAAGAATAATATAGACTGCACAAAACAAATAGACCAAAAGCAGTCATTACTCAAGAATAAAATTGTCATACCGGATGATATAAAAGAAACAACGATAGCACTAAGGTTAGCGCAGAAAAACTGCAGGAAAATCATCAATGAAAGAAGAATAATGAAAACCTCAATCGATAAAGAACAAGAAGCAGCATACGTAGCAATGAATCCAGAAATAGACGCGAAAAGAGCGGCGCAAATATTCCAAAGAGCAAAGGACACGAAGCAAATGATGTCAGAATTACCATCGAAAATGAATTGTCCAGGAGGCATATCATCTATTCTGGTACCATTGCCAAAAGAAGGAATTGAACTTGAATACTTAGCAATCACGGACGGACCAACGATAGAAAGACTAATATTACATAGAAATATAAGACACTTTCGACAAGCGGAATTCACACCGTTAGCAAAACCGGATGTAATAAGAAAGATAGGATTTGGAGCGGACACAGATAGAGCAGAACAAATCCTAGCAGGAAAAGATGATCCATCGGACATAACGGACGACGAATGGTCACGCTATCTTCTCACCTCGATGAAAAGGCACTCAAAAGAATTGAAGATAGAAATAACTGCAGAGAAAATGATGAACAAGTATAAAAGATGGAAAGAAAGAACAAGCACTTCGCCTTCAGGAAGACACCTGGGACATTTCCACGCATTATTCAGACCGACGAAAGCAAAAGATGACAAAGACCGAGAGAGAATTGAAAGCATACGAGAAGAAATAATAGAAATGCACACGAATATGTTACAAACAGCGTATGATAATGAACATGTATACAAAAGATGGGAATATATACTAACGTGCATGCTAGGAAAAGACAACGGTATACCAAGGATACATCGACTTCGGGTGATACACTTGTACGAATGCGACCTGAATCTCCTTTTCTCTCTATTCTTTCGAGAATTGGACCAACACTGCGAAGACAACTTTATAATCAACAAGGGCGTCTATGGATGTAGACCAAATCGAAGAGCCATAGATCCAGTATTCGTAGATGTAACACAAACAGAAATGGCGATGGTAACAAGAACACCACTAGTGAAGTTCAACAATGATGCAACAGCATGTTTTGACAGAATACTAGTACACCTACTCAATCTTTGCCTACGATCGTATGGAATGCCAAAGAAACTTACGAAAATATTGGGGGAACTGCTAAAAGTAGCAAGGTATGCAATAAAAACAGGAATAGGAATATCTGAAGAGACATATCAACATTCAGATGAATCACCAGCGTTCGGATCAGGACAAGGAAGCGCAGCCTCAGCACAAGGATGGGGGAAACTAGTTTCTAAACTGTTCGACATCCATGATAAGTATGGACATGGGAGTAAATACGCTGACCCATGGAGATTGTTTAATGCAATCATAGGTATGTTAGGATTCGTAGATGACAATAACATCACTAATAATGGAGAAAAATGGGAGACGGTTAATGATATCATCATTCGAACACAACAGGATGCACAATTATGGAATGACCTATTGCGAGCAACGGGAGGAGCACTAAACTTGGACAAATGCTTTGCACAAGTATTAGCGTTCCAATTTGGCCTCAATGGAGCACCGGTTATAGCACCAGCGGATCCAGCACTAACGATAACAATACAAGACAGGATGCTAAACAAAGCAGTAGAGATAAAGCCAATATCTCCATACAAAACGTATCGATCCTTAGGGACGGAACAAGGAACAAGCAAAAACCAGACGAATCAACACGGAAAGTTAATCAAAACATCAACAACACACAACAGGAAACTCGCCTGCTCAGCAATGTCTCCAAGATGCGCATGGGTGCACTATACAGCAGTATTTCAAAGCAGTGTGGGTTACCCACTAAGCATGTGTCATCTCAGTCAGCACCAACTACACGACCTACAGAAGAAATATATCCCCACACTTATGAACAAAATAGGAATAGCAAGAACACATGCCCATGTACTGGTATTCGGACCAAGATCGTATGGAGGAATAGGCTGCAATGACTTAAGAATAGAACAAGGATTAGATGCAGTACAAAACCTAATAAGACAACTAAGAACACCAGGCTACGGCAAACAACTAGCCACAATATTCTTAAGAACCTTCCAAAACGCATCAGGACTATCAAAACCACTATTGCAATATCCCATGATAAGAGCACCTCATCTGGAAGGACACTATTATGTACACATAAGAAGATTCTTGGCCAAACATAGTGCCAGCTTAGAGATAGAATGCATACCAGAACCGACGTATGAAAGACAAGGAGACGAATATATAATGGATGTAGTGTGTGCACCAACAACTACAACAACGATGGATAGAAGAAATCTGAAACAATACACAGACGCAGAAATAAGACAAATATATTACTGTAAAAGCTATCTCAATGTACAGAGAATATCAGATCTGTGTACAGCCGATGGAGTCTTTGTATTACCATCAATAGCAAAAGGAGAACGAAGCATAAGACAATGCACATCCAAATTAAACGAAATAACACAAGAAAGACCCGAAGGGAACACATGGGCGATATGGAGAAGGTTCCTAACCACAATTTGCAAAAACAAATACACAAAAGAACAACAAACAAGAGACAAGGGAAACAGAGATAATGCAGACCAACGATTTAGCATCGGAACAATCATAGACAAGTATTGGAACGGAGTAAAGTATACAGGAAGAATAATAAGTATAACAGAGAAATATTATAGAATACAATATGAAGATAACGATGAAGAAGAACTTAACCACCAAGAAGTAAATAAGTACATGAAGAAACATAGAGGAGAAGGAAGAATGACAGGAGAAATAGGACAACGAATGAGATTAAGAATACCACTAGGAGATTGGAATATAGTAGCAAATGATTCGGAAAGATTGTGGCCGTTCTACTATTCCCACGACAAAGATACTCTATACAGAAGCTATAGAGAAGAATGGCATGAAAACGGAAAATTCTACTACGACTGCCATAAAACGACGGAGAATGATACATACAACTATGTGCCAACAGGCAAAGTAAAACAACTACCGATCGATGCGTCACCAACAGATGTAATGGATACAGAAGAAGGGTGGAGAATATCAACACATCTTCCGATGAACATAGAAGAAAAGGAAAGCAAAAGGAACAACACGTTCATAGAATACCTAATGAGGCAGAACGAACATATATCACAGTACTATACACAAATCGAATTTCACAAGACACCATACGAAACATACGAATTATTTAAATCACCAAAGAAAATAAAAATAGCCACAGACGGGGGAGCAATACCATTCAAAGGATCCTTAGGTTTCGTATTCGCAAACGAAGAAGGTATAATCATACTAACATGCTACGGACAGCCATCAGGCAACAATCCATTATCATTTAGATCAGAGATATGTGCACTTCTTGCAGCCATAAGACTTGTAAAGCTGCTCACGACATACTATGATAATATAGTGCCATGCAAAGAACCAGTAAGAAGTAAAATACAAGTATACACGGACAGTCTTAGCATGATAAAGAAATTAAAGGCATTCGACAAGTATCCTACAGCACCAATGACAACAGTATTAAATTCGGAATGGGATGTACTATCAGCATTACATACGGCATTACAATGGTTCCCAACGAAACCAAAAATTAACTGGGTAAAAAGTCATCAAGATGAGAAAACATATGACAAACAAGAAATGCCAATAGATGCATACCTCAACTCAGAAGCAGATGAACTAGCAACAATGGGGTTAAAGAGATTACAACAAAAACCTATCGTACCGATGGATCCAAACACCAGCATACAGTTCCACATAGAAGGAAGGACGATAACAAGGGACTTCAAAAGCACAGTCAGAGAAATGATACAAGTACAACCATTACGAAAGTATTACTGCAATAGATTTAACTGGAGTGATAACATTTTCGATGTCATTGATTGGGACATATTTCGACCAGTGTACAAGAAATACATATCATCATCAGGCATACAATGGCTACACAAATACTGTATAAAGAAATTACCGACAGGAGAAAGAATACACAAAAGAGATCATTTCCACGACAAGCGTTGTGCTTCATGCTGGCATACAGTAGAAGACGATGACCACATATTCCAGTGCAGCAAAAGAAGAAGCATACGGAAAAAGGTAATCAACCAAATCACTCTTATGAGAAATCGTATCGATCCAAGACTGTGTGACATACTACAAGAAGGAATCATAACATACTTTAACGGGGAATCAGTATCGAACACGATGATAAGAATAAGAGGACAGGAAGGATACGAAAGATACGAATTGCTTATAGACGAACAGGTTGTAATAGGATGGGATAATCTATTAAGAGGGAAATTCTCGAAGCAGTGGAAAATACAACAAAAAGCGTACACGACTAGAAGAAAACTAAGAAACCCAAGACTACACGAAAAACTAAGAAGAAGAAAGTTAAAAGAAACAGACAAGAAACAACGCGCAACAACGAAGAAGAACAAGACAGAGGATTTTCACGCGTTCTTTCAAGCCATCGTCCCTATAGTACAAGAAATGTGGACAGACAGATGCATTGATAGAAACACACCAGTCGTAGGAGGCAGGATTGTAGCTGAATACGACTCGTTATCAAAGAAAATAACACAACTATACACGATGCGAGAAATGGTACTACCAGAGGATGAAACGAAAATCTTCGATGAAACACTAATAACAAGACTAGAAGATACCAACCAACAATTAAAGAAATGGATCCTCAGATGGAGACCTGTAATCGACCATAGCATGAAAAGAGTGAAAGAATTAGCAAAAGAAAACAGCAAACCAATATGGAAGCATTTCACAGCAAACAAGCCAGCAAAGACAAAGGTATCACGAAAAACAACAACAAGACAAACAAAGAGAATGTCAGACAATCCCCTGACAAACGTGTACACAAGATTAAAGACGAAAAGGTCATCAAGTAGAGTAATGCCAGTAATGAAGGTAAAATACAAAATGAATAATCTAATATCGACAATGTATAAGAAATTAGGGAAAAGAAGATCAAACAGCAGAACAAAACCAATATTGGAAGTAGAGATACAAACGATTGAAGATCGATTTGGAGACGAACCAATGTAAACAAAATAAGTAATATAGATAAATAATAGGCGGGTCGACCGTTGTCTCACTTTTCTTTTTAAGAACTTGAGGAGCGGCGCGGCAGCTTTTAAATAATAAGTTATATACTATTGTGTAGTAAGGACTCATCATGGGGTTCTTCCATCAAGTTTGGTTGGATTGTACATAATTATAATCAATTCTTTTAGCATTATCATTTTGTTCTTCGAATGTTTTCATCGAGTAATATTAATTGTTTGTTGCT
>Ga0209302_10002743_pt1 | contig 10262 bp, 8 predicted proteins | sample ArcOceMetagenome_2_FD_187445 | JGI IMG/M metagenome (GOLD analysis project Ga0209302, IMG submission 187445) | Marine eukaryotic phytoplankton communities from Arctic Ocean - Arctic Ocean ARC135M Metagenome (SPAdes) (version 2) | ecosystem: Environmental > Aquatic > Marine > Oceanic | place... | reverse complement strand
ATTTCATCTCGGCTAACACAGTGTCTTTCTGGACTTGAGACAATGAGGTGGACACCTTTATAGCCTCGATGTCCCTGAGAAAGGGCATCAAGTCATATGCTGTCTTGTTCATGTGTTTGCTTCCTTAACGGTGGTCAATACAGACCGAAACCAACAGGATTTAGGTTGTCCTTTGGTTGCTGTTCTTTGATACGATCCACGTAAGGCTTTAGGTACTTTTCAGACAGCTTACTGTCCATCAGCTTACCCTCTGCCTTTGCTACGATCTTTCCAAGACGATCAACGGGGTTCTTACCAAGGGGATTAGACAACTCCTTAAAGGCGGCGTTTAAAGACTTACGATCCTCTTTTCGTATAGAGGTGTCTTTTGCGGCTTTGCTCTTGAGAGTGGCTAGTGCTGCTTGGTTAGCTATTTTACCCGCTTCCTGACGCGCTGGAAGTTTAGGATTAGCCTTATCTTTTGGCTTGGCCTTAGATTTAAAGCCACTAGACTTACTGCGCATCATGGAGGTGACGTCATTTAGAGGAGAGCCCTCGATTATAGACTTACCGCCTTCTACTGTTTTGAAATAGTCTCTAATAGCCATCTTGCGTTCCGCAGTGACGCTTGCGTCTGATAGCATTTCACTCAAAGTTCTCTTGATCTCAGCGTCTAGTTCAAGGGTTGTCCTGTCTTGAGCACCGTAAGTGTTCTCAATGACGCTGTGTAGGATCTCTCTAGGAGAACCTTCCTTTGGACCCTCACCCGCAAGGTACTGCTGGACGTTACGTCTAGCTTCTAGTTCTTCATAGAATTGCTTCTTCTGGGCATCCTCGGTAGAGCGTAGTTCCTTAGCAGCCTTATCTTTAGCAATCTGAGGGTCTACAACTTTGGCCTTTTTGGTGGCTTTCAGCAGGTCCTTACGGCGCTGGGCAGTGCCCTCAATGTCAATTCCTGAGACAGGTCCAAGGCCTTCATTGGCTTTGTTCTTATTGACGAACCTGTTGACCTTCGAGCGCCTACCAGTGACGGCATCAATAGCACGACCACCGACAACAAGAGGTATCTGGGCAGCAAGAGACTGACCGCCAGTTGCAATAGCAGCACCAGTGTTCAAGTTACCTGCAACAGCGCCCATAGGGTTATAAGAGCCGCCCATGATACGTGGGATAGGGTTGAACGTGTCTGTAAACTGAGAAACGCCGCCTTTGAGGCCAGCAGCTGATAGTTCTGTGGTGACATTGGCTTTATACATGCTTTGGACAAGCATTTGACCCTGCTTGGTCTCACCAAAGTTGTCTTTAACAAACTGAATGTCTTCAACAGGTGAATTACGGGCTACTTTGGTCTTTGCAGAAGCAATTAGCTCCTCAAAACGAGCCTTCGTTCCATCATCAAGTCCCTCATATAGGTCTTTCTTGATGGTCTTCTGTACCTTGCGTATTTCAGTGTTTATTACTGTCCGCGCCTGCTCAAGGGCCTCTTTGGCACCCTTTTTGGAGTTAGGGTCGATGTCTTTAAGATTGTAACCGTTAGTTTCTGCCATTTCCTGCATGATACGGGCGACGTCACCAGCAGCTTGGGCTGTTTCGGGGTCTACTTCCTCTTTTGGACGTAAGACCACCTTACCTGCTTTGTTTACTGTGGAAATACCGACGTTTACACCTTTGGCAATAGCACCACCAGTGATAGCAGCGTCACCCATGCGCTCTAGGACGTCTTCGCCTACATATTCACCGCCTTGGACAGCGTTACCGCCAATAACGAGGCCCTCTTGGGCACCCTCTTGGACAGCTTCACGTACAACCTTGAGCGTAGCACCGCCACCTTTGAGGGGCGTGAGCTCTATGAGGCCAGAAGCCACCGCTGAAGCCAAGTCTGTGGCTGTAGCAGTTGGGTCCATGCCCTGGTCTTCTTTTTCTTGGCGGTTTGCACCTAAAGCGTTCGTTATTCCGTAAGCAGTGCCGCCTAAAGCAGCCGCAGTGCCTAAGACAGGTGCAGTTGTTGCAGCAAGACCAGCGCCAACAGAGGCTACGACACCACCAGCAACCTGTGGGGCAGCTTCAGCAGCACCGTAGGCTAGTGACCTACCTGCGTTGGCCAAGTCACCCTCGCGTAGGTTGCTGATTATACCATCGGCACCCTCAGGGCGCTGATAGTTGGACGCTTCGATCTCAGCTTCGTTACGGGCAGCCATCTCAGAGCCATAATTAGTGACAGCCTCGTTACCGATAAGCTCACCGCCCGACTGGATGCCTTTGCCCACAAGAGCGCCAGCTTGGTCATAGCCTTGGCGTAAGGCCCCACTGTAGGAAGTGTCGGGGACCTCTTGTTGTGTAGAGGCAGATGACTGAGCGATACCTTCGATTTCACGGGCTTTTGCAATAAGGCGCTTGGCTGCTGCGTTATCACCCGCTGCCACCGCATTACGTGCGCCACGTTTGTAGTCTTCAATGGTAAGTTCAGCCATCATTAACCTCTATTTTTATTTTATGTAGGCCATATCGCCATCGGATAGGGCGTCATTACTTACGCTCGGCTGGGGGCCGTCCCCGTGCACGGTCCTGTAATAAACGTCTCTAACTTGCGCCAAATTCTGGACAAACTGTTCGCGGGACTGTGATTGATTCAGATTTGCTAGAGAGGACTTGAGTAGTTCCATCTCAAACGTGGATACTTGCCCTAAAGCGCCGCCAGTCGGTGAAGCATCGCGCATAGCTTGGAGCCTATCGAAGCCAATAGCGCCTTCGATAGTTTTAATGTTTGCTAACACGTCACCCGCCGCTGAACCTGGGATGTTTGCCATTATCAAGCCAGATAATCCCGTGACATTGTTCCAAGGCGTCCAAGTGGTTTCATCCCCAAGGGAGGCTTCAATGCGATCAATAGCACTCAAAGCTGCATTAGCGTACATATTAGCTTGGGGACCAGTCATACCGCCTTTTCCTTTGGCACCTGCTTTTACTCTAGCAGCACGAACCTTTGCATCAGCCAGACGCTTTGCAGCATCCTTCTTTTCCTGTGCTTCATAGGCTGCGGTGTCTGCGGCACGTCGTTGGTCTTGTATCATGCCGTACTCATTGCTTGCAGCACCCATAGCGGCTCCATAGCCGTTGATTGCATTTGCTTGCATAGCGCCACCGACGCGCATGAGCATTTCCGCTGTGTTTGCTTTTCCGTAGCCCATCTGAGAACCACGGGCGTTGCCTGTAGAAGGCGACATGGAACGAGACGTAGACTGTGCTGTGCTGCCAGTTGTCCGATTGCCACCACCTGAGTTACCTACATTAGATGAATTAGACTGGCTAAGGGCAGCTTTGGCTGCTGAAGGTGCGGCTGTAGAGTCTTCCAGTACGCCACCAGAAGAGGCAACAGCACGATTTGCAGCAGAACCATCAGCCATCAAAGCTGGAGTACGCGGATCGTCTACACTTGGGCCAGTCAAAACAGGACCAGGTGTCTCCATAGAGCTATGCACTGTATAACCAGGAGCGCTTGCACGTTTATCAAGTTCCGCAACAGCTTCAAGATTACCGTTAGCGGCAAGCTCACGGAGGGTCTCACTGTCGAGACTTTTCAAGTAAGAGTTGTCGGATGCGGGCATCTCAATAGGATTTCCTGGCGCGGAACCAATGTGGTTGTCTCCAACAGAAGTTGTATTGGCACCCTCTGCGGCAATGAGGAAATCAGTTACACTTTTATCTTCATAGCTTTTAGGCTCCGCTTTAGGAGCACTAAGAACAGGACTTGCTGCATAACCTGGGGCTGGCTGGAAGTTAGCCATGTTCTCCTCAGGATTAGACAGGGCTGGAGTTTCTACAGGACCATAACCTGGGATGTCTTGAGTACGATTGCCTGGTCGCTTTAGTAAGGCGTTACGCAAAGTCTCAGGGTTCTGCCCAGGTCTAGGAGTGCCTATAGAAGCATCGCTTCGGGCAGGATCAGACAGAGCGCCAGGAGCATCCTGTGCTACCATAGCATCTCTATTAGGAGACAGTATTGGACTGACGTCTAAAGAAGGGCCAGAACCTGGATAGCCTGGCTGCATAGGATTGCCATAATCTGCAAGAACAGGATTATTCGATAGAAAAGCGTTAGGCATACTGTTGGCACCAACCGCTTGGCCGTTGGCATACTGCTCCGCAGTTACATATGGTGCAACAGGGGCACCCACGCGAGACAGGTGATGCTCTTTGGCCTTGGGGTGCAGGGTCTGCCAGTATGCGTCAGGAGCAAGACCTGCGCGAGAAGCCATCGTGGAATACGCTGGGTCGCTAAAGATAGACTGTAAGTTTTCCATGCTATTAACCTCCAAAGCCAAACAGGCCCTTGCCGCCAAAGAACCCACCGCCGCCAGTTACAGCGTTCCTGCTGTAGTGGTTATCGACTGCTTGAGTTGCTGTAGGTGTGATGCTGGGGAACATTTTCTGACCAAAGCCAAAGCCTTGCGTAGCGCCACCCATAAAGCCAGCTGTTGGAGACGACGTGACAGCCTGTTGCGAACCTGTAGACGTCGGCGCACCACCAAGGATGCCCGTTTGGTATCCTGTGCGCTGTTGCATCTCGAAGTCGCGTTGGCGTTCAAAGGCAGAACGAGTGTCATTAAGAGACGCCTGTTCGTAGCCCTGCAAAGCGTTGCCAGCGTTCATACCAAAGTTAGAACCTTGGCCTAAAGTGTTGAGGCCAGTGTTGTAAGCTGAAGACATGCCTTGGTTAGCTTGCCCAGCGCCCTGCAATGCAGAACCTTGGTCAGCGAACTGCTGTGCTTGGGAAGCCAAGCTGCGGTCAATAAGGCTGTTCTGTATGTTAGTCGCTACGTCAGCACGGCGATCATCATAGCCACGGTTGGCTACAGCTTCCGCTACACCAGCACGACTAGAGTTCATGTTGCCTGAGCCACTAGCGCCCAAGTCGATGCCTGTCAGCGTGTTCTCTTGTAGATTACGACGGTCATCGCGCATCGCAGAGTCTACAAGGCCGTTAGCGTTGTTAGAGGCGTAGTCCATGGCTGTGCCTAAGCGGTCACGCTGGGCGTCTTGGGACATGCCTTGGAATTGATTATACATATTTCCAGAGTTGGCACCGAAGCCCGAATTGGCCCCCATCATGCCAGCACCGCTGTTCATCATGTTAGTGCCGTAGCCGCCCATGGTATTAGCAGTGCCTGTCTGGTACTGGTTTGGTCCAGCTAGTGTTTGGCCAGTGTAAGCGCCCTGTCCGAGTACGCCGTCCAAAGCGGATTGGCTACCTGCAAGGTTAGCGTCCACGTATGGCTTGTACTGGTTAAAGCCAGCCATTCTGTCTTTGTTGGCTTGTGCTTGTGCTGCTCTGTCAGCTTTAGCGCCTTTTTGGCCCATTAGGCCACCGACGACACTCATGCCAAGCTGTGCTGTAAAAGGGTCTATACCCATGTGATTACTCCAAACTTACGTTATTTTATATAGGGACCTCAGTAGGCCCCCATCACAGGGGACTTCACCTTGGTAGGTAAAACCGAAAAGGCCTAAGAATTTATGGTGCTTGTGGTCTCTGGTGTCGCTCAATGTGTAGAGCGCCGTGTTGCCCATACGATCTCTCAGCGCACAGAAGTCTTTCGTGAGACTACGCTTGACCGTGGGAGACCACTTTGTATGGATGTCGCAATGTACGAAGGTATGCCCTCGGCACTCTTCTAAAGAGACCGTATATACATCTGTATGCTCAATAGCTGTAACTCGCATTGCTCTAGACTAGCAACCAGATGGTGCCATTGTAGACAACCAGACCTGTGCTTCCGTTACCGATTGGGTTCCAAGGACTGACTGCGTAGCGCACCATGCCCTTACGAGGGTTAGCTGGTGGCCTGTCAGCTACTTGGATAGAGGCATCGGCCAAAGAACGGATGGACGCTTCGATCTCTCTGAGTTCCTCTTGGATGTAGTTGCCAATGAGCTCAGGGTTTAAGGTGGGTGTCTGACGTCTAACGTATGTAGACACCAGCATATTGATTTTGTCTGAAAGAGACATGTGTGTGTGTTACCTCCGACCTGTCACGACAACCTCAACGTCCATAGCACTAAAGGCAAAGTCCTTAGGTATGGCTGTGGTCATCTTGTAAGAAAGGTATCTACCGCTGATACGGGTATCCAACTTGTAGGAAGTACGGGCATCAAAGTTAGAACTGCTGGCATAATTAGGAGTAGCAATAGGTGTGTCTGCTGCACCAAAGGTAAACTCAAAGACACCATCAGGACTACTGGTGGAAATCTGAGGTAAGATACGATTGATAACCTTGTAGCCAGACAGGGGTACACCCATCTCGTCTAGGTCTAAACCAATGCGCTCTAGGAGAACTTCTTTGGAGACAGCAGGGTCAATAGCTTGCGCCAGGGAGCCCTCGTCAACTAAGTCGATGCCATAGACCTTGCTTCCAGCAACGCCTGACCCACTCTGAGACACCACAAGAGGATGCCGCGTATAGGGGCTCTCTTGGTCATGGTAAGATCCACCGATGTTGTCATAGGACTGCGTGGCGTCTGCATAGGATGTCGTAGAGTTAATGTTGGCTTCTGATCCAGAGACTACGTTAGGTAAGTCTTGGAACGACCAGACGTCCTCTTTGTAGTTGTAGACAGCCGCTCGGTTACAGAAGTCACCGTCAGTGTACTCTGCCATGTCGTCACCTGAGTGATAACAAAAGTATAACTCTTCGAGCAGTGCGTTGTGCAATACGAAGCAGACGTCTGTCTTAGAGTTGTCCATGCCACCAAAGATGTATTCTCGGACACGTCCGTCGCAGATAGAGGCACGGGTGTTACCGTCAGTTACATAGATGTCGTCACGGTCAAACACATAGTGCTTACCCTCGACTTCCTCGATGCAGTTCTGGTTAATGACACCAGCGTCATCGAATAGCTTACGGAAGTTGAAGATGAAGGTGCCACCGACAAACTCCATGCCCCACACCTGATCCTGTGAGTACACAAGGAAGTTGGAGCCTAGCGTGGCACCGTCGATGATAGGGGTCTGCATTTGTACTAGGTCGTTAAAGCCAGCACTGTTATTAAGGTCAGTCTCGTCCCAAGTCGTAGGTACGGCATTGGCAACTACAGGGTCCGAAAAGCGGACACGGTTAGGAAAAGAAACAGTCCCTTCCACAGTGCCCAGCGCCAACAAGAAGTCACCAAAAGAACGCAGTGAAGCGGTGGTGTAGCCTGAGGGCCAATTGGGCAGCGTAGTGAAGTTCGTAGCACCTGGGGCACGATGGACAGGCGCTAAGTCCTCGCGGTTCATGTACTGAACGTCAGCCAAGGTAGTCGCTGTGACAGCCGCTGTAGACGTAGAGTGAGACCCATTATAGCGCTGGGCAAAGGCACCGTTAGACAACTCATGGATGTCAAAAGATGTGTCTGCAACCAGCACAGTGTCATAGCCAGTCAGCGCAGTGAGGCCATAAGCAAACTTAGGGCTCCACGTTACCGCTGGGGAGACACCACGAAAGATGGGTCCCCTAGTTACTTTGCCGCTGTCGAACCTTACGTTCTTAGCGCGAGTGTAGGCATTGATAGGCAGGGAGTAGGGGTCAACATCAGTGACCACGCCTACGGACCCTAGTCCACGGATTGGTAGGTTAGGCATGGCCTGAGATTTCCTTTAGTAAAAGTGGTTGCTATTCTTCTTATTCTTCGATTGCCCACTTGCCGTCTGGGCAGGATGCAAACGGGATAGCCACTTTAGCTGGCATGAAGCAGTTACACAGTTTACAAGTCTTGATCTTGGTAAGCTGCTCACAGTCACCACAGATAGCCATTCGGTTCTTAGACATCTCCGCAAGGCGTGAAGGGTGATACCTGAACTGTACCAATGTCACAACTTCGCCCGTAGCGTCGTCTGTAGTAGTCTGGGTTATGACTACATCTTCACTATTAGATTGATCCATAGACTGTACCGTTATCTGTAAGTGAAGCATATGTGCCTGAGATAGCCGCACCACCAGCACCGCCGCCACTAGCGCCTGCTAGACCCCAGCCACCGCCACTTACAGTTTGGTTCTGAGTAGTCGACAGAATAGATCCACCTTGACCACCAGGATTTAGAGCGCCACCGCCACCTATAAGTGTACCGCTACTGTTAATGGTAGTACCACAATCATCAACTACACTACCCGTAGCAAAACAACTGCCATGTGCTGTTGTGCCAGACCCTGCATATGCGCCTTGATTCCCACCACTTGCTCTAGTTCCCGTTATATTAGTGGCAGTACAGGAAAGTGGAACAAATATTACACCAGAATCATCATTTCCTACACAGCCACCATGACGGGACGATGATGCCAAGTAAGCTGAAGTAGTGAAGGAGCCACCAGCAGCACCAGCTTGACCTGGGAGAGATTGGCCAGCACCACCGCCGCCTTGGGAACCACCGCCCCCACCGCCACCACCTGCAATAAAGGCACCAGAGTTATTGGTGACAGCCACGGTGTCGCTAGTAGTGATCTGAAGAGCCATACCCCCAGCTTGGCCACCAGAGCCACCGTGGCCCGTGATGTTACCGCTGTTGACGATGGTCACACCGCTAGGAAAGCTGCCAGACACCACAGCGCCACCTGTAGATGTACCTTGAGAGTACAAGGTTACGCCTGCGTTTATGTTGGCAATCACAGGTGTGCTCTGGTCCCAACCAGCTGCAATAGCCAGTGTTCTAATGTTGGCGTTTGTTTGGGTACTAGTGATACTAAAGGCAAACTGGTTAGAGCCACCATAGAAGTCACTGATGGCGATAGCACCAGACGCAGGAATAGCTGTAGCACCAGAGGGGACATAGGCTCCGCTACGGTAGTACTCGGATAATGAGATTGGGTTAGAACCAGTGAACTCTGATTGGACCTCAGATAGACTGATTGCTCCTGATGTCTGTAGGGCCATTAGGCTGCTCCAAATGCTGTTACGTCACCTTCGACAACCAGAGCCCCTGCGCTAGACAGCTTAAAACGGGCAGTCCCGCTATGAGAAAACACTAGGTTTGAGCCCGTCTGTGTGATCGTCCAGTCTCCAAGGTCTACCGTCGGTGCTTCGACAGTACCTGCAAAGGTGGAAGTGCCAGTGAACGAAGGTGAAGCTATAGGAGCCTTAGTGCCCATCTGTGTCTGTAGATTGCTGGTGACACCATCTGTATAATTGAGTTCAGCTGTGGTCGCTGTAAGGCCGCTCAGGACGTTCAGTTCGGCTGTGGTAGCGTTAGACCCATCGAGAGCGTTAAGCTCACTGTGAGAGGCTGTGATGGCCCCTGTGGCATTAGGCAAGGTATTCTTTAGTGTGGTCTTAATAAGACGTATGTGGTCGTCAGCTTGCGCGAGACCGTCAGTGGACGCTGGGTTCGAAGTAACCAAAGCGTTGACGTAAGTTCCAGTTTCTAGAGCCATGCTATGGTTCCTTTCTAGGGCGTTGGGATTTGAGGGGGACTCTTGTGTCGAAGGACGGACAACAACAACAACAACAAGATCTTTAGTCCTCTTTTTTGAAGTCGCTTAGACAGCAAAGGTACGGGGGGGTCATAAAATGACTAGGGAACCTAGCGACATAAGACCTTCATTGACATAAGCCTATGTAACTAATGAACAATCAGTGTCAGGGGATGTAGTATCCCTTGATATACACCAAGAGATTTGATGGTCACATCATATGACATTAGACATTATCCCAGGAAAACTTGTCAGGACGCATGATCCTATGTTTTCTACAGAAATGGGGACCTGACCTTAGTCAGCCTTAGTCAGCCTTAGTCAGCCTTAGTCAGCCTTAGTCAGCCTTAGCCAACCTAAGCCAACCACTGCCAGCAACAGTCATCCACTGCCAGCAACAGTCATCCACTGCCAGCAACAGTCATCCAGTGATTATGATGGCGACCACCAGAACCAAGGCTACCGCATAGACATCATCGATAGTCATCCAGCCATCCTCCTTAGTTGTCTTATAGTCGTCCTTAGTCTTCCTCAGACTGTCCTTGTTTGTTTATTGGCTATTCTAACCGTGACCACTGTTGGCCACTGTTGGCCACATGTGGCCACCGTGTGGGTCTATAGTTACAGCCTTGGGATCATCAGCCTCTTTGTCCACAAGGGAAGTCGTGGAGGACTGTAGATCAACCAAGGCCAACCTGCTGCCTCTCACTTGGGGGCTCAGGTATTCCTCTGATGTCTTTGGTAGTGTGCTGTGGATGTCTTGAGTAGGCAGCCGCGGCGGCGTTCTACCCCTGTTTTCTCTTAGGGGGTGACAGAAGGGTCATAGGCCTCTCAAGCATCTAC
>Ga0209302_10002741_pt1 | contig 10266 bp, 5 predicted proteins | sample ArcOceMetagenome_2_FD_187445 | JGI IMG/M metagenome (GOLD analysis project Ga0209302, IMG submission 187445) | Marine eukaryotic phytoplankton communities from Arctic Ocean - Arctic Ocean ARC135M Metagenome (SPAdes) (version 2) | ecosystem: Environmental > Aquatic > Marine > Oceanic | place... | reverse complement strand
CAAGGCGAGGCGGCCTGTGGGAGCGGCCTCTGGCGGGCCGCTCCGCGGCCTCTGGCGGGCCGCTCCGCGGCATTTCCCCACACATATTTTATATGGATGAACTACCCTTTTTTGCAACCTGGTCGGGGTAGGCTTCCCCTAACAGTAGTTAACTGGGGAAGTATATACCAGGTATAGGCCGAAAATGTCTGCACTGCTGCGTTTTGGCTACGCTCGCTGATTCACGTGTTCACGTCGTGCGACGGCATGGCCACGGACGACAGGGGCCCCAAACCCCAACCATTACCCGAGCCGAAGGTCCTCGTATCTGGCTGGATTCAGGACGTCGGGACAAAGGTCACGGGGCTCTTCCAGAATGGTAGAGCGGAGGACGACGATGCAAAAGACCGCTGCATTCAACTAGCTGCAGCTCACGTGTTAGACGCCCCCTGGGTGACGCCCTTGGAGCTCTACGAGAAGCTGGAGGTGGCCGGAAACTCGATCGACCGCGCGCCGAGCACACAATACGTGCTTGAGCAGCAACCATTCATTGGATGGCGCAATCTAGGTGCGCAGTCGCTCACCAAGACCTTCGTCTACTCTCCGACTGAAACCGCGGCCGGGGCGAAGAAGGCGGGCACCGCTACGACCAATCACACCAACGCTCCCGCGGAATGGTCGCCGCTCGCCGGGACTGACGCGTCCGTGATGCTGTACATCATGCGGCCACCACCACCTATGGTAAATGCCACTGCCACTGCCTCCGCGCGCGCACGCTGCAGCCCTTCTGATCGGCCCACCACCACGCTTTGGCAGACTGCGTGGGCGTGCGACCTACCTGGAGGCTTGCTAGGAAGCTGGGAAGTCTTTGGGGGGCTCGTTGCAGGTGCTCGCGACCATATGTGCCCCTGATCTGTGTGTGGCTGACAGCTGTGCCCTTGTCGCCCGTTTCAGAGATTGGCAAGGCCGAGCACCCATTCCTGCTTCCGTGCTCCAACGCTAAGATCGTGGGATCTTTTGGCCAGCGCCACGTCGCTGTGCAGCGCAAGTTCGTGCCGTTGGGTTCGCTGCGCGATGCGCTGTACCAAGTTCAGGTGCGGCCATGTGAGCTTTTCTGTTGGCCCACTCACTCGTTATATCCACCCGCCCCGCGCATTGTGCACGCACAGGGTGGGCCATTGCAGACGGCGCCCGCAAAGTACGGTATGCGCAACGCGGCACCGTTGCACGAAGAGCTCATTGGGCTGTATGCGAGGCAGTTGCTCGAGGCCATGCATTTCCTGTCGGAGGTTGGCTTGCCGTGTGTTCACATCCACGCGGGGAACATCATGCTCGACTCCCCAGGCTCAGGAGGCAAGGTGGTCTGCCGCGTGAGTGAGTTCGAGATGCCGCTCTTCGCGCACCCCGCATACGCAGACGCGAGAAAGCTGGCAAAGCCGCGACTCGCCCCAGGTTCGTCAGGCTTCGTCGTGCCGCGAGAGGTCGTGACGTGGGGCCACGTCGTGTTCGAGATGCTCACGGGCAACGAACTCACTGAGGCTGCCCTGGACGAGTGGCAAAGGGCCATGCGGGAAGGCACGCTCGAGGGCCCACCGGCCGCATGGGAGATCCTTGAGCACATCTTCTTCCCAGCGGCGAGCACGGCCAACGGCCCCAACCTCGTCGATCTCTTTGAAGAAGCTTACCTGCCCATATCCCCCGCTCTGGCCGTGAGGGAGCGTCCTCAGGGGCTGCACATGCCCAATTTGGACCCCACGCGGCAGAGCATTCTCGCGCAGGTGCGACGCTACTTCGGTACGCAGCTCGTTTGTCGGCCGAATGGCAGCGAGGCGACGGCAGACGGACCCGGGGCGTCACGCGAGTTGCCCTCCGGCTGGGTGGAGGCCTTCGACTCGCACGGATATCCGTACTTCGCTCACCCCGAGACCGGTGCATCTCAGTGGGAGAGGCCGGCTCTGAATCGGGCTGACTACGAGTACTACGACGAAGACGTTCCAGCAGACTACGGGGCAGATTTCGTTCCAATGCCTGCCGCGGCAGCCAGCGCCACCGCCGTCTCCGCCGCGGCAGCCACCGCCGCCGCCGCCTCCACCTCCTCAGCCCCTGCCTTCACCACCCCTGCCGTCGCGAGCAGCAAGAGCGCCACCGCGGGTCTTTTGGAACAGAAGCTTCTCTCGCCACGCGAGGTGGCGCAGCAGCCGAAATCAACTTCCGAAAAGACCCAGCCTCAACAAGAATCAGAGGGGCAGCACGATGCCGAGTACGATTACTACGAAGAAGAAGCTCCCGCGAAGTTCGCAGTGTTTTCGGAGGCGCCGATGACAGCACCGGGCGTAACACGCGCGCAGACAGACGAGGAGAAGCGTACGGGAGTGTCCTGGACCATTCCCGAGCTGCATCGCCCACCATGGATGGGCAAGTTTTTTGGCGAGACGCAGCCTGATGGCGCAATGGTGGGACCCGATGGCTGGCCCATGGAATCCAGGCAGCCAACGAAAGACATTTTTGTACAGATCCGTGCGGGCAGCACCAAGCTCAAGCCGGCGAGCACCAGAGCAATCCCACCGCCACCAACAGAGAGTTTCGACCTCTTCGCCGCGCTCAAAGCCAAGCTGGCGGGGCGGCGTCTGTCTGTTGGGAACGACGAGGACGGGGACTCGGACTCGTTCACGGGCCCTAGCAGTGGTGCTGCCCCTGGGGCCACAGTGCTGCCCCTGAAGGCTGCCTTCGGTGGCCCTGGCCGCACTGAGGCTTTAGGCGATGGCGGAGCCGTGGAATGGGTCGAGGACGTAAACACGGCAACGCGCTTCCCGTGGCATCCTGCGAGACATGCTGGCAACACTGGTGCACCATCCGTGCCGGCCTTCGCACCACCCGCACCCCCGAAAGCTTCAGCAACACCAACACCCGCAGCCGCAGCCGCAATGAAGGTCAGCCCCACAGGGATGGCAAGTGATCTGTTTGGCGAGAAACCGTTCAGTGATCTAGACGCAAAGCTCAGCGGGTTGGCTGGATTGCTCGGTCTTGCGCCCAAGTTGGATCCCAAGTCGGCTGAGGCGGCGCCCGAGCCAGCTGCACTTGAGTCAACCAAGCCAGGGCCCAAGAGCAAGCCTGCTGAACCAATGCCAGAGGCGGCAGGTTCGGAGAAGTCCTTCGAGTACGAATACTATGAGGTGGATGCGCCAGCAGCTGCGCCAGCAGGCGCAGCAGCGCTCGCGACTGTGCCCGGGCATTCGGAGAAGTCATTCGAGTACGAGTACTATGAGGAGGAGCAGCCCGTCGCTGCGACTTCCGCGGGGACCACTGCAGAGGCTGTGCAGAAAAAGGCAGCGGAAGCTGCGGCGAGGGCAACATCCGAGGTGGCGGCGACGGTCAAGGCGCCCGAGGCGGCGGCGGTGGAAGAGTCGGCGGCGGCGGCCACGAAGTCCTCAGCGCTGCCAACGACGCGTGCCGATACGGTGGTGGTGCCTTGTGCTGAGAAGCAGGGTGGGTATGAGTACTATGAAGAGGAGGCTCCCTCGTACGGAGCGGTGGTGGTGGGGGCAGCCAACCGTGCGGCCTTCGACACCTACGACCGCAATCACTCTGGCAAGCTCGACCACAAGGAGCTCCGCAAGGCGCTCGTCTCGCTTGGGCTCAGCACGGCCTCGGAGGAGGCGATGGGGTTGCTGGCCAAGTACGACGAGGACCAGAGCGGCCTGATGGACTTCGACGAGTTCCAGAGGTTGTGCAGCGCGCTCAGCAGCATCAACCATGGGTACGAGTACTACGAGGACGAGCCAAACACGTACGGGGGGTTGGGCGGTGCGCCGTCGGTGGAGGAGACAGTCAAACGTGCGGCCTTCGACACCTACGACCGCAATCACTCTGGCGAGCTCGACCACAAGGAGCTCCGCAAGGCGCTCGTCTCGCTTGGGCTCAGCACGGCCTCGGAGGAGGCGATGGGGTTGCTGGCCAAGTACGACGAGGACCAGAGCGGCCTGATGGACTTCGACGAGTTCCAGAGGCTGTGCAGCGCGCTCAGCAGCACCAACCTCAACCTGCCGAGCGATGGCACATCGCGACTTCCACCCGCTTCAGCCGTGGAAACGGAGAAGGAGAAGACGGAACCGACGGCGCAGACGCGAGCCCTGGCGGAAAAGGGGCTGCGGGCGGCCATGCCCTTTCCGCTGATGACCGCAGACGCCGCTCGGCTGGAGCCTGCCATCGAGGCGGCGAAGCAGGCGGGCGTGGCGTCACCAATCGTGGCCAAGGCGGAGGCTAAGCTGCGTGAGGCGGAGGAAAAGGCCGAGCGTGCAGCCATGGCCGCTTTGGCCAAGCCGAAGCTGAGGCGAGGCGCAAGCGTTTACGACTCAGACAGCCTACCGGCAAATTGTGACGACGCAGAGGGCAGCGCGGCAGTGTCAGCGGCAGCTGCAGCGAAGCCGTTGCAGACTGCCGAGCCGCTTCCAAAGGAGTCATCACGCGTGCAGGCTGCTGCTTGGTTGGCTGCAGCAGAGGCGGAGGCTGTGACGCCAGCGCAAAGCCCTGGATGCAGCACTGCGAGTAGCGTCAAAGGTGGTGTCGCGCCAACAACCACGCCGATAGCTAAGATGGAGGGCCAGATACGCAGGGAGGCGGAGAAGGTGGCTACAGCACAGGCTTCAAAGACGAAACATGCCGAGTTGCGAGAACAGGCTGAGGCGGCCGCCACTGTGGCGTTGGAGGCGGTGACGGCGGCGGCGGCGGCGGCGGGGCGGACGGCGGCGCGGGTGGTGGAGGGACCGGCGGAGGCAAGGTTCTCTGCGACCGAGGCTAAAGTCCAGGCGCGAGCGGAGGACATGTCTGTGGCGGAGGCTACTGAGGCCAAGGCAAAGGCGGAGGCCGATCTGCAAGCAGTCTTGGCGGTGCTGGCACAAGCCAAGGCGGCCACTGAGGCCAAGGTCGCAGCGGAAGTCGAGCTGAAAGCAGTCTTGCGGGCTGATGCAAAGGCGATGTCTCGGCAGATGGCGTGGGCACAGGCGAGGAGGGACGCGGAGGCGCAGCTGCAAGCGGCCATGCCATTCGTGCTACAGAAGGCCGACCCCGCCAAGCTGGCGCCTGCGATTGAGGCCGCAAAGAGGGCAGGGGTGGCAGCGCAGACGGTGGCAATGGCTGAATTGAAGCTCAGGGAAACTCTGAAGAAGGCCGCGAGAGCGGCTGAGGAGAAGGAACTCGACGAGGCGGAGAGAGCGGCTCGGGACAAGGCGGAGGCGGAGGACGACGCTCGGGAGGAGGCAGAGGAGGAATTGCGGGCGGCCATGCCCTTCCCGTTGATGACCGCAGACCCCGCTCGGCTGGAGCCTGCCATCAAGGCGGCCAAGCGGGCTGGCGGGTGGCCGCCACTCGTGGAATCGGCGGAGGCCAAGCTGTATGAGGCGGAGCAGAAGGCCAAGCGTGCACCCAAGCCCGGATCGATAGAAGCACTTTTGGCCAAGCCGCAAGCATTTTTGACCAAGCCGAAGATGACCCGAGGTGCGAGCATTTTTGACACTGACGAAGGGAGGGAGGAGAAAATGGGAGAAGCCGGACGTGATCAGGCGGAAGCAAATGCTGCTGAAGCCAACGTGGCCAAGGCTAACGCGGAGATGCCCGAGTATCTACTGAAGTTCGAGCTGCGGCTCCACGGCGCCGTGGAGACCTTCCCGAAGCAGGCCTTCCAGGCACGGCTCTGCACCTTCCTTAAGGTGGACGAGAAGGCGGTGCGCAAGCTGCAGCTTTCGGCGGGCTCGGTCGTGGTGGACGCGGTGGTCGTGATGCCGGATGGGGAGGCGCTGGTGGCGGGACGCAAGCAGCTAGAAGACGCTGACCTCGACATGCTCTCGAAGGAGCTTGATCAGCAGGCGCGCCCCACCCCGTCCCTCACCCCCCTTGCCCTGCCCTGCCCCGCCGCGGTCTATTCTCCCCCCCCCGCTCCCTACTACCCACCCACCCACCCCGGGCCCACTTGAGCGTCACTTGAGCATTGCGTCGCTGCCTCTCCGCAGGTCTTGGACAAGCCGAAGGTGGTGACTGCGAAGGCTGGCGCAGAGGCAGGAGAGACGGCTGCAGCGGCACCTGTCAGTCAGCAGCGTGGCTACGACTATTACGAGGACGAGCCGCTTAACACGGACGCGAAAAGTGGTGCAGCTGTGGGGAGAACGGGGGTCGCCTTCGTCGGCAACTCTATCCTCTACTACAACGACACGCCCCGCCTCATCGAGTCCCTCGGTAGTGGCTCCGTCGAGCAGAACAGCTGTCTGCGGGGCGGCGTCACCTTTGAGCAGCTGCTCAGCAAGGGCAATGGCATGGGCGTCAAGTTTGTCTGGGAGGACAAGGGGGCACCCGATGTCGCTTCGCTCCTCTCGCGGTCGTGGCACTACATCGTGATGAATGACTACACGCAGGCGCCTGCTAGAGAGGAGTCGCGGCGCGCCTCCGTTGAGGTCCTGAAGACGCAGATGGCGCCGCTGCTCGAGCAGTGCGGCGGGACGCCTGTCTTGCTGGAGATGTGGGCGTACCGCGCGCACACCAAGGGCTCGGACGACCTCGGCGACCACGCCGAGTTCACCTCACGCCTGCAGGAGGGGTGCCGCGAATACGCCGCGGCGCTGGCCGAGGTGCTCCCTCAGAAACAGAAGCCAAGGGTGCGCTGCGTCACATAGCTACATAGCTTGCCCTCTTATGGTGTGCGTGGCGCGACCTTACCGTGCGCGTGTGCTGTGCCAGGTCGCACCCGTGGGCACCGCGTTCATGGCCGTGCACGCCGCCCGCCCTGCGCTCTGGCATGATCTCTTCCACACGGACGGCTTCCACCCATCGCCGATCGGCTCCTACCTCGAGGCCCTCGTCATCTACGCCACTATCTTCGGCGTGCTCCCGCTTGCCGCCGTGAGTATGCCAGACGACCCTGCCCAGCTCTGGGCGCGCGCGCGAGTCATGCAGCCGGCAGGGACGCCGCCCCTCCGGCTGCCCACCATGGAGGAAATGCGCTACTTGCGCATCGTGGCGGCGAGCGTCTGTGCGGTCCCAGCTTTCGACCAGCCAGCTGCGGCCTCTGACCAGGCCAAGCGTGTGGCAGCAGAGAAGGCTCTGGCGAAGATTCAGACCGTGCCTGTGGCCGCGAGCCCTCCATCTTTTGTGCCACAGGCCGCTGCCTCTGGTGTTGATCAACAGGATGCAGAGGACGAGCCTCTCAAGTACGGGGCGGCGGAATCTGAGCCAAAAGCAGCCCTGGGGGACCAGGCGAAGAAGGACGCGGAGGCCCAGCTGCGCGCAGCCATGCCGTTCTGGCTGCAGAAGGCCGACCCCGCCAAGCTGGCGCCTGCGATTGAGGCCGCAAAGAGGGCAGGCGTGGCAGCGCAGACGGTGGCAATGGCTGAATTGAAGCTCACGGGAGCTCTGTGCAAGGCCGCAAAAGCGGCCGAGGAGAAGGAGCGCAAAGAGGCGGAGGGAGCGGCGAAAGCTAAGGCGGAGGCGGAGGCAGCAGACAAGGCCAAGCTAATGGCCGAGGCCAGAGTCAAGGCGGAAGTTGATGAGGCTAAGTTTGCGGCAAAGCAGGCCAACGCGGCGCTCACCGCAGAAGCAAAGGTGGCTGCGAGGCTGAAAGAAATGCAGGATGCGGAAAATGCAGAGATTCGCGCGCGCAGAGATGTGGAAACTAGGCTGCGGGCGGCCATGCCCTTTCCGCTGATGACCGCAGACCCCGCTCGGCTGGAGCCTGCCATCGAGGCGGCGAAGCAGGCGGGCGTGGCGTCACCAATCGTGGCCAAGGCGGAGGCTAAGCTGCGTGAGGCGGAGGAAAAGGCCGAGCACGTGGCCGCCCCGAAGGCCGTACAGGGCACGGAGACAGCAGTGGTGGAGGGCGCGGTGGAGACGAGTCAGGTCGAGACGAGGTCTCAAGCTCAAAAGCCAGCTTCGTTGGAGGCCAAGGCAGACAGCGCGGCGGTGGAGCAACTGCTGAAGTTCGAGCTGCGGCTCCACGGCGCCGTGGAGACCTTCCCGAAGCAGGCCTTCCAGGCACGGCTCTGCACCTTCCTTAAGGTGGACGAGAAGGCGGTGCGCAAGCTGCAGCTTTCGGCGGGCTCGGTCGTGGTGGACGCGGTGGTCGTGATGCCGGATGGGGAGGCGCTGGTGGCGGGACGCAAGCAGCTAGAAGACGCTGACCTCGACATGCTCTCGAAGGAGCTTGATCAGCAGGCGCGCCCCACCCCGTCCCTCACCCCCCTTGCCCTGCCCTGCCCCGCCGCGGTCTATTCTCCCCCCCCCGCTCCCTACTACCCACCCACCCACCCCGGGCCCACTTGAGCGTCACTTGAGCATTGCGTCGCTGCCTCTCCGCAGGTCTTGGACAAGCCGAAGGTGGTGACTGCGAAGGCTGGCGCAGAGGCAGGAGAGACGGCTGCAGCGGCACCTGTCAGTCAGCAGCGTGGCTACGACTATTACGAGGACGAGCCTCCCAAGGACATGGACTTTGATCCAGCAGAGATGGCCACAGCGGAACGGAGGCTTTCGGCAGCCATGCCTTTCCCGCTTCAGCTTGCGGACCCCGCTCAGCTGGGCCCTGCAATCGAGGCGGCGAAGCAGGTGGGCGTGGCGTCATCAATCGTGGCCAAGGCGGAGGCTAAGCTGCGTGAATCGCTGAGTCGCCAGGCAGACGATCAGCTACGCGCGGCCATGCCCTATCCGTGGCAGACAGCAGACCCCGCTCAGTTGAGGCCTGCCATCGAGGCGGCGAAGCAGGCGGGCGTTGCGGACCTTAAGGTCGCGGCGGCGGAGGCCAAGCTGAAGGAGGCGGAGGAGACGCCCAACCGTGCGGCCTTCGACACCTACGACCGCAATCACTCTGGCAAGCTCGACCACAAGGAGCTCCGCAAGGCGCTCGTCTCGCTTGGGCTCAGCACGGCCTCGGAGGAGGCGATGGGGTTGCTGGCCAAGTACGACGAGGACCAGAGCGGCCTGATGGACTTCGACGAGTTCCAGAGGTTGTGCAGCGCGCTCAGCAGCATTAACCTCAACCTCCCGCGACCAGCCACAGTGATCCTTTCGACCGACACTCAGCCCTTGCTCGGCAAGCTAATGTCATCTTCCGACGACCTACCTGGGTTGCTCAGGCAGGAGGCAAAGAAGAAGGAGAAGCTGAAGGGCCCGGCCGCGGGAGGTGAGTATGAGTACTATGAAGATGAGCCGCTGCCTGCGGCAGTGACTGCCGCAGCGCTTGCCGCGGTAGCCGCAGCGCCCGCGGCGGCGGATGCTGGCAAGTACGACTACTATGAGGATGAGCCGCTGCCCGCAGCTGCCACGGTGCCTGCCGAAGCGCCGGCGGAGGCTGGCAAGTACGACTACTATGAGGACGAGCCGCTGCCCGCAGCTGCCGCGGTACCTGCCGCAGAACCTACTCCCCCGCAGTCTACCCCGGATGTTGAGTACTACGAGGACGAGATCGCGCCTCTGCCGCCCTCTAACCCCCCTCCAGCACCACCGGTCGTCTCAGTCAGCGCGGCGCCTTTGGTAGGCGCCACCCAAGCCGCGCTTCTTCAGGCGCCCCCTGTGCGAGGCGATACTATTATACGCCCATACCATGAGGAAGGCGCGCCCTCACCTGCAGCTGCAGCCAAGCCTGCTGCAGCGCCCGCGGTGGCGGAGGCTGGCAAGTTCGACTACTATGAGGACGAGCCGCTGCCCGTTGCAGCGCCCGGAGCGGCGCCGAGGCCAGGGAGAACGGGCGTCAAGCCACCACCGGCTGGCCTTCCGCCGCAGCCCTCGCCCGGCAGCCCCGCGCCACCTTTGAGCGGCAGTTACGAGTACTATGACTGAACTCTAAAAGCCAGTTCGCTCTGGTGACATGCCCAATCAGACCTCCAGCGAGACTCTGGGCAGTGCTGTGCCGTTCCTCATGTCTGACATGTGTTAATTCAGCAGATAAGATCAAGCCGCGGAGAGCGAGGCGCGCGAGGCGGGGCGGGGCGGCCCACCGCCCCATAGCGTAGTCGGATGGAAGGTCGCCCTGCTCAGCCAGGGGCCGGGCTGTGCGCGGTCGAACTCCGCCGACGTTCACTTGAACGTACCGACGTTCCTCCCCTGCGTCGCAGAGTGCAGTGTTCTATATTTCCCGGGACTATCCCGGTATTTTGATTGTTTTGATTCCATTTTGGAGTGGGATAGGATAAGTGGGATGGAAGTGGTATTTGATTCTTTGATTTTTTTTGGCCGTTTTGATTGTTTGATTTCGATTTGGGGGGGGTTCTGTGGGTCCGTGAAGTTCGAACCTCGGAGCAAAATAGAGCAAAA
>Ga0209302_10002740_pt1 | contig 10266 bp, 14 predicted proteins | sample ArcOceMetagenome_2_FD_187445 | JGI IMG/M metagenome (GOLD analysis project Ga0209302, IMG submission 187445) | Marine eukaryotic phytoplankton communities from Arctic Ocean - Arctic Ocean ARC135M Metagenome (SPAdes) (version 2) | ecosystem: Environmental > Aquatic > Marine > Oceanic | place... | reverse complement strand
ATAAAGAATGAATATTTATAATATTTCAAGTTTTTCAAAGAGTATTTGGATTTTAGAAAATGGACATAAAAAGTATGTCCATTTTTGATTATTGGAAAAAGGATTGAAAAAAGTAGTAAAAAACTGGTTTAGACCATAAAGGTAAGAAAACGATTTTTAATATTTTTAAGTTGTGATTGTATTTTTTTAAGAAATTTATATATTTTTGAAAAGTATTTAGGAATTTTTTATATTATTCAAATATAGAGGACAAATGGATTCATTTTTAATGCCAAAAAATGCCAAAAAATTTGTATGTGAAAAATGTGACTTTAAATGTAGCAAACAAAGTAATTGGTTCAAACACATAACTACATTGAAACATAAAAAGGATGACATAATGATTACAATATCTGAAAATAAAATGCCAAAAAATGCCTTATTTGTTTGTGAGTGTGGGAAACAATATAAGTATAGACAAGGTCTATATAAACATAAAAATAAATGTTCAGTTATTCAACAAGAAAATACAAATACAGAAATTATTATTCATCATACAAATCATGTTAATGAGTTATTTACTGAGAAAATACTAGAAACTGTTATGTCACAAAATAAAGAATTTATGAATATGTTTATGACTAAAATGGTTGAAGTTATCCCTCAATTAGGCAATACTACCAATAATATGAATAATTGTCATAACAAAACATTCAATATTAATATGTTTTTAAATGAACATTGTAAGAATGCTATGAATTTAAGCGAATTTATTGAATCGCTCCCCATAACCGATAAAACATATGATAATACAATAAAGAATGGATTAACAAATACAATAACTAATATGATGGTGGATGGATTAAATGAACTGGATATTTTAGAACGACCGATTCATTGTACAGATACAAAACGCAAAACCATTTATGTGAAAGAAAACGATGTTTGGGAAAAAGACAAGGAGTTAATTAAAATACTATGTGGTATAAAAAAGACAGCTTTAAATAATCGAATGAGATTAGATAAATGGCAAGATGCAAATGATGGTTGGATGACAAGAGAGAATATACAGATGAAATATATTTCATTAGTATCAAATGTCATGACCATCATAGAAGATGAAGATAAGGAAATAAACAAGATAATCAATGCAATTGGTAAGAAAGTATATTTGGATGAATCTATAAAGAATGAATATTTATAATATTTCAAGTTTTTCAAAGAGTATTTGGATTTTAGAAAATGGACATAAAAAGTATGTCCATTTTTGATTATTGGAAAAAGGATTGAAAAAAGTTGTAAAAAAGTGGTTCAGAGCATAAAGGTAAGAAAACGAAATTTAATATTTTTATTTTGTGATTGTAATTTTTTGTGATTTTTATATTTTTATAAAAAGTATTTAGACAATTTTTATATTTTAGTATATTATACTAAAAATGACTAACAATAAAATGAGAAAAAATGCCAAAAACTTTCATTGTGATATTTGTTACTTTAATTGTAGCAAACAAAGTAATTGGAATACTCATTTAAATACACTGAAACATAAAATCCTAATAAATCCTAATAAAAAAATGCCAAAAAATGAGAAAAAATTCTATTGTGAAAAATGTGACTTCAAATGTAGTTATCAAACTAAATGGGATAAACATTTATTAAACCATGATACTAAAATCCTAATTAATTCTGAAAAAATGCCAAAAAATGCCACATCAACTTACGAATGCTATTGTGGGAAATTTTATAAACATGCATCGTCATTATGTGCTCATAAAAAAAAATGTTTAATAAAAGAAGAAAATATTATAACAAATATTATTAACCCTACTACGAATCAAGTAAATAGTGAAATATTTACTCAGAAAATGATTGAAACTATTATGTCACAAAATAAAGATTTTATGATTAGTATTATGGATAAAGTTTCTATAAATCAACAAGATTTCATGAATAAAATGATAGATGTTATGCCTCAAATAGGTAACACTACCAATAATATGAATAATTGTCATAACAAAACATTCAATATTAATATGTTTTTAAATGAACATTGTAAGAATGCTATGAATTTAAGCGAATTTATTGAATCTCTCCCAATAACCGATAAAACATATGATAATACAATAAAAAATGGATTAACAAATACAATAACTAATATGATGGTAGATGGATTAAATGAACTAGATATTTTAGAAAGACCAATACATTGTACGGATACAAAACGCAAGACCATTTATGTAAAAGAAAATGATGTTTGGGAAAAGGACAAAGAGTTAATTAAAATACTAACTGGAATAAAAAAGACAGCTTTAAATAATCGAATGAAGTTAGATAAATGGCAAGATGTGAACGACGGATGGATGACAAGAGAGAATATACAAATGAAATATATATCATTAGTGTCAAATGTTATGACGATAATAGAAGATGAAGACAAGGAGATAAACAAGATAATCAATGCTATTGGTAAGAAGGTATATTTAGACGAAGATACAAAAAAAGAATATTTGTAATAGGTGTAAATATAAATATTGTTAACAATATGGTTAATAATATATTCAATAAAAATAAAACAACACCCATTCATTTTTACAAATCAATATTTTCTTCAGCATTACATAAGACATTATTAGTTATTATATTATCATTTATTGTATTACATATATAATTAAGCGGTGTTTTCATATTATCATAAATGGACTCTACAAAATTAATATGAGAACTCATTTTTTTACATTCTTCCGAAATATCTTCATCTAATTTTTTACAAATTATATCTAATTTTTCATTATTTTTTTCAATATTTTTATTTATTATAATTAACATTTCTTTTATTTCATCAAACGTAGTTGACATTTATAATAAATATAACAAAAATAATATTGTAAATTGAACTATTAGTCCAGATATACCATCATGGTATAAACTTCTAAACAATCCTAATTTATTATAATAATATCTCTCTAAATATGGAAATAAATTAGTTGCTTTCATAATAAACCCATATAATGCACTTACTATAACCGATAATGTCAAGAATTTAATAATATACTTGAAAGAACTTATCTTGGTAGGAAATCTCATTATATTTAATATTATTACTTGACTAGTTGCTCCAACAAAACCGGCAATTAATGCTGCTGCTAAAAGCGTATGTTTTTCAAAATAAGGTGTCAAATCTTTGATAAATGGCATTATATTATTCATAATTGGTATAGGATTGTATAAAGCAAGTATTCTAAGTATAACATCCCATATAGCAGTGACTATAAATGTTAGAATAATTATTTTATAAATAGTACATGTATTTTTTTCAGAATTACTCATTATATTATATATATACATTAAATGTATTATACATTATTGTTATTGAGTTGGTTGTATATTGGCTATAGTTATGATGAAACTATTGGAATTCATGGCGTAAATTTGGCACAAACCGCATATAGCGTATCAAATGTAAACGAATGGAATTGTAAAACATGTGATTCTTCAATAATATTAACAAATATTGTAGAAAACCACGGTGTAAAAGCACTACAGGGATATGATACATATACAAATTGTATATTTACTTCATTTAGAGGTTCCTCTAATATAGAAAATTGGATTCATAATATTCAAATTAAGAAAGTAAGTCCTTATAATAATACTGACATATTAGTGAGTAAAGGATTTTATACAGATTATATGTATGTAAAATCGGAAATCTTAAATAATTTATCAATATTAGAGAGAAAATATAATAATTCAAATATATTTTTAACAGGACATTCATTGGGAGCAGCATTATCAACATTATTAGCATTTGATATAATAAATGAACTTGATACTTATACATTGAAATACTTACTTACTTATGGTTCACCACGTGTTGGTAATAAGTATTTTTTTTCTAATATGAATAGTTACAATTATATATCTTATCGTATAACACATTATTACGATAGTGTTCCACACTTACCAACCGAATCTATGGGTTATCAACATGTATCAAATGAAATATGGTATAATGAAGAAAATTCTAAATATGATATTTGTAATGATTCTTTATATGAAGATGATACATGTTCCAATTTATGTGCTCCAATAAATTGTACAAATACTGATCATTTGTATTATTTAAATGTTTCTATGGGAAATAATATATAATAAAAATAATTAAATATAAGTTAACATTGTATAATAATGGATACTAAAGATGAATTAGTTAAACATATTAAACAATGGATTGATATAGATAATGGTATTAGTCAATTACAAAAACAAATTAAACAATTAAAAGAGAATAAAAAAGATTTAACTTCGTCCCTTATGACAGTAATGAAAACAAATGACATACAATGTTTTGATATTAATGATGGTAAATTGATTTATTCTAAGTCTAAAATTAAAAAACCAATTAATAAAAAATCATTATTAACAGCACTTGATATTTATTTTAAAAATGATTCTAAATTAGTACAAGAGGTAAGTGACCATATATTAAATAGTCGTGAAGAAACAATCAAGGAATCTATTAGGAGAAAAAAGGAAAAATGATTTAAATATTAATTAATTATTATTATAATTCAGCCAAATTATGTTCAATTATAATAAAGTATTAAATTTTAATAATAATAGTGATAATAATAGTGATAGTGATAGTCATTATGATAGTGATAATGATATAAATAATTCAAATAATAGTAATAATTATTATTATGAAATTAAAGAACAAAATAATACCATAAATGATTCTTTATTAGATAATATCGTACAACATAATTTTATAGATAATATTGCTTTAGATAAAACAGAATCAATTAATAAATGTAATATAATTATATATCGAATTAATTGCTTTAATTCCCATAATTATGTAGAATATTATCTTAATAAAGGATTTTTAAGTTTAAATTTAAAAACAAAGAAGACATTAGACGAATTATTTTATATTATAGAAGAAAAAATAAATAAATATATATCTGGTGTAAAAAAAATTCAAGGGTCTTATGAATATAATAATGAAAAATATATTTTCATTCAAATTAGAAGAAATATTGAAACATACAATTGGGTTAATTTATGGGACATTCTTATTAATAAGCATTATTTTGGGAATTATTTTAATAATAAGTAATTGATTTTTTTAATCATAATAATTCTATTAGTGATTTAAAACTCCATAATGAATATTGTTTAAAACCATATGTATTATATTGTAATATAGATGATAAATATTTAAAATATATAAAAAAAAATAACACCATACAATATTGTCAAGAGGATTCTTTAATTAAATTGTATAACTATGATGAAAATGAAAATAATAATATTCGTGTATTATGTTTTATTGATATTGATTATGTTAATTTAACTGATGATTGTACTGTGAATTTACAAAATTATGGGTTTTCAATCAATAAAACAAATAATTGTTGGATATTTAAAAATGAAAATGAATTATTATTAGATATTAAATATTAGATATTACAGCAAGCATTCCTCCATATATACTCTAGTTCATTTTTTATAAAAAATTTAATATAATTACACAATAAAAAATAATTATATTATATATATAAAATGATGAGTATGATGAATATAGCAGGTGTAATAATTGCGATAATAGCAATTAATTATATAACAACTTTAGTAATGACCTTTATGGGTATTAAATTACAATTTTATGCTAGTTATTTATTATGGGTTGTAGCAATATTATTATTTTGGATGTTTTTACCAGGACCTGTAAATTACTTTACACCCTTGAAGATTTAAAACGCCGTTTTCACGAAATAAAAAAATAATCAAAAAGTGTAAAATCAATAGTAGGATTTTCACCTACAATGGTCTAAGTTTCACCACTTATTTTTGTATATTATATGTGGTGAAACACGAAATTTGAAAACACGCAGGGCGTTCTTGCTTCTCTATCCAGCATTTTGTTAAGTTCATTATGTTGATTGCTGAATTAGCGTCTCTTGTTTTGAATACGATTTGTTTGACTTGGTCCGCACGCATTCAGAACATACTAAAAGACGGAACTGCTTGTAATAGGATAAATCGTTATTACATTCACAGCATTTTTACTTGTATTACATTCGTTTATGGTAATTCTATCATTAATTAAATATAAAATTAAATATAAAATTAAATATAAAATTAAATATAAAATTAAATATAAAATTGAAATGAATAATTATATATAAATTAAATTAAATATAATTATAATGGAAAAAAGACTACATAAGAAGATTGATTTATATAATCGCACTTTTAAGAATGATATTTGTGTTGAAATATCAAATAATCCACTATTTGAATCAAATAATGAAGAATTAACAAAAATAATAAATTATGTATATGAATATAATAGTTTTGAATTAAATAAGGATGATTTTATGAAGAGAAAAAGAGTAAAAAGTAATATTCCTGTATTTGAAAGATGTTGTGCTAAAAGAGCAAATGGACAGCAATGCACTAGGCGAAAAAAAGATGATTTACAATATTGTGGTACTCATAGTAAAGGAACTCCACACGGTATAATGACAGATAGTGAACCAAGTAATAATATTTTAAAGGTTGAAGTAAGTGTTATTGAAATTCAAGGAATCGCATATTATTTAGATAATAATAATAATGTTTATGATACAGAAGATATACTTTCTGGTATAAATAATCCTAGAGTTATCGCAAAATATAGTAAAAATTGTGATAAATATTCTATTCCTGAATTTAATATTTAAAACAATAACAATATGATATATATATATGAATTCGGTTCAAAAAGAACATATAATTTTTTTTTTAAATAAATGTAAAATAATTGTATCAGAATTATATCAGTTACATGGAATGTTGATACCACGAGAAATATTTTTAGATATTAATTTATATAATTCAATTAAAGAATATATTCCAAATCTAAAACAAATATTTACTTCTTCATCACTAACAGGACTACAATCTACAGCAGAAAAAACTCAAAGATGGCCATTAATTAATTTAGTTAGACAAATACTTAAATCGTGTAATTTTAATTTGTCACCTAAAAGAATAAGTGCGGGTTACACAAAAAATGGTAAAAAAATATTTAAACGAATGTTTATTATTGAAAAAATACAATCGGTAAATAATTCAGTAAATACACCGAACGAAAAGAAAAATGATTATAAGTTAGATGTATTATCAACCCCAATCGAAACATCTACACAATCGGATGTAACTAATGTATCATCTTTATCAATTGACAATTCTTGAATTTTATGATTATTCATCATTTTATTTGGGTCAACATCATTAAATTGAACTTTATTTTTTAAATAAGCACTATAAAATACATTTTTTTTAGTATTAATAATAGACAAAATATCTGATACTTTTAATGTCATGAATACTACATTTGTTAAATATACTGTTAATGTCTTACTATTTAAGTAATTATTATATATAACAATAGAACTACATAAGGTATTTATCATAAATGAACCTGTAGAAATATATCCCCAATTATAATAATATTCGTCATATTTTAAAATATTGTATTTTTTAATTATGGGTAATCTTTGTAATGCTACTCCAACTGAATCGTTATCTAGTGAATTAAATTTATTAACTTCTAAATATGTTATTAATTTATTTTCTCTCTTCACTTCTATAAAATATAAAAATAAAAATGATATCAATGTAATTATATTAAATGAAATAGCTATTTGTGAAAAAGCATCATCGCGATATATATTTTCATTTATACTACAAATGTTATCGTCACATTTTTGAGGAACAAATATAATTAACAACGTGCCCATTAATACTCTATACATTTCTAATATTAACGTAAAGACAACCGTAATTTTTTGTGTAAAATTTTGGTCGTTTTGTTTTTCCTTTATAATATTTAAAATACTGTCTAATATAGGTATTGATTGTGAGTTATTTCTGTTAAATAAAATTAACTCAAATGAATTATCTTTATTTGAGTTTGTTTCAAGTTCAAGTGAATTTATTATGTTATTTGATGAGATATCATGTGAGATTTCTTCGTTATCTGACATTATAAATTATAATAATATTTTTTTTTAAATATTCTACGTTTTTTTAAATATTCTATAATATTATAAATGTTTGGTTTAGATAAATTATTATTTTCCGGTTTATTTTTTATGTCTGTTTTTTCTGATACTTGTTATGCTAAAGTGAAGACATATGGAGAAGATAGAAGAGAAAATAAAAATCAATTAAAAATTATGGAATATAATGTAGAATGGATGTTTATAGATTATTATGAAAGTTCTGATTGTCCTGGTGATGGATGTACTTGGAAAAATATAACTCATTCAACTGATCATTTAAATAAAGTATCTGGTGTTATAAATAAATTTAATCCAGATATAGTAAATATATGTGAGATTGAAGGAGATACTGAAATGAACTTATTAAATGATGAATTATCAAGTGAATTAAAACCATACTTAATTAAAGGAACTGATACAAGTACTGGACAGAATGTAGGTATGTTAACAAAAATAGACCCAATTGTAGATTTATTTCGAACTGAAAATAAATATGATTACCCAATTGAAGGTTCTCAGTGTGGTTATACAGGTACTGGTTCTACAGGGGTAAGTAAGCATTATATAACATTATTTAATTGGAATGATATAAATGTAGCATATATAGGTATTCATTTATTAGCATATCCAGATAGAACTGATAGATGTGCTAAACGTGAAGGACAGGCAAAAATAATTGAACAAGAAATAATTAAATATACTAATGATGGATATGAGATAGTATTGATAGGAGATTTTAATGATTATGATAACGAAATTATAGATTTAAATGATGATAAACCAATATCACAAGTATTAGAGATTTTAAAAGGAGAACAAAGTAGTGAGTTTAATTTATTTAATGTAAATGAAAAAATAGATAAGGATGATAGATATTCAAATTGGTGGGATAAAAATGATAATTGTTATTCAACCATGGATGAATTTGTATTAATTGACCATGTATTATTATCTGAAAAATTATATAACATGGTGTCTAATGTATCTATATATCATGGATATGATGAAAATTGTGATAGAATTAATTCAGACCATTATCCTATTATTTTAGATTTAAATTTTTAAGAATTAATAAATTTATATTTATCAAATATATAAATTTATTTTTATAAATATTCGGATTATTATATGTAAATGTATATGTAAAGTGAAAAAATATAAATATAAATGAACCCTTATGTTTTATATATATACTAAATTAAAAAAGATGGAAAAATGTGTAAAACAACAACATAATTGCCATTAATATCTAATATAAAGAATTCAATTTCGTATTATTAATTGTGACCTATTATCAGTCTTACTAATGCTATTTAATATGTATAATCTGTTAACATGTGTTTCAACATTATTTAACCAATTTAAAATCATTGATTCACCATAATATACTTTTCCAGCTTGAGCATCAAATACCATAGGAGTCTTGTCATCTGTTACTGCAAACGCAACACAGTGATATGTATTATCGTCCCGTCCTACCCCACCAATAGCACCCATTCCATTCGGAATAGAAGAAAATATCTTATCTAATAAATGTCTATTTGTTAATTTAGACTGAGTTGTTATATCTGGAGATTCCCACAATTGATGATCATATTCTGGAAATGCATTTTTCATTGTCACCACTAAATCGTTAGCAGAAAATCCACAACCAAATTTCTCTTGATAAAATCTTACTTGATCTACTGGCATACCTAACAGTTTAAAAACACAAGGACAGCAATCTGGATTAACATCCTTATGTGGATTCTGATATTCATGTACCATTTTATTAGTCATCTGTCTCCTCATTCCACCTTTTCTAATTGACTTACATTTATTAGTGTTTTTACTTCTCTTTTTATATTTTCTAAATGACTTACATTTATTAGTGTTTTTACTTCTCTTTTTATATTTTCTAGTTTTTTTCCTTTTTTTACCTCCATCCTGACTTTTTGTATTATTGTTTAAAGACATATATATATACTAAATTAAAAAAATGAAAAAATGTGTAAAAACAACAACATTTACCTATCGGTATGATTAATATAAATGGTATTGTGGTTGTTCCGTACCCATCCAGTATATTAAACAAATTTGATTTTTCTAAATTTATTAGAGAACAAAACGAATATAATACTGTATAAGCCGTCGGCAGACAAAAAAGAATTGAAGTGTAAATGGTGAAGAATGTGTAAGTAAGAATGAGAAATATATAATGAGCGAAAGAATGTATAAACAGTTATTGAAT
>Ga0209302_10002739_pt1 | contig 10269 bp, 8 predicted proteins | sample ArcOceMetagenome_2_FD_187445 | JGI IMG/M metagenome (GOLD analysis project Ga0209302, IMG submission 187445) | Marine eukaryotic phytoplankton communities from Arctic Ocean - Arctic Ocean ARC135M Metagenome (SPAdes) (version 2) | ecosystem: Environmental > Aquatic > Marine > Oceanic | place... | reverse complement strand
ACCGTTCCTCGCGCGGTGCGTCCTTCCTCGTCCGCTTGCCCGTCGCTCGTTACCACCCTTAGTGTCGTTACAAGTTGCGTCCCGTTACGGGTAACAACTCTCCGCTCTTCACAGGCTCGCCTGGCCTCTTGCGCCGTCGGCATGCCACGACCTCCGCTAGTCGTACCACCACCACCTGGCCTTTCCCTAGTCCATCCCCTCGTACCCTGACCTCGCCCAGTGCGCATTGTACCAGTTGCGCTGCCTCCTGAGCCGCCCCGCCTACATGCCCCCTCTGCCTCTTGCCAGTGAGTCCGCCCCCGCTCCCCACTGGCCGCCGCCGGCCTTCCGTACCTTCACCCTCATCCCCTTTTCCAGCCTGCGTCCCGCCGTCATCGCCTGGCGGCGGCGGCGGCGGCGGCGGCGGCGGCGGCGGCGGCGGCGGTCGTGACGGCGGCGGCGGTGGTGACGCTACACATCTTTATCTCAGTGTCAACCTCTGCCCCCGTCTGCCCGCCGGGAGAATGCGAGTTCCAGAATATGCGCTCGCAGTAAGGGGTCACCACCCCTTCGAAGAGCTGTTATTTCCAGGGGGAGCGACGGCGCGCGCAGCGAGCGCGGCCGAACGCCGCACACACGCGAGCGCCCGCCCTTCAGGGAAGGGATACGAACTATCGGTTACCCCCTCACGCTTCGCGCGTTACACGAGATTATACATCTCGCTTATCGAAACCACGCACCGAACTTAGCGCACAATAATATGCGAACTTGTCTAACTCTGGTCCCGTGTGCCGCCTGTAGCCTTCCCACATGTAACATGCGAACTTGCCGAGTTTGCTGCGAGGACCTCGACTGACTCGATCTGGGCGCGTGGAGCGGCCATCTCATGGCCACCGCGCGTGGCAACTCGGACGATCAACGTGAGATCATCCGTCAGCGGCTGGCCTCGGCGCTCGGCAACCAAAGCACCGCGGATCATGATGAGCTTCACAGTAGGGCGACAGGCATCGAGGACGCTATGAGCGACTCTCTCCGCCCTGGTTCCAAGGAGTACATGGGCAAGGCGCGCTCGCTGGTCTGCAACCTCAAGGGCAACGCCGGCCTCCGCCTGCGCGTGCTATCGGGCGAGGTCCATCCCAGCGCCCTGGTGGCCGCGTCAGCCCAGGAACTCGCGTCCGAAGCGCTCAAGGTACAGAGGCAGCAGAATGCGGAGCGCTTCGCGTCGTCCCGCTTGCTGGGCAGCTCGAGCGACCGGGTCGTCGGCTGGCAGGCGGGGACGACGGGGAGGCTCGAGCTACCTAGCGAGGTCGACGAGGTGCGGCCGGACGCCGAGCCCTCTGTGGCCGAGCCTGAGCCGCTGCCTGAGCCGCTGGGCTCCGCTGCCGCCGCCGAGGCAAAGCGCAAGGCGCCACCGCCGTCCACCGCGCCGCCGTCCACCGCGCCGCCGTCCACCGCGGGTGACGTCGCGAGCAAGCGGCGGCGCCAGCTGGAGGCGCGAGCTGCTGCGCCCCGTTGCTCTGCCGGCCTCTGCGGCGCCCCGGCCGAGCTGGAGGGCGGCGGCGCCACGCGCCCCATGACGCGCCACCCGCGGCTGCACGTGCCTCTGTGCATCGGCCACCGCTCGCTCTTTGTGCGCCGCGGCAAGCAGGGGTGGCCGGTGGACGACATCGAACCCTAACCCTAACCCCAACCCTGACCCCAACCTCTAACCTTAACCCTGACCCCAACCCTGACCCTGACCCGACCCCCAACCCCAACCCCAACCCCAACCCCAACCCCAACCCTGAACCCAACCCGGACCCTAACCCCAACCCTGCCCCTAACCCTGACGAGGTGGCCGATGGACGACGAGGGGCTGCACGACTGCTGCCAGTGGTGCTGCGGCGAGATGATGGGAGATCCCCAGGTCATGGGAGATCCGGCGGGAGATCGTGGCGAGATGACGCGAGATGGCTCCAGGCAGCAGAAGCGCGAGGCCGTCGAGAGTTTGCTGTGCGACGGATGCGATACGGCCTGGTGCACCGACTGCCTCGACCCTAACCCTGGCCCCAACCCCAACCCCAACCCCAACCCTAACCCTCACCCTCACCCTCACCCTTACCCTAACCCTTACCCTTACCCTAACCAGGTGCACCGACTGCCTCGGCGACAACCTAGGTGCAAGCTACCTGGCCTCGGTCGAAGCCCAGGGCGACGCGCCGTGGATGTGCCCTTACTGTGACGCTGCGCTGTGCACGGAGGTGCAGGCGCAGCGGGGCGTGGCGCCCACGCCGTGCCCACAGCCTGCGCGCCTCCGGCCCGGGGAGAGCCGACCACTGCCCGTCGGCACGCGTGTGGAGGCCAACTGGGAAGGGCAGGGCGTTTGGTTCGCCGGCAAGGTGCGCGCGGTGCACATCGACTCGCGGGGCGGCGCGGTAGGCTCAGGCGAGCTGTATACTGTGGACTACGACGATGGCGACACGGAGACTCGCGTCGCCCCTTTCCTTGTCCGACCTGAGAGGCGAGGCGGCGGAGGCGGCGGCGGAGGCGGAGGCGGCGGAGGCGGCGGAGACGGCGGAGGCGGAGGCGGAGGCGGAGGCCGAGGCGGAGGCGGAGGCGGAGGCCGAGGCGGAGGCGGAGGCGGAGGCGGCGGCGGCGGCGGCGGCGGGAGGCGGCCAAAGGAAGAGGCAGTGGCGGCCGCGGCGGCGACGGCGGCGGCCCGATGGAGGCGAGCGTCCGTCGCACCTGCTCCGATGGCCGCCGCCCCGCCGCGCCCCTCGCGAGATGATCATCTCCCCTTGCGAGATGATCATCTCCCCTCGCGCCATCGCGCCTCCTCGCCTGGCATCGCGCCCGAGCCTGCGCCCGCGCCCGCGCCTCTGCCCGCGCCTCCGCCCGCGCCGCCTCCGCCCGCGCCGCCCGCGCCCGCGCCAGCGCCCGTGGTCATCGATCCTGCCGTGAGCAGGGCGGCGCTGCGTGCAAGGATGGAGGCGATCGCTGAGGCCAAGCGACAGCAGCGCACTGAGTTGCAGGCGCGGGACGCATCGCCAGGCCGGGACGCTCAAGGCAGCCCGGTGCGGCTGGGCGCGCTGGGTGGTGGCGGTGGCGCCCCACGCAGCCACCCCTCCGCCTCTGATAGGGCGCCCGATATGGCGACGCTGGAGGCGATGGAGCGGGCGGGTCTGCCTCCGCCGCCGCTGCCGCCCGCGCATCCGCGTGCCAACCTGTCGGTCGACGCCCTGCCCAGATGCCTCGCCCCGCCCAGAGGCGTACGCTTCTCCGAGGGTGCAGTCGAGATGACCGCCGCCGCCGCCGCCACCGCCTCCGCCTCCGCCATCGGCACCACCTCCGCCTCCGCCTCCGCCTCCACCTCCACCGCCGCCTCCGCCTCCGCCTCCGCCTCCGCCGCCGCCTCCGCCTCCTCCGCCTCCGCCGCCCCCGCATCGACAGTGCGCGTGCCCGCCGCGCCCGCCACCTCCCTGGCACCATTGACGCCCGTGGTCAGTGGTGCTGACCTGTTGGCTGCCACCACAGCGCCCTCGCCCATCTCGCCCGCCGCCCCGGTGAGGGGCGGAGGGACGAGCGGAGGGGTGGGTTGGAGGGAAGCTGGGGGGTGGCCGGTCGGAGGGATGAGCGTGAGCTCCGCTTTGGGCCATGGCATGGTTGAGGCCATGGCCGCCTGGGGACGGGAGGGCGGCGAGGTAGCTGTTGGTAGCAACCCGCGAGGGCCCAACGAGCTCGAGTCACCGAGCTGCCGGGGAGCCGCCGCCACGCCCAGCGCCAGCACGCTTGGTGCTGGGCCACCTCGGGTGAAACGTGGGGACCTTCGTCACAGCCTGAACCAACGGCGAGTGCGTTGGGGGCCCACCGCGTCGGACGCCGAGCCAGCCGCCGCCGCCGCCGCCGCCGCCGCCGCCGCCGCCGCCGCCGCCGCCGCCGCCGCCGCCGCCGCCGCCGCCGCCATGCCGCCGCCACTGCGCCAGAGGAGTGAGGCTCGGCTGACTCCCGCCCCGGCCGTCCCGGCAACCGCCGCGATCCCGCCGCCGCCGAGATCGCAGCTCCTGCTCCTCGCCTCCACCAGCGAGCTGCGGCAGGCTGCGCGCAATGCGCTCGGCTCGGGGTGCCTGGCCGAGCTGGCACGCCTCGACACGCGCCTTACCCCTTCACACGCGCCTTCGTCCCACCCTTCCACACGCGCCTTCACACGCGCCTTCACACCCGCTCAGCACCCGCTTACACACCCCGCTTACACGCCCCACTCACACACCCCGCTGACACACCCCACCGAAGCCCCCCCCCCCCGTACAGGCGCGCCTCGACAAGCGTGCGCTGCGCGCCTGCCCCGAGCTGCTAGTCATCGTACCGCCAGAGCGGCTGCCGACGCTCTTCATGCTAGCACATTTCCTCGAGCTCACCCACAACCCCGCCGCACTCTTCGTCAGGGACGCCGACGACGATTACGTCCGCCGCTGCATCGCCGCGCGCCGCCTGCTGCCCCTCGCGCCCGGCGCCCTCCTCCTGCCTCGTGGAGGATCTATACTGGCAGACGTGGCCTTCGCCAACGAGCAGCCCGAGGAGCTAGCGAGCTGCCTCGATGCCGTGCGCCCCTTTGGCCGTACTCCTTACCACTCACCACTTACCACTCACCACTCACCACTCACCACTCACCACTCACCACTCACCACTCACCACTCACTACTCACTACTCACCACATATTACTTACTCGACGTACTACAGGTGCGCCTCTTCCGTCACACCGAGGAGTGGCGCATCCTGCTCATCGCCGCCGACGGCGCCGGGCGCGCGCTGGCGCCCAACGAGCAGACGCGACGCTTCTTACAGCAGCGTGGCGACGAGGCGCGCGCTGCTGCCGCCCCCGCCTACCGCCCCTTGCTGCCGCCCCCCGCCTACTGCCGCTGCCTACCGCCCCCGCGTACCACCCCTTGCTGCCGCCCCCGCTTACCATCCCGTGCTGCCGCCCCTGCTTACCACCCCTCACCGCCGCCCCTCGTCACCGACCTTGGTCAAGGTGCGCATGCTCGACGCTGCGCGGTGGGAGGCTATCGCCGCAGAGGTGGAGCCGCACCTGCCGCCGCTGCTGCTGCGCGTGGCGCTGCGCGAGAGTGTCAAGGCTGACACGGCGCCCTACCGCCGCCACATGGTAGTGCTCTCGCACCTCGAGGACGTGACGGAGGCCAAGCGCCGCCTAGGGCTGCAGGTGCAGGTCTGCAGGCCCGCCGCCCTGCGCGACTACCTGGGCTGGCTACAGCAGACCAGGGCCTCGGTCGCGGCTCGCGGCTGATGGCGGCTCAAGCCCTACACCCCTCGGCTTGACGGCGGCGGACGGATGCGGAAGTACTAGCGACCACGTAGTAGGTAGTACGGCGCTTTACCTTATATATTGGTGCCTGAAAAAAGTGAATTGATATATGACAATGAGAAAGAGTATCGCGTACAGGCGTACTCGGTATACTGCAACTGATTCTGTTTCTGACGGGGCGCGTGACCAGACACCAGAGACCTGAGACGCCTCAGAGGACGCGTTCGGTATCGTTTTAAAAGCCCGGGCCGCTCGGGCGCGGAGGACCGCGTCTGGCGTCTGACACTGACTTGTGTCATCCGCTTTTCGCATTATATCTGGCGCTGGACCATGCACACACTATGTTCTGCGCCACCATGCACACACTAATGTCCATACCACACTTGCACGCACACAAGCTCATCTTCTTTCCCTGTCCACTCGCACTGCTCTCTGGTCCTGCTGTCACGCTTTTGCCTTTTGCAGCCGCGCCAGACCCGGCCCGACCCGCCCCCGCGCTCCACGCTGACACGACTGCCATCCAAGCCTTTGCCACATCAGGTGAGAGGTTAGCTCTCACCACTCTATCACCACACGTCAGCGAGGCGTTGCATCCAACCCGCCGCGCCTGTCGGGCCCAGTGCACCGAACCCACCGCGCCCGCTGCGCCTGCCGTGCCCACCGCGCGCCTCTTCTGGGCTAGACAGAACGGATACTGGGCTGCCTGCCGGCTTGGAAGGCGGCAGCGGCTGCGAGGGTGCTGTTTCTGTGCGCGGAGGCGCCGAGAGAGCGTCCGATGCCTGGTCGAAGTCGGGAAGTAGGATGCGCGCCATGATGGAGTGCATGGGAACGAGCACCTTGCTCTTGAGCCTGACGCCCGTCACCGGCGAGGTGTCATGGGCCTCGAGCCACTCGGCGATGGCGCTGCGCTCGCTTTCGGACAACTTTGCCTGCATCGGTAGTAGAAGGGGCGAAGGCAGCAGCAGAGGAGGAAGCGCCATCTCCGCCCACTCCTCCTCCTCCTTGTAAGCGACCACCTCGCGCGCCTTGAACGTAGCCTCCTCCTCCACCGCTAGCCGCAGCCGCCCTGCCGCCTGTGAGGGTTAGGGTGAGGGTGAGGGTGCGGGTTACGAGGGTTAGGGTTAGGGTTAGGGTGAGGTGAGGTTAGGGTCAGGGTTAGGGCCAGGGTTAGGGCCAGGATTTCATAGGGTTAGGGTTAGCCATCACCTCCTCTTCCATGATCGACGCCTGGCCTGCCTCCATCTGCGCCACCTGTACTGTCAACGCCACCCGCGCCGCCCGCGCTGCGCACGTCGCCCGTGCCGCTCGCGCCAATCGTGCCGCCCGAGCCGCCGCGTTGTACATGTTGAATGCCTGCGCCGCGGCCACCGGATCTGGTTGCCAGAGCACAGCCTGCTCGCACTCCGAACGCTCCTGCTGACGCACCTCCAGCCTCGCCGCCGCCTCCGCCGCCTCGTGCTTCGCCGCCGCCTCCGCCGCCTCTAGTCTCGCCTGACGCTCGGCCTGACGCTCGGCCTGACGCTCGGCCTCACGCTCGACCTCACGCTCGGCCTCACGCTCGGCCTCACGCTCGGCCTCACGCTCGGCGTACAAGCGTACAAGCGTGAGCCGCCAGCAACGCTTGGCCTCACGCTTGGCGGCTCGGTGCTGCTTCGCAGCGGGGGAGGCGAGCGCGGCGGGTGCGGCTGCTGGCAGTGCCTCGCTCGTCCGCTCGCCGCCTGTGGAGGCGCGGGCCTCGTTCTGCTTCTTGGACCTCTTCGAGCGGCTAGCAGCCCGTTCCATGGCCTGGCGCTGCTCCGTTTCCTTGGGCAGCAGCGGCTGCGTCGCCGCGTCTGCCCACGCCTGGATCGCGTGCGCTGCACACGTCACGGCCCGCGCCGTTTGCGTCGCCACCCGCGCTGCCAGCGCTGCCGCCTTCGCCACCATGAGGAGAAGCGTGACCATGTTGACAATCGGTGACAGAGCCTGGGCCATCAAGACAATGAGCATCGACATTCAGTCCGGAGCGTACCGGACCGTTGAAATTAACGAAAATGTAACGATCCAGGATTGGGGGTTGGCATGTAATGAGCCATGCAACTGGGGGGATAAAATATGCCATTCGAAGTCATAGCGCATGCTTCTAGACAGCAATGGAGGTGTTTCGAAAAGAGTCGTTGGAGTTAGAACAACTGTTAGAAATGGATTCGATTGTGCCTGCAGCCCTACGGCTTTATCGTTTATCCAGATGTATCCAGCCGTTTCCTGCCATCCCCTTATCGCTCATCTAGCTACAATCCAGCATATCCACCCATAAAAAAGCCGTACCGCGTACCGTAGCGTTCTAACAGTGTTCTAGACTACTTTCAGGTTGTATTCTCGAGTATTTCTAGAGGCGGCGTGTTTGAGCCCACACAAAGGAATTGTGTTTACACAACACCTTTGGTGTGGTGAGAATCTTGTCCTGCTACTTTTTAGAGCCTGGCTCGGCGACCTAGGTACTCAATTCGGCCGTTTAAGTTTGAATGTGATTGCTTCCTCACTCAAAACGCGTTTAATTTTGGGGCTCCGGAACCGCTCGTCATTTGGGCCCAACTCCACGCGGCCGACTCAAATTTGGCCGTATGCTTGCGTGCCGGACCCGAACTGCTCGGAACCGTCGCGTGAAGGACGCGAGTTGGTCTGTAACCGGGCCGTTGAGCGCCGCCTCCGCGCGATATCTGCGGATGGTCGATTCTGACTTTCGGGCGGTAAAACGTAAATAGGTTAGCGCGATTTTTTTGAAATGGCGACATCTAGAACCGTTCTCCCAAACCCCGGCAGTTTTAGTTGATTTAAAGCCGTACTCACAGGCGACGGGCGTGAAAAGTCTCTGTGTATAATGTACGGTAGTAATAAACATCGATTTTCTGATTTCACACTGGACAACCCGAGAATACAACCGAAAACTGAGAGCGTTCCTTCTAAAGTAACAGCTGGGCAGATCCTTGGAAATCACCTTCTCCACGACCCTACTTTATTCACCACGCTTCCGACGACACGCCATGCTCTATGGCCCTCGCCTCACTGAGGCCGCGCGCCACCACCGCTTCCATGTCCGACGCCGCGATGCCCAAATACCTGCGACGTATGGTGCAGCGTGCTGGACGCGAGGCGCGGAAATATGTATGTGGGCGCGGGCTCGGTGGGCGGCCGGCGCGGGGGCCGCGCGTGTCTCGCAAGGTTGAGGTGGTTTGAGATGGTTCGAGGTGGGCGTCCGCTCACTTGCCCGGGTACCACGGCCCATCGAATCGAGCATCCCTCCTCCCTCGCGGCGGTGCGGCCGCCGCGCCGCCGCCGCCATGCGTGCGTGGCTGTGCGGCCGCCGCCGTGCGCAGCTGCACCTGGGAGCATGGGTCGCACACACGGCGGGCGAAGGCCCAGCCTTGCAGCTGCGCCCGCTGGCGGCTGCATGTGCCGCAGCAGAGGGCGCCACAGGCGCGGCAGTGGTGCCGCCGGGTGAAGAAGCCGAAACTGACCCGGCAGATCGAGCACGAGATCGAGAGGTGCGCTGGCGGCCCCTGGGCGGCGGCGGTGGCGGCGGCGGCGGCGGCGGCGTTAGCGCGGGCGAACATGCGGCTGTCGAGGGCAGCCCACCGGTCACGCGGCTCCTCGCTCGACGCGGAGGGGGCTGTGCCGTCGGGGGGCGCGCCGTCAGGGGCTGCGCCGTCGAGGGTGGTGCCGTCGTGCTGCGTGCCTAGGCAGAGCGAACGGAGCAGCTCGACCGCGGCGTGCAGCGTGGCGAGGCCGTAGCCCAGCTGACCAAGCAAGATGCCCCGGTCGTCGACGAAGGTCGCAAGGAAGCGCAGCTCGGTCGCGATGCCCGAGAGCTGTAGTAGGTTAGTACGGTGGTAAGGTATGAAGTTAGTGAGTTAGTGAGTTAGTGGGTTAGTGGGTTAGTGGGTTAGTGGGTAGTGGGTTAGTGGGTTAGTGGGTTAGTGGGTTAGTGAGTTGGTGGGTTTGGGAGTTAGTGAGTTAGTAAGCATAGCCCCGTCACGAAGCTACGAGAGCCAACAGGGTGTGAGGGATGTGTGTGAGGGGTTACACGGGGCTGTGCCTGAGCGCGTGCCAGCACATAGACCATCAGAGGGATCAGCTCCTCCGCACCCACCGCGAGCCGCTGCGCCGCGTGCGCCGCCGCGTGCGCCGCCGCCTGCGCCTCCGTTTGCACCGCTGCCTCCGCCTGCGCCGCCGCCGCCGCCTCGGGTTCGGGCTCGGGCTCGGGCTCGGGCTCGGGCTCGGGCTCGGCCTGCGCCTCGATCTCCGCCTCGATCTCCGCCTCGGCGACGACAATCTCGGTCCTGATCAGAGGCTGGACCGTCACCATCGGCCAGCCTCTGATGGCCAGGTCGCTCGGGGGCGAGCCAGCCGCCACCGGCACGGGGCGGACCTCTATGGAGTGGAGCGGCTCGCTCACGTCCATGCGAGTGCAAGCCTCGTCTCCTACCGCCCCCTCCTCGGTCGCCCCCTCCTCGATCGCCCCTCCCGCCCCCACCTCCTCCGCCCCCACCTCCTCCGCCTCCACCTCCTCCGCCTGGGCGAAGAGTAGCGGGGAGTGAGGCCGCTCACCTCCCGCCCCCACCACCGCCCCCACCATTGCCCTCACCACCGCCTCCTCCACCGCCTCCTCCATCGCCGCCGCCACCGTCGCCGCCACCGCTGCCGCCACCATCTCCCCTACCGCGTGCGCGACGCCTCGTCGCCAGCGCGCCGCTGGCGCAAGCTCGAGGCCGGGGCTGCGCTCGAGGCCGGGGTCGAGCTCGCGCTCGAGGTTGCTCCGCGGGGCGATCTCGTGATACCTCGCGACGCAGGCGGCGATCTCGGCGCAGGTGTCACAGAAAATGCGTAGCTTCTGCCGCGGCGCGGTGACCAGCGGCAGCGAGGTGATGAGGGCGATCGCCTGGCCGTAAGGCAGCTCCGCCACCGCCACCACCTCCGCCACAGCCATCGGCACCACCTCCGCCTCCGTCTC
>Ga0209302_10002738_pt1 | contig 10271 bp, 10 predicted proteins | sample ArcOceMetagenome_2_FD_187445 | JGI IMG/M metagenome (GOLD analysis project Ga0209302, IMG submission 187445) | Marine eukaryotic phytoplankton communities from Arctic Ocean - Arctic Ocean ARC135M Metagenome (SPAdes) (version 2) | ecosystem: Environmental > Aquatic > Marine > Oceanic | place... | reverse complement strand
AGGGCCGGGTGCTGCGTCGCACCTGCCAAGTGCTGCTGCTGCTGCTGCTGCTGCTGCTGCTGCTGCTGCTGCTGCTGCTGCTGCTGCTGCTGCTGCTCGAGCAGCTGCTGGTTGAGCGCGGCCCACGGCGAGCGCTCGCCCCCGATCGGGGGCACCCGCGGGCGCATGTGGCCGACGGCGCAGAAGACGGGCGACGCGGGTGGCGCGGCCGACTGGCCCGCCGGTGCCGGCGCGGCAGTGGGCAGGTGCGCGGCGCACGCGAGCTCCGCCGGTGTCGGGCCCGCGTCGCCCGCCGCAACGCGCAAGCCGACGCGAGAGACGCGCCCGCCCGTCTGGTAGGCGCGCTTGAGGAAGGGCCGCCGCCCCTCGGCCACCTGGGTGACGGCGTCGATGCTCGGGCGTGGCCGCAGGAGCGCAGCGTGGAGCGGAGGCGGCCACGGCGGCAGCGTGGACGGCTTGCCGACGGCCTTGTACGCCAGGTCGCTCCACTCGCGCACGTAGGCGATGGCGCTGAAGGCGGGTTCGTCTGTCTTGTCCTTCGCCGCCCCCCTGCTGCCGCTCTCCGCCTCGCACTGCTCCGGCTGCACCTCCCACTTGAGGCCGCGGTAGAAAGGGTCGACTCCCACAAGGCCTGCGTTCTGCCACATGCACTCGTTGATTGCGTAGTCATGGTCCACCTCCGCGTACCTGCCGCACGGTGTGTGGCGCGTGGCGCGTGGTGCGTGGTGCGTGGTGCGGGGTGCGTGGTGCGGGGTGCGTGGTGCGGGGTGCGGGGTGCGGGGGGAGGTGTGCGCCTGCCCGCCACGTTGGGCGGGCTGCATCTAAGGGCGCGGTTGCTGCTCGTTCGAGTCGCCGCACGCCGCACGCGAACCAGTCGCGCCCCAGCCGCCAGTCGAGCCCGAGGCCCTCGACGAGGCAGCTCGCGCACAGCAGGCGCATGCGCCGCGGCATCCAGCCGGTCACCCAGAGCTGTGCCATGGCCGCGTCGACCAGAGGCGCCCCGGTGCGGCCGACGCACCAGGCCTCGAAGGCCTCGGCAGCACTCAGGCCGAGGAGGGCACGCCACGTCGGCTCGCCTAGGGAGCCGACCACCACCGCGGTAGGCTTGGCGGGCTTGGCAGCAGGCTTGGCAGCAGGCTTGGCAGCAGGCTTGGCAGCAGGCTTGGCAGCAGGCTTGGCAGCAGGCTTGGCAGGGGCAGCAGGGGCCACGGCCACGGCGAGGCCGGCGGAGTCGGCGGGCGCGGCGGGCACGACGAGGGCGGGCGTCCATTGCCAGTGGCTCAGCGCCTTGCCGTCGGCGGTGGCGAGCGTTGGGTCCTTGCCTCCGCGAGGCTCGAAGGTCTCGGCGTCGTCGAGCGGAGTGGCCTGTATGACGGGCACCCCCCGCCGCAGCGCGGGCACCGCGCGCCAGCAGAGTCGCGAGAAGTCGCGCCACAGCAGGTCGCGCCGCCGCACGCCCGCGGCGTTGGCCTGCCGCGCCGAGATCACGCCCCACCGCAGGTAGGGCGAGATGTACGCCGGCGTCGGCGCGGCGCGGCCGTCGGCGTCGTTGGTGGCCCCTTTGCGCTGGCCGAGGTTGTTCACGCCAAAGCCGGGGCGGCCGCCCGAGACGGCGCGATCGCCGGCCTCTCTCGCGAGCCGCTGCCCGCCCTCCTCGGAGATCGGCGCGCCCGTCAGCTTCAGCCAGCCGTCGAGCGTCGGCACGCCCCACCAGGCCGAGTCTGCCGGGAGCCCGCGCAGGTTCTTACCGAAGGCCGTGTTCGGAGGCGGTGGCGGCAGCGTGGCTGCTGGCGGGGTGGGTGCCAGCGGTGGCGGTAGTTTCGCGGCCGCCTTGAGGAAGCCGGCCCACCGTAGCACCGTGGCACCCTCGCCTGCCTGCGAGTCGGCCATGAGCGAGAGTGCCTGCGCGTGAGTGAAGAGCGTGTCGTCCTGCACGCCAACCACCTCGATAGCCTTAGCGTCCTCGCCGAGCGCGACACGGACGTAGGTGGCGGCCGCGTCTCCGGCCTCTTCGGCGCAGTCGACCACGACTGTGGTCGCGCCCACGCGGGCCGCGTGCGCTGCGACGGCGGCCGCGGCGCTCTGCTCCGAGTCGTCCGCTGAGTAGAGCACAGTGAGCCCGCTTCCCAGCTTGCGGAGCTGCTTGTGCAGGCTCTTCATGGCGGCCGCTGCAAACGAGAATGCCGGCGTCGGTACGCGGTCGCCGCAGCGCCACACGACCACAACTGCGAGTCCTCCAGGGCCGGCCGCTGCCGCCCGCTGGAGGATAATGTTGTCTGCAACCCGCAGCGAACACTGCAGCCATGCGACGGCGATCTCGCTAGACTTCCTCGCCTTCCGCGACTCACCTGGCCCGGCGATGAGTCCGAACGCACGCTTGCGCCACGACTCCATTGGGCGGCTGCCCGGGGCGCGCGCCGACCCGACGCGGAGGGACGGGGGCTGAAAAGACGGGCTGCCTTGGAGAAGATAAGATAAGATAAGATCTGATAAGAGTATGTAGGCCGTCCCATTTGTGTGTGTGCCGTGTCGGCACCCCTCCGGCGCGTTAATAGATAAGGTTCTCTTATCTTATCGAGGGGGGGGTGCCGCGCATGGATAAGTGAAAGATCAGATAACTTATCTTATCCGAGCACACACAAGCTGCAAGCAGGTCGACTCTTTACCCGACCTAGCGCAGCAGCCACTGAGCCAGATGTCGTCCAGCCTTTGTCGCTCTCCAAGGGTGAACCCATCTGGGTCTCCGCGATCAGTGGATCAGCCCATTCTTCTTGCTTTTGATGGCCTTCTCTTTCTGTGTGGGCGACGAGCCAGCGTGAGGCGGGGCGGCGCAGCGTGCACATGCCTACACACAGCACGGGTGTGCGGAGGCGGTGGCTGGTGCGGAGGCGGCTTGCGCACGCTTTCTTCCGAAGGTTTGTTGGCCTTGGAGCCGGTCTTGGCGGTGCGTTTGCCCTGCTTCTCCTTGTTCGTCACGATCACCTGCTTGCCGGCCATCGGCTTGGGCCTGCGTTAGAGTTAGGGCCGGGGTTAGGGTTGTGCGCGTGCTGCCGCGAGGGCTGCCGCGGTGCGGCGCTGGGGCGGCGGTCGTGCGGCGTCCCCCACCTCGCATCCTCGCCGAGGCTCTCGTACTCCTTTCTGCGCTGCTCGCGCCAGACGCGGTCCGCCTCCTCCTCCGCCTTGATCTGAATCCGCTCCAGCCTCTCCCTTTCCTTGCGCACCGCGGGGTCCTGCGACAGTGGGTATAGCCATGACAAGTATAGCCATAATAAGCATAGCCATAGTCAGGACCCCGCATCGCGCCAGGAGAGGGAGAGACAGACGGCCGCGGCCGGTGCGGCGGCGCAAGGAGAGGGAGCAGCTGCGCACATCGGGGTCCTGCGATAGTGACTATAGCCATAATAAGTATAGCCATGGCCTCTCCCTCTCCTTGCGAACGGCCGGGTCCTGGAAGCAGCAGGCGGTGGCAGCAGCAGGCGCGCTGGTGGCCACCTACTGCCTACTGCCTACAGCCAACCACCGCCACCACCACCACCACCGCCACCACCACCGCCACCACCGCCACCACCACCACCACCACCACCACCACCACTACCACTACTGCCACTACTTGGGACCTCGTCGTCCGAAGCCTCGTCCTCGGACTGGCGCTCCTCGGCCGCAGCCGCAGCCGCAGCCAGAGCCGCAGCCGCGGCCGCAGCCTCGCGTTCGTCCACCTTCTCCACTATCGCAAACCTGGAGAGCGTTGGGGTTGGGGTTGGGGCGAGGGCGAGAACGAAGCTGAGGGTGAAGGTGGAGGCTAGAATTTGGGTTAGGGTCAGGGTCAGTGGTCAGGGTCAGGTCAGGGTTGGGGTAGGCCGTCGTTGGTGTTGCTGTGAGCGCGAACCGACGGATAGTCATGCCATTGACGTCCACGCCCATGTACATGTCGAGACACGCCGGATCGAGGTTGAGCAGCTCGACGAATTTGGACTCGCACCAGCTGAACATCTTCTCAAGCAACCAGCCCTTGCCCAGGCCACGCGCCTTGAGCTCGCTCCGCCACTGCGCACCGACCCGCTCCTCCATCTTTCTGGCCAGCGTGGGCACCAAGTCGGTCGGGTCTACCTCGACTCGCACGAGGGGCTCGCCCGACACGTCGAGCGAGTCGAGCCAGAGCTTGACCTTATACTCCGACACGTCATATGCGGAGGCGTCGTCGGGCACCGGAATGGTTCGCTGCAGGGAGATGGGGAGTGGTGCCGTGGGTCCGTCCTTGGTCTTGCTCAGCTTGATCTCATCGCCCCACTTCTGCTTGACCGCCATCACCTCGACCTGCAGCGCCTTCTTCGCTTCGTCTGCCATGCTGCCGACTCCTGTATTGCGCGCGACGAGACTGGGGAGCGGAGGGAGAAAACCAGCGGATGAGCTTCGCTGCAGATAAGATAAGATAGAGATGTGAGGGGCCCAGCATGTTGCGGAATTGTGTGGCGTCGCGATCCTTGATCTCATCTTAAACCCACACTTATATATAAGTAGCAGCCGAGGCGAGCTGAGGCTAGTAGAAGCCGCAGGCTCACACGTCACAACCTCACCTGCCTCTCACCGCCTCTGCACGCACACGTGCAGCTCGCAGCTCGGACTGCAGCAGCGGCACTCGCAGAAGGCTTGGCACTGTGGCCGCAGAGCGGCTTGGTCTCTACCTAGCGGCGGGACGATCAGCATGGCATCCTCGGCACCGCTGGGCACACCTCCACCTCCTCCGCTGTCGCTGGCGCCGCGATGCGCTTGCGCGGGTTGTGCCCAGCCGAGGCCGAGGCCGCAGCCGAGGCCGAGGCCATGCGCGGCGCAGGGCGCGGAGGGAGGCGTGCGTGCTGCGCCTGCGCCTGTGCGCGCAGCTCGGCAAGCAGCAGCGGGCCATCCCTGAAGATGGTCGAGTGGTCCTCGCTGTGCACCCACTTGACGAAGTTGACCTGCTGCGCCTGCACGCGCGACTGCCAACAGACAGGCGCACGCACGCGTCACGGCTGGGCGTACTCCTCCTGGGTGACATGACATGGACATGGCTGGTGGTGGGGTGGGGAGGGGGGGCTGCACGCACCCTCGGGTAGAGCACGTGCAGGTGCAGCCACTTGACAGTGACCCGAGGCGGCCAGTGGAAGCCAGTCAGCAGCTGACTGTCATCGAAGCCGTCGCCAATGGCGCCGCGCATGATGCGCGTGGCGGCCGCGAGCATCTGCTCGAGTCACGGCGCGTCTGCGGCCTCGAGGGCTGCCGCGTCACGCACCAAGCGCCGCGGTGCAACGAGCACGTGCGCCTCGCTGCCCGCAGCTGCCTCCCGGCTGGCGAAGGCCACGAGCTCGGGGTTCGAGGTCGGGAAGGCGCCGAGCGCAGGCGCGGGCTGCCAGCACTTGGCCCAGGCCGGGCCGAACGCCGCGCTGCCGCCGCCCAGCACAGGAGCGGGATCACCGCCACCAAAGCCTGATGAGCGCGAGCCGGCCGTGGCGGTGAGGAGTGGACTCGGCCTGCCGCCCGGCACGTCCGTGTCGTCATCGTCGTCACCATCGTCGTCGTCGTCGTCGTCGCCGTCGTCGTCGCCGTCGCCGTCGCCGTCGTCGTTGCCATCGCCGCCGCCATCGCCGCCGCCATCGCCGCCGCCATCGCCGCCGCCATCGGCGTGGTCGTGGTCGTCGCCGTCGCCCGCCCGCCGCCGCGTTCGCACGTACCTCACGAGGAAGCGCGGGTTGACCTGCTCGACATAGTGAGTATCGTACTGGTATAGCCAGAGTAGGCACGGCCATAGTGAGGTGTGGCCATAGCAAGTGTAGCGGCGGGCTGACCTGCTCGCTCCGCCACACGGCGTACTGCCGGCCGTGCTTCGGCCCGTCGCGCAGCAGAGGCGCGAGGTCGTGCCTCCACTCGGGGCACTTCTCGCGGTAGACGAGCTGCGGGATGCCGAGGTTCTTGCCTCGCACCACCTTGGTCACCGAGAGGTCCTGCTCAGTGCCGGTGACACTATGGTAGCCGACAGGCTCCCGCGGCATCTCGCCCCCCTTGAGATTGGGCTCCTCAGGGCCGTAGTCGCGCGCCACGCCCACTGCCACGTCGAGCAGGAAGAGGAAGCGGTCGTCTGCCGAGGCCCACGGAGCGGTGCCTCCCTCGCCGCCACCCAGGCGAGCGAGGCGCGGCTGCTTCCTGCCCTTCTGCTTGTCCCATGGCAGCGGCTGCAGCTCACACAGCGCCGGCTCACCGTTCACCTTGGTTGCGGCGACCTCAAAGACCTGGTCGGGGTTGGCATCGCAGCCGCGCAGCAGCACGTCCTCCCCCACCGCAGGCAGCTCGCCCTTCGCATGGCCGGGCGGCGGTGCCAGCAGACTGCTCCGGCAGGGTCGCAGGTGGTCGCAGTAGGCGGCGTGTGCGGCGAAGCACAGCCCGCCGTCGCTGTAGGTGCCGTGCTCGCCGTAGGTGGGGTCGAGGCAGTGCGCGGAGCCGAGCACGTTGAGAGGGTCGGCCTCGCCCGTCGAGTGCCACAGCTGCAGCACACCGAGGTTCAGCGCCTCCGGGGGCAGCGGGCGCGTTACCTCGCCCCTGAGCTCGGGATCGAGCTCGAGCGCCAGCTCATAGCGGCGGCGGGCGGGCGTGTGCTCCACGGCGTAGACGACCACGTCCACCGCCTCTGGCAGCGACGCATGCAGCATGCCACGCACGCGCACCGCGTCCGCATCGCTCACAGGCAGCAGCCGCAGCCGCGCCATACCCTGCTCCTGCGCTGCGCTGCGCCCCGCCGCGGCGATGGCCGCCCCTGCCGCACCGGCGGCGGGCGCGGCGGCGAGGGCGACGGGGCCGCTGGAGACATGCCGCCCTCTGCTGGTGGCCAAGGTCTTGCCTCCGCTGCTTCCGCCACCGCCGCCGCTCTCGCCGCCGCCGCCGCCGAGAGCGGTGCCCACTGGCCTGCCGCTACAGGCATAAGAAATGCGCGGCCGCTTGGCGTTCAGCGCCTCCTCCCCCTCGTGGAGGCGGCCGTCGGGCAGCGCCGCGTGGCCGTCGGGAAGCGAGCAGCCCGGAGTGCCGCAGGTGCGCTGCCTCCCGGCCTCCGCAGCGGTAGACGCGGCAGCAGACGAGGCGGTAGGTGGTGCCGCGGCAGAGGGTGGCTGCCGCGTGCCTTGAGCTGCCCCCGTCTCCTTGCGCTGGTCCGTCGCGGCGGCGGCCCGACACCGCTGCCAGACATTCTGCACTGCACCCAAGACCTTGCCGCCGACGACCCTACCGCCGCCGGCGACGACGCGGTATTTGATGCCGTCGGTGCCCTTCCTGACAGAGTCCAGCCCGAAGCCGGAGGCGCGCTCCGTTGGCGGGCCAGGTGGCAGCGGCAGCGGCGCAGGCGCAGGCGCGGCAGCGAGTAAGTCAGCGTCGCCCGACCACCATGTGCTCGGGTCTTTGGACATGGCCTCTTCGAAGGCCTCCACCTGCTTGGAGAGCGGCATCGTCGCCGTGTACATCGTCGCCGAGATGGGTTGCTGCGCATCATTGATGCCCTTGAACGGGCGCACCTGCAGGAGGAGGCAATCCCACGCGTCAGAGGCCTGTGATCCCGCAGGCGTCACAGCCAAGAGCTGGGGTGGCAGATGCGTCGACACGTACATCGCGATGCAGGTACTTGAGGGAACCGGCCTCTCCGGTGCCTAAGAACCTGACGAACAGCTTGGTACCCGTATCGACGTCGTCCTCAATGTGCCTCAACTTGTTGTCCTCGTGCGTTCCTACCACCTGCGCCGGCCACCTGCAGGCAACAAGGAAATGTGAGAGCTGTCCTCCTACCCATACTAGGCGAGAACGTGCGGCTGGGCTTGAGGCCGCACCATCCATCACGTGTTCCCCACACTTTGGCCCAGACCACATCGTTCTCGGCGATGTTTGTCGCCGCCGCCTGGATAGGCACCCGTGCGGCGGCGGGCATGGCGCCATCACTCCCTGCGGCTGCACCTCGAGCGGACGCTGTGGGCTTGCTCGGGTCCGGCTTGCTGCTCGCAGCCCGCAGCTTGCCGCTGCACACGCCCACCCACTCGTCCAGCCGCTTGTTCCAGCCGTTGTAGTGCACTAGCAGCTCGCGAGACAGGCCCGCCCCGCGCTCATCCAACACCGCCGCCGGGTACCACGTGCCGTGCGGGTCCAGTGCTTCCACGCGGCTCCCGGCTTCCATCTTGGCGAACGCGACGGCCGCCGCCAAGCGCTTGCACGGGCCCAGCTCGCCGCTGCCCGCAGCCCGCACCCTGCCGCTGCCCACGCCCAGCCACTCGTCGTACCGCGCCTTCCAGCCGTGGTAGTGCACGAGCAGCTCGCGCGCGTCGCGGTGGCCACGCTCGTCCACCACCTTGGCCACATACCACGTGCCGGTCACGTCGAGCACGTCGACCTTGCTGCCCTTCTCCCACAGCCCGCTGGGAGCCGCCTCGCCCACCTCGGCCTCGCCCGCATCGCCCGCCTCGACCTCGACCTCGATCTCGACCTCAACCCCGTCCTCATCGTCATCCTCGTCCGAGTTGAGATCCATCGCTTCGGGTGGCTGAGTGAGCTGCGGGCCGGGCGTGACGGCGGCGACGGCAGCGGCAGCCGCGGCCGCGGGTGCGGGTGCGGCGGATCCGGGTGCTGCGACGGCGGCGGCGTGCGCGGGTGCGGCGGAGGCGGAGGCGGCGGCGGGTGCGAACGCAACCTGGGGCGAAGGCTCCAGCCCGGCGTTGGCCGACTTGCTCGCATCCATGCCTGTTGGGTCTGGCAGGCACGTCTGCCACGGCCCAGTGATCGCCTTCGCAGTGTAGAGGTCCCACGTGTTAGGTTCGAGGGAGCCGATGAACCACCCACCGAAGGTGGCGTCCTGCAGGACGTATGGCCCGTGCCTGGCCGTGCTACCTGGCCCGCTGTGCCTCCACAGGTCGGGGCCGACGCCCTTGGGCCGCACGCTCTTGCCCACGCCGTCGAAGCTCTTGTCGTAGGTTGGGTTGGCGGCGTTGGTCGATTGGAAGAGGTGCTGCCAGTAGGTGCCGTTGGCCATCGGCTTGCCGGCACCAGTCACCCTGCCACACGTGCCCCGCACGCAGTTCAGTGAGATCATCACGCCGCTTCTCGCTCAAAACCGCGTGGGGTGCTCACCTGATGGTGGGATGCCTCTCGTCCCACCTCGCCTTGAGTCTGATGAGCTCGGCACAGTCGTCTTCGTCGGCCGCGTCGAGGTTGGCCGCCTTGCCGTAGCCCAGACCCTGCCAGCACGGGAGCGTTGGATCAGCGCCTTGGAAGGGTTGACGTCACGGGTTCGAGACGCTGCTACTGTACCCTGTAGGTGCCCTGGCTGCCGGACTTGACGTGCTTAAGCGCGCCCGCGGGAGTGACGTTGAACTTGTACACGCCGGTGCCTCGATCGGGCGCAACGTCTTGGCACAGCACGTAAAGCGGCTCCTGCCTGTTCGCGTCGCCGCGGACGACGATGCCTAGCGCTCTCCTCGGGACGAAGTTGGCGTCGGTGAACGCTGCGCGCACCAGCTTCCCGACTGCAAGGTGACCCTGGAAGCGGGCGCTGCTCCCAGGTTGCGATCTCGTAGGAGTAGGGGCAGCATCGTGCGGTGCCGTGGTGGTGACGGGTGCGGCGGCGGGCGCGGGGTCGGACACTGGCACGCATGTCTGCTCAGGCGGCAACTTCCGGAGCACGCCATTGACCGCGTTAGCCACTTCTCCGGCGGGGAGCAACCATTCGCGCACGGTAGCGCGCGGCGCGCTGTGCTCCTTGCCGTCGACCACGAGCCAAAAGAAGACCTGGCCGTCCTCCTCGCGGGTGACCTTGCCCAAGTAGCGCGCTAAGCCCAAGGTGAGGGTTCCGAAGTGCTCGGTGGGCACGCCAAGCCACCGGTCAGTCAGATAGTCCGGAGACTCGAGGGCGCATTCACCCGGCGCTCGGCTACGCCCACCTTGGATCGGTGCGTGCGGTGTGGCGGCAGCCACGGCGCCAGCACTCCCTGCGGCTGCGGCGGCTGACGCGGCAGCCGGTGCGCCGGTGCACGGCGGTGCAGCGAGCGGAGCGCATACACGTGGCGCTGCCGAGCTGGCCAAGTTCGGAGCTGAAGCCTCGCCGCTCATCTCGAAGGCGAGGAAAGGCGTCTTGCAAAATATTTTCGCGCGAACTCAAGGGGTCCGTCGAAAACTGGGGGGGGCGCGGACGTCACTTTTCGCCGATTCGTGCCTCGGCGGGGCTGGCTGGCTGGTCCGGAGGGGGGGGTAACATCCGGAACACGGGCGGAACAAGG
>Ga0209302_10002733_pt1 | contig 10281 bp, 5 predicted proteins | sample ArcOceMetagenome_2_FD_187445 | JGI IMG/M metagenome (GOLD analysis project Ga0209302, IMG submission 187445) | Marine eukaryotic phytoplankton communities from Arctic Ocean - Arctic Ocean ARC135M Metagenome (SPAdes) (version 2) | ecosystem: Environmental > Aquatic > Marine > Oceanic | place... | reverse complement strand
GGCATGGCGTGGCGTGGCGTGGCGTGGCGTGGCGTGGCGTGGCGTGGCGTGGCGTGGCGTGGCGTGCGGGATGCTGCCACCTTGGAGTAGATGAAGTTGAAGGCGGCGAGCGAGAACTGGTACATGTGGTCGATGACGTTGAGCGTGTCGACCAGAAAGTAGATAAGCGAGCCGCGCGCCGCCACCGGCCGGTAGGTCTCGCGCGCCTGGTTGATCTTGAGGCTGGTGGCCTTGGCGACGCCCACCTTCTCGGAGATCTCGATCACGGTCGCCTTGGTGACCTCGAGCGAGATGATGAGCTCCTCGTCGCCGAGGATATCGCCCTCGGCCGTGGCAAGCCGGTGGAGCAGGTCGTCCTCCAGCTGCTTGAGCTTGATCGTGAACTGGTTCTGCTGCTCGACGAGCTCGGCGCGCCGCTCCTCCAGGTCGGGCCGCTCCTTGTTGACGACCACCGCGAGCAGCTGGTCCTCCAGCCCGCGCTCGGTAACGGTGAAGTTGACCAGTGTGCACTGCGCCTGCAGCTCGGGGACGTAGTGCGGGTTGGGCAGCTTGGTCTGCAGGTAGAGCCGGAAGAGCGGCTTGTCGGTGACGTCGTTGGCTTCGTCACGCTGCAGCGCCATGTCGACCTGGGAAGTAGAGTCAGCAGAGTCGGCAGGGTCAGCAGGGTCAGTAGCTCGGACTAGGGCCGGGGCTGAGGCTGGGTGGCGGCAGTGTGGGTGGCACGGGGAGATGCGGGAGACGCGGGAGATGCGACCTCCTTGTCGCCCAGCTTGATGACGACCTTGCGCCCCTTGTAGATGAAGGCGCGGCTCACCACCGGCTCGATGACGGCGTCGATGGAATCGCCCAGGTTGTCGATGAGCAGCGGCAGGCCCTCGGTCATGGCACGGTCGAGCTGGTCGAGGTAGTTCTTCTGCGAGAGCTGCAGCGAGACCAACCCGTTGGCGGCCTCGTGCTGGCGCACCCACGTGACGCCCTGCAGCTGCGGGTCGATGATCAGCGGGAAGCGCGAGCAGTTGGTGATGATCGTGCCTGCTTTGGGCGGGGGTGGGGGGCGAGAGTGAGGGCGGGGACGAGGCGGGGACGAGGGCGAGGGTGAGGGCGGGGACGAGGCGGGGACGAGGGCGAGGGTGAGGGGCGAGGGTGAGGGGCGTGTGGTGGTAGAGGGCGAGCGATTGAAGCAGCGACGTGCCGTTTTCGATGCTCAGCCGGTCGGCCGGTAGCCGCTCCGACTTCCAAGCGGCGACGGTCGCGTCGTCAGTCAGCATCTTCAACGGGTCGACATCCTCCGTAATGGGCAAGTCGCGTCCCTGCAGGTCGAGGAGCCACGTGTCGTTGCGCAGCTGCGAGCGGAAGACCTCGTTGAAGGGGCCGATGTACGCCAGGAAGGAGGCGGCCACCATGACGTCGCCCACGAGCAGCGCCTTCTGCTCCTTGAGGAACTCGACGCCCGCGCCCCACCGCTCGTTCTCGTCCTTGAGGCCGTTGACGAGGCGCTCCGCCAGGTTGAGCCGCTTGGCCGTGCGCGCCGCCGCGTCAAGCAGCCGGTTCTTCTCCTCAGTGGCCTGCACGAGCTGGCCCTGCAGCTGGGCCTTGCGCTCGTCGAGGGCGGCCACGGTGCCCTTGACCACGGCGAGCTTGCCGTTTGCCTCGGCGAGCTTGGCCTCGGCCTCGGCGAGCAGCTGGCGCTTGGGCTCGACGTCGAGGTAGATGTCGTGGTAGATGCAGATGTTGACCACCCAGTCGCACAGCCCGGCGGCCGCGAAAGACTTGGACTTCATGTACTCGGCCGTGAAGGTGGGGTCGGGCGCGTCGGCCGGGCCCGTGAGCTTGCGCACCCACTCCTTGTTCTCGGGCTCGAAGCGGTCCTTGTCGAACTCCTGCAGCGAGCGGAGGAAAGAGTCGACGTTGCCCATCATCTTCTTGCCGGCGGCCCACGAGACGTCGAGCTTCTTGAAGTTGGTCCCCTTCTTGGCGAGCATGTACTGCACCGCGGCCGTCACCGAGAGCAGGTCCTTGGGCGGGTTAGCCAGCCCCTTGAGCTCGGTGAGCGAGGCCTTGTCGAGGCCGTTGAGCGCCGCCTCCGCCTTCTTGATGGCGGGCTCGGCCGCGTAGAGCTCGGCCTCGCACTGCCGCTGGAAGGCCGAAACGTCGCGCTGCACAATGGTCACCTTGTCCTCCTCGATGGCTGCCAGCTCCGACTGCTCGTCCGCCACGCTCGACTCCTGGCCCACCTGCACGAGCAGCGCGTCCGTCTCGGCCTTCTTATTCTCGACCACCACCTGCTCATCCTTGAGCTGCGCCTGCATCTCGGCCACCTGGCCGGCGCTCGAGCGCAGCTTGATCAGCCCTATCTCCAGCCGCTCCTGCTGCGCCTCGAGCTTGGAGGTTTGCTCGGCCAACAGCTTCTTGTAGAGCGCGATCAGCTCGAGGTACGACTTGGGCGTCGTGTAGATCTGCCGCCGCTCCGACTTGAGGTACTCGCCACATGCGCGTCCCACCGACTCGTGCACGAACGACATGTGGTGGCACACGTTCTCGCGCACCTGCCGAGGGTGGAGGGGCGGGGGTGAGAGCGCGGGCAAGGCTGTGACTTCAAGGTAGGGTAGGGTCCGAGGCAGGAACGGTTGACAGAGATAGTGCGCGTACGTCTGCGGTGTTCCTTACGGTACATGGTCTGTAAGGTGGTACATGGTACATGGTGCAGGGCATACAGGGTGCACAGGTCGCAGGGTGGTCACAGGGGAGATTACAGGGAGGTTGCACCGCGTCGGCGCCGAGGTCGACATCCTCGAGGAATCTCATCGCGACCGAGATCAGCGCGGTCGTCGGCCACGCGTGGAACCAGTCGATGGCCGTGCAGGCCGTGAGCGCGGGGAACATGCGGCAGCGCACGCGGAAGGCATCGCCCACCGGCGACATGCACAGCACCACATGCAGGTTGGAGCGCACCTGGGGGGACAACCAGGGAGCGTGGGCCGACATGCATGGGCACCACGTGTAGGCTGGTTTCAGTAAGTAAGTCACTATGGCCATACCTTGTCGATGAAGTAGTCCCAGCAGTTCTCGCTGGAGTCCATCACGCCGGCGGCCTTGACCTCGTTGCGAATGGCGTTGACGACGTTGTCCTTGTCCTCGGAGTTGTAGAGGTCGGGCAGCGTGCCAGAGGAGAGCATGTCGTTGAAGTAGACGAGCATCCTCTCGTGGACGACGTGCTGGTCGGTGAGCAGGAAGACCAGCCCTTCGCCCCTGAGGCCGGCGCGGCTATAGAGTGTGAAGAGGTCCGCACGGAAGTCGGCCATCGAGTAGGTCGACGTGAGCTTCACCTGGAAAACCGAGAAGCCGCTGATGAAGGCGGCGAGGCGCGTGAGGCTCTGCTTGCCCGAGCCGCCCACGCCGACGAGCAGCGCGTTGCCGCGATGCGGGTTGTCGATGATGCGCGAGATGCGGCAGACGTGCTCCATGGCCTGCTCGAAGAGGACGAGGTCCATGCGCGCGTTGGCCTCGTTGTACTCGAGCAGCTTAGCTGAGAGGCTTCGCTTGAGCTTCTCGTAGGTGTCGATGGAGAAGTAGACCTTGGTGTCGCCCTGCGTGTCAATGGCGAAGGTGGTGAAGGTGAGCGGCAGCTTATGCAGCTCATCGTTGTCGATGTCCTCGAAGAAGTTGCGTGAAATGCGAGCCACCATCTCATCGAAGCGGCCGCTGTCCGTCTCGTTGACCAGCCGGTCGCCGTAGACGCGGTGCACCTAAGCAGCAAGGCAAGTAGTACGTAGCAAGGTAGCAAGGTAGCAAGGTAGCAAGGTGGCAAGGTAGCAAGGTAGCAAGGTAGCAAGTATAGCCGGTCGCCGTGGGCGCGGCGCACCTCGTGCAGCCAGAGGCGCACCAGCACGAGCGGCTGGTTGTAGTAGTCGGGCGTGGCGAGGCACAGGCCCTGCGTCACTGCCGACAGCTCGCGTAGGTTCCACTGGTAGTGGAACTTGATGGCGGTCGGCAGGAAAGCGTCGAACACCTGAGACAAGTTAATGAGGTGATAAGTAGCTAGGTGGTGGAGCAGCAGTAGGGTAGGAAGGTGGACAGAGGGGGTCGGCCACCTCGGCGTGCAGCGCGATGGTGGCGTTGACAATGGGCTCGGCCAGGCGCGAGAGCTCGGGAGCGAAGTTGGCGAGGTGTCCGGAGAGGACCGAGAGGTAGATGGTGTTGAGCACCTCCGCTTGGGGGAAGGGGCAGGCGAAGGTTGCGAAGTGGCGCTGCATGCGGTCGATGATGCAGAAGGAGCCGGCGGTGGGATTCATCGCGCCCACGTAACTTACCTGGTTAGGGGTTAGGGGTTAGGGTTACGTTTAGGGTTAGGGTTAGGGTCAGGGTCAGGGTCAGGGTTAGGGTTAGGGTTAGCGTAGCTCACGTTCTCGAGCTTCTTCATCGTGAGCTTCTTGAGGTCGTAGAAGCCGCCGTAGTCCACCTGCTGGCGCAGCAGCGCGATGGCTGACTGCGTGCCGTACTTGTCGGGCGTGGGCATGTTGACGTCGTCGATGAAGTAGATGAGCCGCTTGGTGCCGGGTGGGCCGAAGATGGAGCCCGTCTTCTTCTCGAGAGGCTGCTCGAGCATGAACTGCAGCGTGGCCGCGTCAGTGAAGGAGTTGAAGTTGATCGTGAAGCTGAGCTGCTCCTCGGGCAGGTTGCGCAGCTTGTCGACGAGGATGGTCGTCTTGGCAGAGCCGGCAGAGCCCACGAGCATCACCTGGTGGGTGGGGTGGGTGGGGTGGGTGGGGTGGGTGGGAGGGTCGGGAGCCGCCTGCGGTTGGGGGGGGAGGTTGGGGCTGGGGTTGCGGGCCGGCTGCCGACGGACTGGGCGTTGCGTCACCGGCTTGCCCATGGTCGACACCATGTCGATGAGAAAGGTGAGGCGCGTCGTGTCCACGGTGGGCACGACGATGGCGTTGAGCGCCGTGTTGGCGACGTGGCTGTAGCCGGGGAGGCGCTCGCGCCAGTGCACGAGCCGCCGCGCGCCGGGGGAGGCGGCGTCGGCCTCGACGCTGTAGTCGAAGACGAGGCCCTCGTCGGGAAACTTGATGTTGGACTTGGACCACTCGGTGCGCCACCACTCGGAGAAAGCTTTGCGGTGGTCTTTGGCCTTGTCCGACGCCAACGCGCCACCGAAGGCCCAAATGGACGCGAGCTGGAAGTAGGTCTCGTAGACCTCCTTGTGCTCGGCGTCGGCCTGGTGGAGCAGCCCCGAGGCGTGGAGCAGCCCCCACAGCAGGTTGCACAGCTTCTCCACGAGCGCGAAGTCCATGAGCGGCGTGACGCTCTGTGCCTTGCTGCTCTTGAGCCACTCAAGCGCGACGGGCACGTACTGCTCGAAGAGCTGCTCGATCATGAGCTTGGTCTTCGAGTCAAGCTGCGAGTCGGCGCCGAGCGTGTCCACCCACGTCTGTGCGTACGGCCGCCAGCCGACGTCGGACTCGTTGAGGTAGAGCACGCCGCCGCGCGACGCGGTGGCGGGCGAGGCGTTGCGCATGTGCGAGATCTCAAAGAGGAGGCGCATGCTCTCGGTGAGGGGGATGCGCTCGTTGGAGACGAGCGTGAGCACGCGGTTGTCGTCCATGACCGTGTTCATGCTCTCGATCCACTCGGCGTCGATGTCGCCATCGAGCACGACCCACTTGTAGCCGGCCGCCTGGCTCTTGGAGAAGTCGCGCATGATCTTGGCAATGATGCCGTCGTAGGGCTCCTTGGTCACCGCGTGCACGTAGCCGTAGAGCTCGTTCGAGGTGACGGCCTTCGGGTTGAGCGTCGCCACCTTGGTAACGCCGCCGTTCGCATCGATCGAGGTCTGCGCGCGCGCGAGCGTCTGCCACACCTGCGACTTGGCCGAGCCCGCGGCGCCTAGTACGAAGACGCAGTGGCGCACCGAGAAGAGCTCCTGCAGCGAGAGGACCTTCTGCATGAAAACCTCCTCGGGCTGCAGCGGGCACTCGGGCGCGGCGATGACCGCGCGCACCGCGGCGGTGAGTACGGCGTCGGTCGACTTCGGGACGTCGACCTTTGGGAAGAGGTCCTCGATGAGGCCGAGGAAGATGGGGAAGTCGGCCTGCACAAACTTGGGCAGGTTGGTGTCGCGCAGCGCGCGCATCAGGATCTGGATCTCCTGCTTGTCGGGCTCGCCGCGCTTCATGCCGCCCGCGATGCGCAGGATGCCCTTGACGGCGCGCAGGCCCCAGTCGTAGTGCATCTGCTTCGAGAGGAGCTCGCGGCTGAGTGCGAAGAGTGTGATGAACTTGTGCGCGAGCATCTTGGCCTGCAGGAAGCCCTCCGCCTGCAGCTCGATCTCGATGATGTTCTCAAAGTCGGGCACTACCATGGCGCACGGCCGGAAGAGCGCCTTGAGGTTCTCGGGCAGCTCGGTGCGGCCGGCGTAGCCCGGGTTCATCGTAATGAAGGCGCCGACCGTGGGCACGAGGCCGATCTCCTCGTCCTCGAAGACGAAGCGCCTCCTCTTGGAGCGGATCGCGTCGAGCACCGAGCCGTACTGCCCCGCCACCACGGAGAGCACGTCGATCGGGATGCGGTTGAACTCGTCGAAGCAGCCCCACGCGCCCGTCTGCGCGAGACCCGAGATGGTGCTCGCCATCGTCTTGGCCGTCATCTGGTCGGAGCAGTTCTGGACGACCACCCAGATAGCGAGCCCGCGCCCCAGGTCCTTGGTCGTCTCGGTCTTGCCCGTGCCGGCGGGGCCGGCGGGCGCGCCGCCGAGTACGAGGCGCATCGCCTGCGTGAGCGTGATGTAGCAGCGGTCGGTGAGCGCCGTGATGACGAGGCGCCCCGGGTTGCCCACGTACTCGTAGCTGTAGACGAACTCGGCGTCGGCGATGTTAATGAAGCAGTTGCCAAACTCCTCGTCCCACCGGTACTTGAGCTGCGACTGCCAGCTGAAGGAGCTGCCGCTCTCGACCTTGTCGGCCACCAGCCGGCTGACGATGTCGCGCGCGTGCACCTCTATCGTGATGAGCGTCTTGATCTTGCTGCGATCTCCGCGGCTGAGGTCGCCCAGCACCATCGACGTGAGCGCGTTGAGCCCCGCCACCATCTGCGACTGGTAGTCCTTGAGCGCGCCCTCGTTGCCCTGCTCGAGCCGCTCGAAGGCCGCGTTAACCTCGCTCGTCCACCAGACCTGCGAGGTGGTCACCGCGAGCTGCGAGCACGTGTCGCCCAGCCAGGTCTCGCGCGGCAGCTCGATGTAGTGGTTGACACTCTCGAGCAGCCGCTGCTTCAGCGACTCCTGCACGTGCGCCATGAGCTCGGAGAGCCACTCTTCCACCGGCCCGTCGCAGTGGTGCTCCGAAGGGAAGGAGACCACCTCGCCGTCGCCCGCTACCATGCCAAGGGCGGTGCCGGTCTCGACGCCGTCGTCGAGCTGCCACGTGATGGCGCCGATGTTGTCGGTGAACTTGGAGAAGTGCTCCTGCACCGAGGGCGGGTTGCGCCCCTTGGAGAGCACGTCGACGAGGTCGGCGGCGGACATGAAGTAGAAGCGCGGGAACTTCTTACGCTTGGTCTCGAGGAAGTCGGCGAGGCTCTTCTGGCAGAGGTCGAGCTTCTCCTTGCACCGCTCCATGGCCTCGCTCCGCTGCTCCTTGAGGCACGCGTCGAGGGGCGACGGCGAGCACCGCGCATCGGCCATCTGCTCCTTGAACTCGCCGTCAACGGCATCGAAGCGCTTGGCGTCCTCGGGCAGCTGCTCGCGGATGTCCTCGGAGCCGATGAAGATGCTCTCGAGGCTGCACCACGCGCGCTGCACCTCGACCCACGAGTCGAGCGTCGCGCGTATCGTGGCGAGCTTCTCTTTCCACGCGACGATCTGGATCTCAAAGTAGCCCATGAAGCGGTTGCCCATCATGCCCTGCAGCACGAGCTCGTTTTCGTCGAGCGCCTCGTAGACCGCCCCCAGGCAGAGCTCGTCGAGCACGTAGACGCCCGACTGGCCGAAGGGCGTGTACTCGAGCTGCAGGCCGACCCAGGTCTCGTCGATCTTGGTGATCTGCTTGTCGATCTTTAGCTCCTGCCGCCCCTGCTCGACCGTGTCGCTCACGCCGTCAGCGAAGAGGTGCAGGTGCAGCGCGAAGAGATCGTTGAGGCACATCTTCTCGTCGTTGCGGAAGGTGCGCCCGCAGATGCGCATCAGCTTCTTCCAGTGCCGCTCGCGCATGGCGTCGTCGCGCAGGTCCTGCACGAGCGGCAGCGTCACAAGCATCTCGGCGATCAGCTGGCTCAGCCGCACGTAGACGCCCCAGCCGACCACCGCTCGGATGGTGCGCTCGAGCCCCTTGAGCTGCGCCTGCAGCCCCTTGCTCTGCCTGAAGTACAGGTCGAGGTCCACCCTGGACCAGAGCACCTTGAGCTGGTCCTCGCGCACCTGCCATGGTGAGCAGAGCCACAGTAAGCGGGTGCAGTAAGGGGGCGTAGAAAGGCGTATAGTAAGGCGTATAGTAAGGCGTATAGTAAGGGGTTGCAGCTTGAGCGGGTAAGGGGTTGCGCACGTGCTCGACGAGGACGACATGGTCCCACACGACCTTGAGCTGCAGCAGCTCGGTGCGGCACTGGCGCAGCTCGCGCCACGTGTGCACCGTGAGGTCGAAGAGCCGCTCGCGCTCCTGCAGCTCGGCGGCCTGCTCCTCGATCTCGCAGATCTCGAGCTGCATCCGGTCGATCTGCTCGTAGGCCTTGTCGCTGCCCACCTCCCACTTGAGCGGCGCCGCCTTCTTGAAGGCCGCGGCGAAGTCGTCGACCTTGCGCGTGAACTCCTCCGCCTCGCGCTTGATCTTCTCGGCCTGCTTCGACTGCAGTGGCACCAGCCCCTCCTTAGCGAAGAAGCCGAGCTTCTTGGTGTCCTCCCACTCGAAGGGTGCCTTCTCGAGCTTGCTTACCGTCTCGTCAGCCACCAGGATGTGGTACTTGCGCAGCAGGCTCACTATGCCGCGCAGCGGCTCGAAGAGCTCGTCGACCTCGTCGTTGGCCTGCTTCATGTTCTGCAGGTGCCACATGGCCGTGGTGAGCTGCGCCACGTTGTCGCCCTCCACCTCGGCGTTGAGCCCGCTGCTCACCTCGCGCATGAGATCGTCGAGCTCCGCCAGGCAGCCGAGCACCGTGTCTTGCAGGTGCTGCGTGTACGCGAACATCCACTTGGTCACCCACGTCGAGAGCGCTTGCTTGGCGGGCCGCGCGTCCACCTTGAGCCAGCCGCGCGTCGCCGATACGGGCATCAGCGCCACGGCGTCCTGCAGTCCCTTGTAGTAGGCGATCTTCTCGTCGAAGGCGTGCAGCGGCGGCTCGCGCCGCAGCCGTGCGCGCGCCGTGTCGGCGGCGGCGGCGGCGGCAGGCTCGATCTGGTCGGCGCCGGCGGCGGCCAGGGCCTTGGCCTCGTGGTAGTCTGGGCCGCTGGCGAGGAACTTGGATAGCGACGCGGCGATGTCGACCGTCCACAGGTCCCTGTGCGCGATGAAAGGCTCGCGGAACAGGTTGCACTCCTCCTCGTTGGCGCGGATGTGCGTGTGGATTTGGTGCACGTAGAAGCGCACCTCCTCGTTCTCGGCCACCTCTGACAGAAAGTCGCCCTCGGAGCCTGGGGGGGTTCAAGTCAAACGCGGTGGAGGATCGGCGACCTTGGGCCGGTGCCACGGAGCGGATGCCGTCGCAGCACCCCCCCCCCCTCCTTCCGGCACCGGCATCCACTCGGGCCCAAAGGGTGCACAGCCCTGAGCCGGCGGGCGGGGGTCCAGAGCGCTGGGTGGCCGGATGGGCTGCTGCGAGCCGGGGGCGCTCTGGGCGCCATGTCTCATGCTGCGGTGCGGTCGAGACGCTTGACGATGTGGCAGCACTGGAAGAAACCCTTGATCCACGCGTTGACGGTCGACTGCACGGAGGTCTCGCCCTCGGCCTCGCCCAGCGGCGGCTGGAACTGGACGGCGGGCGGAAGCAGCTCGAGCTGCACCTCGAGCCACGGCAGGAGCTCAAGCTTAGCGATGGCCGCAGTGTCTACCTGCTCGGCCACGGCCATGAGCGAGTTGGACACGGTGCGTGCGAGGCCGTCGACCACGATGTCATTGACGAACTCGACGTACGTGCGCCACGCCGGCGCGCCCTTTGAAATCTTGAGCTCGCGGTTGGAGGCAAGCAGCAGCTTGTGGATGTCTTTGCCGCCGTGGTCGATGTCGAAGACGCGGGACTGCAGGTGCGCCTGAGCACGGAGGGAGGTCGGGGTCGGGGTCGGGGTCGGGGTCGGGG
>Ga0209302_10002732_pt1 | contig 10282 bp, 9 predicted proteins | sample ArcOceMetagenome_2_FD_187445 | JGI IMG/M metagenome (GOLD analysis project Ga0209302, IMG submission 187445) | Marine eukaryotic phytoplankton communities from Arctic Ocean - Arctic Ocean ARC135M Metagenome (SPAdes) (version 2) | ecosystem: Environmental > Aquatic > Marine > Oceanic | place... | reverse complement strand
GCCGCCATCTGCAGCCGCGCCCGAGCGCGCACCCAGCGAGCGCCGCCGCAGCGCGATCACAACCGTCGCCTTTCCATCCGGCATTCCGGCTGCATCTTGGATCTTAATTGGAGCCACAACATCCCATAATTATCTCGCTCGGTCCAGCTCGCTTCGGTTCAGACTACACAGTCAGTCTTTTGCAGCTTTTGAGAGGGTGTGAACACGTAACACAAAGGGGGAAGAGTCGACACACTTTAGGTTTATTAAAGAGTTAAAGTCACACACGACCGTCGCGCCCAAACCCCAAAGGACAAAGCATCCTCACACAGTTGCCCTTTCAACTGCTGGGGCCAACCTTTCTGAGCACCGCGTCGCGCACCGCCTCGAAGGCCCGGCCGTACTGCTCATCCCACACGAAGCGGCGGTGCACCTCGCGCAGCCGCTCGCGCCTGGGTCGAAGCCAAGGCCCACCAAGGTTCGGCCAGGGCGAGCAGGCTTCACGAGCGCCAGAGGGTGCCCGGGGCGGCAGCACACCCAGGTGCGGCCACAGCCTCGGCCAACTGGCCATCTGGCCTGGCGGAGTGATGTGAGGCTGGCCGGCCACACACAGGCACATACCTCCCTTGCTCTCGACATAGGCTCGCGCTTGGCGCGCAATTCGGCCGGCCGCATCGCCTCGAGGATCGCCGGTAGCCGCGGGATGTCCTCAAAAGGCACCTGGGCGGCCACGAGATCGAGTGGAGATCGAGTGGAGATCGAGTGGAGATCGAGTGGAGATCGAGTGGAGATCGACGCAGTGAGATCGGCGACCTTGGGCAGGCAGAGAGCGCAAGCCATAGAACAGCCGTTTACGTGGCATTCGAGCTGTCGGGCCCAAAGGGCAGATCCAGGTGGGAGGCCGTAGGGGCGGCTACTAACGCAGGGGCTTTCGACCGTGTGGCGGCACAGAGACGGCCACACTAACTATGGCTATACTTACGATGAGCATGCGGCGGCGCCGAGACGGCGAAGCCACAGCAACCCTGGCCCCAACCCTAAGCACTCTCGAGCACATGCTGCTGCACAGAGACGGCAAAGCCATCGTAGAGGAGCTCGGGCTCGTACGGCAGCAGCAGCTGGCCGGGGCGCACCACCACAGGGATGCAGCCGCAGGCGACGTAGTCGACGAGGCGCGCGCCGAAGCCGAAGCCAGGCGCGGTGAGGCACCACTCAGCGCCGCGCAGCGCGCTATGGTATGCCGCCGTGTCCCTGACACGCGCGCCCGCGCGTCCCGCGTCGAGCAGCGGGTGCGCGGACAGCTCGCGCCGCACAGCCTAAGGGGGAAGTAAGCAAGCCGAGGCGGGGTAACCCGGCGTGTCGGGGGGGAGGAGCGTCAGCAGCAAGTTAAGTACAAGTTAAGGGGGGTGAAGGGGAAGTGAGGAGGAGTCGCTAGCCTGCCGGATGCCCATACTGTACACCTCGCGGCAGGCCCGCGCCGCGGCCGCGCCGAGCGCGGCCGAGCGGTTGGGCGCGTAGCACGGCGCGTCCTCGGCCCGCTCTCGCGCACTCCCTCGGAAGTACCTGGTTGCCGCAATCCCGCATGTGCGTTCGGCCACGGGGCCGAGACGAACAGAGGCGCCCGTAGCCTCCCGTTGGGGGCTAGAGTGGCACGGCCTCTTCTGCTGAGACGCGCCAGGCGCAACGAGAGAGCTGAGGTGGGCCGGCTGCGGCACCACCAGAACGGCGCTTTCAAGGCACGGCCAAGACGGCTCTTTCAAGGCAGCGGCCTAAACGGGGCTTTCGTTTTCTGCCCACGCAGCCAGACAGCACGCGGCGGCGCGGTGCGTGCAGCAACTCGTCAGTGACATTGTACGTGGCGCGCGCGGCGTGCACCAGCGGCGTGTTGCTCGGCCTCCAGCGCGATGGCGAGCACCCGCGGCGGTGGCGCGCGCCGGCGCGGCGGTTGGTGTTGGCGGTGACACCTCCGGCGGCAGAGCCATAGGGGGTGGCAGCGGCAGCGGTGGCAGCGGAGCCATAGGGGGCGGTGGCTACATAGGCGGCGGCGGGGCTTGCGGCGCAGCGGTCGAGCGTGAGGTCGTGCCGCGTGCCCGGAGGTACGACGACATAGTGTACATCGGGCAGGAAGCAGTCGAGCTGCCCCCAGTGCACGAGCACCACATCTCCCGGCCAGAAGAGGCCCTAGTAAGTAGTAAGTAGTAAGTAGTAAGTAGTAAGTAGTAAGTAGTAAGTAGTAAGTAGTAAGTAGTAAGTAGTAAGTAGTAAGTAGTAAGTAGTAAGTAGTAAGTAGTAAGTCATGGCCAGAAGAGGCCCTGTGGTTGGGGTGAGGGGTAGGCTCTAGCTGTGGTAGGGTCAGTAGTCACGGTCGGGACCAGGGCCTTCGGGTCAGCCCTGACGCCAGGCCCGCAGCCCTACTCCCCGACCTGCGGCAGCCCACACACGCCGACGTCGAGTGGGACCTCGTGCAGCCTCGGCGCTGCACCCATCGCGATGGGCCGACGCCGCGAGGCGGCCAGCGCCGCCAGCCGCGCCCACACGCCGCCATCGAGGTTGCTATGGAGGCGCAGCCCGTAAAGCGGTGCCCACGTTAGCGCCGCGCACGCCTCGGCCGGCGCACGCGCGTCCGAATCCGCCAGCAGGCGCAGCAGGAAGACGTCGAGCGCCGTGTACAGGTCGTTCCGCCCCGGGTCGATAGTCGCCACGGCCGCGCCGGCGCAGTCGCGCGCGTCCGCACCGTAGCGTGAGAGAGTGGGCGGCGTCGGTACTGACGCCGCCACGGGCAGGGTGCTTCCTGAGACGAAGATGCCGCTGCGCGCACGCGCGCCACCGTGCGTGCAGCGCCGCGCCGCCGCGCCGACGGCCGCCGCGCTCAAGCCGCAGTCGACGCCGCGCCAGGCCACTTCACACACACACGCGCCTCCTTGGCAGTGGCCTCGGCCGGAGCATCCATGCAGGCAGCACTGCGGCGGCGCGACGGCCGCGGCACCGACGACATCGGCGATGCGTGCTCGAGCACCAAGCAGCCTCGCCCCCAGCGGCGGCGGCGGCGACATCGTGGCGATGGGCTTGGGGTGAGGCCCAACCCTCACCCCAGGCCCTGCCGCATTGTGCATGAGGCGGAGGATCTGGTCTCGGCCGGCGAGCAGCGTCGCCAAGCGGAGCGCGCTGCGGCCGTCCAGCCCAGGCGTCGTGACTGCGTCGGCGGCGCCGATGGCGGAAGGGGCGCCGGCGCTAGGTGAGTCGGCGCGCGCGGCGCGGCCGGAAGCCGCCACGCCGCCGCGTCGCAGCAGCCGCGCCGCCGCCGCCGTGTCGTTGTCAGCCACGGCGCGGTGGAGTGCACCTGGCGTGAGAAGAGAAGACATCGGCTTCGGCCCTCACAGGTTCTCACAGGCTCTCACAGGCTCTCACAGGCTCTCACAGGCTCTCACAGGCTCTCACAGGCTCTCACAGGCTCTCACAGGCTCTCACAGGTTCTCACAGGTTCTCACATCTTCGGCCCTCACAGGGCGCCGTGCCTGGACGACGGCGCTCGAGGCTCTCACAGGGCGCTGGGCGGCTCAGGTGCCCCTCTCGAGTTGCCTCGCCTTAGGCGCTCCTCTCACGGGCCTCCCGAGCTCATTCGCACAGGGCGGCCAAGTGCCTACAGCGCAAACCATGAGCCTCTCGCGTGTAGACGTGAGGCGCCCACCCCAGCCGTAAGAGAACGGCTTGAAGCGCCGCACGAGCAGCGGAGCCAAAGGCGAGAGCGGTGGCAGCGGCACGGCGGCGGCGGCGGCGGCAGGCAGCTCTAGCTCCCACAGACCCGCGGCGTGCGCGATCACTGCGCGCGGGAGGCTGCCAGATAGCGCGGTCGACCCTAGAAGGTAGTAGTAGGTTGTAAGTGGCAAGTAGTTGCGCGGGTGAGCGTGGGCGGAGCGCAGGTGGGCGGTGGCGATGGCGTGGGCTGCGGCTGACCGAGCAGCGCGTGGTGTATCGAGCCGAGCCACGAGGGCAATGTGCCAGAGAGGCGGCTACACCCGCGCAAGTCGAGCAGGCCGACGCCGACCCCGGGCAGGCGCTCGGGTAGCGTGCCTATGAGCGGCAGCCATAGTGAGTACAGCCATAGTGAGTACAGCCATAGTGAGTACAGCCATAGTGAGTACAGCCATAGTGAGTACAGCCATAGTGAGTACAGCCATAGTGAGTACAGCCATAGTGAGTACAGCCATAGTGAGTATAGCGTGCCCGAGAGCCGTGGGAGCGACAGTCGCAGCTCCGTGGAGAAATGGCACGCCGACGCCCAGGCGTTGTGCGCCGCCATCGGCGGTGCTTCGGTGCCGCACACGCCGCCCAGTCGCGGCGGCAGCGTGCCCGAGAGGCGGTCGCTGCGCACGGCCTTAAGCTGCTGTAGCGTCGCTAGCGAGCCGAGCTGCGTCGGCAGCGTACCCATGAGCGAGGGTGCGGCGATTGTGAGCGACTGGAGTGCGGGAAGCCGTCCCAGCTCCGTTGGTAGGGTACCGGCGCTGCGGATCGTGAGCGACCTCACATGACCGCGGTGGCACTCGACGCCGGTTGGCGGGAGCCGCGAGGCGCACAGTAAGGTGCCGTTGGCAGCCAAGGCGTTAGCGAGCATTGATGTGCCGCAGTTGCGCAGAATGTCGCGCCACCCGCGCGCTCTTGGCGAGACTTAGATGATCGATTGATAGATAGATTACTGGAAGAAAAAGACGCACGCATCTAGTCTACGACGCTACAACCGCAACGTCTCACCTCCGAAGAGGCACCTCCGAAGAGGCTTGGGGGGGGGGGGGGGGGGGGGGGTGAGCAGCGAGCATAGCGCGCACAGCACATCAGTAACCACCGCGCCGCGCGCACACACCAGGGAGTAATTACGACACGCGATAGACTGCGCGCCAGCAGGGGGGCAATCGACAGCACAATGTTTGCAAACCGTGTACGACACTCCCACTGTACTACGTCGAGAGAATCACCCCCGCCTGGTCCGGCGGCGCAGCGCGTCGTCCCATGCCTCCAACGGCGGGTTGTGCACGTCGGCCTGCTCGAGCAAAGACTTGGCGCTGCTGTAGTAGACCTCGCCGCGAACGGTCGGCTTGCCGCGTTGGCGCAGCTTCCTGGCAGCTTCCAGCTTTCGCGCGAGCGGCAGCGGCGGCAGGGGTCGCAGCAGCAGCAGCGCATGCCGCCGCCGGACGCGGTTGCGACGAGACAGCGCCCAGTTGGTACCTACCAGCCCAGGGAGGCGCAGCGCAGGGAGGCCAACCCACAGCGCGCCGTTGACGAGCAGCGCGCCGTAGCAGGCGTTGATGAGCCGCAGCAGCAGCCAGCTACTCACGCCCGCGAGCGGCGCGCCCGCACGGGCGCGGAGCACGAGCTGGGCTGGTCCGAGGAGGCCGCCCAGCACGACGCACCCGAATAGGTTGGCCAGCGCGACGCTGAGCACGCCGCGCGCGCCGCGCGGCGCGAAGCGCACGGCGGGCTCGAGCAGGTAGTCGGTGGCCGCGTCGGGGCCGGCGAGCGAACGCACGAGGGCCGTCGCGCCGCGCACGAGCGGCGCGTGGGTCGGGTATAGGCCCCAGCTGGCGGGCGCGGCGGCAGAGGGGAGTAGCTCCGGGAAGAGGTAGACGACCTCGCCGGAGCGCGACACCTGCGGCTGGCCACCGAATCGTGCGAGCACGGGCAGCATGAACGGCTCGAGGGGCAGCAACTCCGTGGCAGCACTGGCCTCCGCCTCCGCCTCCGCCTCCGCGGACGCGCGCCCGGGGCGCCGCTGCCGTGCAGCCTTGAGCGCCGCCGCGGTGCCGCGCGCCCTAACGTCGACGAGGAAAGGCAGCACCTACGGTAGGGTGTGGGTTTGGGTTGCTCCGTAGCTAACGCGCCCTAACCAGCACGTCGACGGGGAGAGGTATGGGTTAGGGTAACTAACGAGCCCTAACCAGCACGTCGACGGGGAGAGGGCGGCGCCTGCTCGGCGACGATCGCGCCCTTGTGGGAACGGATCGATGCGGCGATCAGCTGCCACTGCTTTGCCTCGAGCGCTGCCACGTCGGCGCCGCCGTCACCGAACAGAAAGGAGAAGCACTCAGCGCCGCTAGCCTGCACAGCGCGCCCTCCCGTCAGTGGCCGAACTGCTGCGACCGAGCCCAGGAGCAGCCAACCCACGCCGCTCCGAGCCGTCCGCTGCACGCGCGCGCGCATGCGATCCAGCGCGGAGGGGCGCGGCGCGGTGGCGGAGCGCCAGCGCCTGCGGCAGTCCCGAGGGAAGACGTAGAGTATCTGGCCCTCCCGCATCACCTCCATGCTTGCACCACGCACCTCAGCAGTGAGGCCCGCGAGGGCAAGGCTGGTCGAATCGATGCTCGTGCCACAAACCGAGGCCACGTCCGAGGCGGTCACGCGGAGGCAATTGTCCGTGCGGCTCAGTACACCGTGGCCCTCGACAGCCGCAAGTGTGTCCTCTGCGAACTCGATACTGTCACTCACCTCGAGGCGGAGAGGAGCTGCACTCCGCAGATGCACGCGAGGTCGCAGCATCAGCGGAATGGTCGCAAAGCCGAGAGTCGGTGGCAAGTGAAGCGTCAGCAGCATCGCGTCTCTCACTCAAGAGACGCGCGCGTGTTGGCACGTGAGGAGGTTATCGCAGGAACGTACTGAAATTCAGGGCCTTCGCAAGCGCCCTCTCTACCCACGCCGTGAGGGCTAGGGCACAATACACACTTTTCGATCTCGTACGTACTCACTTCCGCCAAACCATGGGCCGCTCCCGCCACCTCTTCCATCTCTAAATTCTCTCGAAGGACGGAGCACTTGCCACTTGACGTCACCATGCGCACTCTTGTATCTTGGGCTGCCTATCTGCAGCTCCTCGTTCACACGCGGGCCGCCAGTGGGGAGGGTGGAGGCTCGCGGCACAGCGTGCGCACGTTCTCGCGGGCGTTCTCCTTCTCCTGCACGGCCGGTCCCTGTTGCTCGAGCATGGACGCTTCCTTCCCCAGCTGCTCAAGCGCCGGTCCCAGCTGCTGCTTGAGCGTTGACATCTGTGGAGCGGTGACGTGTGTGTGTGTGGCCTTCTCCGTCGTACGCTGCGCCACCAGCTCCGCCACCTGGCGCTCCGCCTGCACCGCACGCTCCGTCGCCGCCACGGCCGCTCGCTCGCCCTCGGCCGCCTGCGCGCTCCGCTCCGCCAGAGTCACACGAAGGGCTGCATTCTCCCGAAGTGCTGCCCAACCTGCCGCCGCCGCCGCCGCCGCCGCCGCTGCCGACTCCGCCGCCTCCTCCACCGCCGCCGCCGCCGTCGCCGCGGCGCGGCGCGCCTCATCCCGCTCAGCCGTGCCTCCGCCTCCGCCGTCGTTGGCAGAGGCGCGGGCGGCGGCGAGCTCCCTCAGCCCCGCCTCGGACAGGCCGGCATCCTTGAGCTCCGCCTCGTGCTCGTTGAGCTGCTGCAGCTCCGCCTCGTGCTCCCTCAGCCACTCGGCCTCGCGCGCGAGCGTCTCCTCCGCCCGTTGCAGCTTGCCCCGCTGCAGCTCCGCCGCCTCGAGCAGGTCCTCATTGTCTGTCTCGAGCTGGCTCACCCGGAAGCGCAACTGCTCCTCGTGCATCACCGTCGCCCTGTGCCTCTGCTCGAGCGCCAGCAGCTCCTCCTGCGCCGCGCGTGTGCGCGCCTGCTCCACCTCGAGCGCCGCGCGCGCCACAGCCTCTCCCGCCGCCTCGCGCGAGTCGCACCGCGCCGTGTGCAGCTCCTCCTTGAGACCGCGTACCTCCCCCGTGAGCTCGCACACCTCGGCCTCGAGCTGCTGCAGCTGCTCCGCCTGCAGCTCGCCACTGGCCTCGGCGATCGCCAGCTTCCGCCTCATCTCGCCGCCCGCCTCGCCGCCCGCCTCGCCGCCCGCCTCGCCGCCCGCCTCGCCGCCCTCACAGCCCTCGCCCTCCTCGCCGCTGCCGCCGTCCGCCTCGCCTGGCGCGTCGCCCTCGCCCCGCAGCTGTGCGCCCAGCTCCTTGATCGTCTTCTCGTACTCCTCGACGAGCATCGCGATCTGCGCCTGCGTGCGCTCGCGCCGCTCGGCCGCCTTCCCCTCGCTCTCGACAAGCCTCGCCTCTGCCGCCTCCCGCCGCGCCAGCTCCTGCGCCAGCTCCTGCGACAACGCGGCCGTGCACGGCGGCGGCGCCGAGCGCAGCAGCAGCAGCTCGCCGCGCAGCGCCTGCACCTCCGCCCCGCGCGACGCCGCCGCGCCATTGCCGCCGCCCTCGATCTCCTCCATCTGCTGCTTCAGCACCTGGCGGTGGGGAGGGGCGAGATGCATTAGGGATGCAGGCCGCGCCGTCCGGGGCGGCCTGGGGCGGGCCCATATGAGGCCACCGCCAAACCGTCCCTAGCGGCGGCGTGCACCCCGCAGGGGTGCGTTGGAGCGACCTTCGAGCCTTCGAGCCTTCCGGCCGGAGGAGGCGGCCAGCCAGCAGGCGGGTCGCACAGGCGCTGCCGCTGCTGTTGCTGCCGGCCAGGCCGGACGCGGTACCGGCCGCCGCACGTGCGTCGCGTGGATCTGGTACTCGAGATCGAGCGTGCGCTTGACCAGCTCGAGCGACGTGTGCCGCTCGTCCTTGTCCGCCCACTCGACACCCTCCGCGGGCGGCAGCGCGGTTGCGCCGGCGCGCAGTCGTCCCACCTGGCGCGTGCATGACGCGTGCATGACGCGTGCATGGCGTGTGCACGGCACGGCATGTGCACGGCATGTGCACGGCATGTGCACGGCATGTGCACGGCATGGGCACGGCATGGGCACGGCATGTGCACGGCATGTGCACGGCATGTGCACGGCATGTGCACGGCATGTGCACGGCATGAGCACGGCATGAGCACGGCATGTGCACGGCATGTGCTCGGCACCTGGTCCTGCCGCAGCCGTAGCTGCAGCTTGAGGCCGAGGATCTGCTCGCCCGTCGCGCTGAGCACCTGCTTGTACCCGTGGTTGCGCGCGTGCTCCGCATCGCGCTCGGCCTGCAGCGCCGCCTGCGAGCCGAGCGAGGCGTAGAGCAGCATCTCCAGCCTCGAGATGCGAGCCGCCTCGTCGCCCAGCTCGCCGCCGCCTTCGCCGCCGTGCACCGCCGCCTGCAAGAGTGCGGCGCGCGGCGCGGACGCGGCGCCGCCGTCGGCAATCTGCCGCTTGAGCCGCGCGATCTCCGCTTGCATCGCAAGGCTCGAGCCGGTGGCGCTCTCGTTGACGACGGCGCGGTTCTGGATGAGCTTCGCGCGCTGCGCAAAGTTGAGCGTCGAGACCGTCTCCGAGCAGCAGCGCTCGAGCGGCGACACGCTCGCCACGACGCATGTGCGTGCGTTGCCGCCCAGGCTGTCTTTGAGCAGCATCGTCAGCTTGGAGTCGCGGTAGGGTACGTGCGTCTTGGCGCCGCCGACCAGGGCCGTGATGCAGTTGCCGAGGGCGGAGAGGCTCTTGTTGATGTTGCACGCCTCCTTGAGCCGCGCGCCGCGCGAGCCGCTGTCCTTCTGCCGCTCCGACCCAGCGAGGTCGACCAAGTTGAAGGCGCTGCAGCGCACGGAGCGCAGCCCGGCCTCGCCCTCCCTCTCGGCGCGGATGCTCAGTGTGAGGACAGAGTGCGAGCGCGAGCTCTCGCGATTCATCGCGGTGCTGCCCACCTGGCGGTTTGCGCTGCCCGTGGCGAGGACGCGCAGCGCATCCTCAGGCGAGAGCAGCACCTCCTCGATGATGTTCTCGACGAAGATGCCCCGCGCCACGTCCTCGCGCACCCGGCAGGATGCCCGTGCGTTGCCCGCGTCGAGCAGGTCGATGACGGTCTCGTTGTAGATCTCGAGGTAAGAGGCAACGCAGTGGCACCGCAGCTGGGAATGCCGCTCCTCACGCGCCTGCAGCGCGAAGAGGTGCTCCATCACGCGGGGCACAAGCCCCCGGTCCTCGCCGGTAGAGCTCGGCCCATGCATCGTGTGCGTCTTTCCAGCACCAGTTTGGCCGTAGGCGAAGATGGTAGTGTTATAGCCATTTAGGGCGTGCTCACACAGCGGCTTCCCGACCAATTCGAAGATCTCCTGCTGTGTGGACTCCTCATCAAAGACTTGGTCAAACGTGCACACCTTTTCGGCGCTGCCGTGCACCACCACCTGACTTTGGCCCTCCGCCCGACGCACGCTCACCGCCTTTGGCCCCTCGGCGTGGCGCACGCGGACGACGACGGCGACGTTGTCGGCGGCAGGGGTGGCAAGAACACACGTGTCCGGCATGCCCCTTGAGTTGGGGACCGCGATGTGTGGCCGTCTCCGCGTTCCGCCCCCCCCCTCCCC
>Ga0209302_10002731_pt1 | contig 10283 bp, 8 predicted proteins | sample ArcOceMetagenome_2_FD_187445 | JGI IMG/M metagenome (GOLD analysis project Ga0209302, IMG submission 187445) | Marine eukaryotic phytoplankton communities from Arctic Ocean - Arctic Ocean ARC135M Metagenome (SPAdes) (version 2) | ecosystem: Environmental > Aquatic > Marine > Oceanic | place... | reverse complement strand
ATGGTGGGGGGGGCGAAACTGGAGATGGCGAGCGCGGCGGCGGCGACGGCGGCGGCGGAGAAGGTGGCGGCGGCGACGGCGTGGGCGGCGGCGGCATGGGTGGCGACGGAGGTGTTGGCGGCGAAATAGGGGGTGGTGATGGCGGTGGCGGCGAGGGCGGAGGTAAGGGCGGTGGGGGCGAAGGAGGCGGTGAGGGCGGTGAGGGCGGTGAGGGCGGTGAGGGCGGTGGAGGCGAGAGCGGAGGTGAGGGCGGCGGCGAGGGCGGCACGGGGGGCGTCGAGGGAGGCGGCATCTCTGGCGGCGGCGACGGCGGCGACGGCGGCGATGGAGAGGGGGGTGGTGGTGACGGCGGGGGGAGTGGAGGTGGTGATGGAGATAACGGTGGAGGTGGTGATGGAGATAACGCTGCGGTGTGCGGCGAGGTGAGCAGCAGCACGAGCGCGACACGCGTCATCATAAACGTTGCGCGAAGGGGGGTGGTGACAACCGCAGTGACGCTAGGAACCTGCAACTGGTGGCATATAATTGCAGGAGAGGTTTCGTGTTGCAGGGGTTGCAGGTTCAGGAGCGAAAACGCGCGGAGGCGTTCGGCCCGTGGCACGAGGACCAGAGCAAGCAATCTCCGAGACGGCATTTCCATACTTTACGGTAAAGCTTGCACCGCAACACTACGGCTTTACCTGGTAGTGCTGCGACTATTTTCAAATACCAGAGAGATCGGATGACGTTTCGCCACACCCAGCCTCGAGCCTGTCACCACACCTCTCCGAAGAACCGACTCGACTCGCTACGGGGTGTGAGCGTTATTACTGTACACCTTCAGGGCGCGGCTGCCATCTTCAGGGTAGGTCGGCACAATCATCATGGACCATTATGTGAAGGTCGGGGCCTCACACACGCCCTCACAGACACACCTCCCACTGACCTCACGGGTCGCCACGCACTCACCGCTGGGTGCACAGCCACGGTCCGACCGTATCTTGCGCCTACCGTGCGGCAGGTTGGGGCCAGCCGCTCCCTACATGTACGTGCTCGATGCCCTCAAGCGCGCGTGCCGCAGCTCCAGCCTGTAGGCAAGCAGGAGCGCTCGAAGTGCGCTATCGGGCTGCCGCAGGCGTTGGTGAGGAAGCCAGAGGAAGCACACTCCCGGCAGCGGCACGGGTGCCTGTGGTCGAAACCGGGGTGAATGTGGAGACGTGGAGACACGTGACCCAGACCCCATAGTGATGGCACATGCCTTTGCAGAGGGCAGAGCTTAGATATGGCATAGTGGCAATACCAGCACGAATAGCGGTTTCAAATGTGGGGGCACACGACAATTCGCTCACACCTTTTCGAGAGTTTTCGTGTTGTTGCAAGTTTCTTCTCCTATATATCTTCCCATATCACTCAATACCACTGGGAGACCGAATGGAGCGGCTTTCTGTGTGGAAGAGGTGGGGCGAGCTGGGGGGGCGGCTGGCACACGCCCCTGCGCAGTGGCTCAGTGCTCACACTGCATGCTCACACGTCCCGCTCGAAGCGGGCGACGAAGAAGCCGTTGGTCTGCACCTCGGGGCCGGCGCGCACGAGCATCTCGTGCCCCTCCACCAGCGGCAGCCCGCGGCACGGCCACGCGGGCAGTGCGGGCGCCAGCCTCCAGCCGGCGCGTCGCACGGCGACGTCGGCGAGGGCGGCGGCGACAACGAGCTCGTCCTCGACTGGGTGGACGCTGCACGTGGAGTAGACGACGACGCGCGCCGCCGGGAAAGAGAGCGCGTGGCGCAGCAGCTGCAGCTGGAAGGCGGCGAGCTGCGCCAGCTTGTCGCCGCGGCCGCCACTGCGCACCTCGTCGGCCTCCGCGTCGAGGTGGAAGTTGGCGCGCTCCACCATGCCCGAACCCGAGCACGTCGGGTCGAGCTGCACGGCGGTGACATCGCAGAAGGGCGACTCGCTCGGCTGCACGTGCAGGAAGTCTGTCTGCAGCACGCGCACCGCGTCGCCCGCCGCCTGCGCCGAGCGCTTGCGCAGCACGCCGGCGCGCCGGACGTCCCGTTCACACGCGATCACGAGGCCACCCGGAGCGGCGAGAGCCGCGATCTGCCAGGGGCGCGCATATGGTGTGTATGCAGTGCATATGGTGTGTATGCAGCGCATATGGTGTGTATGCAGTGCATATGGTGTGTATGCAGCGCATATGGTGTGTATGCAGTGCATATGGTGTGTATGCAGTGTGTATGGTGTGTATGGTGTGTATGCAGTGTGTATGCGGTGCGCAGGTGCAGTGTCAGTGTATACGTGCAGTGTATACGTGCAGTGTATACGTGCAGTGTATACGTGCAGTGAGGATGCGAGGGCTGCGAGCGGGCGGAGGCGGCGCAGAGGGCGTGACGCGCGGCGCACGTGCGGGTGGTGTGGGCTCGGGCTCGGGCTCGGGCTCGGGCTCGGGCTCGGGCTCGGGCTCGGGCTCGGGCTCGGGCTCGGGCGGTGGGGGGAAGGACGGCTGCAATGGCGGGGAGTGCACAACTGGCGTCACCACCTGCGTTGTCTTGTTGCCTGGCGCCGCGCAGCAATCGAGCACGGTCTCGCCTGCGCGCGGCGCGAGCGCGGCGGGTGCGAGACACGAGGCCTTGTCTTGGAGGATGATGGAGCCCTCCTTGACCAGGTGGTGCTCGTGGAGCTCCGTGTGCCTGAAGAGGGGCAACGCGGCGCTCGCCAATCTGGCCAGATCTGGCCAGTGGAGGGCCCCGCCTTGCCTTACCGATGCCCTCTGCCAGGGGCACGGGCACGGGCACGGGCCACCGCACACAGCTCAACAGCCGGGCGCGCGGCGGCATGACCAAAAGGCTGGGCACGTGCGGGTCGACCCAGAAGTTCGGTGGCGTGGGCGGGGCCGGTGGGATGCCGGCTCGGCGCGCTGCCATCTGCCACGAGGAGCGGTGGTGTGAGCAGCAAGCCTGGATGGATACTTACGACCCACACGAGCTCACCCCCCCACGGTGGGCAGCGCTGCGAGTTGGTGGTATCGGCGGGTCGATCAGCGTCCAGCCCTCAGCACGCAGCGTGGCAACCACCGCGTCCTGCGTCGCTTTGAGCGTGTTTACTCTGGCGTACCGCGGCAGCTTGCATACGACCTCGGACGGCTCGGGCTCAGCCGCAGCCGCGCCCGCGGACATCGTGCCAGCCTCTCGCGCTGCTGCCTTGGCCGTCTTTAGGGCCTTGGCCTCCCAGCCGCGCAACCGCTCGAGGGCCTCAGCCAGCGTGGCGTCCTCCGTCGCCCTCTGCAGTGCCGACTGGTGGAGGCCACGGCCAAAGAGCGCCTCGTGCGCTAGCAGGAGGCGCAGCTCATGGCCCGACGCCTCCTGCCACGGTCCACACTGATCGACGAGCCGCTCGAGGAGATCGCGACGCTTGAGCGTCTCCGTCACGAGCGCGTTGATCGGCCTTGCCTGCTCGCTGCGCATCGGCGCCAGGATGGACTTGAGCGAGCCATTGCGTAGAACACGCGCGAGGACCGAGGCAGCAGCGAGCCATAGCTCGTGTGGTCCCTGCCAGATCGCGTGGTACGCCGCCGAGTGGTTCGACGCCGCGTCAGGCCGAGCGCGCTTCTGCGCCATGGGGGTGAAGTGTCCCGTCCACGGGGTGAAAAACACGAACTCCATTCCGTCGCGTGTATCTATCATCATCGCGTGTCGTGTAGCGTCGTGAAACCCAACAATCTTATCTTATCTTATCTTAGTGACCCGCACACCGCACAGCTCTCTGAATGATCCTGTCGGGGGAAGAAGACTGTGAGAATGATGAAAATTCGGGGCCCCAATTTTACCCCCCCCACACACACACTCGACTCAATCAACGCCCCACCAGCACGAGAGTCTTTCCTTCGCCGGCCTGCCTCACCAAACCAACGGCCCTAGGGCGGACTTAGTGTGCACTGCCACCTGCAAGCTGCCATTACTCGAGGCCGCGGGCTTCAGGAGGCCTCGAACACCACATCCCTGCTCCCTTCGCCATTGGTCCAGCACTCCTGTTCGATGACGAGGCGCCGCCGCTCCGCCCGCGGTAGGCAGACGTCAATCGTGCGGAAGGCGGGGCGCCACTTCCGCCCGTCACCATGAAGTGTGACGCACGCACACAAGCGGAGCGAGTCCGGCGCGCAGTGCAACTCGCAGCTGATGACCACCCGGTCGCGCGCGCCGTCAGCATCCCCCGAGGGGTCGTCCACGCTGGTCCCGTCGTCCTCCACCCACGTGAGCGCCACGGTTGCTGACGCATGGGACGGGGGGAGGGGGAAGGCGCGCAGCGTGCGCACGCGCGAGTGGGCGGTGGCGGCGGCCTGCGCGGGCTCGGCCAGCACGACGAGGCTGCCGCCACGCGCGAGCAGCGGGCAGCGGTCGAGCGGCGCGTCCAGCCTGACGGTCTGCCCGCCGCGGTGCCACTCGCCGTCGTGCCAGCTCCACCAGCCGCGCCCGCCGTTGTCGGGCAGGTATGCGGGCCGTGTACGCTGCCCGCGCTCGACGACGCTGGCGACGAGCAGCGCCTCACCCAGAAGGAAGCTGCCGGCGTCCTCCTCCTCGGCAGCCGCGTCCCACGCCTTGGCGTCGTGCTCATGGTCGAGCCACAGCGGGCGCAGCATCGGCTCGTGCTCCGTGGCGGCGCGGCGCAGCAACTGGTACAGGTAGGGCATGAGCGTGTAGCGCAGCTGGATGGCGGCACGCACCATCGGCAGTACGTCGGGGAACATCCACGGCTCGTTGCACGTGCCGTCAGGCGTGCCGTCTAGGGATGTGTTCCACGAGTGGATGGTGAAGCGAGGGTGAAAGACGCCGTTCTGCACCCAGCGCACAAAGAGCTCCCGCTCCGGCGCAGGCCCCGCGAAGCCGCCCACGTCGTGCCCCGTGTTGAAAAAGCCGCTGAGCGAGAGGCCGAGCCCCATGCGTACGTTGTGCTTGAGCGTGTGCCACGACGTGTAGTTGTCGCCACTCCACGTCTGCGCGTACCGCTGCGTGCCTGGCATGCCGCTGCGCGAGATGAGCCACGGCCGCAGCGTGGGGGCGTGGGCGCGCTGCGCCTCGAGCGAGGCGCGCACCATCAGCAGCGCCTGCACAGGCCGCACCAGCCGCAGCGGCGTGGGCGTGCCGAAGCCGTGGCACACGGCACTCTCGTCCTCGACGCGCCACTCGTTGTTGTCGTTCCACGTCGAGCCAATGCCCAGGTCCAGCAGCTTCTCGTGCACCTGCGCGCGCCACCACGCCGCGGTCGCAGGGTTGGTGAAGTCGAGGTGCGACCCCACCGCGTCCCAGAACATCGACGTCTCGGGCGGCAGTGCGCTGCCACCTTCACCCGCCGCGCCCGACTCACCGAGGAAGAGGCCTGCCTCGCGACACTCGCCGTACAGCGGATGGTCGGTGAGCAGGCACGGCTTGATGTTGGCGGCCAGCATCAGCCCGGCCGCCGCAAACTCGGCCGCGAAGGCCGCCGGGTCGGGGAACTTGTCGCGGTTCCAGTTGAACACGTAACGCTTCGTGCCGATGCTGGTGTAGCCACTCGAGAGCTGGAAGGAGGAGCACGGCACCTCGTGCGCCGCGCACAGCTGCAAGAACGAGCGCATGCGCTCCTGCGCGTCGGGCGCGTCCGTGTAGCTCATCGTCGAGCCCGAGTAGCCGAGCGACCAGAGCGGCGGCAGCGCTGTGCCACCGCATAGCCATGCGAAGCGGCGCGTCACCTCGAGCACGCTCGGCCCGAGCAGCACCGTGTACTCGAGGTCGCCGCACGCCGCCTCGTACGACGAGAAGAGCCCGTGGTAGTTGTCAAACGTGCAGCCCAGGTCAAAGGCACAGTTGGCGGGGTTGTCGTAGAAGAGGCCGTACGCTGCCGACGCAGGCGCGTTGGCGGCGCACGAGGGCTTGGCGATGTAGAAGGGCCAAAACTTGTATAGCGGGTCGGAGTGCTCTGCGTCGTAGCCCATGGCGTCTGTGCAGTCCATGCGGAATCGCCGTCCTGCCCGATCGAGCGCGCCTGTCTTCTCCCCGAGGCCGAAGAAGCGGTCTCCGCGCTGCCGCTTGACAAAGTGGTTGAGCCGGGCGTCGCTCCTCCCAAGGTAGTAGGCACCGGTTTGTCGGTCAGCCATGAGCGGCCTCCAAATGTCGGCCGCCAAATCTTTCCACTCCCTGAGGTGCGAGGGAATTTCACCGAGGGATCTCAGCTAGCTGAGATTGTCCTAAGGGCGAGGTCCCAAGGAGGGATTGGGTTCGACTTGGCAGTGGCAAACCACTGGAGTGCCAGTGCCACGGTAGCCCCAAGGGGCACCAGCACACGCAGCCTAGAAGTCGATACCCGGAGGGCACCGTCGACCTCGTCGACAGTTACGTGTGGCAATGTAAACCCGCTCAGGTCCTCCTTGTCTCGTCCCTCATAGGGTGCGTCACCGCCCGGTGCCACCATCCAAGAAGACGGAACAGCGCGCCTGCTGTCCCGATCCAGGCGCACACGGATCATGTCCTCCTCGAGCGCGGTCAGATGTAGCGTGTGTCCACCAGCAATACTGAGCGTCACGCCATGCGCGCTTGCGTCGCCGACCACCCTGGTTGCGCCGGAGAGCACGCGCATATCGGACGCGAACTTGCCGGCGGGGAACGCGGAAACCTCCGCGCGCACGAGGACGTTGACACGAAGATCGAGAGTGGCCTTCGACTAGGGTTAGCCCATGTCCGTCGCGTCGCCGACCGGTAGGGTAGAGGGCTCCAGGCGCGGGGCGCCGAAAGGGTCACTCATCTCCTCATCTCCTCATCATCATCACTCGGCACGCGGCCCCTCCATGCATCCCTACCGGCCCTTCGCCGCATGCCTGCGGCGACAGCGTCCTTGTTCTTCCCGCCCCTCTGTCGTCCCGGTTATCGGTGTCTACCTTATACCCCCCTCGTCTTCACGTTTCGGGCCGTGGTTTTTATGAGCGCCTTGCCGCACCACCTCGACTCTTACTTGGGTAAGACGGAGCGTCAGAAGCTGCGTAGTACGTTGGTCAAGCTCAATCCACTCCCCGCGGGCAAGGAGCTACTCGCCCAGGGCCAGCAGACGACAAACTTTTTCATAATCGCCAAAGGCACGGCCGACGTCTACCTCCACGGAGTGCGTGTGCGCACGCTGGTGGCCGGCTCGGTCTGCGGCGAGCTGGCTGCGATGAGCGGCAAGCCACGCACATCGACCATCACGGCGACCAGCTCGCTCGAGGCGTTCACCGCCAACGCGCGCGTCTTCAAGCTCTTCTTCGGCGAGCGCGTTGCGGCCACGCGGAGCAAGTGGCAGCCGTTTCTAGGCGGGCTGCGGCTGTGTGACCAGCCCGGCTACGATGATCAGCCGTTGAGCGAGCACATCGACGAGTACGGCCTTGGCCTGCTGGCCGACGTGCTGAGCACGCACGAGGTCGCGTCGGGCGCGCTGCTGGGCGCGACGGAGGCCGGTGCGGCGTGGGACGGCCTGGTCTACCTCGTGGTGGAAGGCACAGTGGTGGACGAGCAAGATCGCGTGGTGTGCGTCCCCGGGCAGGCCTTCGGCCAGCTCGAGGTGCTCCAGTCGCGGCCGGCGCTGCTCGGCCGGCGCGCGCAGGGCCGCGTGGTGCTGGCGGTGCTCGAGGCGGACGACTTCGTGCGGCTGGTGCCCGCGGAGGCCACGCGCCCCGCTGCGCTCGAGGCAACCAAGGAGGCGCCGCCGCCGCCGCCGCGGCCCAAGCTCGGCCACTTCGCCGACATCTGGACCACCGCGCAGATGCTCGACGGCGGCGGGCAGGAGGCCATGTCGAAAACACGCCCGATGATAGGCCGGCCAGAGCCCCAGCGGCTGATTGGCCGAGGCTGGCCGCGGCCTAGGGCAGCCTGAGGCGTGATCTGGTGCTAGAAGAAGCCTCTAGAGAGCCAGCTGGCCGAAGGCTGAGGCAGCTTGCTTCCGACATAGGTGGGAAGCCGAGCTGCCTCCGCCGGCGTCGGCGCCGCCGCCCCTCGGTGACATCGCCTCGCCTCGCCCATTGGCTGCTGCTGGGAGCAGCAAGACCATGCCGCGCTCCGACGGCACCGCGCCGCACGAGGGAGGCGCGCCGTTCGAACGGGCGCGCACGCACCGCGAGGCTGGCCTTCTGGTGCCGGACGCGACGGTGGCCGACCGCGAGGAGAAACGCATGGCGTCGTACGAGGCGCAGCTCGAAAAGGTTCCCGTGCTGCAGGGACTCACCCGGGCGCAGCGGCAGCGGCTGCTCGATGCGCTCGAGGAGGTCAGCTTTGCCGCAGGTAAGCCCATCGTGACCGAGGGCAAGCAGAACCACCACCTCTACCTTGTGCTGAGGTGCGCTGCCGAAGCCGCCAGCTCCACCCTAACCCTACCCAGACCCTGATCCTGGCCTCGACCTCCTACTCCTACCCCGAGCCCGAGCCCGAGCCCGAGCCCAACCCCGAGCCCAACCCCTACCCAAGTCCCGACCTTGGCCCTAACCAGTGGCCGCGTGACGCTGTCCAAGCGAGCGGAGGGCGACGTCGGCACGCGCGCCGCGGGAGACTACTTCGGAGAGCGCTCGCTGCAGAGCACCGGCCCCGCCATCGCGTCGGCCACGGCCGCAACGGCATGCGAGCTGCTGCGGATGGAACGCACCGCGCTTGACCGCGTCCTCGGCCTCGCGGCGCTCAAGTTGTGGTCCAACACGCTCGCCGGCGCCAAGACGGCGCGCGGCATCTCCACCTCGTTGTGGCGGAGCGCTGCCACTGCGCGCGTCAGCTCGAGGTCGCTTGTGGCGGCCTCGGAAGCCGCCGCCGCCGCCGCCACCGCCGCCACCGCCGCCGCCGCCGCCGCCGCCGCCGCCACCGCCCTCGCCACCGTCGCTTTAGAGTCCGCTGCTGGTGGCGACGAGGAGCCCGCCCCGCCCTTTGAGCGGCTAGACGACGTACCGACGCTGCGCGACTTCATCGTGAGTAAGCGGCCGATAGGTGCGGGTGGCTTCGGCAAGGTGCACTGCTGCTGCCACAAGCCCTCGGGGCGGCACTTTGCGCTCAAGCACATGGAGAAGGCGCAGGCCGTCAAGCTCAACGCGACCGCGGCGGTCCTGTCGGAGAGCGCCACCCTGTCGATGGTACTGCACCCGTTCGTGGCCAACAAGTTCTGCTCGCTCCAGACGCCCTCGCACCTCATCCTCGTCCTCGAGATGTGCACCAGCGGCGACTTTTACGATGTCCTCAAGCGGGACGGCCACTTCCAGCCGGCGGCGGTCAAGGTGGCCCTCTGCCATCTGCTGCTCGCGCTCGAGCACCTCCATGGGGCGGGCATCGTGCATCGCGACCTCAAGCCGGAGAACCTACTGCTCAATGACCGCGGCCACACCAAGCTGACAGACTTCGGTTTCGCCAAGTCGGTCCGCTTCCGCACCTTCACCCTCTGCGGCACGCCCGCCTACATGGCGCCCGAGGTCGTCCTCCAGCGGGGGCACGGCAAGGCGGTCGACTTTTGGGCGCTCGGCTGTGTGCTGCTCGAGCTGCTGCACGGCAAGTCGCCGTTCGCCGCGCCGCACGCACACGCCTCGTACCAGCTCACCCTGCAGGGCACCGTCACCTACCCTGAGACGCTACCGCCGCATGCGGAGGCGGTCATCTCGCAGCTGCTCCAGAAGTCGCTGTCGAAGCGGCTGGGCAACCTGAAGGGCGGCTTCCAGGATATCAAGGAGCACCCCTTTTGCGAGGGCCTCGACTGGGAGCACCCCGAACGGTTGCGGGTGAACACTGAGCCGCGCCCCTTTGATCGCGAGGCACACGAGTGGCTACCGGGGGAGGTCGTGCTCGCTAGCAACGCGCCGCGGCAGGACGCCGACACGCAGGCCCTCTTCCACGGTTTCTGAAAGGTACAGTAGCGGCGCGACCTCAAAACGGCACCTCGTGCCGTAGTGCCAAGTTGATAGGGGTGTATAGATCGGTAAAGTAGAAGCTGTGTGCTAGAAGGTGTAGAGGTCGCTCGCGCCGTTTGACGACGTGCTCCGTGTTGTAGGCAAGGGTAAATGGTTCTCCCCGTAGGGGTACGGATTAACGTATCGCGGAGCGCGTGGGCAGCCGCTCACGCGCGGCCCTGAGGCTGATGAGACCAAGACCATGAATGACAGTGGCATGGCCACACCACCCGTGTGCGTGCCACTGTCAAAGCGGCGGCACGCACCATCTAGCGCGTTCGACCTGTGCGGCTGCCCCCAACGTGCGCTCCTCGCCACTCGGCGCCGACATGGTGTGCAAGTCAGGGAACAGCTTTGCCGACGCGCTCTTCACGCAAGGGCTGATGGC
>Ga0209302_10002730_pt1 | contig 10285 bp, 9 predicted proteins | sample ArcOceMetagenome_2_FD_187445 | JGI IMG/M metagenome (GOLD analysis project Ga0209302, IMG submission 187445) | Marine eukaryotic phytoplankton communities from Arctic Ocean - Arctic Ocean ARC135M Metagenome (SPAdes) (version 2) | ecosystem: Environmental > Aquatic > Marine > Oceanic | place... | reverse complement strand
GCCAGCTAGTCACAAATCTAACCCACTTTGATCTGCTCCCGTAGTTCAATGGATAGAGCAGTGGTCTCCGAAGCCGCAAATAGCAGTTCGAATCTGCTCGGGAGTAAGTTCGCTAAGTGGTTGTTTTTCAGTTGTTTACGGTTGGTTAAGGCTCGGGTTTTAGTGTTTTTAGCAAGTCCAGTAAAGTGAGTTTTGGGCACGTTTTTAACAGTTTTCGCCAAACTTTGGTCATACTTTGGTCACATTTTAGAAATGTGCAGGATCGTGCTGCGGTTCGCAGTGTCTCCACTTGCCTCCCATTGGAGGAGAAGTAACGGATCTTTTAGTGAGTTCGGTTCTGTTTCAACGTGTGAGGCCCGATTGATCCGTCATCTTTATACTGTGCGAGGTCAATACTCCTGCTTAACGCGTCTCTCCCACGCTCAGTGGTTTCACGTTGCACCTGCCACTTGCTCAGATCCACCTGAGTGTCTTCAAGACGCCCCTCCGTCCATGTATTCAGCACACCTTTAAGCACTGCTTTGACGGAATCTGCCACTGGTCTGCCAGTCACCTGCCGCCAGCGCGTCGCGTTAAGGCCCTTGCTGGAGGAAGTAATCTCCCATTCGTCTGCTGGTTGCGTGCCAGTTGTCTGCCGGTTGCCTGCCCCTTTCACCCGCACCCCCGCCACACCCCAACAGCACCCCCGTATCTGTATCCTGGAGTTCAAGTAATATATAGTCCCAGCCCTTTCGCCTCTGCCTGAGAAACACCCCCTATGTTGAAATTGAAAAAAACTGAAAAAAATGAAAAAAAATCTGTGTTTCGATTTTCGAGTAAAGTCACCGTCTCGCTGCCTTGCGCATCTGCTACGGAGGCTAGGAAGCTCTGGTTATTGCCGCAGTATAGATCTTCGTTTGTGAATAAATCAGTAAGCTCGCTTGGACGAACCCCGCTTGTAGTTATCTGCCCCGCGTCGTATCCAAGTGGGCTTCTTTGTCTTGTCCACGTATAAGACCAGCTCTGATTTCATGCAGACTATCTGAAATGTCTCGTGGGTGTTGACTAAGCTTATTATTGAAATATATGCTTATTTGATGCCTAATTATATTCAGAGCCGAAAGTTGTCGGAGTTTCGGATTTGCAAAGATCTGAGCATGAGTGTGGTTGACAGAATTCTCAATTCTACGATCCGAGGGTTGCAGAGAATGGATGCGGGCCTTTCAGGTGATGATAGTGGCCTAAATACGGTGTGGGATGAAATTGTTGTTCAAGTTCGGGGGGAAGAGTCCACATATTGGGATACTTATCTACTTACTATGACTACCTTTATCGCAGGTGTTGTTGATGACCTAAAGCGGTATGAACTCGAAGCGGTATGGCTCCTAACTCCTGAGGGCGAGAGTTGGGATTGCGAGGATGAAGGAGATCGTGACTTGAATCCCGTATGCGACGAAGAGGTCGTGAATTATATACTCTACTATCATCTGCTTTCTAAGGCTACAGATCATGAGAACCAGCGGATACGCGCATACTTGGATCGGGGCTATGAACTTGACTAAAAGCACCGCCAGAGTCCCGTCTGATCGCCAGATTGTCGAAGCACTCGGTTGGAGTGCGGCAGAGGATCTCGTGAAGCATATCGAGGAGACTCTTCAGAATACGGTGACACGAGCAGAATTGACAGAGGGAGAGTGCCTTTACAGCAACGCTTGGGATGAGCTCTGTGCGAAGACGCAATTGTCGCTTTCCTATTACTGGGAGCGATTGAAGCCTTTCAAAATCGGTGAAGTCGAATTTTCGAAGCTAAAAGCTCATGAGCGAGAGGCCATTTGGCTCCAAACTGAATCTGGGGAAAAGTGGCGTAAAGCTTCGGACGCGGATGAATCTTATCCAGTTGATGTGCATGAGGTGCTCGATTATATTTTCGAAGAATACCTACTGTGGAGTGCGCTGGTGTATCAGAACAGTGCCATCCTTCATTATGTTAACGAAGAACGGCAGAAGGTTAGAAACTCGAATGAGAATGCACTGAGTTGGCTCCGGGGTGACTTTATACTTTATGCTGCCGAAGCGATTAGAGAGTTTGAACCCCAACAGATTTCTGAGCTTCACGGGGACTTAATCAAACGTTTTGGTTATTGGGTTCCCTTTTTTAACCTAAATTCAAGGGACGAGTTAAGGGCACAGATCAAGGAGCTATTTGAGTATGATGAAGCTGGAGAGCTATTCGACGATGATGTTGCGATTGACTTCCTTAAGATGGAACCCCGCGAAAAAGCAGAGTGGGCCGCAGACAGAATTACATCTTTTGCTGCGGGTTGAGTGCTTAGAGCACGTCCTGATAGGATTGCTTGAGGATGCTGAGGACTGGTTTGAGGTCTGAATTTGGATAAACGTCGATGAACTTTTCTAGTGTCCAATTGTGAGTTGGAGGGACTCGACCGATCATATTATGTGGATCATTGTAGTCACGGACCCTGATTTGTATTCGGATGTTGTGTTGTTGGATGAAGCACTCGGCAAATACGTTCTTAACGTGGAATACCACAGTCTGTTTGTTTGAGCGTTCGCAGCATCCTGCCCACGCTAGTAGTTGGCTTTGTAGTGTGCGAAATAGCTGGGCGACCTCGGGAGTTGTCCTGTTTAAGTGTGCCTGAATATCGCGAGTCAACTCGGTGGTGGGTGGTGTCTTCGTTATTCGTGTTCCGAAGTCTTTGAGGCCGCGGGGATATTTAGGACGCTCCGCGCTCTGTGCTGTCTGTAAGATTTGGTCGCATTCATCGACCAGCTCTAGGGTGACATCGTTTGCTGCGAGCACCCATAGTTCGTCGAAGTATTCAATGCACTCGAAGACTGCATCTTCATGCGTGGTGAGATGGCCTAACTCAAGGTTCGTATCGAGGGCAGAGGCGGTAAGATTCGCGGAGCCGACAATTGCTTTGGTGTCGCTGAAAATGTAGAGCTTTGTGTGGAGTCCTTTGAGTGCACGAACTTTTGCTCCATGTTCTAGTAGCATACGGATTGCTTTCGTGTCGGAGACGCCGTCGTAGAAATCGGCGGTGTTCATGCGTGTGATGACTTCGACACGCTTGGCCGGGAAGGCTGCGAGTAATTCTTTGATAACGGGTGCCTTAATGAACGGACAGACGATCAATAGGTAATCGGCGCTTTGAGTGCACTCTAGCAGGGTGTCTCTCCAATCTGATTTTATTAGCTGTAATGACATAGGCGTGGGCGTTTTAATTTTTCAAGTTGAGTGATTGCAGCAGGTTCAGCCCTCCCATTTCGTGAAGTGTTCCTTTAGACGGTCGGTGGTGTGTCGCCATTTTGGGGTGGTGGGTTTGCAGACGGAGTTCTGTTGCCCGAAGAAGCCGGTTTCGTGGAAGGCTTTGTTGAGGGGCAGGGTATCGAGCCAGCGGACTTTGACGAAGTATTCGGCCTTCTCGGGGTCGTCGGCAAACTCTTGATGATAGTCGGCTTTCTTTAAGACTTCGAGGGCGGGGGTAAGTCCATTGTCGGTCTCAATTTCAAACTCTGTGATCGGGACTGAGGGGGCTTCGACGATACCCACGCCGACATAGCCGAGTTTTGGGATGCGCACCCAGATGCGGTCGCCTACATTGAGCATGGAGAGTGTCTGGCTAAACCAACTGCCGCCGCCTGCGGAGAAGAAACCATACTGGCGGGCTTCCTCCCAACTGCGGCCTAAGCCTTCGCCGAAGGAGCCGTAGAACTCGCCGTTCCATGGTTCGCGCTCGCGCTTGGTGCTAGTTGTGTTGGAGGCGTTCTCTTGCGTCTCTACGGGGTCGATCAGCCATGTGCGGCTCAGGAGCTGCGTGTCGCCGTGTTGGAAGACCTGAAAGAAGAGGACGTTGATCGGGATGTCTTTGTCGTTGAGGTAGCCGACGATGCGTTCGGTGGCGGCGTCGAGTTCGGACGCGCAGAGAATGATCTGGTGGGTCTGGTTTAGGAGGTCTTCATCCAAGTCTTCGCCGAAGCGTTCTTTGAAGGCGGCATCGAGTGACTTGCCTTTGCTGTAATTGCGGTAGATCTGAGCGATGCGGTCGGCGGTCAAGTCTTCTACCCACGTCGCATAGTCGAGTGCTTGCGCTACGATGTCGCGAGGGGTCTTGTCGCGCTTTAATTCAATCAGGACGAGCGAGGCATCGGGAGCGATTGCCAGCAGGTCAATGCGTCCACCAGTTGGTGTGTGCTCTTGTCGCCCGATCAACATCCACTGCTCCGAGAGGATGCGCGGATCGTTCTCGATCATGTCTTCGAGCAGTTGCTCAGTCGCAAGTCGTGTGACGGGGAGGGGAGTCGGCTTCTCTCCGACAGTCCAGATGGCGTGTTTGATGGGCATACTAGAGATTCTTAAGACGTTGCTCTAAAGTTGAACGGTATTTGTGATTTGAAGTTGAAGTGATTGCTGCTCTCAAATCGTCTTTTGCCTCTTCGAGATCTCCCTGGCTGATACGAATTTCAGACCGTAGTGCCAATCGTGCAGACATTAAATAGTCATGCCTTGTTGCTTCGATACTCTTTTCAATATGAGAGGCGGCCTCCTTAGATTCCCCCATTTGATTAAGAGTCTCTGCCTTTCGGTAGTGCCAGTGATCATTTCTCTTAGATGATTCGACTCGTTCGAGAGTCGAATTCGCTTCGTCTAGCTCGTCTGCAATAATCGCACATTCTCCATGCTGAGTTAGTTGATAGTCGTTTGGCTTACGAATTGAACGGAAATGCTCCAATGCAGTTTCAATAGTTTTTTGGTCAACGGTGCCTAGCTCTAGGTGAGCTTTAGCGGTGTTTTTATAAGCCTGCGCCCATGAGAATCGGTCATTGTCAGAATTTGGAACTATATTACACCAGTCGAGCAAGCTGAACAGCTCAGTAACAAAATTAGGGTGAGAATACCACATTTTGGCAGCAATTTGTGCTATTAGCGAAACTGACATTGTAATGTCAAATTCTCCTGAACGATTGATGACGCTATGGACAAATTGACGCTTTGTCAGAATGTGGTCAGGTGATTTGAATGCAATTAGTCGCAACGATTCTAACAGAATATGTGGAGAGACGTCAGCCGGATTTTTCTCGTGTTGATTACATATCCGATTGGCCTCAGATAACGCTTCGGTTTTAGTATTCGGGTCTTTCGCTAGGATTCTAGCCAGCTGTAACCTCGCGGCGGCTGAAGATGGGAAGTCCTTTAATATTGAGCGGAATATTTTTTGAGCTTCTTCGTCTCGGTCTAGCCTCATCAGCATTTTTGCATAGTGATGCTGTGTGTCACGGTGGATTTCTACTGGCGATTTTGGAATGTTGGTCAGTGCTTCTAGTGCTAGGATGTCTATTGCTAAGTCAGTCTTGGCTGACTCATTGTTCGTTTTTTGAGACGTGAGCGTATATTTTGATTCTACAGACTCGATGATCGCTCTTATTTGAATATCAAGATCAGGGGTGTAGTCTTTCTTCGCTAGCTGATTTGCATTAGCAATCATCGAGTCGTAAAGAGAAATCTCAGCATCATTGCTTCTGTTCAACGCTGTCGCGTAAATTAGTTCAGGGGATTTCTCTTGAGTAACTAAACGCTGTATTAGGTCTGCATGCCTGTTTGTTATCCTCTGTAGTGTGATGCGATCAGAATTACAGCCTTCTCGAAACATTTTCTTTAGTTTTGATAAGAAGCGTGTCTCAAGTTCATGATTAACCGATATTTCAGATTGGATCGAATCATAGACTACGTCATGAACTTTTATACTTCCATAGGATGACGCCGACAGAAATCGTCTAATATCCATCTTTTTATCCCATCGAGAATTGACGCAGTATTTACCCAATGAGACATCAACCGACTGTGTGCCACACCACTTGATGAATGCAAGTTCATCGCGAAGTTTATGCTGATGATGATGTAATATTCTGCGACAGATGTTCTGGTTCCTGTCGTCTTCAACTGATGACGTTACATCTTCCAAGCAATCTTCGACAGCAGCCCAACCATCCTCTAGAGCTATTCGGTTCAGTGCCGAGAGCAGCAGTGGGTAGCCTCCAACCTTACGATATACTTGATCGAATAAAATATCTGACAGTGGCTCATTCACCTGCTCTGTCAGTATGTTCTTTGCCTCCTTTTCCAACACATCGTTAACTGTGAATGCGTCTGAAATCGTTGCTGTTTGAGTTGTTACCAATATACTTGATTGCCCAATATTGGTTGCAATTAGCTCCTCCCATTTGAACCCGAATTCATCGATTACGAGTAAGCACTTCATCCGTCGAATCGTGGCGAGAAGGTTGTGGTGGATGCCGTTCCTTCTTACATCTATATCACTCAGTTTACTGACCGTTTGCATTTCTCTTCCCTGAATCCAGTAAACGGCTTCATAGTCATCGGAAAGGCGCTTGGAGACTGCCGCTGCGAGTGCGGATTTTCCGATTCCACTGATTCCTGCCAATTGAACGATTGGTTGATCGCGCAACTTTTTAATGATGAGATTTTCAGTGCCTTTGCGTGTGACGTAAGCATCATATTTTGGAATGCGATGGCTAATCGCATGCTCGTCCGCGAGGCGTTCCAAACTCGGCAAGTAACTTGATAATTCTCGTATCAGTTTCTCTGACTCTAGTTGAGCATATATTTCAATCGCGATATGTCGGGCATCAAGTGCTATAATATCATCTAGCGTTCGGTTGGATGACTTATATTTTGCTATGAGATTATTAGTCTCAGTATATTGTCCTGCTGAGGATTCATTAGATGACAGTAAATAGATCTTTTTCACCGAAGGATGCATTGTTATTGCATGTTCAATATCACGTTCAGGCTTGGTGAGGATTTTCTTCGCCTTCTTTACCGCAGTTTTTCTAGCTTTCTTTTTCGTCGCTCGCTTTTTCTTAGCTGGAAATTTGAAATAGTCTTCTTCTGAACTGAATTCAGCAATGATCTCCGAACCAGAAGCGCTAGCATCAATTGTATATCCTCTTGGGGCTCCAGAGATCGTGGTTCCTCTCTCATGCCATGGCCCAGTCAGAGGAGGGTGCACCATCTCCATTATCCTATAGGAGAATTGCTCAAACGGCCCTCCATTCAATAGGGAGATTTCATCCGTGAGGGCTTTAATGACTTTAGTTCTAAAGGAATTACTCATGTATTTTAATCATTTTCCATCTTCGGGGAGTGTCGCGCGGATGGTGGCTTTTAATTTTTTGGCGACTTCTTCGGGCTTCCACATCACCGTGAGGGGTGGTGGGCGTTGGTGCGGGCATTGATTACCATGGCAAATTCTTCAATTTGTATCCGCATGCGACTAATTCTTTTTTGACTTCTGTTTTCCATGCGCCGGGTGAGTCCATTGGCACGTAAACAACACCGCTGATGTCGTTTGGTGTTTCGATGTCTCCTTTTACGAGTGAACAGACATTCTCTCTTCCGAGTTTAGCCATTAGGTAGCCGTGCTCAAATACGACATTTTGCCGTGCTCTGTTTTTCGGGGGTATTTTCGATTCATGAACACCTCTGCCATGATCGCAAGCGGTGTAGAGAACCAAAGCAAAATCCGCATCAGTGGAGTATCGCTCAATCTTCTCGATGATCGTCATTCCCGCGCTCGCTTGTTCGTGCAGAATAATCGGATGTAGGCCGAGACTTGTGATGAAACGGGCGACCTCTTGCTTTGCTTCATTATCTCGTCCATGAACTATAAATACTTTTCGCTTGTTTCTTTCGGGGGATTTCGGGACAGAGTGAGATTTTGCAATCGACGCAGTTGGAGTTAGCTGTGCCAAATTGCCGAACTCTAATGCATCCAGTAGAGGTGAGAACTCTTGGGATAGGTATGTGCGACGCTCCGCATAGGTTCCAAATTTGGGCTTAATGAATCCCCAGAAGGAATCTAAGGTTCGATGATGGCGTAACCATTGTGGCAGTAGACCTGCAATTTTTGGATTGCTGAAAAGCTCATGCCTTAATTGCTCGAACTCGCCATCGTCTGCGACCATTCCAGTCGCTCTAGATGAAAGTAGGTTTTGTAGATAGCTGACTTTATCGAAGTCTGATTCTAGAAATTGTATGCTCATAATAATTGGCTTAGTAGACTGTCACCTGTCCGCCGATGAGTATCGGCAGGAGCTAGTCGCGGAGTTTGGTGAGTTCTTGGTTTTGCTGTCTATTGGTGTATCGAGATTCTCGCTACGCAATAGCCTCGTTGAGGCAGGCTTCGAGGAGTTGTTGGCTTTCGGTTTGGGCGGAGGTGATCATATCTTTAATCATCCTCCATCTTAGCGGCTTCAGGGAGTGTAGTGGTGATGGTGGCTTCTAGCGGTTTCACTGCTCTATCATCTGTGTCTAAGAAATCTTCTTTGAGTCTAAGATACGCCTCCAAGAAATATTGGTGGTTTCTCTTGGTGACATGGAGTTTTCTGTAGCGATCAATTGCGTATTGATCACCAGCGACTCCGCTGCTCATTGAGAAGTTACGCTCAAGCACTTCCATCATTTTAGTGCCTTCGCTGTGGATTACCAAATCGCCTCCAAGTTCTTTCAAGAAGCTCATTAGGTCTCCGCAGCGTAAGAGTGCCATCAATTTCTCAATTGGGATCACGCCAATTTTTTCAATAACGCCGGACATCTGATTATGGTCATCGCGCTTCAGGACTCTAAGTAGCCTGTGTTCGGCTGATTCATCAGAGTAGAACTTCGTCGAAGCTTTTCTGTATAAGACATCGTTGTCGTCGGTAACTTCTTGGGTTGAACGTCCGAATGGTGACGAACGAACAAATGACTCTTGCTTGCCTGTTTGGCTGGATACCTCACTCAAGAAGGGTTGAATATATTGAAAACCCATTTTAATCATTTCTTTTCCAGCGAAGGAAACGATGCTTCTGAAATTCCATTCTAAAATACCGACACCAGACTTTCTTACTGCCTCGTCAAAATCCTTACGTTGAAGTCTTCTTTTACTGCTTTGACCGCCGTGAGCGAAGACGCAGTTAATCCAGAGTTCCAATAAATCTGTGCTGGACATCTCAGGCGGGCCAAACAGAAGTCCATCCTTGTTCAAGAAGCGATCAATGTGAGTAATATACTGATCTTTTGTTCTTGGCCTATACCTATCTACAATTTTTGCGACCCTCTTGTAGTTTGATGGTTCGTCATTCATCCATAGGCGTCTGAAGCTAATTAGTGCAGAGCGGAAATGTGCCCTGTCTCCCATGTAAAACTCTTTCTCTTCCGTGCCGCCGCTCAAAGACATTTTTTCATCTTTTGAAAAGAAAGGCTCGTAGCTCATGTCTTCAGTTATCTCTGCATAGAGCGCCAAGCGGTCTATGTCATCTTGAGAGATCGTCGATATGTTAGCACCTGAATACATGTTTTTTTAATAAGTCCTATTTTGCCGTCACTTGCCCATTCATGAGCATCGGAAGGAGCCAGTCGCGGAGTTCGGTGAGTTCTTGGTTTTGGTTTTCTAGCTTCTGCTGCTGGGTGGAAATGGGACTGACCTTTTGAGCATAGTCCTTTTCCGATTCGTGATTCGGATCTGGGTTGATCCGGCGTAGCGCGTCGTGGAAGAGCTCGGGGAAGATATTGGAGCTCTCGTCCCAGTTGGCTCCTTTCAACGAGAGGTAGTTGTAGCTCGAGCGGGTGAAGTGAATCAGCGCGGGAACATTAACTCTGGAATCTTCGTTGAATGGCATTTAGATTTAGATTGAGCGACGACGGCCTTGTGGTGGCGATAAGGCTCTTACTGAACGGTTCCAGACTTCTCTAAGCAAACGGAAAATTGCTTGGATTTGCTAATATGTGTGGTGGGGTTGGCTAATGGAGTAGGGTTAACCCTATTGAGAACCCTATCGCATTAAGGTTGATTGGATGTATCTCCAGTTTTACGCTCCAATCGAACTGTGTGAGTCGGCTAGGAGGATAAAAGGGGGTATATACTTTTTTAGAATGGGCAGGGCTCACCGTTCATTGCGGCAAGGCGACCGATCTCTCGGTGTTTCTCTAAATTCGAGTCCTGGGGAGGTTCCTCTCCTTTCTTGATGGGGAGGTGGAGGAAACCGAGGTGATGCTCTGTTGGTGTGATTTTCCGAGCAGCCTCTATTACTTGATCGACGCCTGTTTCATTCGTGATCCAGCTATCATAGATCGTGGAACATGGCTCTTTCACTTGAACCTAAATTGTTTCACCATCTACGCTTTGCTCCGTCAGAAGTCGGCACCCAAGGGCATAATAAAGGTCAGAGAACAGTAGCCAGTCACTGATAATCAGAAACTTGCAGCGAAACCACCTCTCGCCAT
>Ga0209302_10002729_pt1 | contig 10286 bp, 10 predicted proteins | sample ArcOceMetagenome_2_FD_187445 | JGI IMG/M metagenome (GOLD analysis project Ga0209302, IMG submission 187445) | Marine eukaryotic phytoplankton communities from Arctic Ocean - Arctic Ocean ARC135M Metagenome (SPAdes) (version 2) | ecosystem: Environmental > Aquatic > Marine > Oceanic | place... | reverse complement strand
CTCTCTCGTCTGTTATTTTTCGGTTTTGAAGCGCGATTCTTATATTCAATGCCTTACATTAGCACAAGATATTTATATAATTGGATTAAATTATGCAATTATGCGCATCACGCACCAAGAACGCGTGACACGTCGCAGCTAATAACACACACACGCACTATGACAAGAGTGACCAAACGGCAAACGAAGACCGCCGCTCCCCTCCACGCGTGGAGCAAGATGATAAACAATCCAAAAGATTTCTCAAGGAGCGAGCGAGCAGACCTCTGGTCACCTGTCGAGCTTGGGTCGCTTCGCACTGCCCATCTCCTCCTCGCCCTCGTAGTCGTCCTCGTCGTCTTCGTCGTCCTCTCCACCGTCTTCCTCGCCGTCGTCATTACCGAGATCATGCTGGACGCTGGGCTCGCCCGCCGCAGCCGCCGCACTGCCCAGTGGCGCTGCTCCACCGGGCATCGCGTCGCCGCCTATAACCGGGAGCACGACCTGGTTGAGCTGCGAGAGTAGCTGGTGCTGCATGCGCAGGTGCGCCTGCAACTCGTGCTGCAGCTTGTGCTTGAGCGCCATGATGTTGTTCATCTTGGAGGAGGTGGCGCTCGACTCGTCCATCGCCTTCGCCTCGGCGGCGCGGGCATTCATCATGCACTCCATCTCAGTCTGCAGCCGCTTCTGCAGCTGGAGCTGCCGGCTGAGCTCCTCCTGCAGGTCCATCTGCACCTTGAGCGTCATCTCCTGCACCTCCAAGTTGCGTTGCAGGCTGCAGCCACCCTGAGATATGATCGCATCTGGCAGGGCGGCTTGTCTCTGGTCGCTGCTGCTCAGCGCGCTCAGATCCATTATGTTGGCGCAGGTGGCTGACCCCGAGGCGGCGGAGGGCGTGGAGGCCGGCATGCAGCTTTGAACACCGGGCAGTGCGCCGCCGCACATAGTAATCGCCAGCATGGCTGTTTCCGCTGGGCTAGTGTCGCGCGACAGCGACGCCTCGCCACTCGCAGACACGGGCGCGGTCGACGGCTGCGAGGTGGTGGCGCTCGACGAGGCGCGCTTCTGCATGAGGCAGCGGTACTTTTGCAGGTGGGACTTAATGTTAGCCTTGGTCAGACCCTCGACGTTCATCAGCCGCAGGATCGACTTGGGCTTCGCTGCGTCCAGGCCGAGGGCGTTCACCGCGGCTTCGAATCGCGAGTGCAGCTCAGGGCTCCACACGAAACGTCGCTTTTGTTGCCCGTCCATCTGGTCTCCAGAGATCGCCGGTGATGATACGGCCTGGTTGTGGTCCAGGGCGGCGTTCGCTCCATGGTACAGCATCGACATCGGTGAGGCGGCGTTCTGCATATGCTGACTATGCATAGGCTGACCCGGCACACCACCACTAGCGAAAGAGGAACCAAGAGCACCCCTGCCGAAGCCAGAGGGCTCCAGTTGTGGCGAACGCTGGGGCTCGCCGCCGCCGCCTCGCATCAGGATCGGGAGCGCTCCTTGCGAGAAGTCGATGCGGTCGAGGGCCTGGGAGAAGCCGTCGTGGCTCGACGATCCGAAGGCAGCAGGGTCCACACCCGACTGCGAGCAGGCATTGCCCAGGAAATTTTGCATCGGAGCGGCACCGCCGTTCACGAACTGCTGCCTCAATTTCTGGCTCATAATCCCCTGCTGCTCCGACCCCAGCATCATTCCGCAGCAGCCACTTCCAGGTGGTGCAGCATGTCGCATCAGCGCCTCGAGCTGCTCTGCCGCTGCCAGCGAGCCACAGGAGTAGTTATGCTTCATCCCCATACTTCCTCCGCCTGCACCTTGGCCTGCCTCTGACATGGAGGGCTCCATGCTTGCCGCTTGCTTCCCGCGCTAACCACCTGCGTGCCAGGCTCCAGGGTCGAGCGCCAGGAGCAGATTCGTTTCCAAGAGTTGAGCCCAGATTCCTTCCCCGAACCTGAAGCAGGCGATGGTGTCCCCGCGCAATTTGCCCGCCGCCGAGGAGAAAACAAAGGCGTGCGAGAATCACGGGCGGAGTGTGAAAAAATCGGCCACACCGGAGCACGCCCAAACTTGCGAAATCGCGCTTTTGGGACGTCTTTTGGGCTCGGGTGCCGCACGTGCCCGATGTCGCCTTCGCCGGCCGTTCCCTCCACATCGAGCGCTGACGCTCGATATACAACGCCTGGCACAAAAGCCAAGGTGCCCAGCCTGAACGTCCCCACCTCCAGCAGTGGGCCGCACTCCCAGCGGGCCCCAACCGCGACCTGGCGCTCTTCTGCGAGCAGCGCAAGGACCAGTCTTCGGTCGGCCAGCGCGCGGCTAGCGGAGCCGGCGAAGCCCTCGACAATGCGGTTTGCAAAGCCCACCCCTGAGGCCGAGCTGCGAGGTCCTGGCCGCCTGCCGCCATCCGCCATCGAGGCGGCGCTGCGGGCAGCGATCGCTCACCTGGAACCCGGCCGCGCGAAGATCGTGCGCGCGGCCGTGCTCAAGGCGCTACCGCCGTCCGCCGACGGCTCAGTCAGCCTGGACGCCTTCGGAGAGAGCTGGCGCGAGACGGTGCTACCGCTTCTCGACGCAGCGCCGAAGCGAAGCGAGCGCGAGCGCGAGCGTGAGAACAGCGAGGCCGAGGAGGCCGAGGAGAGGTACGCCTCACCGCAGGCCTACGCCGTGAGTAACGAGGAGGGCGACGAGCGCGGCGAGGGCTCGCCGCAGCAGCGCACCTCGCAGATCAGATCCGCCGTGGCGCAATCGGAAGAGTTGGCGCAACGTGAGGCGTTGGCGCAGTCCGAGGGGTTGGCGCAATCTGAACTGCGCAGATCGGTGGCACGGTTGCAGCGCGCGGTGCCCGAGCTCATCGCGGGGCAGCTGGGCGGGGCGCGCCACGCACTGCGGCTCGAGGGGCGCGGCGAGGCGCGCGTGCCCTCGCAGCAGCTGCTGCCACTGCTGCAGTGGCTCGTCGGCGATACGGTCCACGCCGCGCTCGCGCAGGCGGGCCGCGGCCAAGGGTTGGGAGTGAAGGCGTGGGGCTTGAGGGCTGGGTGCTGGGGCTGGGGTTCGGGTTGGCCTTCGGGACTGGCCTAGGCTTAGAGTGGGTCACGATGCACCCTCGCGCAGGTGGGCACGTGCCATGCACATGCCATGCACAGGCCATGCACATGCCATGCACACATGACATGACATGAGACATGAAGACATGAACATGAGACATGAAGACATGCACATGAACATGAACATGAACATGAACATGAACATGAACATGAACATGAACATGACATGCCACATGCACATGCACATGCACACATGCACATGCACATGCACACATGCACATGCACATGCACATGCACATGCACACATGCACACATGCACATGCACATGCACATGCACACGCACACGCACACGCACATACACATGCTAGCGCAGGTGGGCGCGCCGCTGCTGGCGCTGCTGGACGGCGAGGCGCGGCAGCGCGGCCCGACGCAGGCGGAGGTGCTAGCTGCGGCGGACCCGCTGGTGCGGCGGCTGCTGCGCGGGGTGGCGCTCGAGGCAGAGCGCGCGGCGCTGCGCAACGGCGAGGCGCACGTGGCGCACGAGGCGGCGGCCGCCGCGACGGTGGCGGCGGCGGAGGGGGTGGCGGCGGAGGGGGCGGAACGGGAGCCGGAGGTGGCAGCGCTGCGGAAGGCGCTGGCGGCCCAGGGGGAGGCGCTCCGGCGGGCGGAGACGGCTGTGGCGGAGCGCGAGGTTGCGATCTCGCGCCTCGGGGCGGAGGTGCGCCAGGCCGAGGCCGCGGCGCAACGCGCACAGGCGGCGGTCGAGGTGCAGGCGCACGAGATTGACAGGCGGCACGATTCGCCGGCACAGCGCGAGGCGAGCGGCCCCCTCTTCGACAAAGCGAGTGCGCCCTCACCTAGGGGCACCCTCGCCCCGCCCGCAACAGCACCCGCGCCCGCGCCTGGCAACCGCCTGGATGCAGGCGCCTCGCTTGCCTGGCTCCACTCTCCTGAGAGCTCGCCTGTCACCACCACCACCGCCGCTGCGTCCTTGCAAGCATCGGGCCTTGAGACCGAGGCTGTGGCGCCCGTCGCGAAGCGAGCACCTCCCGCCAGGGAACGCAGCCAGCCATACGCGGCGCGGATCAGCTTCGACACCGGTGTGGCAGAGGTCTCGCTCGAGGAGGCTCCAGTGAGCTGGCGGCGTTAGTGAGAGCTAGTGCTCAGCGGTTGGTATGGGACGGATGGATAGAGCAGTAAAATATAGGTGAGCGTTTTCTCCCTTATCTTCTCTGAAAATCTCTGATTGTCCGCGGGCTGAGTCCCAGAAGCAGAACAATCCAAGCTCGAGCCATGAGCGGCCGCCTCGTGCTGCTCGTATGCTGCGCACTGTGCAGCTCGCTGGCGCTCGACATGAAGTGGACGCCAAATGGCGAGGGACCCGCGCCGTTCTCCAGGAATGCTCGAGAGGAGATGGGCATGGACCCTGCCGCGATGGCTGGGGAGCCGGCAGCAGCGCAGGGAGGAGGAGGGACGCTGCAGCTGGGGCTTGGCGCGCTTCTGGTGGTGTACTTTACTAACAACTGGAACGTGGTCCTCGCGCTGCAGGGCGCTCTCCAAAGGCTTATGGGCCCGATGCTGCTTGCCTCCGCGTCGAAGGGCGCCGCCAAAGTCCAGGCCAAGGATGCGGCTGCAGCGAAGCGTGCGAAAGCTGCAAGGCTCTCACGACTGGCCGTAGATACCAAGTGAGCCGTGCGCATGCCGTGGTCACGGCCTAATTAGTTGAGGGATTAGAGAAATTGCAAGAGATCAGAGAGACTAGCGAGTAAAAACGGCGCTGGGTTGGCCAGTGAGAGGTAACACCTATAGACACAGTGAGGAGACTAGGAGTGTGATTTACCAACATTTGGCCAGTCTAGGTGGAGCGGTGCGGAACACCCTCGCGTCCGAGCCTGATGAGCTAAAAGAGCCGGGATTCGAGAGCGGAAACTTGGAGCGCAATCGATTGCGGCCCCCGCGCCGGCCCCCGCCGGCCCGCGCGCGGCGCCACGCTCCACGCCTCGGACGCGGCGCCGTCCGCACCCTCCTGCGAGCAGAATGCGAGGACAAGGCTCACCGCAAACTTCAAGGCGTTCGTGCGCACGGCGTCGCTCGCGCTCATCTCGAGGGAGCTCGGGGGGCGCCAAAGCGTCTCGGCGCGCGTGAGAGTCTCTCGCGCGTAAAGTAGGCGTACGTCGCACCGGCTCCGGCGCCCGCCGCGTGTTTGGTAACAAATGCAAATGTATCTATGTGTGGATGTCGAATGCAGCGCATGATTAACTATACGAGTCCCACTTAAACCTCGGGTCCTGCAGGAGCGTGGCTAGGCGCGCGTTGTGCGGTCGGTAGAAGGCGGCGAGCAGATCGCGCGTGCGCGGTGCCATCGGCGGTGCCCTCGCCTCCGCAGTCGGCCCCTCCAGCGACGCGGCGTGCATCTGCGCGTAGCTGCGCGGCACGGCGCCAGCCGACTCGGCAGGCTCGGGCGGCTGCAGCCCAAGGAAGCCGAAGAGCGCCGCGCGCGTCGGCACTGGCGCGTCATACAGATCCTCGGCGCGCAGCACATGTAGCGAGGCGGGAAAGGCGCGGCGCCACTCGGCGACAAAGGGCTCGTACACGCCGCGGATAACCTGGTCCGCGTGGAAGAAGACGTCGGCGTACCTGCGCGAGGCGGGTGGGTGGCTGAGGAGGCAAGAGAGGAGGACAGCTGCTGCCGTCGCGCGGGCGTAAGGCCATCGGGTGGGTGGGTGGGCATAGGGAGGAGTGGGTGGGTGAGGGGCGGGAGATGCTTGTGGCGCACTGCTTCTCGAGCATCTCGAAGAGGAATGCGCAGCGTCGCGCGCCGTGAGTGGTCTCGCAAGCGGCGAAGGCACCGGTCTGCTCGGCAGCGTATGCGTGCAGCCCGTCGGCATCATTGCCGTACTTCTTCGGGTAGTGCGGGTGCGCCCAGAAGCTCGTCTCGAGGCGGTCGATGGGCGAGCGCAGCAGCGCGACGACACGGGCCGTGCGGTTACCGTACACGGAGCGCATCACAAAGGGCGGCGTTAGCTCGTGACCGAGCCCCCCGCCGGTGCCGACGGCGAGGTCGTGCGCAGCGAGCGCGCGCGGCCGGCACTTGCTCCACATGACGCCGCTGTAGTACTCGCCCTCGCCGCGGCCGGCCGCCTTGAGCGCCGCCACCTCCGCAGCCTTGCATGGCCAGTACGCATTGAGAAAGGCGTTGAGGTAGCCGCTGGGGAAGGAGGGGTAGAAACTAAGCAGCGGTGTGCAACTCTGTACGAGAAGCTGGTCCGCCATAGGCTGCATATCCCAGCCGCCAAACCATTTGGCGGGCCCGGCGGGGTCGTCCTCCCAGCCGTTGAAGCAGGTGCCCTTGTCGCTGAGCTGGATGTGTGGATGCGCGCTCAGCAACGGGCCGAGGCCCTCCTCGACGAAGGAGTGCCAGCCACCCGTCACGTGCACAGCTGGAATGCACCGCACCTGGCCGCCGTCCTCGCGGATGCACGGGTTGAGGAGGCCTTCGTCAAAGGGCGGCGCAATTGGCAGCAAAGGGTAGGAGCTGGCGGAGCGCTGGCAGAGCTCGTCCGCGCAGCGCTCCGCCAGGGCAAACGGGGCGAAGGGGTTGCGGTCGCGCATGTCTGCCGCTATCAGCGCGCCCGGCGTGTGACTGCGCAGCCCTGTCACGGGCATAGCAGCGGTGCGCCCCGCAGAGATGGCTGAGTGCTTGACCCCTGGTTGCCCCCCCCCGCACTCCGTCTGGTTGCCACCTGAACAGGATAGAGATCTCTTAAAAATCGGGATCTCTTATCTCTATCCTGTCAGGTGGCAACCAGACGGAGTGGCAGATCCTGTCAGGTGGCAGATTGTAACGTTTTTCGTGTCTCGTCCCCCTAGCCGCCCCCAGGGCTCCCTAACGCCTACCCAGCCAGGTAGGGTCACTAACCCGACTCAGGGCCACCCTGGGCCGCCTTGGGAAGCCCCTCAGGCAGAGTGCTGGCTGTTCAGGCGTGAGCCCAAGCCACCGGCCTAGCACCGGGTCATGCCACCGCGCGCGCTCTGGCTCAACAGCAGGTCCTGGGCGACGGCTGCCAGGCACCTTGCATGTGTTCAGGCGGTATCTCGGGGCACCTCCTGAGCACCAGCCCTAAGCGCGCGCGCGCGATATGAGCTCGGGCTGTCACCTCTGTCGTTATCGACGATGACGACGTTAAGAGGCAGCCATGTCATTGCGGGCGCGGCAGCGGCCATGAGCAGCCAGGGGAGTGCAGTGGCGATAGCCATGATGGTGGGTGGCGGTGGGACGCCCCCCTTGGCCGCGGGGCTTGGTCCAGACTGGATCCGCACACCGGGTCGGGCACCGTCTTGTTCGGTTGAGGGCTGAACCCACGCTCGTCAGGCGCACGCCCTGCCTTAGTTAGCCAGTCCTTAGCACGCAGGCAAGTGGTCCGCGTGCTAACGTAAGAGCTAGCTAACTAAGGTCGGCCGTGGCCTCCGCGAGCCCTCAACTCGCGTCTCAAGTGGGACGGACCTCGGACGAAAATTACGTCTTCAAAACGTTACAATTAAGACGTTTCTGCCCGACCTACGCGTGCACCACACCAGGTGCAGGCGGAGGAAGTATGGGGAGATCGGAAGCATTTTCCATTTAACTACTCCTGCGTGGCTCGCTGGCAGCGGCAGAGCAGCTCGAGGCGCTGATGCGACATGCTGCACCACCTTTTACACACGAACCCACCCTGGAAAAGAACTGTAATAAACTGACCGTTGAGTTATTAATACATATACAACATTGTCAACAATGGTCAATGCTTACACGTTACAGTATACCGGTACTATATAGCGAATAGCGATAGCGAGTAGCTAGTACAGGACTTCAAAACGCAAGTACCGAGGCAGGCTCGAAACCCGAGACTGATATTTCGACTACCGAGCACGGGAGATCGCCATTGTCGTGGTGGACGACCGCCTGTCTCGTTGCCGTGCTCCAATCCGCGCACGCGTTTGGCCACCGACCTGCAGCCCGCACCTTGCGTCCGACCACACGAGGCACGTAAAAGGCGACCACGGCGTCCAGCGCATCGACTTCCTCGCTGTACCCACCTAGCCGAACGCCATCGTCTTCTGCGCTTTCTGCAACCCATTCTGGATGCGGGAAGATCGCTTGGAGGCGCTCCAGCAGGCGCTTACGCACCCCTGCTGCTCGCGCCTGGGCGAGAGCACCACCGAGCGCAGCAGGCATCTCCCGCAATGCGTAACCGTCGACCCGGAGCTGGATCCCCGGGTGTCGCGCCAGCCACTCAGCTGCATGCTCGATCTGCATCTCGGCCTTATGTGTGAGCACATCGGAGTGCTCATCCCATGCACGGCCGTTGTACTGCACAAACGAGATCACGTTGAAGACTGGGGTCTGTTCATGCAGAAGCTTGCGCTCGAGAGTCCACACGCATTCATCTTCAGGGAAACCGCGAACGTATATGCTTTGCATTTGTGAGTCTGAGTTCCCTTGGTCCGGGAAATTTCTCTCGCCAGGCCGCACACACTCGAGGTGCTGCCTGCTGAGGTGTGCCTCGAACCTCTCTGTTGCATCCTCATCGGAGTGTGCGCTGGCTGACGAGAGTACCAGATCACGTCGACTGAACACGTTGCAGGCGGCGTGGCATGTCAACCCACATCGTGCTGCGACCCTTGGCGGGACGAAACGCAACAGCGTGCCAGCTAGATCCTCGGCATCCAGCAAACGCAGCAGCAGGCTCGCTGGTTGCGGTTGTCCTCCCACAGCAACCACCTGTGGCACCTCTGCTCTTGCCTGCACCACACGCTCAAGAGAAGCAGCAGACACATTGAGCTCTTTCAGTAGGCTCAATGTTTTCTGTGTGTGCTGCAGCGTCATCTCCTGCAGCTGACGCTTCAATGCACTATTCTTCTGTCTTGCCTCTCTTCCGAGCAGTGTCAAGGTCAATACGACGAGAACAGTCGTTGTCACCCACATCGCAACGAACCAGGACTCCATGGTGAGCAGGCGCCTCAGCCGGAGTGCGCACGCCGCGTTCGTTGATCTTGCTCGCGTTCTGTTGGCGAGCCGAGCGCGAGCGACGCGCGCGGAGACGCCAGGGTTAGGGTTAGGATTAGGATAGATAGGGGCGTATTCATCATCGCCAGTTAATCGTACCTTTGTGTCTGGGTGTGAGGGGCCCAGGCATTGCGGAATTGCGTAGCGTCGTGAGTCGTGTAGCGTCGTGAAACCCAACAATCTATCTCTTAGGATTAGGGTTTAGAGTTAGGGTCATAACCCTAACCCTAATGACCCTAACCCTAAACCCTAATCCTAACCCTATTAGGGTTACTAACCCTAACCCTAACCCTAGCCCTACTAACCCTAACTAACTAACTAACTGACCCTAAACCCTACCTAACTAACCCTAACCGCGGCTTGCCGCGCACCAGGAAGACAGACGCCAAACGTCTGCCGGTCGATGACGGCGAGTCCCGCGACCGCGAGAGTCAGAGTCTTTTGGCCGAGTCTCCCTCCGTCACGATCAGCGTGCACGCGCTCCCTCGCTTGGTGCCTGCGTTAGTTAGTTAGGGTTGGGGTTGGGGTTGGGGTTGGGGTTAGGGTTGGGGTTGGGGTTAGGGTTGGGGTTGGGGTTAGGGTTGGGGTTGGGGTTAGGGTTGGGGCTAGGGCTAGGGCTAGGGTTGGGGTTTTAGGGTTAGGGATTAGGGTTGGAGTTGTGGGGTTAGGGTTAGGGCCTCACTTGGTGCCTGCGAGCACTGCGTCGTCCAGCTAGGGGATCGACAGACCGGGGTTCCGCCGGCCTTCCTGGTTAGGGTCAGGGACTCAGGGTCAGGGTTCGGGTTCGGGTTCGGGTTCGGGTTCGGGTTCGGGTTCGGGTTCGGGTCAGGCAGGGTCAGGGTCAGGGTTAGGGTTTGGGTTAGCTAACCTTGGCCAGGCTCCTCAGCGACCTGGCCGCCTCAGCGGCGGCCTGCTGCTCCAGCGCGCTCGTGACTCGCTCGACCAGTCCGGGTTAAGCCCAGGGTCAGGGTCAGGGTCAGGGTCAGGGTCAGGGTCAGGGTCAGGGTCAGGGCCAGCGCCAGGGCCAAGCCCAGCTGCCCAGGGCCAAGCCCAGGCCCAGGGCCAGGCCCAGGGCCAGGGCCAGGGCCAGGGTCAGTGTGTCAGTGCTGGTCAGGGTGAGGATGAGGGTGAGGAACCGCAAAGAGGTATAATCATTGTACAAACATCACATCACACCCGTCACAAAAGCATTATCACGAAAAGTGCCAGCGTCGTCGCGTCTC
>Ga0209302_10002726_pt1 | contig 10289 bp, 1 predicted proteins | sample ArcOceMetagenome_2_FD_187445 | JGI IMG/M metagenome (GOLD analysis project Ga0209302, IMG submission 187445) | Marine eukaryotic phytoplankton communities from Arctic Ocean - Arctic Ocean ARC135M Metagenome (SPAdes) (version 2) | ecosystem: Environmental > Aquatic > Marine > Oceanic | place... | reverse complement strand
GTAACGAATGCGTTGTATTCCGTTGCTCAAGGTGAAACGGTTACTCAAAGTGCATCGCAGGGTAAACTGTTCGAAGCCATTGGTAACGAATGGACATTGACCATCAACACCGCAACGTTGGACGAAGATCAGGGTTGTACGGTGACACAAGGTAGTGCAACGGGTAGACTCAAAGTTGCTCTTTTTGGGAGCAGCACAATTGTACGAATTCTTGCAACACCGGGCAATGTATTTGTTGACACAAGTACAGATCTTCTTGTTGGGACAACTTTGATCAATGCAGCTGATGTTACAGATGCTGTCCAAGAGCCGACATCAACTATTCTTGTATCGTCCGCTCTTGGCGTTACTTTTGACCACACCAGTGCAGACGATTTAGACGTTGGTGGTACCATAATTAATGCAGCACAATTCACTGGTTCTTCTGTCATCGTCACTGCGGCTCCATCTATCGTTCATATTGACAATGCATTGGTTCTTGACATGGCGCAAGCACCAAATGTATTTACAACATTGACAGTAGAAGAATTTGCTGATATCGAAGAACCAAGATTAACTAGTGCGATTGTTAACTACGGAACGGGTATTATTAATCTTACATTTAGTGAAACTATTGATTCGAACCCGTTGTCTCTGGTGAACCTGAACAAAGTTTACTTGGCAAACGTTGCCGATGGAGAGGATGTCAAGTTGTTGACTTATGATGGTGGTTATTTGGGTGGTACTGGTGCTGTTACCTTTCCTCAAGGACCCCAACAGCTCCCGACTGTACAACTGCAACTTTCTGAAGCGCAGCGTGTAGCGGGACTTCTCATCAGTGGAACGGTAGGTGGTGACGGTGTTGCGGCCATGTTTCACGTTGATGAAACTTTTGCTTTTCGTGACGTGGCTACCAATTCTCTGCAACCAAATCTTCTTGATGCATTTACCATGACAGAACAGGACGATATAATCAATCCAACTGTGGACGCTGCTGCAGTATTTTTAAATTTGAGTGACGGTACGGTGCGTATTACTTCTTCCGAAACGTTGGATTGCACCAGCTCTGATGTTGGTGGTGCGAACGGTGTATACGATTTATCAAAACTTTCTCTCAGTCAAACTTCGGGTGATTGGGACGAACCTGGTACAGGTGTTGCAGGAGATACAATTCCTTTGACTTTGAGTCAAACTTTAGTGGTACCTTTAGGTCTTTTGTACCCAATAATTGAATTTACATTGGTTGAAAGCGATCGAATTCTTGCCATTGAAAGAAGTGGTGACAATACCAAAGGTGGTGACGGTGTTGGTCTGGTAATGGATGCACTTGCTGGTGCATTTCAAGATGTCGGACAAAATCCATCGATTGCAGTGGCTGGTGTGACTGTGGTAGAAGTTGTAGATTCCGTGCCCATTCGATTGACTGCAGCTACCATTGATCTTGGTACAGGGGTTGTTACAGTATCGGCCTCCGAATATTTTCACAAAACTTTGGATCTGAGCAAACATAATCTACACCATTTTTTTATAACCAACGACCCTGCAACCGGGTACACAGCTCTGCCGTTCAATACAACTGCACCACAAGTGGACGCAACACTCAATTGTTTAGCAGGTGGATCAACGTTGACCAGTGTCTCTACAACTGTTCTAACTTTTACACTTAGTGAAAACCAAAGAAGTGCTGCTATTGCAGCCTCAAATACTCCGGGAGGAGATGGCAGTGCCACTGCATTAGTTGTTCGTCAAAGTGGCACGCAGGATGTAGCAAACAACCCGAACATAGAAAATTTTGTTCTAGTCTTGACTGAAACAGCTGACACCACCGACCCACAGATAACAAATGTCTTCATGGACATGTCCACTGGTACAATCACTATTACATTTAGTGAAAATATGGATCTTTCTCCTTTAGCATCCAATGTTCGCCTGTCAAAAATACGTATTTCCAATGTGCCAGATGGAAGCTACACAGTTAATCGGTGGAAAATTAGTGTGACAAATCCTCAACAATTTAACGCAATATATGGCGCATCTGTTTCACAAACCGTAACAGGAGGGGCAACTTATACAGGAACAGTCATGGAAGCTTCATCGGGCTTGAAAACATTTCTCTATGTACAAGCAGCAACAGATCAACTGTTTGATCTGACAGCTGATTTTGCAATTGTCGGTGGACAGCCAATACTTCAAGCAAATCTTGATACTGTTTCGTATTTACCAATTGCGGACCCAATAAATTACCCTGGTGAAGTCGTACCATTTCATTATCTCACCAATGCGAACTACAACGATGGGAATATCATTCATCATACCATTCAGGAACGTGCAATTGAAAACGATGGTGTTAATTTTACTTTTCAAGTTTCTGAACCTCAGCGAATTGCAATCTTGCGTTTAAGGTACGTTGTTCTTTCTCTTTAGTTACTTATTCGACTTTTCAAAGTTCTTTTATGTGTCTATTATATGGGTCCATGAAAGCCATTTTTGTGTGTTAGTTTGTGTTAATTTGTGTTAGTGTGTGTAGTTTGTGTAGTTTGTGTAGTGTGTTTTACGTACGTGGTTATAGAGGCGTGTAATGTGCAAGGGGCTCACCTTTTTTTGTGCTTCTTTTCATCTGTTATGTGTGTTGCATTGTGTGTATGTGTACTGTATGTGTCGTGTGTGTGTCGTGCGTCTGTCGTGCGTCTGTCGTGCGTGTGCGTGTATGTGTGTGCAGTTGGTGGCCTCATCAATATCTTGCCGAGTATGTGGACCAATTACATTGTTTCATTTGAATCGACGAGATGTGTTGCCTGTGATTGCTAATATTTTTATTCTTTTCCCCACCTTTTCTCGTTCTGTTCCTATCTTAGTGCAACTCCGGGTGGTGACAACAGCCCCATGTATTTAGAAGTTGATGCGGGTGCATTTCAAGATATTGCTACTCGAATTTCGTTGGAATCACGTGCCATGGCAGTGACAACGATACCCGATACTGTGGTTCCTATTATGACATCTGCCAATAACACTCTTAACTTAGGAACAGGAATTCTTGTCGTGCGTTTTGATGAGACACTTGATGATGCTATTGCGGCAGGTGGTTCACATAACTTGCGTTCGATTGATCTCAACAATTTATTCATGGTCAATGCAACGGCACATGTCATGACCCTTGGTGGTGCTTTATCCGTCACTTCTATTGAAGATGCTAGGGCGCTCCGTATTGTATTGAACGAGACACAAAGAATATTTGGCATCGAATCGAGTGCGCTAATCTCTAGTGGTGGTGACTCCATCAGTATTACATTATCGTGTTTGGCTGGTTTTGTCTTTGATGTTTCTGGCAATCCAAACTCAGCACAGACTGATGTCGCTGTCGCTGAGTTACAGGATACTATTCCACCCACTGTAGGAGTGCCGGCTTCCATCAACTTAGGAGCCGGTTATGTGATTTTTACTACTTCTGAAACATTGGATCTGTCTCCAACTTCAGACCCACTTTATGTGGATTCATCAAAATATGATCTCTCCAAAATTTTATTGACTGATAATTCTAACATTGCTAATCCAAATAATATTGAATGGATGAATTCCAGATCTATGACATTGGAAGGTGCAAAGGTTCTTGCTCGTGACAATTTAGGTGCACCACTTACCGTGACAGTTTTGTTGACTGAAATTCAGCGAGTTGCCGCTATTCAAGCCAGCAGCAATCTACCGCGTCTTGGATCTGCTTTGTCTATTACAGTATCTGCTGGTGCTTTTAGAGATGTAGCTTTAGTATTGTCATCAACAGCAGATGGGGGTTCTACACCCGATTCAGCCACTCTTCAAGAAACTCCTGATATCACTCCACCAACGTTACTCAGTGGTTCCATTGACTATTCCACTGGTCTTTTAACAATTAAAACAAGTGAAACTTTGAGTGGTGCTTCCGGTGCATTTGGAGATACTGTTGCTGTTGGTCGTTTTGCGGTCCCATCTCTGTTTGATGCGGACGAAGACGGTGATTTAGATTTGTTTGTTGGTATTGAGCGTGGTGAAATTGTGTATATGGAAAACATGGGCACTACTGTGGCTCCATTATTTCAACACGAGACAGCTAAAACGTTTACAAACCAACAAGTCTCCGATGGATTGTTTTCTGCGGGTACTACGTTGCAAGCAACAAAAGCTGCCAGTGGGTATGCCGCCATTTCATTTTTGAATTTGGATAGCGGAGGTGCAATGTCCGTTGATACTGATTTAGATTTGGTTATGGGAGAAGCTGACGGGACGTTGCATTTCTTTGAAAACGACGGAAACGGTGTATTTACTGAAATTACAACTGTCTGTAACCAAGCTCCCCCAGTTGCACAAGCTAATTGCAATCCCTTTACTTTTCAAACCAAAGTTGGCAGTGATTATGCAAGAGCTTCTCATTTAAAAAAATCTGGCGTATCAAATCTACTTGTTGGCGTTGCTAGTGGATATGTGAATTACATTAGAAATGAAGGGTCATCTTATCAAAAAGTATTGTATAATTGGGCCGATACATACAGTAGCAATGATAATCCATTGTCCGCCGATCATGGTGATCGAGCTTCCGTCACTACTGGTAATTTGTATTCTGTAGCTTGCACAGGAACCGACCTGTGCATAGAAGATGTTTTAGTTGGAACAGCTACTGGTTTGATCGTGACATATCGCATCGATGCCTCAGGAAATGCCCATACGCAGACTGGTGCTGCCAACCCAGCACGATTAGTAGACGTTAGTTCACGGGGTGGTTATGCTGCTCCAGCCCTGGGTGATGTCGATAGTGATGGTGATCTAGATCTGTTTGTAGGTGCTGCCGATGGGACACTTCATTATTATGAAAATACAGGTACAACAACGGCGCCAGATTTTCAACCTCGTGATTCTATAGTGTATGATTCAACGCCTTTGACCGAACAGTCGCCATTTACTGGTTTAAAATTAAACCTGATTAGTTTGGATGATAACGATGCACCCAGTACAGTTGGTCCAAAAATCGACATTACAATTGCATCTGCTGTTCCTGTTTCTCAATATTATGATGAATTAAACATTACATTGACCAAGACTCTTCTTAGTCAAGCAATTTTACTCAGTGGAACACCGGGTGGTGATGGTAGTGCTGTATTTCTTCGCATTCAACCGTTGGGAATACGTGACATTGCGCTTAACTACATTACAACTGAGCTCAGTGTTTTGTTAACAGAGGTGCCGGATACGGTACCCCCGTATCTTGTAAGTGCAGATGTTCAATACTCAAAAGGTATTCTTCATATTGTTTTAGATGAATATGTTGGGTACAATGTTAGCGCTGGAAACGATCCAGAATTTGCCATGGTTAATTTGTCGGCAATCTTTCTTGCAGACAACACTGGCGCTCGGCATGTCCCACTTGTAGGTGCTTACATTCAACCAGAAGTGAATACAAGTATCTACATCACATTGACCGAAGAACAAAGAGTCGATGCTATTGAATTTAGTGGAACACCAGGCGGTGATGGAAAATCAGTGTACTTGGATATTCTTGCGGGTGGTTTGACTGATTTAGCTGGGAATGAAATACTGGCAACACTCAATGTATCCGTGGGTGAAGAGGCCGATGTGCTTGTACCAATTATCTTATCTGGTACAATTGATTATTCTACTGGCCTTTTAAGTATTACAGCTCAAGAGACGATTGATGCTACATCCATCGATACTTCAAAAATGTTTATTTCTGATGTTGCGGGGCAAAAAAATATTCAATTGATTGGAACCAGTTTGACAATAGTGGAAGACAGTACAACTGTGACTATACAGATATCAGAAGCAATGCGGGCGTTGGCGATATCTATATCGGGGCTTGATGGTGGTAATTTACACAACGACGGAAATTTATACCCAGTTGTATTGGATTTTGAAGCGAATGCTCTTACAGATATTGCACAGTCTGGCAATCTGGGACAGGATGGGGTTCTTGTCAGTGAAGTTGCTGATATTATTAAACCTCATGTAGTGAGTGGTAGTATTGATTACAACAACGGTTATCTTCGCATTGAAACCTCAGAAACGGTCGATGTTACGGATCCCTACAATGGTACAAATGTTTTGAATTTGGGACTGATTCAATTGGTAAATGCTCCAACATGGGATGTTGCTACCAATACGTATGCTGTTGACAACTACATGAGTTTAGACGGTGCAAACATTATTGAATTAGATGGTACAACTATTACAATTGAATTGACGGAAGCACAGCGAGCTACTGCTGTGTTTTTCTCCAACACCCCTGGGGGAGGCGGTACTGGTGTGAGTGGTGATGGAGAGGCCATTCATCTGACAGTTCTTCCTGGCGCTATTCGCGATGTTGCAAACAATACAAACAATGTTACATTCAACAATGAAAGTATAACTGAAACAGCGGATACAACACAACCACAATTGATTGCTCAATCTATCGACTACGGGTTTGGTCGTATCACTTTACAATTCACCGAAACAATAGATGTTACACCTGCTGTGGCAACAATAGATTTGAACCAAGTACGCTTGGACAACACGACGGAAACAAGTATGGACGGTGCAGTATTTATTCAAACGTTGATTCCAACTGACATAACATTATCAAAAAGAATGCAACTTTCACCAGTGGACAGTACTGTGGTCATTCTTGTGTTGTCGGAATCAGAGCGTACATCTATGATTGCGTATTCTGGTACGACTGGTGGTGATTCAATCAATTTTGTTGACAAAAATACTGTTGATCCTTATGCTGCTATATTCATCGATGTTTTAACTGGAGCATTTCGTGATTTGTCTGGAAATCTTATCGTACCAATAACAAACTTGCAAATGATTGAGACCCCAGACAATACGGGACCCTCATTTAGAAATTCAGGGCCACAATTGTTGGATTATAATGATGGTACATTGATAATTTATGCGCACAAAACTTTAGAGATTATGCCTTACGTAGATGCAACAGATCCTATTGATCTATCCAAAATATATTTGTCAAATTCAAGTAGTAGTGATGATGTTCAATTATCCGGAGCTACAATTGTTTCAACATCAGATGCCATGATGCTGACCATTCGATTGACCGAGGCGCAACGTATTGCTGCACTTCAATGGTCGAACACACCGGGAGGAGGAGGTACATTTTCTGTAGGAGATACGCACGCCATTTTATTAAATATCAAAACCGCTGCATTGATGGACACTGCAAGAAATCTGAACAATGAAAGCATTGGTTTGACGGTCACAGAAATCGCAGATACACGTCGTCCTGGCGTCCTTAGTGTATCCGTTGATTTAAATGATGGTCGCATACGAATTACGGCCAATGAAACGTTGGATGTCACCCCACAATTGGATTCAGTAATACATTTACGTAAAATTGTTTTGTCTAATATTACAAGAAGTCCAACCTATGAATGGGATATGTCAATCGCTTCCCAGGGAATTACAGAAAGTGAAGGAGCAGTTGTCACTCAAGCATCAAACAGTGCAACTGGGACACTTGCGTACGGCCTTCAAAATACATGGACATTTGTTGTTGGAGGAAACCATGGTGTTACAGAAGCAACAGGAGTTACAGTGATGCAAGCCAGTTCGACTGGAACGTTAGCAGTAAATCTTCAAAATATTTGGACATTAACCATCAACACCGCCAATATTGTTGAAGTTTCAGGGGCTACTGTCGTTCAAGGTAGTTCTATCGGTACTCTTCGAGTGGGATTGGTTGGTGCGGGTACAACCGAGGTCACTGTTAATGCGTTGAGTGGAGTGGTATTTGATACTATAAACGACTTTGTTTTTAATGGAGGAACAACAACAATTCTGGGGACAGATATTACAAATGTAGCACATACTGGCAGGACCACTTCAGTTGTGGTCAACGTAGCTAGTGGTGTCGTTTTTGATACGTCAGCAAATCTTAATGTAGGAGATGCAATGATCCCATTCGCAGATCTTAGTAGTATTTCAAACAATGGTCTAGTGACGTCTGTGAAAATTAATACGTTAACACGGGCAACGTTTGATCTCGCTGCGGATTTAGTGGTAGGTACGACTCCCGTTTTGGCGGCTAATATTGTTGGGGCATCGGAATCATTGGTCGCTGGCAGCTTTTACGACAATCCAGTCACCTCCGATTTTGTATACAAAGCAAAAGAGTTTGATTTGTCTGGCGCAAGTGTTGAACAGACGGATGGAGAGACCATAACAATTGTAATGACTGAAAGTCAGCGTTCGACTGCTATTGGATTGAGTGCTACGCCGGGTGGTGACATTTGGAACATCAACCCCACATTTCTTTCGATTGGAGACGGTGCTCTCAAAGATATGGCAAACAACAGTGTTGTTGAAATCATGGATATACAAATGACCGAGACAGCTGATACAACACAACCCATTTTTTTGAGTGCGTCGATTCACTTTGGCACAGGATTATTAAGTTTAACTGTCAGTGAAATCATTGACACGACACCAACTACACTCGTTGATGTGTCAAAAATATTTTTGGTTGATACTCATCTTGCCACCAATACTTTTACGCTTCAATTGACGGGTGCTGCTGTTGCAAATACGGAAGATTCTTCCATCTTGAACATTTATTTAACGGAACAACAACGCACCGAAGCAATTGTTCAGTCAGGTGTTGCAGGTGGTGACAGTTTCTCATTGTTTGTCAAAATTGAAGCGCAGGGTGTGCTAGATGTCGCAGGAAATCCAAGTGTGGAAATCTTAGACTTGGCTGTTGTGGAAATAGAAGATGCCATTCCACCAAAATTTACTAGTGGTGTTTTGGATTTGAATACTGGAACTGGGATATTAACTTTGCAAGCTACGGAACATTTGGACCTCAGTCAAGGAAGTGTCGGTAGTGGTGTTGGTTGGGTTAATTTATCGAAATTATATCTTGCCAATGCCACTGCTGGTCATGATATAAGTCTAGCAGATGCTTCCGTGGCAGCTGTCACTTTTAACAGTCGATCGCACTCGTTGGTTGTAATTATGACCGAAGCACAACGTGCTGCGGCCATTACTCTTTCTGACACACCAGGTGGTGATGGGACTGCTCTCTTTGTGCATGTGGAACCCGATATGTTGGCCGGTTTTGGAACCCGAGGCAATGCGTTGAATCAAAGTGTAGTATTACAAGAAATTGCTGATACAACACCACCATCAATTACTTTGACTGCTATTGATTTGAGTACGGGGGTACTCACCATAACCGGTTCTGAAACACTTGATGCAACCCCAAGTACTTTAGTTGATCCATCGCTTTTAACATTAGTTCAAAGTACAGGATCGGCGGCTCCAAGTGCTATCAACTTAGTTGGTGCAACTGTTACTCCCGTTGATGGGGTTACGGTGATTGTAACACTGTTAGAATCCCAACGAGTATTGGCCATAGTGATTTCGGCTACCCCTGGTGGGGATGGGGTGGCAATGCGAGTGGATTGTGGTGCTGGTGCAGTGCGTGACGTGGCAACTAATCCTTCGTTAACATCTAACGACGTTCAAATCAATGAAAGTCCAGATCTTGTTGCCCCACAAGTTACCAATGTAACCTTTGATTTCAACAATCGTGAAATTGTAGTTTTTGTCAGTGAAACTGTCAAAATTTCAAGTCTTTCAGATCAAACAAAATTTGTATTGACTGATGTCACAAATGTCCATAACAATGTTGCTACACATGTACCAATCAGTGGCGCAACCTTACAAAATTCACAAGATAGCTCGTCAATCACATTTACATTGACCGAGAGCCAAAAAGTAGCTGTTCAAAAGTTTTCCTCAACCCCAGGCGGTGATGGTACATTTAGTATTTTAGACGTAGCATCCACAGCTTTTACGGATGTTGCACTGAATAGTGTTGATGCCACTCTAGATTTGCGCGTGTATGAAGTTGGTGATACAACATCACCGATAATTCAATCAGCAACAATTGATTATGGTTTGTCAACACTGACCATTGTTCTTGATGAATTTGTCAATGCTGTAAAAGATGACGGAACGTCGTTGGTAACATTGTCCAGTTTTGTCTTTCGGGATGTTCATACACAAATGAACCGTTATAATTTCGATGACAAAACGAGGTTTGCTGCTGTGACCGACACTGGTGACGCGTCAACGTTTGATATGTTAGATGCCGTTGGTCGATACGCACAATCTCATTTGACTGCAACAATTATTTTTGACCTCAGTGAACGAACGCGCGTCGCTTTGGTACAAATGAGTGGGGTGCCGGGTGGTGATCGTTACCCAGTCTTGCCGGCTGGATCTATTGCCTCACACGTGTGTTCCGATAGCATTGTTCGAAC
>Ga0209302_10002721_pt1 | contig 10295 bp, 15 predicted proteins | sample ArcOceMetagenome_2_FD_187445 | JGI IMG/M metagenome (GOLD analysis project Ga0209302, IMG submission 187445) | Marine eukaryotic phytoplankton communities from Arctic Ocean - Arctic Ocean ARC135M Metagenome (SPAdes) (version 2) | ecosystem: Environmental > Aquatic > Marine > Oceanic | place... | reverse complement strand
AGCCCAACCAGGTCGCCCCCGCGCCGTGAGACCGAAAGCCCGGCGGCAAGTGCCACAGCGGTACCCTTCCCCCCCCTCCCCCCACCCCACCCCCGCCCGCCCCAGAATCAGACCCAGATCCCCAGCCGTGCAGCCATATGGACTCGGGCGAGCTGGTGCCGAAATGGCACAATATTTTTTGGACAAAGTGTGTGTGATTGTAGTGCTGCCGAGTGCGCACGGAGAGTCGGTGTTGGTGAGATGAGGGACAGTGGTGTGTCGCATTCAACGTGTGTGCGGGTGTCGCGAAAAAGAATGGAGTGTGTTAACCCTCTCTATCTTATCTTTTTCTCCGCTAGCTCTCTCACGCTTCCCTCCCCCCGCTGGCGCTGCACGCCCAAGGCTCGCGTCGCGCACGCAGGATGTGGTACTCGATCGTGGCCGTCGGCCCTTCCGGTCTGCTCCACTCGATGCGCTTCCCGGTGGAGCTTAACACAGGCAGCAGCGAGTTCAGTGGCTTTGTGGCGGAGAACTACGGCGGGAGCAGCGAGTTGAAGCGAACGATGATGGCGGGCGCGGCCGACGTGCTGACAGTGAAGGGCAATAACAAGCTTTACCTCGTGGAGGACTGGCTCAACCTGATGGGCTGGGACAAGGTCTACCACCGCCCTCGCCGCCACCACGCCCCCACCGCCGCCCCTATCGCCGTCCCCGCCGCCGTCCCAACCACCGCCCCCGCCGCCGCCCTCACCACCAACAACAACCACCACCACCACCGGCACCACCACCGGCACCACCGCCCAGCCCACCACCACCATCACCACAGGTCTCGTACCAGAAGCTCTTCTTGCTCGGCTCCATCCTTAGCTTCACAGTCGACCTCTCTGGTGTGGGTTGCGACTGCAACGCGGCGGTCTACCTTGTGCAAATGGACGCGCCGGGCCAGGACACCGCCAACTATTGTGACATCCAGGCAAGTCAGTAAGTCGGTAATTCGGCAAATCAGTAATAACCAGCCAGTTGCCTCCCTAACTTACTAGCACTACTAACCAGGGCGGCGACTACCCACGCTGCACTGAGATCGACTTGCTCGAGGGCAACACGCACGCCATGGCGACGACCCTGCACACGAGGGAGGGCACCGGCGCCGACGGCACGTGCAATCAGGACGGGTGCGTGCACAACCTGGGCAAGCCTAACCCTGACCCTGAGCCTAACCGTAACCCTGAGACTGAGACTGCACCTATAACCCTGAGCCTGACCTAACCCCAACCAGGTGCGCGCACAACCTGGGCAAACGGCTCAAGACGCCGAGCGGCGAGTTTACCTCGGAGCTCTACGGGTCAGGCGCCAACTTTCGGCACGTCTTCCCCAAAATCAACACGCGGCGCCCCTTTGGCGTGCGTGCGACCTTTGCTCATTCCGGCGAGATGACCGTCGAGCTCGAGCAGGCGAGCCATAGTAAGTATGCCATAGTAACGCCTCGCTGCTTGTGTTGTGTATGACACGAGCTGCGCCCACCACATACGGTTGCAGGAGGGTCACTCGCTGCGTGTGTACGACACTACCATCGCGGGCAACCCCGAGCGATCAGGCGTGCCGCCGTACGCATTCGACCTGACGGCGGAGGTGAGTAAGTTCGTCTGCTTTACTACGTCAGCAGTAGAAGTTAGAAACCCTCGAGAGGTCCACCCCATCCACCCACCCACCTACCCACCCGCCCACCCGCCCACCCATCCACCCATCGCTCCCTCTAGGCGCTGCGGGGCGGCATGGTGCTGGTCGTCTCCCTGTGGTCAGCGCCCGACGAAGGCCTGGCGTGGCTGCAGGGGCCCTCCGCGCAGTGTGGCGCGCCGTGCGACCTGGACGAGGCGCTACACTCACTGTGTGCATACTACGTTCTATGACTGTACTTACCATGGCTCTACTTACCATGGCTGCACTTACTATGGCGCGCGGCGACCCCCGCATCGCGCTCTCGCCGTTACAGACGGCTGCACGCTCGGCTGCATGCGGTTGCAGCCTTGGCACGTATACACTTGCAGGCGACGTTCAAGCTCTCGCGCCTCGCCATCTCGCCCATACCGCCGCCGCCCATGCCGCCGCCCTCGGCCCCACCGCCGCCGCCGCCGCCCTTCCCACCGCCGCCGTCTCCCTCGCCGCCGCCCTTGGCGCCTCCGAGCGCCTACGCCTCGCCGGCCACCCCGCTGCTGCTGCTGCTGCTGCTGCTCGCGCTCGGCGGCGCGGCGGGGTGGACGCGGCGGCAGCCGCTCCTCATGCAGCTCCGGCAGCTGCGGCAGCGGGTGGGCCCCGGCGGGCGCGGCGGGCGGGCGCGCGGCAGGTGCGCGACGCGCTTACCTCCCGGCTGCAGCCCTCGGCGCCTCCCGACTGCAGCCCCGTGCACCCTGCCTGCGACCCCGTGTATCAAGCCGGCGGCCCGAACCTTCCCAGCCTGCAGCCCTGCGCATCAAGCCCGGCAACCCCATGTACTATGCCTCCGCGTGCAGCTTCGCGACAGTGGCCGCAGCGCGCGATGCGGAGGCGGAGGACGTGGACGTGGAGGAGCTTGTACCCGACGAGATGCTGCCGAAGGTTTCGCTTCCGACGAAACCCTTGCTGCCAGTGGCGGCCACGCCGACGCCGCGGCGCATAAAGGGCGTCGGCGCGGCGGGAAGCGCGGCGGGAAGCGGAGGCGCGGCGGAGAGCAAGGGACGGCCGAAGCGGCGCGGCAAAAGCAGGGCGGCGAAGGGCGACGGCGAGGCGGAGGCGGAGGCGGAGGCGGAGGCGGAGGCGGAGGCGGAGGCCACCAGTGAGCCGGAGCCGAAGGATGAGGAGGCGGAGGAGGCGGCGGTGGCGTTTGGGCGCAAGAACCGACGCACAGCGGAGCCGAAGCAGCGAGAGGTGCGCGCCGTGCCAGCGGCAGAGGTGGCGCCGCGCCAAGCCAAGCCACCGGCGCAGGGCATGGACCTGATGATGCTCCAAGAGCCGGAGCTGGCAGCGGGGGGGTACCCTCCCGCGGCGGCACCGCGGCGCAGCAGCGGGAAGAGCCGGGGGAAGTGCGACATGGACTAGGTGAGCCCCCATGTGTCCCCATGTGTCGAGAGGATAAGATATTATCAGGATACGAGAGAGAGAGAGAGAGAATTTTTTTCAATCGTCCCGTCTTTTCCTCTCAAACTCATCGCAGCCAGCTCACGATGTCCGCCACGCTGTCGTCGGCGATGGTCGACCGGACCAAGTCCTCGCTCACCGGAGCCTACGTGGCCATCGTTGCCATGCTCATCGTGCCACAGTTCTTCCTGGTGCACCCGTATCTGCACCTGCTCATCGTGGCACCGCTCCTCGTGTGGACTGGCTGCCAGCGCTCGCTCCTGCAGATGGAGACGCCGCCAGAGGAGTCGCAGGTGGAGACAGTGTCGAAGAAGGACGCGATGAAGTTCCCGCTCATCGGTTCTGCCGTGCTCTTCAGCCTGTACATCGTCGTCAAGCTCGTCAAAAAGGAGTACCTAGACATGCTCATCGCATGCTACTTTGCGGTGCGCAGCGAACCCTAGCCTTAGCCCTAAACCTAACCCTAACCTCTGCATCCTCATATTTTGCTACTTGTCGGTGCACGGCGTTGCTTAGGGTTAGGCCTAACCCTCACCTGACCGCGAACCCTCACCTCATCCCAACGTGATTCTCGCCTCAACCCGAGCCCTGACCTGAACCTAGCCCGAGCCTTCACCCTACACAGGTGCTCGGCGCCTTTGGCGTGTTCGGTTGCATCCAGGCCCCCGTGACCGAGCTGCTAGGGATGGGAGGCCTCACGCAGTACCCGGTGCACTTCAACTATCAGTTCTGGCGGAGCCAGGAGGTGCGCGCGACGCGCACCACACTGTGGGCACGCTACATGCGCGCACCGCACGCGCAATGCACGCGGCGCACCGCACGCGCACCGCACGCGTAATGCATGCGCACCGCACGCGCACCGCACGCGCACCGCATGAGCGCCCTGCACGCACACTGCACGCACACTGCATGCACATGACACGGACCCCATCGCGGCAGGCCAAGGAGCCGATCAGCTTCAAGTTCAACCTGCTCGACGTCGCCGTCTTCGGAGGCTGCGTTGGCCTCTCTGTGGCCTACGCGCTCACCAAGGCGTGGTACCTCAACAACGCGCTGGGCTGTGCCTTCTCCGTCCAGGGCATCGAGATGCTCTCCCTAGGCTCCTTTGTCATCGGGGCCATCCTGCTCATGGGCCTCTTCGTGTACGACGTCTTCTGGGTCTTCGGCACGGAGGTGATGGTGGCCGTGGCCAAGGGCCTCAACGCGCCGGTTAAGATCATGTTCCCCAAGGCTCTCGGCGTGACGCCCATCCCCTTCTCCATGCTCGGCCTGGGCGACATTGTCATCCCGGGCATCTTCGTCGCCCTCATGCTGCGCTTCGACCACAAGCACGGCTTCACGAGCACGCCGTACTTCTACGCCAACTTTGTCGCGTACGTGCTTGGCCTGGTCACCACGGTGGGCGTGATGCACGTCTTCGACGCGGCGCAGCCAGCGCTGCTCTACCTCGTGCCCGCTTGCATCGGCGCGGCGCTCCTTACCGCCGTGTCCCGAGGTGAGCTCCAGCTGCTGCTCAACTACAGCGAAGAGAAACCGGAGGAGCAAGCAGCGGCGGAGGAGAAGAAGGGGAAATGAATCGGAGGTGCGCTTCCCGACTTCCTCCCCCCGCAGCGACTCTGTGGGCCACGAGCGAGAGTGTCGGTTGTTGGCCCGCGTTGATATGGTATATTTACACGGATTTAGAATGTGCGCAGTCTCGCCCGGCCGGGCCCCGCATGCCGCAACCTCCCCCCAGAGGAACGCGACAACACGGTCAACCGCGCCGAAAATCAAAATGACCCCCCCCCCTCTCTCCCCGCCGGCGCAGCGGCACACGGGGACGGGGTCACACCCCGGGGGGCGCGCGCACACACACCGCGACACACACACACGCGCGGACGCGCGTCGGTGTGTGAGCCCAGCCGCCTGCGAGCCGGTGTCTCCGGTGTGGCGGTGTGTCCGGTGACCCCGTGTGCATGCCCCGCCGTGTGTGATATGTGGCTTTGTGTGTGGCCGTTTGCGTTTTGTCAACGTCTCGTTACGATCTCCGGTGTGCGCGCTAAGGGGTACTCACGGCACGACGAACGGGAGGCCCTCCCACACCCCGTCCTTGGTCGAGTAATGCATGGGCACAACGGTAATGCCCTTCGGCAGCGGCTTCGTCAGGACCGTAGGCTCGCCCGGCACGAGTCGGACAGACGCGATGATGTCGATGTAGCCGGGCGCTGCCTTGGGCGCGTACCTGGTGGTCGTTAGGGTTAGGGTTAGGGTTAGGGTTGCTTGCGGTTAGGGTCAGAGTTAGGTTAGGGCGCTGCCTTGGGCGTGTACCTGCGGCACAAACCTGGTTCGGGTGATGGTAGGGTTAGGGCTAGGGCTAGGGCTAGGGTGACTGTGGATTTGGAGACAGCGTACAGCCACCTCAACCCTAGCCCTAGGCAGCGTACTAGGATTAGGGTGACTGTGGATGTGGAGGCAGCGTAAAGGTTAGGGTTAGGGTTAGGGGTGCGTACTTCTTCAGCCACATGAACTGCACGTACTCGTCGGGAACGTCCACTTTGAACTCGACGAGCGTCAGAGCAGGGCCACGGCTCGCGCCGGTGAGGATGGGCGTGTGCGTCGTGCGGGTCACCTGGTTCTTCGGGCCAGTGGCCTCCACCTCCTTGATAGCGCCCAGCAGGTCCGTCGCTTGTGGTGGTGTGATGTCGGCCAAGGCCGGAGCAGACTGCAGCAGGGCGGTGGCCGCAGCGGCACCCACGACCTGCCGTCTGGACTTGAAGACAGTGGTAGGGCGTAGGGCGTGGACGTGGCAGCCGAGCAGCGCGCACGCAAGTGCTAAGCGCATGATCTTCGCGCGCTCTCCTGGGGGTGGGGAGTGGGGATGAATTAAGCGGATTCTGGAGTCATTTGGTTATGTTGTCCTCTCGAGGAGACCAACCGGCGCGGAGTTCACTTCAGTGTCTGCACCAATTCACTTACTTAGCGGTGTCCGATCAGTACTTTTTCTTCCCGTGTGTACCATAGTACCATTCAGCGATGCGTGGGATGGGCACCCCCCACATGTAGCCGAGAAGCACGCACTGGTTGCGAACGCTGTTGCCAAGGACACCGTGCATCTCCCACCTGGTGAGGGTTAGGGTTAGGGTTAGGGGTAGGGGTAGGCTAAGGGTAGGGTAGCCCTGGGTTTGTCGGCTGGCTTCTTCAGATGTTCAGTTCAGTTCAGCATCTCCCACCGGCGAGACGACGAGCGCACACTCGCGCCCATCGTCACCACTGCACCAGGACCGCGGCGGCGCGCCTCCAACACGAGGTGCAGGTCCTCGAGGAAAGCTTGCTCAGGGAAGCGGCCAAGCGCCTCGAAGGCCTCGCGGCGCATCCCGAGCCCCTGGTCGCCGTAGGGCAGACCGCGGCGCGTCGAGCGCCGATTGGTGCCCCACTCGACCAAACAAAGCGCCGGCAACCTCGGATGCAGCGTCAGTCGAAAGGCCGCGACCGCCACCTCGGGTAATCTCAACTGCGTGCGCAGCATCGTACTGAACCCTTGCGGGAGGAGCGTGTCTCCGTGGATGAAGAGCAGGAGCGGGCCGCGCGCCACCGCCGCGCCGGCGTTGCAGCAGGCCGCCCGGCCCGGCGGCGCGTCGAGGACCTGCGTGTTGGAACGGCGCGGGAGCTCAAGCGGCGGCAGATCAAGCGTTGCAGGTGCTCAACGGCGGCAGCACAGCCCCTCAAGTGCGCAGAGCAACTCGGTACTCGGTTGGTCCGTCGGAGGAGGCCAGGGCAGTGAACTATGGCCCCAGCAAGATGGCACTTTACCAAGGCAGGAGCACCCTCGCGCCTGCGGCACGCGCTCGCTCCTGCGTGCCGTCACGAGAGCCGCCGTCAGAGATGATCACCTCCACGTGTGCATCGCGGAGCGCGGAGCGCACGACCTCGTCTATCGTGTCGGCTTCGTTGAATGTGGGTATCACAATGGACAGAAGACTCTCGCCGTCGAGGGCTTCAGCGGCCGGCAAAGGCGGACAGGGTGGCGGCGGCGCGAGAGCACCGCGCAGCCGGTGCCAGGCGGCGACGAGACCGTAATAGATCAGGTCGCGCGCGATGAGTAGGAAAGAGCTGCCGCTGGAGCCCGAGCCAACGAGCACGGCACGCAACATGCCACTGGATGAGGGACGCGACGCGCCGCGGCAGCGGGACGCGAGCGCATGCCAGGCCGCGGGTCCGCTGCGCTTCTCCCTTGGCCATCTCCCTCGTTTCCCCCGCATTTTTGGCGCCACTGCTACGGTTCATACACTAGGGGCTGCCCATACCCACGCAGCACGCGCACCTCGTGCTCCCGGCTTGGCATCTTGCACGGCGGCAGCGGGTCTCGTCGCCCGAGGTCGCCCACCTCGCCGCAGTCGGGACGGCGCCACCCCGGCACGCTCCGTAGACGGATCTGGCGCGGAGGCTCCGCCGCCGCCATGCCAGATGGCGGCTGCCCACGCGCCCTACTGCGCCTCGCCGGGGCCGCGCGCCGCACGGGCTCGGAGGACGGTGCGGGGTCGCCGGGCAGGGGGCCCGCAAACCACGGCTCGGCGCGGGGCGTGCCGTCGGCGGCGCCGCAGTCGTTCATCAGGCCGTGCCGCGCCTTCTGTGTCGAGCCCACTGCCATCGCGCCCGCCGCGCGTCGCGCGCCGCGTGCTCGCGCGCCGCCGGCCGGCTGCGGCGCGCCCGCGGCGGGCGCGGTTGGCGCGGCGGACGGAGTGCTGTTGGCGGCGGCGCAGGCGTCATGCCGGGCGTGCACCGCCCACACGGGCATGCGCACGCAACGCGGGCGCACGCAGCGGCGGCGCGCCATCTCGACGAAGAGTGGCACGCGCACCACGCGCGTGCCCGTGCGCCGCCACAGGTTGTTGTGCGCAATCTCGACGCCCGAGCTCAGCGTCTCGTCGAGCACCGCGTCGGGCGAGAGCCAGCGCGAGGAGGGTGTCCAGAAGCGGGCGAGGTCCATCGTGAGCGTCATCGCCGCGCCCCCGCCGATGGCGAGCCAGTCGTTCGCGCAGTAGTTGGTGAAAGCATGCACCACCACCGCACGCGCGCCGAACTGGGTGCAGACCGGTCCCACGCGCAGCTCGAAGCCATCGCCGCCCCAGCGCGAGAGGTGGAACGGGACCTGTGGGATCAGGTCGGGGCGCAGGCGCACGATTGCGTCGTAGCGCACGCGACTGCGGGCGACCAGCTGCCCGCAGCGCCAGATCTTGAAGATGTATGGAAACGCCTTCGAGAGACGGCCCAAATCGGCCTGCGCGTCGACGATCTCGGGCCACGCGAGGCCCGAGACGTTGGCCATCTGTTCGATCGAGAGCTGCTCGCCGGCACGGAAGCGGCGGCCGAAGACAGCTCTCATCCGCTCGACAGTGAAGCTGGGGTCTCCGCGGCCATGCGTGCCTGGCGTCCGGACGACGGTGTCTGAAACGGCGTAGACGTCGGCGTTGAGGGCCTCGACCACGTTGGGCTCGATGTGCCGCCAGGAGAGCTCCCAGTCGCGCCAAGCACCAGCGATGCAGCAGGCGACGGATACGCGCGACGCAACTGGGTCGAACATGGCCACGCTCACGCCAACACCGCGCCCCCAATTGTCGATTTTTTTGGTGAATGAATGAATGAATGAACGATAAGATAAGATAAGATAAGATAGGCATCGCGGAATTGTATAGCGTCGCGAGTCGTGTAGCGTCGTGAAACCCAACAATCTTATCTATCTCTGAATGAACGCGGACCGATTCATGAACGTCGAAAGGACCCTGGGTTTCATGAATACGGTTTGTCAACTCGGCAAGGTTGGAACGAAGGACGGGGCCCATGATACCTGAAGGCACCTACGTTACCCGATTGGGGAAAGTGTGTTTTACAGTGCAGAGCCGTCTGCCCCGTGCGCATCCGCCTGGGTCGCGAAGCTACTGACCATTGGCGCGGGCCGCTCCGCCGGCTGCGACGGCGGCAGTGGCTTCTTGATGCCCTTGCGGAACTGTGTCACGCCGCGATCGACCTGCTGCAACCGCGCGTGGAAGGCCTTGACGGCGTCGATCTCCTTGGGGATTCGGATCGAGCGGATCGACGCGCCGTGCACCGCGGAGAGGCCGAGGCCGCGCCGCGCCGAGGCACCGCTTCCCGCCTCACCCTCCTCACCCGCCTCACCCTCCTCACCCGCCTCACCCGCCTCGCCCTCCTCACCCGCCTCACCCGCCTCGCCCTCCTCACCCGCCTCGCCCGCCTCACCCGCCTCACCCGCCTGCCGCCCCTGGGCGAGCTTCAGATTCATCTCAGCGTCGGCCTGCGGCAGCACGCCAGAGTTCGTGTTATCAGTTGGTCAGTTGCTAAGTCAGTCAGTCAGTCAGCGAGGCACGCAGCTAGTGAGCGAGTTCGTGCGCTACTAAGCGGCCTGCTGCAGCACGCCCTCCACCCGCGTGCCGTCGTGTAGCTCGATCTCAAGGGGCGCCTGCATCAGAAGCGGCGCGGGGCTGGTGCGCACGGGGACACGCTGCGGGGGTGGCGCGCGCAAGCTCCCGAGTCATAGCCATGCCCAGGCTGTAACCCTATGCGTCTCGAGTGGCACCTGCCCGATCGAGCGCACCACCGCGCTCAGCGAGAGCCACGAAGTGTCGATCGCCTCCTGCTGCGCTTGGTCTCGCGTCCGCTTGCCTGCCCGCGTCGGCCGAGGCGGCTGTGCCTCTGACGCGAGGACTTCCAAGCCGTAGGGCAGGCACGGTGTCAGCAGCGGGTCGCAGCCGCCACCCGGCCTGGGCCCAACGCCGCCGCTGACTTGGTCGGCATGCGTCTTCCCTCGCGCGCCGTCGTACTTTCGGACGAAGCTCACGTGGAAGCCCTCGCCAAGCGCGCTTCCATCATCGATGCTGTAGGCGTGGCAGAAGAGGTCCTCCCCGCCGTCGAGCGGACGGATGAACCCAAAGCCCTTCTCGGCGTTCCAGCGGAGCGCGACACCACCGATGCGGGGCTGGGCGGAGGAGGAGGACTCAGAGGGATGAGGCGGAAGAGGAAGCGACGGAGGAGGATGCACAGGCGCAGAAGTCCGCGACGCAGGCGGCATAAGTGCAGCAGCGCGTTGGGTTGTCATGTTTCCCAGGTCCACACTGGCATGGCCGTGGAGGTAGGAAACTTATCGGGGGTGAATATCTGGCGAATATCGGTGCAGCTCGGAGGACCGCTCAGAAGCGCTGAAGCGGGGGGGG
>Ga0209302_10002720_pt1 | contig 10297 bp, 6 predicted proteins | sample ArcOceMetagenome_2_FD_187445 | JGI IMG/M metagenome (GOLD analysis project Ga0209302, IMG submission 187445) | Marine eukaryotic phytoplankton communities from Arctic Ocean - Arctic Ocean ARC135M Metagenome (SPAdes) (version 2) | ecosystem: Environmental > Aquatic > Marine > Oceanic | place... | reverse complement strand
GCTAGGGTTAGGGTCAGGGTTGGGGTTAGGGTTAGGGTTAGGGTTGGGTTAGGGTTAGGGTTAGGGTCAGGGTTAGGGTCAGGGTTAGGGTTAGGTCCCTGTCGGACGCACAGGCGTGCTCGCCGCCACCCCGCTCGTCCCACAGCTCACCCTAACCCTAACCCTAACCCTAACCCTAACCCCAACCCTAACCCTAACCCCAACCCTAACCCTAACCCTAACCCTAACCCTAACCCTAACCAAGGCGGCGAGGACGAACGCACCCCACTCGTCCCACAGTTCAAAGCGGCAGCCGTCCCGCCCGCCCGCATCATTCATACGCTCGGCCGAAGGGCACCACCAGCGGCCGAAGCGACGGCGAGCCTGGTTAGGGTTAGGGTTAGGGTTAGGGTTAGGGTTAGCGTTAGGGTTAGGGTTAGATCACCACCAGCGGCCGAAGCGACGGCGAGCCTGCGGGGCCAGGCGCAGCGGGTACGTTACGGGCACGTTACGGGTAGGTTACGGGTAGGTTACGGGTAGGTTACGGGTAGGTTACGGGTACGTTACGGGTACGCTGCGACGTTACGGGTACGTCACGCGCGCACCCCCAAGGGGCGAGGGCGCTCCTCCCTGCACCAGAGGGCGGCCCCGGGCGCCTGAAGCGGTGTGAGGGCGGCCCCGGGCGCCTGGAGCGGTGTGAGGGCGGCCCCGGGCGCCTGAAGCGGTGTGAGGGCGGCCCTGGGCGAAGCGGCTGTGCCTGGAGCGGTGAGAGGGCGCCTGAAGTGGTGGGCGGCTGCCGCGGGCCAGGGTCTCGAGGCAGCGGCTCAGGGGCAGCTTGGGCGGCTGCCGCGAGCCAGGGGCAGGGGCACGCCAGCGGCCAGGGGACACCTTTCGGCCCTGCAGCCGAGCGCGCAGCCCACAGAAGCACGCCGGAGCGAGCCCAGGGCCCCAAGCCGGTGCGCCGCCGAAGAGGGGGATGGACCCCGGGCGAACGAACTGCACGCACGGGGGCCGCGGCGCCTGCCGCGCGGCGGCGGCGGGGGCCTTGGTTAGGGTTGGGGTTAGGGTTAGGGTTGGGGTTGGGGTGAGGGTTAGGGTTGGGGTTAGGGTTGGGGTTAGGGCTAGGGTTAGGGTTAGGGTTAGGGTTAGGGATAGGGATAGGGATAGGGATAGGGTTAGGGTTAGGGTTAGGCGGCGGCGGAAGCCTTGGTGGGGGCCTTGGTAGGGGCCTTGGCGTCGCCTCCCCTGCCACCGCCGCCTCTGGCCCCGCCCGCCGCGCCGCCTCTGCCTCTGCCTCTGCCTCTGCCTCTGCCTCCGCCGCCGCCGCCGCCGCCGCCGCCGCCGCCGGCTGCCTCCGCCTTCTGGTTAGGCTCAGGCTTAGGCTTAGGCTTAGGCTTAGGCTTAGGCTTAGGCTTAGGCTTAGGCTTAGGCTTAGGCTTAGGCTTAGGCTTAGGCTTAGGCTTAGGCTTAGGCTTAGGCTTAGGCTGAGGCTGAGGCTTAAGCTTAGGCTTAGGCTGAGGCTGAGGCTGAGGCTGAGGCTTAGGCTTAGGCTTAGGCTTAGGCTTAGGCTGAGGCTTAGGCTGAGGCTTAGGGTTGGGGTTACCTTCGTCGCCTTTGCCTTTGCCTCTGCCGCCTCCGCCTCCGCCTTCGCCTCCGCCTTCGCCTCCGCCTTCGCCTCCGCCTTCGCCTCCGCCTCCACCGCCTTCGCCTTCGCCTTCGCCGCCGCCGCCTTCGTCGTCGCCGCCGTCGTCATCGCCGCGTCATCGCCGCCGGCCTTGGCTTCAAACGCTTCCACCAGGTCGGAGAGCCGGTGCATCAGGTTTTCCCGCGGTTCCCACGTCGCCTGGTCCTTACGGTAGTTCTTCCATGCGACGAGGAAGAGGACCTTCGGACGCCCGCCCTTCGCGGGAAGCACCTTGCGGTCCAGCAGCTCTTTGACGATGAACTCGTCTGCAGCTAGCGGCTCAGGGCTAGCGTCGTCGCTGTCGCCTGCCGCCGTCGCCGCTGCCGTCGCCGCCGCCGCCGCCGCCTTCGCCGCCGCCGCCGCCGCCAAGCCCGCGAGAGAGCCCGGGAGCGGCTTGCGCGGCGGCGGTTCGGCGTCGGAGGGCGCAGCCGGTACTCTCGACAGGCGGCGCTCCCGCGTCGTGGACAGAGACTGCACGGGCGCAGGCGCTGGCTCTGCAGGCGGCGGCGGCGGCGGCGCCAGCTCATCGTGGTCCGCGGTGATTTCGAGCGCAGCGGTGCGCGCGGCCCGAGCTGCCGCCCGTGCCGCTTGCGCGTGCCCAGGTGACGTCTCGGCCGCCGCGGCTGCCGGCTCCCACACAAAGGGTTTGTTCTTGGCGCTGCCGTCCACGCGCCAACGGCTCTGCCCGTCCGCGCCGAACTTCACCGTGCCGTGCACGTACAAGTGGGCGGCAGCGGCCGGTGGCAGCGTCGTCTTCTGCCGCTTCACTGACGCCTCCATGCCGAAAATGCCGAATGCCGACGCGACCAGCGCTTGCAGGCTCGAATTAAATGCGGGACAGCCCCTCTTTCTCTTCGGAGGAATAGGGGGTTTTAATAAGGAAGACTCGACACGCAAGTGCAGTTGAGGACATCCGAGAGAATCATTCGAGCAGAATGAAGATATCGTTTTCGCACCGGCTATGCGCACAATGCCGGTGAGGCTCGATATGATTCTCCGCGGAGGCCGTCTGCTGCGGCGTGCCGCCCAAAGAGCGCGCGGCGAGTACGGGTAGGCGGTGAACGTGGGGTCAGCCTGGCACGGCATCGCGACGTAGGAACCCAATACCGTTCTCTCACTTCAGGCAAAAAACACCCCCCTGCGTCCGATAAGAGGGGGTGGGGTAGGTAGGGGTGGGGTCCGTGTGTCCAAGATGTCGGGACGCGGTGGCAGGCTGCGCCCGGGCCGCAGGCGGCGCGGGTAACCGGTGGGCGGCGATCGCGGCGGCGGCGGCGGCGGCGGCGGTGAGGCGGCGGGTGGATGGAAAGCGCATGGCACGGCAGATGGTAGGCGGAGGAGGCGGAAGCTACGGCAGGCGGTTCGTAGGCGGAAGAGGCGAACATAGCGGCAGACGGTTGGGTAGGCGGAGGCAAGATAGGATCAGATAGGATATAAGCTCTCAAGTTATCTCTTATCTCTTATCTTATCTAATCTTATCTCTGTCTGGCGTGGGTCCCGACTTCCGTCGGGTCTAGGCCCTCCGCCACCAGCTTGTGCGTGGCGATGGGAAGGTGGGGCCGTCCGGGTCTAGCCCGGGGGGGCGAGTGAAAGGGGCAGCCAGTGAGTAGGGCTGCTGCGGGTCTAGCCCTGAGAGAGGACCGCTCTGGCCGACTTGCCCCGCGAGAGCGGGGGAGACCAAGTCGCCGGGTGCGGACGAGAGAGGAGTCGTGAACATTGCAAAGGAGGACCAACAAACACGATGAGACAACGAACCGTTACCAGCCCAACAACTAACGGTCTAACAACTAGCGTTAGCTGTGAACCGGACTCATTACATATATACGGGGGTTAGCCCGGGGGACGAGTGCGGTGTCCGGTGCCGACGCGAGACTCTGGGACCCGGCCTCCCCTCGCGCCACACTGGGCCACTCTCTCCAATACCGTACCGTGTGGCGGGGCGTGAGAAGCTCTCAGCAGTCGCCCCAAGGGTACCCAAGGGCCTCACCTGCATGGCAGCCATTTCTTTTGGCCTGTGCCATTTGGTGGGCAGCGCGCCATCTCGCGCAACCTGTCCTCATGAGCGACCCGGGCTGCAGGACAGCTCGTCCCCGCCTCTCATATACGCGCGTCACGTGCGGCGTGGAGAGAACTGAAGTTTGGGGAGGAGGGGTGTGCTGTCGTTCCATTGCGTAATTACGCGTAATTACGTGACGTGACACGTTACGTTACGGCCACGGAGCCCAGATTACGCTTAACGCGACCGCGCTCTGTTTCTCACTCGAGACCTATAGCTAATTTGTAAAGTCATTGACCTAGATTACTATCCAGGGCCCTGAGGGCCTCGTAGCAGCGGGAGGTGGAGGGTCGTGGTGGTGCCTCCTGGTACGAGGTAGGTGCTCCACTAGCCAGCTACTTTATGGACTGGTGGCCAATTTTCCCTCTTGCAGCCGACCCCAGTCTATTGTTGTTGTTGTTGCCCATGTTTTTGAGCAGCGTCTCACTCGCCTAGCGTGTGTGCTAGTCCGTGTTAGTTAGAGCCTTCGTTCGGGTAAGTAAGAACTAAGATCTCTGTCTGTAGCAGCTAGCACCCGCCGCACGTCTGAAAATAAGGTCAGTATTCGTTGACGTTGTCAGTTAGCAACATGGATTATGCTAAACAACGACTGGGAAACTTAGAACACTCAACCAGCACCCAGAACAACAGGACAGTGCGGAGATTCCAGCCAGGACACGCGACATGCACGGCATGCTGCAATGGCACGCTCTCGTAACTTGAGGGGAAATTGTGACGGAGCGACTACGAGGAAGCGCAGTGAAGGTTCCTGGTCCCATGATCTGGACTACAGGGGGACCAAGCACCCAGTCCTCTCCTTGCTGAGGCACGTGACGTTGGCATCGCGGATATTGCCTGGGCAGCACGGCTTGTCTTGGATTTGGTCTGTGGCAGAGGTTCCTTGGTTGGCGCTACATTTCTTCCCAGTGCATCCTCCGCAAGAAGTGGCGCAGCAAGGCTTTGGCTCCGAGGGAGGGCCATTGGCCATTATGCCGTTTGCGCACCAAGCGCGTGGCGGTGGTGAACTTGGCGGCTGAGGCGGAGGTGTGGGTGGCATCGGCGGGGGTGGCGGAGCCGTGGGCGGCATTGGAGGGTCCGGCGGAAGTGGCGGCAATGCGGGCGGGTGTGGTGGGCTCAACGGCGTCTCGAAGAACCCGTTCAATTTGAAGAAGTCCCACCCTGCTTTTGCCTCAGTCCACCACGCAGGAATGTTACCCCCACGCCGAAGCTCAAGTTGCGCTTCGTAGAGTGACACAGGCGATACAGGGACACCCGGCGACTCGTCCATCTTGCAGCTACTACTCTTGAAGCTTCCTGCTTTTGAGCCGTGGAAGCCAATCACACTAGGCTTGACGCACTTAGGCGTGTAGGAGGCAGATGGATTGGGATCGCCACCAGAGTACTCCCACCAGTCAAAGTCTTGCCACGTGTCGCCAGCGGTTTGCTCGTCTGTGAGAGTGGGTGGTGCAAACGTGGGGTCAATGGACAGCCAGAGCGCCCAGGTTCGATGGATGTGTGCGCACGATTCCAGAAGGTGAGATCCTGCAGGTGATTCGGCAACGAGTTCGTATTGCCGCCCCAGCCCATGAGGCCTCCGGTGTTCGCATCCGTGAGTGTCGCATACGGGTAGTTCTGCCAAGGTGAGCAACAAGTGAAGATCAGAGATCTGCAGGTTGGCGGCTCTCCGGTTCATGTGGCAGCCATTACCCCGTGCCAGTCGAGGCCCCTGTCGGAGACCTTGCTGTTGGTGATCACCGTCCCGACAGCGCCAACAGAAGCTGCGTGCCCGTGGAACTGGGCGTCGTCATGAGTGAACGCAAAGAGCGTGCCGAACGAAAACGTCTTGGACGTGAAGGAGCTGTGTCCCTGTATGCCTTCAATCGACGTCAAGATGCAAGAGCCTCCGAAGCAGTTTTCGAATGTTATCGGCTTGCCGGTGACCTCGGTGATGCGGACGCGGCGCACGTAGGGCTGGAAGCCATATGAGAAGCTGACCATTTGCCACCCAAGGTCTGCTAGCCAGCTGTTGTGGTGGAGGAACTGTTCGTCTTTGTCGAGGAGTTCGTTCCCCGCCTCCCAGCCGCCGTTCAGGTGCAGGTCTTCCACACCCCAACCCGGCGTGAGACCGTCCAGCGCCACTGACCAGCCGTCCGCGACGGTTATGTCGCACATGAGTGGCTCGACGAGCCTGATGCGTGGAGGATCGAACAGGACTTCGGCAACCTGGTGCCTTTCTTTGACCTTCATGCCATCGGGCCTAATCGCGGTCCAGTCCGGATTCACCGCGAGGCCTGACAGCAGCCGGTCGTTAGCGCTGATATTTTGCATGTTCAGCGAGATCTGCCCGCCGGCCCCGAGATGTTTCGCATGCTCAGAGTGATCGTATCCCTTGGCCTCCCAGATCTCGTCAGCGACGTCAACATGGATTATGAAGGCGCCTTTACGCGCATCGGCAGTGATGCGAGCGACCTCCCTTCCCCCTTTGGAGAGAGTACGTCCGAAATTGAAGAGCGGCTTCGCTTTCTGCCGCCAGTTGTACTTGTCGTTGGGGTCTGCAGGAGCAGGTGTATACTTGACGTCGATAATCGTCTCAGAGGGACCGCCACTTCCCGACCCCTTGATCACTATGTTTTCGCTGTAGATGGATAGTGTCTCTTCCAAGTGCTTCTCCTCGCCCAAAAGGAAGCGGCCAGACGGGAAGAACACGATACCACCGCCAGCGGAACTGGCGGCTTCGATGGCCTTTTTCACAGCGGGGCGATCGTCAAGGCCGTCGTTGGGCACGGCACCGTACGTGGTCACGTCAAAGACCTTGCCCGTCGCCGTCGGGATCCCGGACTCACCATGATCGTAGCCCGCATACGAGAAGTCGAGGACGGGTGCAGCGGCGAGGTCGTCTGCCTCCTGAGCCGCCTTGAACGCGAGCCACGTAGCGCTGTTAGGCCTGGGTGGCGGAGGTTGCTGCGGAGGCTGCGAAGGCGGCGGAGGCTGCAGAGCCGGCGGAGCCGGCGGAGGCGGTGGAACTTTGCAGGCCCTGTCAGCGAAGTTGGTGCACCATTCGCCATTTCTCGTAATTTCCCCAGAGCAGCAGGCCGCCGCTCCACCTTGCCGCTTACCACAGTTTTTTCCGCCGCATTGGCCACACATCTTGGCGCAACAGATTGTGCCTTTCGCGCCCAATAACCCTTTGTCGCACCAGGTCTTCGGCACGTCACAGGAACCTGAGTCGAGACGGCGGCGGCCAGATTCGTCCAACGCAACGTTCTCCGCGAACCCCATCTCTTGGAGCACCTCATATGCCTTCTCTATCTGCGCGTCGACGCGGTCCCCGTCCGTCGAAGTAAGAGCCGAGCAATCCACGTCGGTCGCGCAAGCACTGGCCGTCGTCCCATCGTCGAACACAACGAGGGCCTCCCCATTCCACACGCGCACCGCCTTGACTCGCTGGCCCGCGGTATCGAAAGAGACGGCCGTTTGGTTGACATGGGTCACGCCCAGGACGTTCACGGACGCCATCACCTTTTGACCTTGGAGGTCTAGATTCGAGGAGTCGTAGTACGAAACGGTCAGAGAGCTGACCTGCTTCAACTGAGCCCATGGCAGTATTGGCGCCACAATCAGTGGTAGTGCGAAGAGAGCTGGCGAGGTCTTTAGGACGCGCCCGTTCCCTCCCACCTCGAACCCGTTGCTCTCTCCGGTGGTGATAAATTCCTTGAAGAAAGCGAACGTGACGCAGGCGAAAAGGCCCAGCAGGATTATGATGAACACGATGACGGCGCACATCCAGGCCTGAGCTGACTTAACCTTTCCACGAAGCGAACCTAAGGTTAAGGTTGGGGATAGGGTTAGGGTTAGGGTTAGGGTTAGGGTTAGGGTTAGGGTTAGGGTTAGGGTTAGGGTTAGGGTTAGGGTCAGGGTCAGGGTCTCTAGCCCTAGGTAGGATGAGGTGTTGCCCACGTATGCACCGAGAAGAGACCGCACTGGCACTGCTAATAAGCGAACCTGTGATGAGCTTGTGGGCCTTGTCGGTCTTCTTGACCTCGAGGAGTAAGCGTTCGTGCTTCTCTTGCGCCTCTTTCATCATCGCGTGGATGAACGTGAACTCTGTCAGGTTGATGTGACCACTCCCGTCTGTGTCGGCCAATTTGAACAACGACTCCGCTGTGTAGTTGTTCGCATCTTGGACAACGAGACGAAGCGTGCCGTGCTCCCTCAGCGGAAAATTTTGATCCCCATCCTTAAAGTGCATTTTGACGACAAAGCCTGCGGCGATGGCTTTGACAGCACCATGGCCATGCACGTCGTGAAAGTACTCCTGGCCCGCCTTGAAAAGCTTGGCGCGGCGCGTCGCGCCCTGTGCCTGCTCGTCGGACAAGCCAGCGGCCCACTTGGTGTCCTCTTTCGTGAGGCCCGATCCATCTGTATCGGACAACTCCTTGGTATAATCTCGAAGCGCGGCGGCGCTCATAGTAGATGGCCGCCAGAGCGGATGGCCGTCCACGCGTGTATCGGTCTTGGAATCAGCCTGCCCAGCGCCGCCTTTGCCGCCGGTGCCACCGCCGCCGTTGCCGCCGCTTTCGTCGCCGCCTTCGTCATCCCCGTCAGCAAGGATTGCTTGGCCTTCAGCCAACGGTGGCGCTGTCTCCCTCTTGCGGCGGCGCCGGGGAAGCTCCATGATCGCGCAGCGCCAAAGGCGGCGCCACGCGCAATGCCCAAAAAGTTGCGTCAGAAAGGGGAGGAGATTGCAGATTTCATCGAGATAGACAGAGAGATAGAAACAGATAGATATATAGATAGATAGTTATCTCTATATGTGTTAACGCGCCGGAGGGGTGCCGACACGGCACACACACAAATGGGACGGCCTACATACGAGGCACGTACTCGAGAGTACACACACTAAACACACACAGACACAAACAAACACATAACACACAACGTGGCCCGACATCTTACAGAAACACCTGGGTGAAGAAAACGCGTAGATAAACCCACGGACCAGGAAACCAAGCGGACACAGGGCGCTCAGGGGCTAGAAGAGCGGAATAAACTCTTAACACTTTTAAGCTAGAGATCTAAGTCATAAGATCAATCGATCACGATATCAATTAAAATATTAATCCAGCAGGTACGTTGACTCGTGGGAGCCTTTACACCCGGTATCCCGAGCTCACCTCACTTTGTCACCACTACCACTTGTACTTGTATCACTTCCACCACCGCCACCTCCAGCTGACTCGCCGTGTCGCGGCGTGGCCAGAGGCCCCGTACTGCTGCGCGCGAGCGGCAGCGGCGGCGGCCGCGCGAGCAGCGCGAAGCCCACGCTGGTCGTTACGAGCATCGAGGCCGTACACACGAAGGCGGACGTGTACGAGGCCTGGTACACGCCAAAGTATTAGTTAGTCAGTGTGTCTGGTAGTCTAACGCCCCTAACCCTAAGCGAGGATCCGCAGCGCAATGGTGGGTAAATGGTGGGGTCTGCTCGATAGTGTGTGTGTGGGGGGGGGTTATATCCGTAGTAAGTCGTGCCTGCGTCGCCACGACCGTCAGCGCAATGGGCATCACCATGAAGGTGACGTCACCGCACTGCAGCCAGTAAGCAGAGTAAGTAGAGTTTGTAGACCACTACCACAACTACTACCTCCTTCTCCTCCTCCTCCTACTCCTCCTACTACTACTACTACCACTACTACTACTACTACTACTACTACTACTACTACTACTACTACTACTACTACTACTACTACTGCTGCTACTACTCCTGCTCCTACTCCTACCCCTACTCCCACTCCCACTACAACTACACCTGATTGAGTAGCGCGCTCTGCGAGCCTCGCAGGTGTGCGGGGGTCACGTCGTTAGCGAGCGCGGCGGCGGCGCTCATCATGGCTGCCTCCCCAAAGCCCACCTGGTTGAGGTGAGGGTTAGGTTTAGGGTTGGGGTTAATGCCAGGGTTGGGTTAGGGCTAGGGTGGGGGTTCTAGGGCCCACCGCCGCCATCGTCGCCACCGCTGCTGCTTGGGTCTGCACGAAGGGCAACGCGCCGAAGGCGAGGGCGACGATAGCTGAGCCACCTGGTGAGGGTTAGGGTTAGGGTTAGGGTGTTAGGGTTCGGGGTAGGGGTAGGGGTAGCGTCAGGGTTAGGGTTAGGGGTAGGGGTAGGGGTAGGGGTGGGAGTAGGGTTAGGGTTAGGGGTAGGGTTAGGGGTAGGGGTAGGGTTAGGGGTAGGGGTAGGGTTAGGGGTAGGGTTAGGGTTACGGTTATAGTTAGGGTTGGGGCTAGGGGTAGGCCACCGATCGCTGCGGGCTTGCGGCCGAGCGTGTCGGCTAGGCTACCACCGACGGGCCCTCCCACCTCGTTAGGATGAGGGTTAGGGTTAGGGTTGGGCTTAGGGTTAGGATTAGGGTCAGGGTTAGTTAGGGTCAGGGTCAGGGCTAAAGTCAGGGATAGGGTTAGGGTTGGGGTTAGGGTGAGACGGGCCCTCCCACCACGCCGAGTACCGCCATGGTTGCGTAGAGTGTGCCTGGCTGAGGTTGGGGTTAGGGATAGGGTAGGGTGAGGGTGAGGGTGAGGGTGAGGGTAAGGGTGAGGGCGAGGGTGAGG
>Ga0209302_10002719_pt1 | contig 10301 bp, 7 predicted proteins | sample ArcOceMetagenome_2_FD_187445 | JGI IMG/M metagenome (GOLD analysis project Ga0209302, IMG submission 187445) | Marine eukaryotic phytoplankton communities from Arctic Ocean - Arctic Ocean ARC135M Metagenome (SPAdes) (version 2) | ecosystem: Environmental > Aquatic > Marine > Oceanic | place... | reverse complement strand
CTTTTTCCCAAACATCATTCTCTTTCACATACATTGTTTTACGTTTCGTATCCGTACAATGGATTGGTCTGTCTAATATATCTAATTCATTTAAACCATCTACCATCATGTTTGTTATCGTACTCGTCAATCCATTCTTTCTTGTATTCTCATGTATCTTATCTGTTATGGGGAGAGATTCTATAAATTCACTTAAATTCATCGCATTCTTACAATGCTCGTTTAAAAACATATTTATATTGAATGTCTTATTCATACAATTGTTCATATTATTATTTGTAGTGTTACCTACTTGAGGCATAATCTCCATCACTTTACTCATAAACTCTTGATTCTTAAATAATAATTCTTCCATAAAATCTTGCTTTTTTAAAAGCATTAACAGTATATCTTTATTTATTTCACTATTCGAATTAGTATTAGAATTACTTAATTGATTATCAGTTAATTCATTTTCATTAATATGACACTTCTTTTTATGTTTCCATAATCCACTCCTATCTTTATACTCTTTACCACAATCACAAATATATGACATTGGGTATTTGGAATCATTGTTGATATTCGTTGCCATTTTATGTTTTCGTGTCATTAAATGTCTATTATAATCTTTTTTATTGTTACATCTAAAGTCACATATTTCACAATTAAATTTATAATGGGTAATATTGGATGTAAATGTTTCCATCAGTTGCCTTTATATATCTACAGAAAAAACCCCTAAATACTTTACGAAAAATATATAAAATATTAAAAATTTTACAATAACAAAATAAAAATATTAAAAATCGTTTTCTTACCTTTATGCTCTCAACCACTTTTTTACTACTTTTTTCAATTCTTTATTCCAAAATACAAAAATGGACATACTTTTTATGTCCATTTTCTAAAATCCAAATACTCTTTGAAAAAAAAGTTAAAATATATATATTAATATTTAATAGAGAGAAAATACCTATTTTATTATTTATTGTTAGACAGAATCTCATACATAATTTATATTAATCTCTCTAATTTTAATAGTTCCTTTATTTTAGTTCCTTTTTTAAAGTTTAATTAAAAATATATAAACATACACTCCGAATCAACTGAAAGAGCATCTAACAAATACAAAAACAAAAAATAAGTTAAAGACAATACACATATAAGTACAATAAGGAGCAAACATGATGCAAAAGAAAATCGAATTTTATATGGTATAAATATGAATCCATTTACAAAAGAAAAAGAATTATTTGAATTAAGACAAAAACAGAAGTTCGTTCAAGACCATTTATTTGAGTCGTTCGTGAAAAAAGCATATCACCTAGACAGAATAGAACGAATATTGAATGAACTCGAAGAGGAAGAGTATGATAGAGAAAACATAATTAATTAATTAATTAATTAATTATTATATATATATATATATAATGTTTTCCAATACTAATAAATTTAGCACAACCTTACAACCAATTGGTCCAGAATATAGGCAACACACACTATCTACACCTGTAGTAAGATTTCAAGAGGTAAACTCTCCCATTGATAGTACTGATGATGGTCATGATGATGGTCATGATGATGGTCATGATGATGGTCATGATGGTAATAATAGTGATAATCGAACACAAATAACTTATTATAATACCAATAATATGTTAGTAGATCAACCTAATAGTGGTTCAAGTTATGGAGCAGTATCCACATGGCAAGGAATACGTACCATTGAAACAGATGATATATATTTATTATGTGGTACAACATTACCTGGCGCAAATACAGGATATGGATTAATTTTCCAAGGAAATATTAGTTGCACAACTGGTGATACATATTATTTAAATGTACCAAATAGTATATCTAGTTCAGTATATGGTCCAAACTATGATACAAATACAGGTCTTTATGGATTTGTAGGTAGTTATAAGAATCCTTCAGATACCAATATATATGGATTTTATTACAATGGTTATTTAAATAATAACGAATTATTAAATACAGAAAATTATAAATATCCAAGTGTAAATGAAACCTATGAGGTTACATTTTTACATAGTACTATGGAAGAAATCATAGTTGGAAATTGTGGAAACAAAGAATCAAGTGTTTCATCTATTGAAAATAATATAATTTCATTTTTATATTTTACCAATTCCAATATGACTAATTATATAGAAATCAAATTCCCCAATTCTTTATCTACAACAACGTATGGAGTATGGTATAATGGAAATAATAAATATACATTAGTAGGTGGTTATAGTTTAACTAATTCTATGAATATAACTGATGTATATGCGAATTTGTCATTATCAGTACCATTTGGAAAAGGATTTGTATGTACATTTCACGCTTTAACACAGACTTTCAGTGATTGGACAACGCTTGATGGATTACCAGATAATAACAACTTGGAAACGCATATTGAAGGAATTAGTAAAATGAGTAATGGAAGTGATATATATACGTTAAGTATAGATTCAGTAAATACCAATTTAAATACCAAAATCAGTAATTATACTACCATGGTTATGGGCAAACATGGTGATTACATTATAAGCAAAAACTATATTCCAATAAATTATCCAGGAAATAATAATGAAGAAATCAATAACGCGTCCGCTAATTCAATAGCTGATAATAACTTGGTAGGATTATATATTTCACCAACAGGAAATCTATCATTTCAGTGTAAAATAGAGACAGAACTAGGAATAATAAGTCAATATAATAGAATATCAAGTACTGTGCAAAAAGATGAGTTATTACATTTTAATAATATGTTTTTTAAAACAAATAATATTGAATACAATTCTGATAGAAGTTTTACAATATTAAATAGAGGTGTTTATTTTGTTACCTTCGATATTTATGTGAAAAACACGTCACTTCCGTCAATAAATTTTAGTGTAGAATATACTCAATTTGGAACTAGAAAACACTTTTTAATAGCCCAAAAAGGAATAGATGAAAGGGGTACTCAAACCGCACATAGTATGGTAGTGCCTTGTTCTTTTACAAATGAATTTGATGTTAATGATACTATTCAAATTAGAAATATGTCAGATGGAACAATTACTTTAGTTTCAAATTATATAAAAGATGCAATAAATGGTATATTTTCAATGTACAAAATATCAGAATAAAATAATAATGAAAAAATCAATAACGTGTCCTCTAATTAAGTAGTTGATAATAACTTGGTAGGATTATATATTTCACCCACACAGAATACAAAGAATATTGAATGAACTCGAAAAGGAAGACCCAGATAGAGATAATATAGATTATATGGATGAGCATTTGTTATAATGTATTGGTTTGGATTAGTATTTAATGTGTAGTGTTTAGTGTAAAATAAAATAAAAAGTAAAAAAGATAAAAATGTACGAATAGTGCCTTTTTTTTAGTTCTTTTTTTACAGTAATAAATAATACTATTTCATGTTGTGAATAATATTATTTACATATATTCCTTCTTTGTATCTTCGTCCAAATACACTTTCTTCCCTATTGCGTTTATTATCTTATTTACATGTTTATCTTCATCTTCTATGAATGTCATTACATTTGATACTAATGAGAGATATTTCATCTGTATATTCTCTTTTACCATCCAACCATCATTCGCATCTTGCCATTTATCTAGATTCATTCTATTCTTTAATGCTGTATTTTTTATCCCTGTTAGTATTTTAATTAACTCTTTGTCTTTTTCCCAAACATCATTCTCTTTCACATACATTGTTTTACGTTTCGTATCCGTACAATGGATTGGTCTGTCTAATATATCTAATTCATTTAAACCATCTACCATCATGTTTGTTATCGTACTCGTTAATCCATTCTTTATTGTATTCTCATGTATCTTATCTGTTATGGGTAGAGATTCTATAAATTCACTTAAATTCATCGCATTCTTACAATGCTCGTTTAAAAACATATTTATATTAAATGTCTTATTCATACAATTGTTCATATTATTATTTGTAGTGTTACCTACTTGAGGCATAATCTCCATTACTTTACTCATAAAGTCTTGATTCTTAAATAATAATTCTTCCATAAAATCTTGCTTTTTTAAAAGCATTAACAGTATATCTTTATTTATTTCACTTGATGACACGTCTTTATTTTCTTTAGTTTCTATATTTAATAATGAACAATTCTTTTTGTGTTTATATAATCCTTGTCTATATTTATAACTATTTCCACATTCACATAAAAAACTGGAACTTGTTTCACCTTTATTTGGGTCATTTGTAACTCCATTGTAACTCTTTTTATGTTTCAGTGTATTTAAATGTCTATTATAATCTTTTTTATTACTACATTTAAAGTCACAAAGATTACAAGTAAATTTATAATGGGTAATATTGGGTATAATTGAATCCATTTGTCCTCTATATTAGAGTTATATAAAAAAACCCCTAAACACTTTACGAAAAATATATAAAATATTAAAAATTTTACAATAACAAAATAAAAATATTAAAAATCGTTTTCTTACCTTTATGCTCTCAACCACTTTTTTACTACTTTTTTCAATCCTTTATTCCAAAATACAAAAATGGACATACTTTTTATGTCCATTTTCTAAAATCCAAATACTCTTTGAAAAAAAAGTTAAAATATTTATTCTAAATAATCTTTAAAAGTTCCTTTTTTTAAGTCCAAATACTCTTCCTTTTTATTTAATACAAATAAACATACTAAATTTTTCTATACTTTCTTCTATTATTTTAAATCCATTTGATTTCAACACATTTTTTAATTTTATGGCTTCCCTACCTTCAATTATATTCTCATTATCATCCTTCAATGACCATCGCTTGGTCGGTTCTATTATATATAATTTACCACCACTTTCTAATATACGATTCGCTTCTCTTATATACGTCTCGCAATTTGAACCCCACATTGCTAAACTTAATATACATATTTCAACTGTATCATCCTCCAGTGGAATTTTTGAAATATCACATTCGATTATTGATTCATTTGATGAAATATGATCGTAATTGATAAATGTAAATCTATTGTCACTTTTATAATATTGAGAGATACCTCCTTTTCCACATCCCATATCAACCACTTTTTTATTTCGTTTAGTTTTGATTTTATCGAGTTCTTGAATTATACGATTTCTTGGTATTTCATCTTCAGGAAATGATTTTTCGTTTTCTTCTGATATTTCATGATACTTTATCCAATCATTTACGTTGTCTCTGAATTCTTTGTTCAGATTTTCCGATTTCATTACTTTATATCGTTTATGTAGTATGGATAATTCAGATTGAATTCTTTCTTGTTTTTGCTCGCTTGTTTCTCTTGGTTTTATTGGTGGAATATTTAGTTTCATTGATTTTTTATTTTTACTCGGTTTAAAACATACTTGATATCTGTCGTCATTCATAAATTCACTCCATAAATCATGTATTTCTGGAGTTTGCATAATGTATTTACAAAGTGATATATCAGGATTGTAATTCTGTTTCTGAGTAGATAACCATTGTCCCAATTGTTTAGTCTCTTTATTTTTATCTTTTTTACTTGGCGATTTATGATTTGTATGAACATATTCTTTCACTTTAGTCAAGTTATTTTTCCAATTTTCAATGATATCCGTAAAACATACTTGATATCTGTCGTCATTCATAAATTCACTCCATAATTTATGTATTTCTGGAGTTTGCATAGTTAATCCTTTACAAAGTGATATATCAGGATTGTAATTCTGTTTCTGATTACTTAACCATTGTCCCAATTGTTTAGTCTCTTTATTTTTATCTGAATTACTTGGCGATTTATCATTTGTATGAACATATTCTTTCACTTTAGTCAGGTATGTTTTCCAATTTTTAATTAAATCCGTAAAACATACTTGATATCTGTCGTCATTCATAAATTCACTCCATAATTTATGTATTTCTGGAGTTTGCATAGTTAATCCTTTACAAAGTGATATATCAGGATTGTAATTCTGTTTCTGAGTAGATAACCATATTCCCAATTGTTTAGTCTCTTTATTTTTATCTGAATTACTTGGCGATTTATGATTTGTATGAACATATTCTTTCACTTTAGTCAAGTCTGTTTTCCAATTTTTAATTAAATCCGTAAAACATACTTGATATCTGTCGTCATTCATAAATTCACTCCATAATTTATGTATTTCTGGAGTTTGCATAGTTGATCCTCCTTTACAAAGTGATATATCCTCATTGTACTTATGTTTCTGATTACTTAACCAATGTCCCAATTGTTTAGTCTCTTTATTTTTATCTGTTTTATTTGGCGATTTATGATTTGTATGAACATATTCTTTCACTTTAGTCAGGTATGTTTTCCAATTTTTAATGAAATCCGTAAAACATACTTGATATCTGTCGTCATTCATAAATTCACTCCATAAATCATGTATTTCTGGAGTTTGCATAATGTATTTACAAAGTGATATATCCTCATTGTAATTATGTTTCTGATTACTTAACCATTGTCCCAATTGTTTAGTCTCTTTATTTTTATCTGTTGTACTTGGCGATTTATCATTTGTATGAACATATTCTTTCAGTTTAGTCAAGTCTGTTTTCCAATTTTCAATTGGGTTATATTTAATAACTTCGCTATCAATAACACAACAACATATATTTTTAGTAAAATCAATATTTCCCACTATGTTCCATAATACTTTTACATCTGGATTTGTATGAACTGTGACTGATATATTATTTGTCCTATTAATTTTTGGTATTTGTGGATTAGTAGTTTTTGTATTATTATTTGTATTAATAATAGGTTGGTATATATATTCTTCGGTGTCTTCATGGAGGGACCGAAATAGTCTTATGGTAGGTTTATTTGTATTATGATTATCAGTATGTTTATTTGTATTATATGTTTCAATTGGATTTTCTAATGAATTATTATGAATTTCAATAGATATATCATTATCTTGTGCAATATTCATAATACGTTCTTCATGTGAATGAAAGTGTTGATATAATTCATAATCTAAATCAGATTGTAATAAATAATCAATATTTTCTTCTAGAAATCCATCGCCAACAGGATTTTCCATAGATAATCCATGTTTATTGAAATGAGTAGAAATTTCTTTTGGCGAAAAGGTGTCTGGATAGTGTAAGCATATGTCGTATATATCAGGGTCTTCTTGTTTTAGAGCACTTAATACATTTAATATACCATTGAAATTACCATCTTTGTTAATGTCCTCTCGAATTATTGCATCACGTTTTTCTATATCATTGCCACAATCTTTATATTTTGTTTTATCAACCATACAAGGAATCAATACCGTAGATGGTTTATGTTGTTTCCTTATAATACGACCAATATTTTGAATAATATCAACATATGATTGTTTAGGATCAACAAAGACACACATGTTCGCTTTTTTTGTATCCACTCCTTCACGTATTGTTTTACATGATGATATTATATATACTTCATTATCAGTAGAATTGTCTAAATTATTTAAAATAGTAGTTCTTTCTTTACCTGTAATGTCGCTATGTAATTCAATCATATGAATTTTGTTATAACAATTTTCATTTTCTTTTCTTTTTTCAGGAAATTCATCATCTAATACTTGTTCGAATACTTTACGAAATAGTGTTTGATTAACAAATTGTTTTACTGCTGTATTAGTAGAGGTATTTACTTCTGCGTGAAATGTTAATACACGTGTATTACCAGTTTCAATAATAGTTCTTGCAATTGTTTGATAAAGTGATTTTGTTTTATTAGTATTATCCATGTACATATCAATACAGATTTTGAATCCGTTCAAAATTTCATCATTTAACCCATCCAAATATGTATAATCATATACTACATTACCACACATGCCTCTATGATTATCATCTTTATCATACATAATAATTCCATTGGAATTTTTTGGTGTTGCTGTAAAGAATACTTGTTTTTCACAAATAGTATTTTGGAATATACTATCTTGTATTTTTTCACCGACCGCACGATGTGCTTCATCATAACAACATATGTTAATTTTATTAGTTCCAATATTGTCTAATAATGTTTTATAACTGTAATATGTTACGCATATAATTTTATTTACATTTTTTCTTATTTTTAAAAAGTTCTTGATTTTTATTGGATCAGTAGTTGAATCAATTTCAGATGAAACATTTAAAAGATTTTTTTTTGGATAATCTTGTAAATAATCATCATTAAATTGAGTGATTAATGACAATGATGGAAATACATACAAACATAGTTTATTATTTTGAAATGCCTTTCCATAACGCATAAGTCTAGATTTGCCTGTACCACAGAACATTTTAACTAGACACTTATCATGTGTCAGTAATTCAGTTGTGATCATTTCATCTGCTTCGGATTGACATTTTCTAAAGTTTTTATTATTAGAATTTGCTTTAACATTACTCATTTTTACTTTACTTTTATTTTTAAATTTAAATTAAATTGTCTATACTTAATTGTTAGATACATACAACTATTTGATAAATATGAGTTCAATTTTTATTTATATATATTCCTTCTTTGTATCTTCGTCCAAATACACTTTCTTCCCAATTGCGTTTATTATCTTATTTACATACTTCTCTTCATCTTCTATGAATGTCATTACATTTGATACTAATGATAGATATTTCATCTGTATATTCTCTTTTACCATCCAACCATCATTCGCATCTTGCCATTTATCTAGATTCATTCTATTCTTTAATGCTGCCTTTTTTATCCCATATAGTATTTTAATTAACTCTTTGTCTTTCTCCCAAACATCATTCTCTTTCACATACATCGTCTTACGTTTCGTATCCGTACAATGGATTGGTCTGTCTAATATGTCTAGTTCATTTAATCCATCTACCATCATGTTTGTTATCGTACTCGTTAATCCATTCTTTCTTGTATTCTCATGTATCTTATCTGTTATGGGCAGAGATTCTATAAAATCACTTAAATTCATCGCATTCTTACAATGCTCATTTAAAAACATATTTATATTGAATGTCTTATTCATACAGTTGTTCATATTATTTGTAGTGTTACCTATTTGAGGCATTATTTCTATCAATTTCTCTATTACATCTGTATTTTTCAATACCATTTTTATTAATAAATCTTTGTCTAATATATCATTTGAAGTATTTGATTTGTTATTATCTTCATTCACTACATTAAACGAACACTTCTTTTTGTGTCTCCATAATCCAGTTCTATCTTTATATTCTTTACCACAATCACAAATATATGGTATTATTTTAGAACTTTTTGTTAAATTATTGTTGCTATTTGTTGCTAATTGATGCTTACGTGTAATTAAATGGCGTTCATATTGACTTTTTCTACTACATTTAAAGTCACATACATTACATTCATAATATTTTGAACCTTTTTGAACTTGATTTGTTGCCATTTGTTGATATATATAGCAACATATAAAAGTTCCTAAATACTTTTCATAAAAATATATAAAATCTAAAATAAATACAATCACAAAATAAAAATATCAAAAATCGTTTTCTTACCTTTATGCTCTCAACCACTTTTTTACTACTTTTTTCAATCCTTTATTCCAAAAATCAAAAATGGACATAAAAACTATGTCCATTTTCTAAAATACAAATACTCTTTCAAAAACTTGAAAATTATTAATTATATATTTCATAGAGAGAAAATACCTATTTATTCTTTTTATTATTAATATCACACAGACATACCATACAATCATATAATCAGACAGACATACCATACAATCAGACAGACATACCATACAATCAGACAGACATACCATACAATCAGACAGACATACCATACAATCAGACAGACATACCATACAATCAGACAGACATACCATACAATCAGATAAATACACTAAACTGGATATCGCTTACATAACTGGTTATCGCTTACATAACCAGATACCAATACACATTACTCTTTCACATTACTCTTTCACATTACTCTTTCACATTACTCTTTCACACACCCTTTCTCCAATAACTCAAAATTAAAATTAAAAAAATAAAACCACTTCTTTAATCTTCCATCTATACTACAATTCTCAGCAAATATATTACACTCACTCTTGTGCTTCTTTAAACCTACTCTATTACTATATTCTTTCTTACAAATCTCGCATATATATTTATCCATCTCTTTATATATATATACATACCATTATACATTTTATACGCTATATATACAAACTTACGCCACAGGGGAGAGAGGGGACACAGGGGAGAGAGGGGACACAGGGGAGAGAGGGGACACAGGGGAGAGAGGGGACACAGGGGAGAGAGGGGA
>Ga0209302_10002718_pt1 | contig 10305 bp, 8 predicted proteins | sample ArcOceMetagenome_2_FD_187445 | JGI IMG/M metagenome (GOLD analysis project Ga0209302, IMG submission 187445) | Marine eukaryotic phytoplankton communities from Arctic Ocean - Arctic Ocean ARC135M Metagenome (SPAdes) (version 2) | ecosystem: Environmental > Aquatic > Marine > Oceanic | place... | reverse complement strand
CCCCCCTCCCCTCGACCCCCTCTCCACGCTTTGCTTCGCCCCCTTTTTGCAGGTGCGCATCCACGGCAGCGGAGATGCGGGTACTTTGCTGCCGGTGGGCCGCTCCCTGGTGGCTAACGTGCAGCAGACGAGCGACAACGGCAGGGTGCACAACCTGGGCACGAGCGTGCCGTTTGAGGTGAAGACGCTCGTGACGCCCTCGGTGCTGCGCGCCCAGTACAACTGGCCCGAGTCGGCCAAGGGCAAGCACGGCTCGTCGCAGGCCGTGGCCGAGTTCTACGGCGAATTCTTCTCTAACCACGACCTCAACTCCTTCTTCCATGAGATCAACGAGCCGCAGCAGTCCATCGCGCAGGCCAACGTCAAAGGCAACCTCGCCAACGACCAGGACCACGCGGGCGGCGAGGCCTCGCTCGACGTGCAGTACCTCATGGGCATGGCGCCCGAGGTGCCCACCTACTTCTACTCGTACTCGGACCTCAACCCGTACACGCCCGAGAACGAGGGCTTCCTCACGTGGCTCGTCACCATGGGCGGCGAGCAGAACCCGCCCCTCGTGCACAGCCTGAGCTACGGCGACGTCGAGGCGGACGTCTTCAACTCGACAAACGGCGCCGCGCCGTACGCCGCGCGCGTCGACCTCGAATTCGCCAAGCTCTCGGCGCGCGGCATGTCCATCATCGTCGCCTCGGGCGACGACGGCTCGGCCGGCTTCCTCGCGCGTAACGACCCCATGTCGGGCTGCAGCCACGCCGCGCCCGAGTGGCCCGCCTCCAGCCCGTACGTGACCACTGTGGGCGCGACGCAGCTCGCCACCGATGGCAGCTCGACGTACGAGATCGTCTGCTCGGCGCGCGAGGGCGGCGTCATCACCTCGGGCGGTGGCTTCAGCGACATCTACTCGCGGCCCGTCTGGCAGAAGGACGCGGTCAAGGCCTACCTTGACAACGGCGTGGGTGTACCCAAGTCGAGCTTCTTCAACGCCAGCGGCCGCGCCTACCCCGACATCACCGCCCTCGGCAGCCGCTTCCTCGTCTTCGTCGACGGCGCGCAGGTCGAGCTGAGCGGCACGAGCGCCTCGACGCCCGTCGTCGCCGCGATGATCTCGCTCTTCAACGACGCCCGCCTGGGCGCTGGCCTGCCGCCCATGGGCCACGTGGCACCCTTCCTCTACCAGACCGCCGTCTCGCACCCCAACGCCTTCACCGACATCAACGAGGGCAGCATCGCCTGTCTCTCGGGCAGCCCCGAGACGGTCACGTGCTGCGACGACTCGTTCGGCGCCACCAAGGGCTGGGACGCTACCTCCGGCCTCGGCTCGCCCAAGTTCGACCAGCTGCTCAAAATCGCCCTCGCCACGGGCAAGAAGCAGTCCAGCAGCGTCAACTTCAAGCACGCGGCCAAGCTCGTGCAGTCGAGGAGATCGACTCAAGCGGAGGCGCTGGAGCCCCACTCGGCCTAAGCCTGGCTCCCCCCCCCCCACCCCACCCCACCCAATCCAAACGGCCACACGCACAGATAGATGCGCGCGCGCTTACACGCATCCGCACAAACACAGCCACAGCCATAGCCACATAGCCACGAGACACACAGACAAAGGAAGCTAGAACAGACGTGACGAGAAATAGGTTAAAAACATCGTTTGGTCAGGAAGACGGCTCTCTGAGTGTGAGAGTGTCAGAAGGCGAATTATGTACATTGAAAGGCTGATATTAAAAAACACGAAATTGTCACGCAATTTCGACAATGTACATTTCGTGTCGGCAATTTGGTGGCGCCGTGTCGGCGGATATCAACTCCGAAGCGCAAGCGGTCAAAGCACACAGGACGACGATGCCTTCGTACGGTACCGGGCTGCGAGCGGGATCATTGCCATGTCTCGAGCTGGGTGCCAACGGCGAGGCGCTGGTCGAAGAGCTGTCCGTGCACCAGCTCGCGCAAGAGTTGCAGGAGCGCACGGACCGCCTGATGCAACTCGACACGCTTGCCGAGTCGCTTGTGCTGCAGGTGGCAGATCGTGAAGTCACGATCGACGAGCAAAAGCAGATGATCGACGAGCAACAACAGCTTCTGTCCCTCAGCGCCGAGAAGATGGCCAAGTTCACCTCCGATGCGGAGAAGCCTACGCACCAGCACCAGCCACCGCCGCCACAGCAGCAGCAATGCGAGGAGGAGGCGCCAGCCGGCAAGTTCGACGCACTGGACTCGGTGCGTGGACTGCGCACCCTGGTTTACGGCGTGTGCACCGTTATGTTCTTCGTCGTACTGGTGAGCTGACGCCAGAGCCGGCTGCCCGAGAAACGAGCGCTTGACGCCAGTGCGCAGTGGCAACACGCGAGAGCCGAGACGTGCGAGGCTACCTTTCATGGAACGGTGGCTGTGGTCGTGGTCGTCGTCGTAGTAGCGGTGATGGTGGGTGGCAGTGGGCAGGATCCGTGAGACGTGCGCACTGACCATACAGGGACCATGCCCTATGGCTTTTGCGTTTTGCCGGTTTTGGCGATGGGGGGGATGGCCCGTGCGCGGTGCCACACTGCGGGGCCGGGGAGGGGGGGGGGGGGGGGGGGGGGGGGGGTCGCGCTAAACCCGTACAGCGTCAGCGTACTCGGTTAAAGCCGCACGGCTTTACGGTATTCCTCCGGAAAACATCCGAGCGTTCGGGTTTTCACATTTTTGTTCTAAAGTTTCCATTTTTGCGTTTTTCAATGGGAATTTATTTTCGTTAGACATTACGTGCGTATGTGGTTCACTAGTTGTGTGATTGTTGGTTTGGATCGGGGATTTTACCATATTTTTTACCATATAAGCATACGCTGCGGCTGCACACGCACAAGACAACGACACAAAAAGTCATAGGCACCATCCAGACCACTAAAGGCAGTAGGCTGCGTCACTACTCACTTCTTGGTCCGTTTCGAGGCTTTGGGCTTGCCTTTGGGCTCGGCCCCCGCCTTGCGCTTGTGGTGGTCGGCGAGCGGGTCGATGATGACACCCTTGAGCGTCTGCACCTTCGGCTTGGTGAGCGCGGCGTGCGAGGCAGCCGGGTTCCACTCCAGGCCGATAGGCGCGCGCACGGAGCGCTCGAACTGCTCGCGGGTCTTGAAGGGGAAGGGCACGCCGCTCGTGGTGAAGGAGGCGGCCTTCTTGTCGCGCTTCTCCGAGATGACCACGTTGCGCAGCGCCGCATCCTTGCGCTTCGCCGCGGCCGTGGCGAGCAGCTCGGCGCGCACTTCGGTGGCGCTCTTCTTGTCGGGCTGCCGCCTCGGCGGCCGGGCACCCATGCCGCCCCAGTTTCCCCAGCCGGGCAGCGCCGTGCTCTCCTCGGCCGGCGGCGCCTCGCTGTCGACGAGCTGCGCCTTCTCCTTGGCGAAGTCCGCCTCGACGCCCGTGTCGGGGAAGGCCTCCTCGAGAAGCTTGCTCTGCGCCAACGACGGCATGAGGAGCGACGCCCCATCCAGCAGCCCACCGTCGTCACCATGGTCGCCGCCCTCGACCGCCGCAGCCGCCGCCTCCTCCGCGGCCGCCGCGGCCGCCGTGACCGATGCGGCCGCGCGCCGCTGTCTCTTGCCGGCCGCCTCCGCCTTGCCGCCCGCACCGCCCGCACCGCCCGGCCCTGCCGCCGTCGCGGCGGCGGTGGCGGTGGGCGGACCGGCGCGGGGGCCGAGCAGCGGCCCTTGGTGCTCCTGCTCGCTATACGGCGGCAGCGGCACGTGCGGCCGTTCCGCACCCGCCGAAAAGTTCACCGCGCCGCGCGCCGCGCGCGCGCCGGCCGCGCCGCCGCTGGCGGCGGGGGTGGCAGTGGCGTCCCAAGCCGCCTGAGAAAAAGGGTCGACCGCCGCCGCCGCCGCCGCCGCCTGTCTCTGCCTCTTGGTACCACCCGCCGCCACCGCCACCGCTGCCCCCGCCCTTGGCAGCTCCGAGCCAAGCGTGATCGGCGTCCGCACGCGCGCGCCGTGCGCGCGCCCCCGCAGCAGCGCATCCTCCGCCGCCGCCGCCCCGTCCACAACCACCCGCTCCGCGTCGTCACCCTCCTCCTCCACTGCCGCCGCCGCCGCCGCCGCCGCCGCCGCCGCCGCACGCTTGCTCAGCTTCTTGCCGCTGTCCACGCCCACCAGCCGCCGCGCACCGGCGGTTGCCTCGGCCTGCTGCTGCTTGGCTGGCGCTCGCCGCTTCCTCCCGGCCGCACTCTCCTCCTCGCCCTCCTCCCCACCGTCGCCCTCGTCGTCGCCCTCGTCGTCACCCTCGTCGTCGCCCTCCTCGCCCTCCTCGCCCTGCGCGGCCATCTGCTCCTCGAGATCGCGCAGCATCGCCTCCGCCTCCGCCTTGCGCCGCTCGACGCCGCGCTTCATGAAGGGCATCGCAAGCAGCCCCGTCTCGGGCATCTCAGGATCCTCCTCGCTCTTGAGCCGCGAGAGCAGCCCGCGCGGCCCCTCGCCGTCGTCGTCGTCGCTGTCGTCGGCCGCGCTGCTGTCGTCATCCTCGCTGCTGCCGCGCGGGATGTCGATGTCGTTCTGCTTGCGGCGCAGCTCCTCGCCGCGCGCGAGCTGCTCTGAGACGGCCTGCTCAGGGCTAGGGCTAGGGCTAGGGCTAGGGCTAGGGCTAGGGTTTGGGTTTGGGTTTGGGTTTGGGCTAGGGTTCGGGTTCGGGTTCGGGTTCGGGCCTGCTGCAGCCCCTTGTTGTTCTTCTGCGTGAGAGCATGCTTCACCCAGCGCGACGTGTTCTTGTGCTTGAGCGTCATGCGCTCCTGCATAGCTTAGGGTGAGGCTCAGTGGTCAGGGTCAGGGTTTAGTGTTTGGGTCGGGGTCAGGGTTTCATGTTCGGGCTGGGGTCAGGGTTGGGGTTCGGGTCAGGGTCAGGGTATATGCCGTGCATGCGCTCCTGCACGCGCTCCACCTCGCGCTTGAGGGCGAGCTTCTGCGCCGTGTGCCGGTCGAGCTCGCCCAGCGCCGCCTCGCGCTCCGCCTGCTTGGCGCGGCCCTTCTTGTGCACCTTGCGGTAGGCCTTGGACTTGATCTTGGCGGCACGCTTGGCCTTGGTCTCATGGTAGAAGAGCAGGTCGCGCTGGTTAGGGTAAGGGTTAGGGTTAGGGTTAGGGTTAGGGTTAGGGTTAGGGTTAGGGTTAGGGTTAGGGTTAGGGTTAGGGTTAGGGTTAGGGTTAGGGTGAGGGTGAGGGTGAGGGTAGAAATCAGGTCGCGCTCGCTGTCCAACGCAAGACTCAGGCGTGCAAGTAGCAGACCTGGCTGTGGCATACCTGTCTGCGGCACCTGCTCTAGCCTGGGGTTGGAGCGCTGCGTGGCGTACCATCTTGCGCAGCTCGGCGCGCCGCTTGAGCACCTCCTCAGGCGATAGGCTCGAGAGAGCGAGCTCCTCGCCGGCCACGGCCTTGGCCTCCTCGAGGCCGTGCTGCTTGAGCAAGGCCTCGACGCCGCCCTCGAGGTTACCCTCCGGCTTGAGCGCGGCGAGCGAGCCCGTGCTCGCGCCAAACGCCTTGGCCCGTTCGCGCGGGAAGACCTGGTACTCCTTGTCGTCGTGGCGGCGCACCTGGATAGTGGGTTAGGGTTTAGGTGAAAGTTGAGGTTAGAGAGCTAGGGCTGGGGCTAGGTTAGGTAGGTGCTGCTGCTGCTGCTGCTGCTGCTGCTGCTGCTGCTGCTGTGGCGGCGCACCGCCTCGTCCCATTTTGACACCTCGCGGTGCGCCGCATCCGTGGCCGCCACGCGCTCGACACGCCGCTGGTCGCTCTTCTCGAGCGGCGCACCCAGCTGCGCGCGCGCGGCGCCGCGCTTGCCGCCCGCCGGGTCGCTCAGCGCCGCCAAGCTCTTCTGCAGCGCACCGAAGCCCTTTTGCTTCCCCAGCCCGCCCAGCAGCGCATCGACCGTCAGCTGGTTGTCAGGCGCCTCTGCGTTGTACTCGTTCTCCTCGCGCGCCTCGACGCGCTCGGAGCGGCGGCCGCCGGCGCCAGCCGTGAGGCCGACCGACTGCAGCATGCTCGCGTTGGACTTCTTGCGAGGCGCCTCGTCCTCGCCGTCGTTGTCATTGAGCATCGTCGAGAGGTCAGCCATGTCGTCCTCGTCGACGCTCGAGCCAATGGACTGCTCGTCCTCGGACTCCTCGTCGGCACGCCGCTTCCGAGCGGGCACCGGCATGTCCCCGTCCTCATCCGACGAGATCTCCTCGTCCTCAAAGCCTTCCGGCAGCTCGCCCACATCGACTTCATCCTCGTCCTCCAGCAGATACTGCCGCCGATCCTTGACCTCCTCCTCCTCGAGAAAATCAGTGTTCAGCGCGCTCCGCTGCTGGGCACTCAGGCCCGCCTCGCGCTTGCGCTGCCGCCCTTGCGCTGCTCTCGCGGCGGCTTTGGGAGCCATGCGTCTGAGCAAGCTGTCGTCGTGCGCGGCGGCGGACGGGACTGGGGTTTCTTTACAGCCCTTAACTCGTGGACCAAGTTCGATATTAAGATAAGATAAGATAAGATAAGATAAGATATTGTGTAGCGTCGCGAGTCGTGTAGCGTCGTGAAACCCAACTATTTTATCTGATCTTATCAAGTTCGGGGGAGGGGATAAACATGGAAGTGTTTCCAGTAGACCACCGCGCTCCCGTCCTCCCCCTCCCCCCGCCCCCCCCCGCAAGCCGCATGCACGTATATCTCTCGTTCTGTTCCCGACGCGACCACGGTCAACGGGTTAGATTTATAGCGCCTCCCCCTCTACTCTATAACTCGACTAGTGTCTCCACACCTCTCTACCGCAAGGTCGTCGGCCGTCTCCCCCTCCATCACCGCCCTCGCCCTCGATCACCGCCCTCCCCCTCCATCACCGCGCGCAACGCGTCTTCACGGAAAACGTCTGTACTTCTCCTGCCTCGGTGGTCAGCTGCGAGCTGCTCGGCGCACAGCAGCGCCTCTCGCGGGCTGTGGCCTGTGCTGGTTGCAATTGAATATTGATTATTTGATTACCATTTGCTTTCCTAGGCGGCAGCAATACCAGCCGCACTCACCCCTCCTTCCGAGCCATCTGCGCGGCCTCGTTGCCGTACTTGGAGCCGGCCACCATGGCGTAGTTGGCCTCGCGCTGCTCGAGTGCGGGCAGGCGGCCCGTTGGCGCGCCCGTCGCGAGCAAGCGGCCATCGTCATCGACCAGCAGGAAGCGGCTGTAGTCGTCGGGCACCCAGACGAGCTTGAACGCGATGCGCGAGCGGAACTGCAGGTGCGCCACGCCTGAGTCCTCCGCAGGACGTGGCGAGCTGAGCGGCGAGCTCGTCGCCTGACAGGTCGACCAGCTGCCGCCTGGGCCGAGCTCGGTCAGCGACGCCGCGGCAATGCCCGGCCCGAGCCGGTTGCCAAGAGCGATGCCGCGCACCCGGCCGTCGTTCAGGGCGTCCGACTCCTCGTCGCGCATGGCGGTCGCGTCGACGTGGATGGCGTCGTTGAAAGCGTGGCCCGTGTAGCCCTGGCCAGGAGCGGCGTCCCTCAAATCGCGCATCCCCGCCGCCCACAGCAAGCGCGGCCGCACACTGGAGCTCCAGTCACGGGACAGCTCCGACGGTGTCAGTGAGGCGGCTCGTTGTCTCACTGCCTGCATCCGTTCTACTGCCGTGCCGGGGTAGTCAGGATCCAGCTCCAAGGCCTTTGCAAACGCTGGCCGCTGAGAGCCACTTGTGGCGATGCTAGCACCAAGGCCGAGGAGCGCAGCCCGTCTCGTCAGCGGCCGCAGGCGCTCCAGGTCGAGGGCGGCGAGGCTCGCGATCGCGGCGAACAGCATCGCCGGTGGCAGCTCGAGGCAGCGATGCGCGCGACACCGGAAGAGTCCGGTCGCCGTGAGGCAGACAGACATTGAGACATACCCGAAGGCAAACACGGACTAGCACGTCGCTAGAAGTTTGAGCAGAAAAGTAGCGGAATTTCTCGTCTACAAGAGCTTGAGTTTCGTGGGCGACTCCTTGGGCATTCGCTCGTAGAGCCTGGCGGCGCTCCTGAGCTGCGCCGGCAGCACCTCGGTTGCAAGGCGCCACCAGACCCCGCTGCCCTCGGAGACGTCGGAGGCGGCCCCCCTGGCGAGGGCCTCGCCGCTCGCGCGGGTGAGCCTCGCCGTGCGCGACGTGAGCGGCTGCCGGTCGTCGGCGGGCTCCAGCTGTCTGCACCGGAAGCAGGCGAGGGGCGTGTCGGGATCCCGCGCCATGCGTGTGAGCTGCGTCGAGCGCACCACCTGAATGGTCAATGGCGGCGTAACGGCGGCTTTGGAGGCGGCTGGCTCGAGCACCTAAGGCAGTGGCCCGGCCTCTCGCCTAGGTTACGCCTAGGTGCCTCGAATCGCCCGGAGCCGCCAGGCACGCCCTGAGGAGGTGCAGGAGCCGCGCTGCGGCCACTGCCAAGGCGGCACTGTGACCACGCTGCGCTACCCAGAAGAGGGTGTGGGCGCGGTTGTACTGGAAGGCCGCGGGCGAGCCGAGCGCGATAGTGGGCATCACGAGCATGGTGAAGCACCTGGTTGGGGTTGGGGTTAGGGTTAGGGTTAGGGTTAGGGTTAGGGTTAGGGTTAGGGTTAGGGCTAGGGCTAGGGTTAGGGTCAGGGTTAGGGTCAGGGTTAGGGCCAGGGTTAGGGTCAGGGTTAGGGTTAGGGTCAGGGTCAGGGTTAGGGTCAGGGTTAGGGTCAGGGTTAGGGTTAGGGTTAGGGTCAGGGTTAGGGTTAGGGTCAGGGTTAGGGTCAGGGTCAGGGTTAGGGTCAGGGTTAGGGTTAGGGTTAGGGTTAGGTTCAGGGTTAGGGTCAGGGTCAGGGTTAGGGAGCATGGTGAGGCACATCATGTCGGCACAGTAGTGCGACGGCCATATGAAGTTGGCGTTCCACGCGAGGTACAGCTTGAACCAGTCGGACGAGAGCGCCTGCGTGCCATCTTGTCGGAAGGCGCCCGCCGGTGCCTCGAGAAGGGCCATGCCTGCGCGGGCGTTGTCCGGCCAGAAGGCGAAGGAGAGGTTGGAGAGCACCGCCTCGAAGATGTTAGGGTTAGGGCTAGGCTTAGGCTTAGGCTTAGGCTCAGGATCAGGGTCAGGGTTCGCGTCACTCGCCTCGAAGATGTTGAGGCTCATGATCGCGTTGAGCACGTCGCTCAGCGCGCTCACCTGGTTAGGGTTAGGGTTAGGGTTAGGGCTAGGGCTAGGGCTATGGGGCAGGGTTAGGGTCAGGGTTAGGGTCAGGGTCAGGGTTAGGGTTAGGGTTAGGGTCAGGGTTAGGGTTAGGGTTAGGGTTAGGGTTAGGGTTGGGGTTAGGGTTAGGGTTAGGGCTAGGGCTAGCGGCGCTCATCGCGCTCACCTCCTCCGCGTGCTCCGTGCTGCCGGGCTCGGCAGCAGTAGCCCGGCTGCTCGCGCGGCGCATCATCTCGAAGCCGTTGATCGAGGCGAGCACCGACTCGCCCTTGAGCGCGAGGAAGAAGCCCATCAGCGCATCGCGCGCCGATCGCGGCAGCCGGGGGCGCGCTCCGCCGCCCGCCGCCGCCGCCGCCGCCGCGCCTCGCTCGGCGTAGAGCCTCTCGTACCAGCGCGCGAGCACGGCATGCGCGTCGCGGTCGAGCGCGATCAGCTCCTCGAAAACGTAGACGCTCGCGACCAGCCGGCGGCAGAGCTGCGCGAAGCTGAGGCTCGCAGGGGCGTCGGCGGCGTCCTCAGCGCCAAAGTAGACGCTCTCGTAAAAGGCGTCGTTGCCCAAGGTCTCCTCCGCCATGGAGCGCATGATCGGGTGCGCCTCCAGCACGCGCGGAAAGGTAGATCGCACGAGTTCCGTCACGTCCACGGTCGGAGCCGCGTACAGGCTCGCGGGAAGGAGGCTGCTCGGGTGGCCTAGCACCGGCATGCCAGATGGCGTCTGCAGATGCATGTCAGCGAGCGTCAGGTCGATGTCCGCCCGAGTCAGCTCGACGCGGCCGTTGTCATCGAGTAGCTGGCTCGCCGCGAGCAGCTTTTCATGGCAGCGGCTGCTCCGTGTACTGACAGCTTCGCTGAGCACTGACGCCATGGCTGGCGCCACAGCTTGCGGCGGCACTGCGCGTGGCGTGACGCTGCCCTGTCTGCGTGCAGCGCCCGGGAATAGAGCCGCGGCAGTCACGAGGACGAGGCACGGAGGCGCCATCCTGAGCCAGTGTGCCTCTCCACGCTCTCCACGACAACCCCTCGTCAACAACTATTGTATAGAAAGTAAAAATTGTGGTGAAGTTGTTTGATTGGTTTGTTTTACTCTGCGTGATATATATCATCTATTAAACCGGTGTTTCTTAACACCACCCTTGGATTTGCCTGTGCTCCTTTTGATTGACCCC
>Ga0209302_10002717_pt1 | contig 10307 bp, 17 predicted proteins | sample ArcOceMetagenome_2_FD_187445 | JGI IMG/M metagenome (GOLD analysis project Ga0209302, IMG submission 187445) | Marine eukaryotic phytoplankton communities from Arctic Ocean - Arctic Ocean ARC135M Metagenome (SPAdes) (version 2) | ecosystem: Environmental > Aquatic > Marine > Oceanic | place... | reverse complement strand
GGGGGGGGGGGGGGGGGGGGGGGGGGGGGGGGGGGGGGGGGGCTGCTCTAGCACTCTAGCGATGGCTCTCTCTGGCGCGCCCCTTGGCCCTCGCTCGCACTCGCACTCGCACTCGCACTCTCGCCTCGGACGCGGCCGTCTCTTCGGCAGGTGGATGTCCGTCTACACAGGGCTCTACTGGGGGTTGGGCCACGGGATCGGTGCGGTGAGCTAGCATGCTCAAAGTGCCCCCCCTCGGCAGGGCCCGAGCTCGGCCCCTGCGCCTCCTCAGGGCGCGCCTGGCGGCTCATCTCTCTCAGGGGGAGAGAGCGGGCCACCGGACGCGCCGTCATCGCCACCAAGGTCGCCGATTCCTCTGCCTCTGTCCACCAGGCGCTCGTTGGCGCGCTGGCCTTCGCTGTCAGAGGCGCGCTCAATGTCGACCTATTCTCCACGTACATGGAGGCGGCCGTGGGCATCTCGATCATGGTCATCGGGCTGAGCGGCATCGCTGAGGCGCGCGAGTGGACGCGCGAGCATGACGACGGCCCCACCGAGAGCAACGCGCACCACGACATCGAGGTCATCCTCGAGAGTGATAGAGAGCAGTCGGTACGGCTGCCACCAGCATGCCACCAGCATACTTACAATGGCTGTGCTTACTTGGCGACACTGAGGCTGCTCCCTTTCCAGCCTGCCGCTCTCTCTCGACGCTGCTCGCTCTAGTGCCTAGCACACTCACTGTGGCTCCACACTTACCAGGTGCCGTCGACGCTGATCACGGGCATCCTGCACGGCTGCACGGGCACGGGCCACCTGTTGGGCGTTATGCCCGCGCTCGCGATGCCCTCGTGGCTCTGCGCGTGCGCCTACCTCACCTCCTTCGGCCTGGGCACCATGGTGGCGATGAGCCTCTTCACCGCCATCGTCGGCGAGGCCTCTGCGCAGCTCTCGACCCGCCTCAACCAGCACGGCCGCGCGGTCAAAACGCCGCCCCTGGCAGCGCGCCTGAGGCTCCTGCGCCTGGCAGCTATGCACGGCCGAACGCCCTTAAGCGGCGGCTCTGGGCGGCTCGATAACCCCCAGGCCTCCGGTCACCTGGTCTTTTACCTCGGCCGCTGCGATTAAAGTCGCCGATCCCACGGCCCTTGCCTCTCCTCCCAGGCGCGATCTCCCCGCGAAGATGGCCATGGCCTCTTCCATCTTCGCGCTCGTTATGGGATCCGTGTGGACGGCGCGCGCCTGCGCTAACTACATACAACCCCACACTTAGCCTCAACCCTCACCCTCACCCTCACCCTCACCTTCACCCTCACCCTCACCCTCACCCTCACCCCCACCCAAACCCTAACCCAACCAGGCGCGCGCCTGCGCCGCACTGAGCCTGCCGCAGCTCGTCGCGAAGTGGGCCGGCGCCGGCCTCGCGATGTTGGGTGCCAAGAGGCTTGGCGTCGCCGTAGCGGCATAGCGATGGGGTGGCAGTTGGGCCGCAGCCCACGCACCCAAGCTTCTCGGCGCGTTGAAGCCGCGTCGCATAAAGTACTCTCTCCGCTCTCGCATGCGAAACTGCACACGCCCCCCTTGCTCGGCGGGAAAGGTTAGAGGGCATCGCGGTGCGAGTTGGGAGGTAAGGAAACGCGCTGTCTGTTTTCCGGTGGCGTGCCGAAACAGCTCTCAGCTGTGACGAACGCGGAAGACCCCGGCGGGCCCGGCCGCGTGCGATCTCTCTCTGCGGTGTGCGGAGTGCGGTGCGCACACCGCGCGCCAGATCACAGGGACCGAGAAACACACACCGCTGACCGCACGCGCAGCGCGCGCGCTTTCCCCCCGGCCTTTGTAAAGCGTACACACACGACACACACAAAATTGCAGCGTCACAGCGCACGCTCACACAAATGCAAACATATCTCCCCGGCGAAAAAGAGCAGTTAGTTAGTTAGTATGAGATTAAAAAGAGCAGTTAGTTAGTTAGTATAAAAAAAGTGGAAAGAGAGGTGGGGGGTAGGGGGATAAGGGAGCGAAAAGTGCAAAGAGCAAGCGGAAGCGCTGTGTCCGCTGAGTCTTCCAGTAAGACCAAGCCCTACCAGGCGCGAGTGTGGCGCGGTGGCAAGATCGTGACCCTGGGCGGCTTCGCGCACCGCCTAGGAGGCGGCGCTGTGCATCGCGCGAACGCCGGAGGGGCAGACGGCTGCTGCAAAGCCTGCAGCGGCGCCGCCGCTGACGAGGGAGGAGGCGCGGCAGCAGGCGCAGGCGGAGGGGCTGACGCTGCTCAAGGCCGGCAACACGACGGCTTATACTTCGGCGTGCACCACAGCAATGCCGGCAGGTCCTAAAATATATCTGCTTGTGCCAAGTGTGTTCCGCCTTCACCCCCTGAACTTCCCCGCCGCCGCGCGCGCTCGCGCACGGCGATGGGCGTGAAGGGCTTGCAGTCATACGTGCAGAACCGCCTGCCGCTCACCGAGTACATCGTCGAGCTCGCATCGCTGCGCGCTGGTGCCGCCGACACCGTGGTGGTCGACGGGATGGCGCTCATCCGCAAGCTCTACGAGCAGTCGCGCCCTCGGCGGAAAACAGCCGCCCAGAGGCTTCGGCCTGCTCGCCCTCCAGCACGCCCTGTCACTGCTAGATCAACCTTAGGGTAGCCTCCAGCCTCGGCCAGCATCGGGCAGTTGGAGGTGCATTCTGACTGACCGTTCACACCGGCCTTGCGTACCACACAGGTCGCTCGACTGGGTAGGTGGCGGCCAGTTCCTGGAGCTGTGGTGCAATGTGCGGGACTTCGTCGGCGCGTTTCGCGGCGCCGGGTTGCGACTCATCGTCTTCTTCGACGGCGGCGTCGACGACGCCAAGCTCGACGAGTGGCTGTCGCGGCGCAAGCGCGACCTCACCAACTGCGACAAGGTGCTGCCTTGTGCTGACATGCAAAGCCGTGGAGTGCCGCAGCCGTGCCGTACGCATGAGTACGCATACCGGCCTGCTGCGTACCGCGCGTACTTGCGGCGCAGGGCAGCTTGCCCCTGTATGCGTACCAGCCTTTGGCGTGCCGTGCGTACCGCGTACCGTGGCACCTCAGTACCTTGGCACCTCAGGTACAGGTGCTACACTGCCTACAGCGCGGCTCGTGCCCGCCCAACCCTAGCCCTGACCCTCACTACTGACCCTAACCCTAACCTTAACCCTAACCCTGGCTCTAACCCTGACCCTAACCAGGTGCTGCAGTGCCTGCAGCGTGGCGAGGGCCCGCCCAAGGCGGCGTGGTCGCCGCCCGCCAACATCAGCAAGTGGGTGGGCGGGGCCTTCGCCGACCACGGCTGCGAGGTTCACTACACCGTGGGCGAGGCGGACCGCGAGATGGTGCGGCCAGGGTTAGGCTCAGGGTTAGGGTTGGGATCGGGGTTGGGCGAAGGGTTAGGGCATCGATAATTTGAGCCTGAGCCTCACTCCCAACCCCAACCCCAGCCGGGACCCAACCCTAACCCTAACCCTAACCAGGTGCAGTACTGCCTGGAGAACCCTGCGAGCACGGTGGGGCTGCTCGGGCAGGACTCGGACTTCTTCGTGCTGCCCACGCCTGTCTACCTCGTGCTTGAGTCGCTGCGCCTGTACGACGCACGGCCTGTGGTCTCCGCCTACCCACGCCCCGCCGCATGCTTCAAAGAGGAAAGCACCGGGCGGGAGACCGGCAGGAGATAGCCCTAGTCGGGGCAAGGCTGTGGCGGCACTCTGGTGCCTGCCCACAGTCGCCGACTGCACTGCCTTTTGGCCGTCCAGGCTCTGCCATAGTCGCGATGATGGCGCTACCCTCGCCGCTCATGCCGCTGGTGGCGTCGCTCGTCGGCAACGACTTTGTCTCGCAAGGCGCGCTCGGGCTGTTCCACTCCCGGCTGCTCGCAGGCACCGGTCACAACGCCTCGGGCCCACCGCTCATCGAGGCCGTCGCAGCCTACGTGCGCACCAAGTGCGCAGCGGCACACTGGCCGGGGCCGCGCCCAACGACGCCGCTGCTGTGGTCGGCCCTCGACTTCGGCAACAGCATCAGCGCCGAGGAGCGCGAGGCCGTCCAACCCCAACCTTTACGCTAACGCTAACCCTAACCCTTACCCTAACCCTAACCCTAACCCTTACCCTAACCCTAACCCTAAGCCTAAGCCTAACCCTAACCCTAACCCTAAGCCCTAAGCCCTAACCCTGACCCTAACTAGGAGCGCGAGGCTGTCGAGGCGTCGCTAGCGCAGTACGAGACCGGCGACTTCCCGCCGCCGCCCACCTGTGGCGGCGCCTCCGCGGAGATGATGGCACGCTTCCGGCGCGGCCAGCTCGAGCCGACCGTCTTCGCCGTCGCGAGTGGCCGCGGAGTCTACCGAGGCCCCTCTCTCGACCCTAACCCTAGCCCTAGCCCTACCTCTACCTGCAACCCTAACCCTAACCCTAACCCCTAACCCCTAACCCCTAACCCCTAACCCCTAACCCCTAACCCCTAACCCCTAACCCTCACCCTAGCCCCTAACCCTAACCAGGCCCCTCACTCGACCAGCCGGGCCTGCTTCCCGCCATACTCGCCTCGCGCGCGATCAGGGCCGAGGCCTATGCGTGCTGTGTCGCCGCCGGCGAGAAGCGATCTCACGCGCGGCAAGCGGTCCCGCAGGAGAAGCGGGAGGCAATCCCGGCGGCGGACGAGGAGGAGGAGGAGGAGGAGCTGGACAGCGGCAGCGTCGGCGTCGGCGTCGGCGTCGGCGTCGGCGGTGGCGGCGGCGGCGGCGAGCGTGGCGGCGAGAATGGCGGCGAGAATGGCGGCGAGAATGGCGGCGGCGGCGGCGGCGGAGTGGAGGTGCGCGAGTACCTCGTCTACCCTGGCAAGCAGCTCGACGCGTACGAGCCCGACATCGTCGCGGTGCCGCCGCGCCTCAACAGCTGCGAGCAGATGTGGCCGATGCCGCCGTTGCCGTTGCCCTAACCCTAAGCCCTTGCCCGAACCCTAACCATAGCCCCTTGTCGTCACCCCTTACCCCAACTCCTCCAGGTGGGCGATGCCGCCGCAGCAGCGGATGACATGCATGCTGCGCGCCGTCGGCCGCGCCGCACGTGCCGACGCGCTCGCGCCCGCACTCGACGCGGCGGCGTGCGCGGCGTTCGGCCCGCTCACCCTGTCGCTGCTGACCGTGCGCTTCCTCAGACGACTGGAGCTGCTCGACGAGGTCGCCTCCTCAAGGCTGCAATCCTATATGCTCAAGGCTGCAACCCCATGTGCTCGAGGCTGCAGCCCCACAAGTGCACCAACAGGCCACATGTGCACAGCCCCATGTGTGTCCCGTGTGTGCAGGTGACGGCGGGCGTGCTGCTGTGCCAGGGCCTGGTCATGGCCTGGCTCGCCGCGCGCCGAAAGATGCTGCCTGATGAGGTGCGGCGGCGTGGCAACCCCCGGTTCGGAATCGCCTTCCCAGTGGCGTCGGTGCACGTGGCCAACTTGTACATGCGCTGCACGGCCGACCTGCTCATGCTCAACAGCGCGTGCGGCCAACCGCTGCGCTTGCTCGGCGCTTGGCAGTGGTTCGACTCGATACTCTTCCACGGCATGCTCGACGCGGCGCGGCGCGGCGGCGCGGGCGCGAGCTGGCAAACGCTGCTGCGCGGCGACGCGCAGCTGCTGCAAGTCTTCGAGCTGCTGCTACCCCTCGCGCTCGCCACGGAGCGCAAGCTCGCCACCGACGAGGCCGGCGCGAGCGCGGCCGCCGCCGCGCGGCTCGTCCGCGCGGCAGGCCACTGGCAGCAGATGCACCCCTCCTCCGCCTCCTCCGCAGAGTCGCCGCGCGCCGGCGCGCCGCGCGACGCGCGACGAGAGCAGCCGGGGTGGAAGCTGCCGCGCGCTTCTTAGGGATGTGTGGAGGCTGTCTCTTCCTTTAAAGAGCCACGTACGTTGAGCAGGGAGGTGGTATCTTATGTTTATCTCTTACGTCGGGTCTCTTTCACGTAGATAGATATATCTATCTATCTTCCACGTCCCTTCACAATCAATTATGACAGAAACTGGGCCAAAAAGGCAGGTGAACTTTCTGGCCTGCGGTGTAGTACTGCCGCAGCCAGCCTGCACCAAGTCCCGGGCCCGGTTGGTCCTCTGCGGGCTCCCGATGCTGCAGCTCGCTGCTCTAGCGGCCGTGCGCCAGTCCCACTTGAACGGGCTGGTCCCGGGAACCGACCATTACTCCGAGATGCCACCGACGAACATGTCAAGACTATTCGCAGAGACGCCGCCTGCAGCCCATCCCGAGACGGGCCCCTGCCCAGCGTGCAGCGACGAGTACGGTCTCATTGACCCCGCGTATCGCGTGGTGATGGGATGGTCGGCGCGGGCAGCCTGCACGCTCGCCGTCAGCATCTTCCTCGACCACCTGGGCCTGCTGGATGAGGCCTGGGAGTACGACTCTTTCGTGCACAACTACCGCGTCGACAAGCTCGATCGCCGCTTTCATGTAAGGCCCTTCGGTAACGACAGCCAAATCACACACCCGGAGGTGACTTCCTTCAAGATCGTGCGCAATCCATACGCCCGTGCCGTCTCGATCTACAGCCACCAGATGGTCTCGAACTTCAGCGTCGGGCACCTCGCCGACCACGAGACAGCTTTTGGGGTCGAGATGCGCTCCGTCCTGGACCTCTCGAGAAATGCGAGCCTCGGTGGCGTGAGTTTAATCAGCTGGCTGCGGGCCGTGCGCACGGTGCGCGACCGCCACAAGACCCTAGGCCCCTTCGACCAGCACACACGCCTGCAGACGACCGTGGGCGAGTTCGTGGGCTTGATCAAGTACGGCACGATCTGCAAGCTCGAGGAGGACCTTGCCGGCTGCTTGAATACTGTGAGCCTGCTCAGCGGGGCCCAGTTCAGTGTAGATAAGGCGGCCGAGGACCCGGCCGATCACAACTCGGAGCACGAGCATGTCACTCACGGCGGCGACGTCGCGGCCCACTCGTGGAGAACCTTTGCGCGCTCTCCGGGGGAGAAGGGGAAGCAGGGCTACCGGATCCTGCCGACCGTGGACGATTTCTACCTGGGTGGGCCTTCGGGTCGGGAGGCCGCGGAGCTCGTCGTCGACCTCTGGGGTGTGGACTTTCAGACGTACGGCTACGATTCGAAAGCAACCGGCATCGGAGACTACGGGCTTCGAAGAGACTACGTAGATTTCGTAGTGAAGGGGGGGGAGAGGTCCGAAACTGTCCGTGTCGGGTACCGGTAGGTCCACGAGTGGTTCACTTTAAATGGCGAGGGATCGCGCCGCCGCCGCGCGCTTGTGGAGCATACAAACGAGAGTCGAGACAAGACTTCACAAGATGCTCGGCCCATGTGGCTCGCCCCGCACGCACGCCACCTCGGGCTGTGCGGCCGTCGCGGTCGGCGAGATCAGGACACAGGAGGCTGCGCGCTCAAATAGGAGAGCGTCCCTCATCTCGGTTCCAGTGACGTCTCACAGTGGTGCGGCGCAAGAGGCTGCTGACCAGGCTGCGCGTACACCATGGCCAGATGGCCTCCTGTGGTCGCCAACATGGTCGAGGACTATCATGTTCATGAAGGTGTGCTCCATGCTGCTTGCGGCCGTTAGCGCGCCCCGGGTGTGATGACCACCACTCTATGCGCCAACGCTCAAGAGCTGCAGGTGAGCACTACGGTCGAGGAGAACGCGTGCGATGCCCCAGCTTGGAGCAGCAGGGTCGAATCGTCCCCGCCAACAATCGTTACCGTGCTGGAGAAGCTTCAATCCGCTCTTCAGAAGAGCAGCGATCGATCGCGCCACCACTCGGCCGCCACCGGGGAGGGCTGGAGTTGAGCACTGGGACGGGGCCGTACGGTGCGTGTCGGTCGACCCAGTGTTGTCTGGCTGTGTGGTCTAGGTAGGTGGAGTCCAGTACGCGCCTAGGTGGCTTTAGAGCGCTCAAAAAGACCCCAGAGGCCCTACACTACCAAAGTGAACAATCGCAAGTGAATCACTCGTGGACCTACCCTGTCCGATTGAGGTGATCCTGATCGCGCGTTGTGGATGTGCTGTATCGTGCAAGCATCGCAATAAAGCGTACATATCGCCCCGCGGTGTTCAGGCTTTCCGCCGGGCCGGCGTGAGGTATTCATTTGATTCGCCCCACTGTGGTATCTCGCCGGATAAAGCCGTACGCGGCTTTACCGTATACGTTATATACGGCTTTACAGAAACCGGGTGTGGGGTGAGTGGGGTGTCAAAATTAAAATATGTCGGACTTTTTCGGTGCCTTTTTTCGCCCCCCCCCCTCTCATTCTACCATTTTTTATGAAAAGGCTTTTCGTGCCGAGAATTTAGAATACGAGAACTACCGCCTTTTCAATATAATGTTGCCAGTAAGATTCAACGATTATCACGTCGAAGTTCAGTGCCCCTTGCCCTTGGTGGCGTCGGCGGCGAGGCACTGGCCTAGCGCGGTCACGTAGAGCGTGCTACACTTGCCGCTCTGCGTCTGCGAGTCGCGCCTGGGTGTTTATAGCTGACTGTCGGCCTGGAGGGCCGCGACTCACGGGGTCGTCTAACGCGCATTTGAGCAGCTCAAGCGGCGACGGACACCCCGAGTGAAAGGACAGCGCGCCCAGAGCCAATCGTACGAGCTCCGACACGGCCCAGGGACCAGTCTCAAGCCAGGCAACCGAGGGGCCATACTCAAGGCGGGCGGCCCTGTCTTAACCTTCTGTGCTCGCCCCTTCATCACCGAGGGTGGGCAGTCGACCTGGTGAGGGTGAGGGTGAGGGTGAGGGTTAGGCTGAGGGTTAGGGTTCACCATCGAGGGTGGGCAGTCGACCTGCGCGCCGACGCGGCCATCGGAGCGCTTAGCCCAGCACGTGGTCACCTCAGCCAGCCGGCAGTGCTTGTCAGCCCGCACGGCTACCCGGTGCGCATACCTGCAGGTTAGGCTTAGGGTCAGGGGTGCCCTGAACGGCAAAGCCCGTCACTACTACAACCCTCTGCCAGGTGACATGCCGTATCAAGCCGCTGCGGGTGTAGCGCGCGGCGCCTGGGCTAGCAGGCTTCGTACCGGCCAGTATGGTAACCAGTATGGTAACCAGTATGGTAACCAGTATGGTAACCAGTATGGTAACCAGTATGGTAACCAGTATGGTAACCAGTATGGTAGCCGTGCGTTGCTGGTGGCGTGTGCCGGCCGTCACGTGGGCTATGGCTACTCTTCCCACCCAGGAGGTATGCTCGGCCCTCAGCTGCTGCGCCTCGACGCGCCCGCCCACCGCCGCCACGAGTGAGCGAGGCGTGCCACGCTCGCCCGGCAACGCCTGCATGGCGCGGCGTTAGGGTTGGTTAGGCTACGGGTTGAGGTTAGGGTTGGGGCTAGGGCTAGGGCTAGGGCTAAAGCTAGGGCTAGGGGCGGCGCCTGCATGGCGCGGAGAGCCTCCTCGAAGTACTGCGGCGGGTCGAGGCCCGAGCACGTGCCGTGCTTCTGCCACTCGTGCCTCGCTAACTTACCGACCTCAGCGCGATGCAGCTCATTGTTCCACTTGGTGAAGGCGGGCGCGAGGTCGATGTACTCACGAGGTAGCTGATCGAAGACCAGAGACGCCTTCACCGCGCAGTCTGTCGGCGACGGCGACGGTCGGTCGGCACCCTTGTCACGTGGCACCGAGTACGCGGGCCAGAGGCCGTGCAGCGAGAGGTGCCTGGCCGAGTAGGCCCAGCTGACCGTCGTGCATCGGTCGCTCTTGGTGCAGCAGAACTGGGGCGCCCAGGTCTGCGCGAGTACGTAGATGTCAAAGTCGCCGGGCGTATCCGAAGACGTGCGGTGCTTGCCCATCCCACGGTGACGAACGCGGCGACGACGGCGGAGCCAACACGGCGCCCGTGGGCAGCATTCCAGCGGACCGAGACCACGTGCGGGCGCACTAGGACAGAATCAACCTGGGGGTTATGTACGCAAATTCATACATAACACAGCTCTTGATCGATCCATCGCGCAGCCAAACCTGCAGCCTAACTAGTCCAGCGCCAGGCAGGTCGATGGAGATCGATGGAGCCCGCTAGTCCATCTGCCCGCTAGTCCAACTGCGCGGCGTTGGACGCGGCGCTCGTCGTCGGAGAGACTCGGCCAAGTCACTGGCTCCTCGACGAGCTCCTCGTCGTCGGAGAGACTCGGCCAACCACACTTCTGTTCGCAGATCCTCCGACTGCGCTGGCAGTGTAGACCGCTGAAGGTGCCAGCTGCGTTGCGCGTGCGGTTCCTTCGGACAGCGTGTCCTGCATGCTGGCTGCTCGACGTGTCCCGACTGATCGCTTCGCGGATGGTGTTCCGGGCGCAGGGCGAGAGCC
>Ga0209302_10002716_pt1 | contig 10308 bp, 6 predicted proteins | sample ArcOceMetagenome_2_FD_187445 | JGI IMG/M metagenome (GOLD analysis project Ga0209302, IMG submission 187445) | Marine eukaryotic phytoplankton communities from Arctic Ocean - Arctic Ocean ARC135M Metagenome (SPAdes) (version 2) | ecosystem: Environmental > Aquatic > Marine > Oceanic | place... | reverse complement strand
TGCAATGACATGAAGAATCTGCAGCAGAAGCTTGATGTGAATCGGAAGAAGAGGAAGATGCAGAAGAAGGCAGCCGACCCACCTAGACCCACGTAGACCCACCTAGAACCGCATCATTGCAGCATGCTGATCAGGGTGAGGGTGAGGGTGAGGCAAAGACACGCCAATGGCAAGCCTTCACACTTGCATTTAGACACCAGGCAAAGACACGCCAATGGCAAGCCTTCACACTTGCATTTAGACACCGCCATGACAGCCATGACAGCCAGAGCAGCCATGACAGCTATGCACATGCTATGCTGTACGCTATGCTGTACGATATGCTGTACGTTGTGACACGCTATGACATGCTACCACAAGCTATGACACGCCATGGCAGGCCATGCACTACTCTCACCCACACGCCATGCTCACACCACAGCACATCCAGAGCAAGCACATCCAGGGCAGTGTGGTCAGAGACACGACACGCCATGCCTTACTCTCACCCACACGCCATGCACACACCACAGCACATCCAGAGCACATCCAGGGCAGTGCGGTCAGAGACTGGTAAGTCCTACAACATGCTTGGTACTGGACAGCAGCTGCAACAATGGACCTGTGCTGACCAATGGCTGCACAGGCACGTGGGTTGGTGCCTGCCCATGTGTCTGTGGGACAGCAGAGGAGGGCTGGCGTTGTGCCTGTGGCTATGCAGAGGGGGGCTGTTGTGGCCAAGCGCTACTTGAAGCCGCTCTCCTTCCATTCAACCAACGGCGGCATGCCAGAGCACTTGGCGCGCAGTGCTATGGTAATGCAGTGCTACCAGGAGCTGGTGCCTGTGATGGGGCTAACCCTTTACGCGGGTGACTTCAACTGCGCTGCTGGCCAGGCACCACCCTCGCATGCACATGCACATGCACATGCACATGCACGAGATGCACATGCACATGCACATGCATGTGCAGCACATGCATGTGCAGACAGCACCCGTAGCATCCACTGCGCCCTCTGCACCCCGACCACCCTGACCACCAGGTGGTTGGCGAACGTGGGGATCCTGTGGGGGTGTACGTCTCCAACGAGCTTAGGCGTTTCAAGAAGCATGATGAAAGCCTGGGACGGGAGGGTTTCTCCGCGCAGCTCAACAAGTACGTGCTGGACGCGCGCCACGACCCGACAGGCGTGGCCCTTATCAACGAGAGTGGGCGTGTCAACGTGTTCATGGTGCCGGTCGATCTGACTACGGAGGATGGTGACACAGTGGCGGTCTATGGCTTCTTCCTCGCCAGACGCGTGCACAACGGAGACGAGCTGCGCACAGACTATGGACCATCATACCAAGTGGTGCGAGATCTTAAGGGGTATGGTGGCAAGTCCGAGGAGGACAGCGCAACCGAGGTCACACCACCCTACTTCACGGCGCAGGAGCAAGCCAAGCTGCCAGATGTGCTGCTCGCTTCGTACAACACGGATGGTGAGACACGCACCACCTTCGAGCACTTGCTGAAGTACGCCGGTGTCTGGGACGAGGAAGAACCGGAGCAAACAAGGGGGGTGGGTGAGCTGCCACCACAGCGAACGCACCCAGGGCTGGAGTGGCCATGACAACCCAGCACAAGACATGACAACCCAGTGAAGACAGCAGGGTGAAGACAGCCAGAGCAGAGCGAAGGCAGCAGAGTGAAGACAACAGAAGACGACAGAGCGCGGCAGAGCGGCAGAACAGCAGTGGCACGCATCTCAAGAGGGACAGACACGTATGACTCTAGGCGCGCATGCCTCTCACAGCAAGCAAGGCGTGCACGTGCATGTGCACTCATGCGCATGCACATGTCACATGTGCAGTGGAGCAGCAGCAGCATGAGTGATGCTGTGCTTTGGCAGTGGGGAGGCCAGCAAGACAACCACGCCCTGCTGCGCAGCGCAAGAGTGCCGCTGCCGCCAGTCTTTGGATCAGGCTCGGCCTGCGTCTCGGGCGCGGAACAGATTGCCGCACCTGCAGGCGCGACGGCTGAGGTCTTGCGGTCACACATGGTCAAGCCATCTTGTGTGCCGCCGTCGGTCTTCAATGAGCTGCAAGAAGATGCTGCAAAGCTACTGCGGCACTTGCTGGTTGAGCACCCTGAGGAGATGCCCATTATCAGCATGATGGGCAACTGGCCCAGGCCACAGGTTCCCCCACCCCCTAGGCCTTGTCCCAGCCATACCCTCTTGGCCTTGGCCCTACCCTCTTGGCCTTGGCGATCCCCAGCCTCCCCAGCCTCCCCGCCTGATCCCTCTCCTCTCTCCTCTCGCCTGGTCCCTCTCCTCTCCCTCTCCCCTCGCCCTCACCAACACACCTGGGCATGTTGGTCACACCCGCAGATTGAGTTCAACACCAAGCTGTCCTGGCAGCACAGCAGACAGCACCCTGATGCGGCTGCCGCTCCACAGCGCCTACACCGCCTGTGCCCTGGCTGCTGGGATGGCTGTCTTCCACGTGGTGCACACTGTGATCATGGTGGTGCTGCCTGCACAGGCTGTAACAGCTGTGTGGGACGACAGTTCTGCTGTCCAGCGTGCTCCCGCATCTTTGAGAGGCGGTGGATGTACGAGACTGGCAGTGGGGTGGGTTCTGTCGGGAGAGATCCAGGACACTGGGAGGTCAGGCCCTTCACGCGGGCTCAGGAGGCGGCCGCTCAGCTCCTAGACATGATGACGCCACAGGCCCACCAACCATTGCAACCACCCTTGCGCTCATGTGTGGTGGTCGGCTACCTGGGTGCCTCATTCTGTGCAGCGTGCGCACTGGGCAAGCCACACGGGAGCAAGCAGTGCGGCAGCGTGCTGCACCACCACCGAGACAACGGCGCAGGGGCGAACTCACAGCAGTCCACGCCCAACCACACCCTTTCTGTGGGTGCGGCTCGCCACCTTGACATGCAGCTGCGGCTGCCACACAGCAGTGGTGGCATCTGTGGCGCAGGCATTGGTGGTGGTGGTGGACACACGTACAGCACGTTCAGCACGGGTGCGGGGCATGGTGCTGGGAGAGACTTCACCCTGGAGCACGGCACCCACTTCTACCTTGACCCGCGCGACGAGATGCACTTGCCGCGAGCCGTGGGAGACGGCTCGGTCGCCTATGGGAGCTACTTCCATGGAATGACAACAGAGGTTCAGGAGGACTCCATCTCGATGGGATGTGTGTTCCGATGCGTTGCCAGCAGCGCGGAGGTCGATGTGGGCACAAACCACGTTATCCTCCACCAGGCGGCGCAGCGGGCCTTTGTCACGCGGCGCATGCACAAGGGGCTCAACAATCAACCCCCTTGGGCACACGGTTTTAAGGGGACACGTGCACAGGCAGTGTGGCTGGCACGGCAGCACTGGCAGCAGTCTGAGGCACGGCCGTATGCTGCGGCGATGAGTGGCAAGCTTGTGACGGCTCTTGCAGACTGGACGTGCAGTCTGGACGGCGCTTCAAGACTGGATGAATGCAAGGAGATGCCACCACCGCCCGCCACCGCACCCCCTGCCGCAGCCGCAACTGCTGCAGCCGCAACCGCTGCAGCCACCACGGCAGCCACCGCAACTGCCAGCAGCCCTGCGCTGTCGCTGCCTCGGCGCTTCTCATCTGAGGCGGAGCTGGCGGAGATTCTGAAATCCATCCCGTTCGGGTCAGTTGTGCGCATGGGCGACAAGATGCACAAGATCGAGAGTTGTAACGTCAGTGTTGGCGACGGTGAGCACGATGCCTACTTCGAGAAGCGCACCTCATCGGTCACCCGCAACGGCCCAGGCGGCGGCCGAGGCGTCGAGGAGAACATCTTCCGGGCTGCTTGGGAGCCCATGCAAGATTGCGAGGAGATGGACATGCTCATCTATGGCGAGGATCGCATGGCGGCGACGGTTTGCAGCCTGCTCGAGTACGATGGCTTCCAAGCTAAGATGCCCGGCCTTATCAGCAAGGTGGTCTCCTACGGCGAGGAATCCCTCTTCAATGCGGGGCTGGTTGAACATGCCTCCAACTCCGTGTACACCAACGGGTCTTTCACGATCTCCTTCATGCCAGATCACGGTGTCGGTGAGGCTACTGCGAGGCCGACGTGACTCAAGAACTCAAGAACGCAGTCTGGACTTGCAGACTGGATGGCGCTTGAAGACTGGATGAATGCAAGGGGGGCAACATGGAGTCCACATGGCAGATGAGTGGAGTGGTGGACTTGCCACCTCTGCTGGCAGCGCGGGCGAACACACTCACACACACTCACACACACGCTCACACACACACGCTCACACACACGCATTCACATGCACATGCACACGCACATGCGCACATGCACACGCACACGCACACGCACACGCACATGCACATGCGCATGCCCATGCACAGGCACATGCACATGCACATGCACATGCACATGCACATGCACATGCACATGCACATAGAAGCACGCTCACCTGCAAGGACATGGACGAACACGGATACCATGTCCATGAGAACTACTATGGCCCTGGGAATGTCAATTCAAATCCTTGCACTTCAGGCGGTGGAGGAGGAGGAGGAGGAGGAGGGGGAGGAGGGCTGGCCTGGAGACAGATTCTACTCAAAGTTGACAGATGAGATGCTTAAGCACGAGGAGGAACTGTATGACAATCAGCAACGAACGATAGTAGGCATGCTCCGGAAGCCAGAGGTCAATTTGGCAAGAACGAATGCCAAAGCCGTGATGAAGATGGGCTACCCCTACATCAGCATTTACTACGACCGCTTCCTTTTCTTTGGCGACAGCATTGAAGGCACAGGCACGTGAAGAGATGGCACATGGCACTTTGTAGAACTGGCACTTGTAGGTGGCACAACACACATGTACAGGCACACATGTACAGGCGACACACATGTGTGCCTGTACATGCGCCCTGCTGCTACTACTGACCCACCACCAACCCCCTGTCTGCCTAGGTGCTGCACAGCTGGGTGAGAGGGAACTGCAAGAGCTTGTGCTAGACGAGCGGTTCAATGGCAGCCTTCGAAGGAAGGTCGCAAAGGAGCTGGGTTGCGACACGGGACGTAATAAGGACGCACAGGTCATCTCCATGCTGACTCAATACTTCCGTTGCAGAGCTGAGACAAGGACGATGATGAGGTGGAGAGAGTGGAAGCAGCAGCAGCAGCCACAGCAGGAGGATGGGGCCGGCATGGACAATGGCGCGGGCATTGGAGGAGTCACGGACAATGGCTCAAGCATTGGAGGAGGAGGAGCAGGTGGTGGAGGCCAGCCCATGATGAGCCAAGTAGTGACGTTGACGTGGCCCTACGCGGGGAAAGACAAGAGGAGACACGGTGACCAGAAGGCGACAATCGGGGACATGGTCATAGATGATGAGCTTGGCACATGCGAGTTGTTATCGGGCGATGGTGGGTCACACACCCTGCGGCTCAAGCAGCAATGGTCAGATGACTTCCAAATTCCAGTGGCGGACATACGCACTCGTGCAGAGCGCATGGTGGCTGCCATCCCACCATTGCCTGGAGGCAGAGGTGATGGCGGAGATGATGGCGGACGTGGTGGAGCTGGAGCTGTAGCATCGGCGTCGTCCAGCATCGGCGTCGTCCCCCTGCCTGCTGGCGTGACGCCCGCTGGCGTGTCGTCCACTGGCGCGACGCCCGCTGGCGCGACGCCCGCTCTCGCTCTCATCGTGTGGGCTTCTGAGGACCATGGCGAGCAGCGCGCGCATGTGGGCACCATGCTCACCGACGACGTCTTCGGTGCGTGCAAGCTGCTGCGGGGTAATGTCGAGGGGAAGCTGCTCGTGCTTAGGAAAGACGATAAAGGCGGTTGGCTCAAGTGCGAGCGGACCGCTGGCCACTTGTCTCTGCGCACTGATCGAGCTCAGTCGGATGAGGCGTGTCAGGCGGTGGAGGCGGTGGAGGCGGTGGAGCAGGAGGAAGACTTGGACGGGGAGAAGGACCTCTACCAGGTTGGCATGTACAGTCGGCACCTTCTTAAGGACTGGTGCAGCACAGATGAGGAGGATGCTGGTGATGACAGTGTGTACAACAGCGTCCTGGCCGCCAGGCATTATCTGACGCCAGGTGACAGAGCGCCCAATGACATGATGCCAGCGGATGCCAAGAGTTTGCGCCACATGGTTCACAACACGTGCCTACAGCTAGCGCAGGAGGAAGGTGACATCCCACTAGAGGCGGATGACACTCTGGTGGAGAGACTTGCTGCCTCCGATTTGACTTTGCATGATCTGGCTGACAGGGCGATTGCGACAGGGCCTGATGGTTGTGGTGGCTTCTTCGAGTTGACTGTGATGGCCAGGGCACTGAGGTGTCACATCCTCACCTACACCCTTGGGCCAAAGGGCAGCGTTTACTACAAGCTGGACGACTGGGCACACCCTTCTCTACCCTGCAGTAGTGCAAGGGTGATAGTACTGCTCCGCGTGGCTGACAACCACTACAAGTACATCCTACCAAGAGTAGCAGGAGGTGGCGGCGACGAAGGCGGTGGCGATGAAGGCGGCGGCGGCAATGCGGCTGGAGGCAAGGAGGCAATGCGGGGGGCCAACTCAACGGGTGGTGAGGAGCCTGAGGCAATGAGGCGAGAGGAGCTTAAGGCAACGCGGCAAGACAAGGCAATGAGGGCAAGCTTGAAGGAGAAGGGCGCTGTGGTGGGCAAAGATGGTTCACTGCTGTGGATCACCGACATCGACAAGTCAGAGGCATGCGAGTATACCGACGCGTGGGAGGACGACGAGGTGGTGACCCAAGAAGATGACAAGGTGCATCTGAAGTACCTTCAAGGTGTCAACAGTGTGGATGCAGCAGAGGAAGAAGCTGCTGAGCGTGTCAGGAAACGCAAAGCGGGAGCCGACACGACGAAAGTGCGCCCTGGGGATCCCACAGGGCAGGTCATCCGTCTGTGTGTCCGACAGTGGCAACCTGAAACGCTCTATCCTCACGTCGTAGCCATCATCATGGCGAGGTACCGGAGGACACGAGGTGACAAACCCGACTTCCTGAGCATCGAGGCACTATACGTGGCAAATCCAAAGCAGAGCAGCTCCACAGACAGTCCAGACAACCGAGACTACGTGAACGGGCTTCGTCAGGGCAAGAACGGGGTGCACATCGCCACGGATTTGGTGGCCCAGATGGTGGTGATGGCACAGGCAGATTCGCAGATCAAGTTCGTGTGTCTGGGCACAGGACAGATCCAATGCACAAGGAATAGCGGCTTTTGGCAAAGGCAAGGGTTCCACGCGGCCTCAGGGGAAGGTGCTCATGCAGTGATGCAACAGGGCGAGAGCATGGACGCCACGACACTAGGGCGTACGCGAGAACGGTTGAAGTACAACCACCAACAGCTGCATCTTATCAAGGACATGAGCTTCAAGGACATGAGCTTCACGGTGGAATCGCCGGAATCACCGGGCCCTTGCTTATTCTCGGGGAGCTTTGGGGACCAGGTGTGTCGCACACTGCCCGTCCCTATGCCCTGTCCCGAAAGCCAACCCACCATGTATTCCAAAGTCCTGCCACACACTCTCACCAACCTCTCTCACCACCACGAACCCCCCGCCTGTAGCATGAAGGTGGCTGAAGCGCCAGTGGAGGAGGGGGAGGCGCCCAAGGTGGGTACGGTGGCGCAAAGGGTGGCGAGGACGCCGCGGCAGATGCCGCGGCAGAGAGGCTCATTGCGCCTGGGCCGCAAAACGGTGGCTGCCAATGCAGCACCACTGGCTGCCAATGCAGCACCACCACGATCACCTGCCCATGCGCCGCCATCCCATGCGCCATCGCCTGCCCATGCACAGCCCCAAGCCACCCCACTGAGCGATACGAGGCCTGTCACCACTGGGACACCTGTCATCACTGGGACCACTGGGAAGAGCCCGACGCAGCCTGTCACACCAGGTGTCACACACGAGTATCGGCTGCGGCCGCTCCTCCAGAACACATCAACAGGAGCGCCAGGACTGGGACTGGGCAAGTCACCACCACCAGTACCACGGTGGCGACAAGGCCAGTCAGAAAGCCAGTCACCACGAATCAGACAGCTGTCACCTGGACCGCCCAGACGGCAACCGGCAAGGCAACCAACAAGGCAACAGACACGGCCGTACGGGCGGTGCTTTGTACGGAAGCCTGGCTCGATGGGCAAGACACATGCACAGGTGGGTGAGGAGGACTGGGAAGAGGTGTGGCCTACGGAAGGCGACTGGACCGTGCTTGCCCAAAGTACAAGGCGTATGGACTGCCCTCCCCAGCCAGGGGAGCAAGTGTGGGGGAAGTTTCTGGGCTGCAACGGGGGGCACAGCTGGTACATGGCGGTCGTCGCTAAAGTGCATAAGAAGGGCACTCTCAGCCTGGTATATACAGATGGTGTGCAGAAGCACTCCAACATGCATATCCGCGTTGCCTGACGTGGAGAGGACCACCACACACATGGCACAGAGGTGGAACATTGCACATGCACATGCACGTGTCTGTCACATCTCACATGTGCCTATGTCACATCTCACATGTGCCTATGCAATGGTGTGAGCAGGTGACAGCGAACCTCAGGTGGCACAAGAGTACATCTTGGTGCACACACATGGAGGCAGACAAGCGATGAAGGACAGCTATGCACGGCACGATCCCAGAGTAGTCACCACCCGCGCGGAGCTCGAGGCAGACCTTACCATGAGCGGCCTTGCCATGGTACGAGCCACGCAAAACTTCATCCAGGAGGCAAAACTTCATCCCACTGTCTCCGCGACAATGGAGGAAGTCACATGCTTGGAGAACACCAAATGGGAGACCGAGTCCAACGAGGAGAAGACCACAACACAGCGCAGATTCGTGAGCAGCGAGTCAATGACAGGGTGGCATGAACGTGGAGGTGACTGGACCCGCTGGCAGCTGTCACAGTCAGACTTTGGCCTCCTGCACCCCGCGAACGCAGAGGGGAAAAGGTGGCGGCTTGAGACACAGGGGATGAAGCGCCTGGCCAAGGTCCCTTACCAGGACTGGCACGCGGACGCGGCGGCTGAAGCCAAGTCCTTCTGTAGCACTCCCCTAGAAGCAACCCCTCTGTCCATGATGCATCCACTCACGCCAGGAGGCACCACGATCCTGATGGTGCCTCTGGATCTGCAGAAAGCAGTGCGTGTGTTCGTCCCAGAGGGGCACCTACTCATCTGGAGTGGCTACCTCAAGAATGCGGGAGACACCTTCGAAGATGACAACGTGACGCTGGTCACATACCTCACATACCTCAAGGTGGAGAGGACAAGACCGATGGGGTTCACTGAGATGGGGTTCACTGAGAAGGGGTTCCGGGTGGCTACAGATGTGGCTACAGATGCGTCAGTGCTGATGTGCTCACACACAACGGGCCATGCCGAGGCGGCCAAGCGTTTGCGCTCATGGTGTGAGGCGGAATTCCAGAAGACACGCAACAGTGGCGTGACACTAGGGTCGTGCAGTGGCGTGACGCACATGGAGCTCCAACGAGGTGACCACACCTTGACTAGACATCATCTAGCCACACTCACACGGACACTCACACACTCACGCACACTCACACGCACACTCACACTCACACCTGCCACAATCCTAAGCGCTTGCTTGTCCACTAACCACTCACCAGGATACAAGGTACGGCTTTGTGTCAGACGGGCCTATGGAGCAACAACAAGTGCTGGAAAGCACAAGGAGGAGATGATTGCACTTATCATGGGACGGCTGGTGAAAGGTCGAAAAGTGCACGGTAAGGATGCTTATGAGCTCATCATTGAGGTGCTGTACGTCGACCCCACAGGACGCAAAGGTGTCCTCGGGCTGCACCTTGGACAGGCACTGGTGGCAGTCTTGGCCACCATGGCACGCACAGCAGCGGGCGCATCAACGTCCGTGTCACTTGGTGTCGGGCTAAGCAGCCGTGATTCCCACACCAGTAGCTTTTGGCACATGCTTGGCTTGAGCGCGTTGTCTGGAGCATGGAAGTCATCAGGCATTGAGGTGGGGACTCTGTTGGACAACGTGTCAAAGTTCATGCCACAACACAGCCTGACGAGAAAGCTGCTGAGCCAATCGACGCTTTCAGAGCTAGGGATAGCAGAGGACAGCGAGCAGGGTGAGGAGGAGGGTGGTGACGTGGAGGGTTGGGACGCAGAGGCGGCCATAGCAGTGGACAGTGAGGAGGAGGGCGAGGGCGAGGAGGAGGGCGAGGAGGAGGGCGGCGAGGAGGAGGGCGAGGAGGAGGGCGGCGAGGAGGAGGGCGAGGAGGAGGGCGGCGAGGAGGAGGGTGGCGAGGAGGAGGAGGGTGGCGAGGAGGAGGG
>Ga0209302_10002715_pt1 | contig 10308 bp, 9 predicted proteins | sample ArcOceMetagenome_2_FD_187445 | JGI IMG/M metagenome (GOLD analysis project Ga0209302, IMG submission 187445) | Marine eukaryotic phytoplankton communities from Arctic Ocean - Arctic Ocean ARC135M Metagenome (SPAdes) (version 2) | ecosystem: Environmental > Aquatic > Marine > Oceanic | place... | reverse complement strand
AGTAATACGAGCGATGGGCAAGCAGCCTTATGATCAATATTGAAATTGATGGTATCCCATTAACAGCTGATCCGACAAAAATGATCATTGAAGTTGCTGATGAGGCAGGTATTGATATTCCACGTTTTTGTTACCATAAAAAACTGTCAATTGCGGCGAACTGTCGTATGTGTCTGGTCGAGGTTGATAAATCAAGTAAAGCTTTGCCTGCTTGTGCAACACCAGTATCAGAAGGTATGAAAGTACATACAAGCTCAGCCGTTGCAATAGCAGCTCAGCGTGGTGTAATGGAGTTTTTACTCATTAATCACCCATTAGACTGTCCGATTTGTGATCAAGGTGGAGAGTGCGAGTTACAAGACTTATCGATGGGGTATGGTGCTGGCGTCGGGCGGTTTAGTGAGGGAAAACGTGTCGTTAAAGATAAAGATGTTGGCGCACTTATTAAAACCGATATGACGCGATGTATTCACTGCACTCGCTGTGTTCGTTTTGGTCAAGAAATTGCTGGTATTAAGGAGTTAGGGGCTACGGGTCGTGGCGAGCACATGGAAATAGGTACTTATATTGAGGAAAGTTTAGCTTCTGAACTTTCTGGGAATATTATTGACCTATGTCCTGTCGGAGCCTTAACATCTAAACCTTTTCGTTATAAAGCGAGAGCCTGGGAACTATCAGCTCACCCGGGGGTTTCACCACATGATTCTGTGGGGTCTAATATTGAGATCCATACTCGACGGGATGAAGTAATGCGTGTTGTACCCCGTGAAAATGAACTGTTGAATGAAACATGGTTGTCAGATCGCGATCGTTTTAGCTATCTAGGTCTGGAACACGAAGAACGTGCTACAACCCCGATGATTAAGAAAAATGGTCAATGGCAGGAAGTAGATTGGCAAACGGCATTGAATATAGCTGTTGATGGGATCAAATCTGTAATAGAGCAAGATGGTGCTCAACAGCTAGCAGGCCTAGCTTCGCCAATGTCATCTTTGGAAGAGTCCTATCTCTTTCAAAAATTATTACGGGGTTTAGGGATTGAAAACATTGATCACCGCCTAAGACAACAAGATTTTTCAGATAAGTCTGTTGATTACAATCAAGGTATGTCCTTGAAACAGATTGAACAGTCAGACACCTTCTTGCTAATAGGTTGCCATATTCGTGCAGAAGAACCGATTTTAGCGCATAGACTTCGCCAAGCAACAATGACGGGAACAAAGGTTAATGATATAAATTTCTTTACTAGCGATTTATTAATGCCAGTCACAACCCAAATTGGGGTTAATATCGATAAAATGCTGGTTCATTTGTCAGGTATTGCAAAGATTTTGATGCCAGTGAATAGTGATGAGGAGTCAGCGTGGCACGACTTACTTGCCGAGATAGTGCCAACTGCCGAAGCTCAAACGATTGCGAAGCAACTGTCAAACGCAGAAAATGGAATGGTCATGGTAGGGGCTTTAGCTAACAATCACCCTCATGCCGCTAAAATAAGAACACTATCGGCACTGATTTGTCGATTAACATCGAGCCAATTGATCGTACTACCAACAGCCAACTCGAAAGGATCCATGCAAGCTGGTGTTTTTCCACAAAAAGATGATGCGCTTAATACTAAAGAGAGTTTTCAAGCTAATCTAAAAAGTTATGTTTTACTGGGTGTTGAGCCCGAGCTTGATTGTGCTGATCCTAGGTCGGCGTTAACTGCATTAAGACAAGCTGACTTTGTAGTTGCGTTGCAATCGTATGTCACTGAAACAATGTTAACTTATGCTGATGTAATTCTTCCAATGTCGAGTTTCTCTGAGTCTTCAGGGACATTTGTAAGTATTGATAGCCAATGGCAACCTTATACTGGCGCCGTCTCCCCCAAAGGTGAAAGTAGACCTGCTTGGAAAGTACTTCGGGTGTTAGCTAATTTAGCTGAAGTAGATGGTTTTGATTATATTTCATCTCAGGACGTTAGCGATGAAATCCGTGCCAGTAATGCCATTAAGATGGTATCTAAACCTTATTGGCCGAATAATATCGATGCGAAAATTTCAGGTGTTGAAGTTATTTCAGAGGTACCCATGTACCAGACAGATAGCATTGTTAGACGTAGCAGTGCTCTAGCAAACACTATTGAAAATAAGAGAGCTATTATCGCAAAAATGAATATGAATGAGGCTGAAAAAAATGGTTTAAAAAATTCTAACAGCGTAGTTGTATGTCAAGATAAGCAAAGCGTAACAATGGATTTTGAAGTCGATAATTCGATTGCGGATGGTTGTATTCATATGCCCGCAGGTGTGCCACAGATGTCACAGTTTGCGGCTACATTTTCTATTGTCACGGTAGAGGCTAATAAGCAGAGTGACAAGGATGATTGATCTCCTACTAAACACCATATTACCGATCGTACTTAAGATTTTGTTAATCGTAATTCCATTAATGATTGCTGTGGCATATCTGACATACGCTGAACGCAAAGTGATAGGCTATATTCAATTACGTATTGGGCCAAATCGTGTAGGCCCTCGAGGTTGGTTGCAGCCGATTGCTGATGCAGTAAAATTAATGTTTAAGGAAGTAATTTTTCCTAAAAAATCTAACCTGTATTTATTTGTAGTAGCTCCTGTCTTAGCTATTGCTCCTGCTCTAGCTGCATGGGCCGTGATGCCTTTTGATTCAGATCTTATTTTAGCTGATATAGATGCAGGGCTACTTTATATTTTAGCTATTACCTCAATGGGTGTTTATGGGGTTATTGTCGCCGGCTGGGCCTCAAACTCTCGTTATGCATTCCTCGGTGCAATGCGCAGCGCGGCGCAAGTAGTATCTTATGAAATTGCTATGGGTTTTGCCTTAGTCGGCGTATTGATTGCTGCTGGCAGCTTGAACTTAGGTGAGATTGTACTTGGGCAGCAAGGTGGTATTTGGCATTGGTACTTTGTGCCCTTATTTCCCCTGTTTGTGATTTATTTCTTATCAGGTGTAGCCGAAACTAACCGTGCCCCATTTGATGTTGCTGAAGGTGAATCTGAGATTGTTGCTGGGTTCCATGTTGAATATTCTGGCATGGCATTTGCGATTTTCTTTTTGGCTGAATATGCGGACATGATCTTAATTTCAATGTTAGCGTCTGTACTATTCATGGGAGGCTGGTTATCACCTTTTGAAGGTACGGTCTTAAATTTTGCATTTTCTTGGGTACCAGGCTTAGTTTGGCTTTTACTCAAGACGTCATTTTTTTTATTCCTATACTTATGGTTCAGAGCTACTTTCCCGCGGTATCGCTATGATCAAATTATGCGCCTAGGTTGGAAAGTGTTTATTCCCGTGACCTTAGTCTGGTTAGTAGTGGTATCGACAGCACAAGTGATGGACATCGGTCCTTGGTTTACTGAAGCCAGTGACTTAACTTCTGCCTCAGAGATTTCACAGCCTATCGAAAAGGTAAATAATTCATGATGCGTTCAATAACTCATTTTTTTAAAAGCTTTTTGCTCTGGGAGTTGCTCTTGGGTTTAAAGCTAACAGGACGTTATTTATTTGCTAAGAAAATAACAGTGCAGTATCCCGAAGAGCAAACACCTCAGTCACCACGCTTTCGTGGCTTGCATGCTTTACGCCGATATCCTAATGGGGAAGAACGATGCATAGGTTGTAAATTATGTGAGGCCGTATGTCCGGCACTAGCGATTACGATTGAGACTGAGCCTCGTGATGATGGAACACGCCGCACTACGCGATACGACATTGATTTATTTAAATGTATTTATTGTGGGTTCTGCGAAGAATCTTGTCCGGTTGACTCTATTGTTGAAACACGTGTGTTTGATTATCACTTTGAACAACGCGGCGAAAATATAATGACGAAAGAGAAATTATTAGCAATAGGGGACCAATACGAAGGTGAAATTTCGGCAGATCGTGCTGCGGATGCACCTTACCGGTAACGTTAGGTTTATTGACTATGGAACAAATAATTTTTTATTGCTTTTCTGCATTGCTACTTTTCTCAGCGACGATGGTGATCACTGTCCGTAACCCGGTGCGAGCTGCTTTATTTTTAGTATTGGCTTTTTTTACTAGTGCTGGTATTTGGCTGTTACTAGAAGCTGAGTTTTTAGCCTTAACGCTAGTATTGGTTTATGTCGGTGCAGTAATGGTGCTTTTCTTATTTGTTGTGATGATGCTGGATATTAATTTAACGTCATTGCAAGAAGGATTTACGAGGTATTTACCATTGGGTATTTTAGTAGCGGCACTCATTACCATAGAAATGTTAGCGGTACTAGGAGCGGCTCATTTTGGTTTGGATATAGTGCCAGCGCCTGACCCTCAACCAGACGATTACAGTAATACCAGAGCGATTGGTCTAGTGCTCTATACCACTTACGTATATCCATTTGAGATTGCAGCAGTGATATTGACAGTGGCTATTGTGGCAGCGATTACATTGACTTTACGAGAGAATAAAAGTCGTAAATCTCAGGTAGTCTCTGATCAAATTAAAGTGCGAGCAGAGGATAGGTTGAGAATAGTCAAAATGGATGCTGTCAGAAAGGAAACTGAATTATGATAGCTTTGTCTGACTTTCTTATTTTGGGTGCTTTACTATTTAGTTTGTCTGTATTGGGTATCTTTATCAATCGAAAAAACATTATTATTTTACTAATGTGTATCGAGTTGATGTTGCTTGCAGTCAATCTTAACTTTATTGCATTTTCACACTACTCAGGGGATATAGCTGGTCAAATATTTGTATTTTTCATTTTGACAGTAGCAGCAGCAGAAGCAGCTATAGGACTGGCTATTTTAGTAGTGTTATTTCGTAATTTAAATACGATCAACGTTAGTGATCTTGATAGGCTAAAAGGTTAGGTATGAGTGTACTTAACGAAAACCTATTGTTGACACTTGTGTTAGCGCCGCTACTCGGCAGTATTATTGCGGGTCTGTTTGGTAAAATAATTGGCGAAAAAGCATCTCATACAGTGACAATCATCGGTGTGATGGTCGCTTTTGTTCTATCTGTATGGGTGTTCAAACTAGTAATTTTTGATAGTGCCAGCTATAACGCCCGAGTTTATCAGTGGCTGCAAGCGGGGTCATTGAGTATTGAGATTGGCTTCATGGTCGACTCCCTGACAGCCATCATGCTGGTGGTGGTAACTTTTGTCTCATTAATGGTGCATATCTACACTGTTGGTTATATGAAAGGTGATGATGGTTATAGCCGTTTCTTTAGTTATATTTCATTGTTTACTTTTTCGATGCTGATGCTAGTCATGGCAAACAACTTCATGCAATTATTTTTTGGTTGGGAGGCTGTAGGCTTAGTGTCGTATTTACTTATTGGTTTTTGGTATAAAAAACCAACAGCGATATATGCAAATTTAAAAGCTTTTTTGGTCAACCGTGTTGGTGATTTTGGGTTTTTATTAGGCATTGCAGCAGTATTGATGTATGCAGGGAGTTTGGATTATCTTGAAGTGTTTTCACAGGCTCCTATGATGGCTACGCAAACAATGAGTATGTTTTCTGGCATTGAATGGTCCGTGATGACAGTGACCTGTATTTTATTATTTATTGGTGCGATGGGTAAATCTGCACAAGTTCCGCTTCACGTCTGGTTACCAGATTCGATGGAAGGTCCTACACCTATTTCAGCATTGATCCATGCAGCAACGATGGTAACAGCAGGCATTTTCATGGTGGCCAGAATGTCACCATTGTTTGAGCACTCTGAAACAGCCCTATCTTTTGTGATGGTGATTGGAGCCATTACGGCACTGTTTATGGGGCTCTTAGGGTTGATCCAGAATGATATTAAACGTGTCATAGCATACTCAACCTTATCTCAGCTAGGTTACATGACAGTTGCTCTAGGCGCTTCTGCTTATGCTGCAGGTATTTTTCACTTAATGACTCATGCTTTTTTTAAAGCTTTATTATTCCTGGGGGCGGGTTCTGTAATTATGGCCTTACATCATGAGCAAGACATTCGTAAAATGGGCGGCATGAAAAAATATATGCCGGTCACATATTGGACAGCTTTGATAGGTTCATTAGCTTTAATTGGTTTTCCCGGTTTTTCAGGGTTTTTCTCGAAAGATGCGATCATTGAAGCGGTTCACATTTCAACGATCCCCGGGAGTGGTTTTGCATATTTCGCTGTTGTATCGGGTGTCTTCATTACAGCTCTTTATAGCTTTAGATTATTTTTCATGGTGTTCCATGGCGAAGAGCGATTTGAACACCCTGATGGCCGAACGCCACAAGAGTCACCTTTGGTTGTAACACTTCCATTAATTTTATTAGCGATACCTTCAGTCATTGCAGGTTTGTTTATCGGGCCGATGGTGTTTGGTGATTTCTTTGGGTCGTCTATTTTTGTATTAGAGGAACACGATGTATTAGGCCACCATGCAGCAAATTACCACGGAATCTGGAGCTTTATATCTCATGGTGTAAATGCTTTACCTTTCTGGTTAACAATGGCAGGGGTAGCGATGGCTTATTTTTTATATATGCTAAGGCCCGATATCCCAATGAGAATGCATCAAAGATTTAACTGGTTGTATCGCATTATGGACAATAAATATGGCTTTGATCGTTTTAATGAAGTCATATTTTCTAGTGGTGCTCGTGTCATAGGTCGAGTGTTATGGAAGGTGGGTGATGAGGCTATAATTGATGGCACCGTTGTTAATGGTGCGGCTAGGACAATCGGCTTTGCATCTAAAATGGCCCGTCAATTGCAATCTGGCTATTTGTACCATTATGCTTTTGCAATGATTTTGGGTGTTTGGCTCTTACTCACCTTTTTTGTGGTTTAAGAGTGAATTATGTTTTTTGATTATCCTTTACTAAGTTTGGTGGTTTGGCTCCCTATACTGGGTGGTGTTGCCGTGTTGTTCAATGGTGATAACTCCTACACTCGGCCCCTGTCACTAATTGTGGCTTTAGTGACATTATATTTATCAACTTGGCTTTACATGGGCTTTGATATATCAACATCTGATATGCAGTTTGTTGAATATTTGCCTTGGATTTCAGCTTATGGTATTCATTATCACTTGGGGATAGATGGTTTTTCGATGCCGTTAATCATTCTCACCGCATTTTCCACTGTGATAGTTGTAATAGCTGGGTGGGAAGTAATTCAGGATAGGCCAAGTCAATATATGGCTGCATTTCTCATTATGACTGGCTTAATGATTGCTGTATTTGCCGCTTTAGATGCCATATTATTCTATGTGTTCTTTGAAGCAATGTTGATCCCACTGTTTTTAGTGATCGGGATATGGGGTGGACCGAACCGAGTCTACGCCACCATCAAGTTTTTTTTATATACCTTCTTTGGTTCTGTTTTTCTATTAATAGCCCTACTATACTTACACCATGTTTCCGATAGTTTTTCTATTCTTGATTTCCATACAGTAAAATTAACCTTACAAGAGCAGATTTGGCTGTTTTTTGCATTTTTAATCGCATTTGCAGTTAAAGTGCCAATGTGGCCACTTCATACCTGGTTACCAGATGCACATGTCGAAGCTCCTACTGGTGGTTCTGTTATCTTGGCAGCAATTACATTAAAAATAGGTGGATATGGGCTAATACGTTTTGCACTTCCGATAACGCCTGATGCAGCAATGACATTAGACTGGCTTGTAATTGGCTTATCTTTGACGGCAATTGTGTATGTTGGTTTTGTTGCGTTAGTTCAGTCTGATTTGAAAAAGTTGATTGCATACTCCAGTATTGCTCATATGGGGTTTGTGACATTGGGTTTATTTGTTATTTTTGGTATTTTCGCAAATTCTTCAACAGGCAGTGGTGCGATGTTAGCTGTTGAGGGCGCGATGGTTCAAATGATCTCACATGGCTTTATTTCAGCGGCGATGTTCTTGTGCGTTGGCGTGTTGTATGACCGAATGCATACTCGCGAAATCTCAGCATATGGTGGTGTAATTAACACCATGCCTGTATTTGCAGGTTTCTCGGTATTCTTTGCTATGGCGAATGCGGGTCTGCCTGGCACCTCTGGTTTTGTTGGTGAATTCATGGTGATATTAGCTGCATTCCAGGCTAATTTTTGGTATGCATTTTTAGCTGCGACGACATTAATATTAGGAGCCGGTTATAGTTTATGGATGGTTAAACGCGTTATTTTTGGTGAGGTTAGTAATAATAATGTGGCTGAGTTGCAGGATTTGAGCCAGCGTGAATTTATGATGTTAGCAGTGTTGGCGATTATTGTGCTTGGGATTGGTTTATGGCCTGCGCCATTAATTGATGTGATGCATGCATCAGTCGAACACTTATTAACCCAAGTATTACAGTCTAAGCTATAAAGGTGTATTCACGATCATGATGTCTGAAGTTGTAAATATGTCCTTTGCTATACCAGAGTTATTTTTGCTCACCATGGCGTGTATTATTTTGCTGGTTGTTGCTTTCTTCAAACAATCAGGGGCTAAGCTTGCATATATTCTAAGCCAGATAACAATGGTTACTGCTGCATTACTTGTCTACTTCGCTATAGCTGGAGATGAGGGTTTAGCTTTTAGTGATAGTTATATTAAAGATGGCCTGAGTAATATACTGAAAATCGCAATATTTTTAATCAACACTGCGGTTTTGATGTACTCGACATCGTATTTAAAAGCACGTGATTTATTTAAGGGTGAATATTATGTTTTAGCTGTATTTGCAACTTTAGGTATGTCGGTAATGGTTTCAGCACATCATTTTCTAACTTTGTATTTGGGCCTAGAGTTGATGTCACTTTGTTTATACGCGATGGTCGCGATGCACCGTGATTCCAAGACCGCTACAGAAGCAGCAATGAAATACTTTATTTTAGGTGCTTTGGCATCTGGGATGCTGCTTTACGGGATGTCTATTATATATGGTGCCACAGGAAGTTTAGCTCTCTCAACAATTGCTAGTGCCATACAAGTCGGCGATTTGAATAATACAGTGTTAAGTTTTGGCTTAGTCTTTATAGTCATTGGTGTAGCATTTAAGCTTGGTGCTGTCCCATTTCATATGTGGCTGCCAGACGTATATGAGGGTGCACCTACAGCAATGACATTGTTTATAGCTACGACACCCAAACTGGCTGCCTTTGCAATGATGATACGTTTACTGGTGGAGGGTTTGGGTGAGTTACAACCTTACTGGCAAGATATGCTGATCATGTTGGCGGTCTTATCAATTACCCTAGGTAATGTGGTTGCTATTGCTCAAACTAATCTAAAGCGGATGTTGGCATATTCCACTATTTCTCATGTTGGGTTTATATTACTTGGTGTTATTTCAGGAACTGGATCAGGTTATGCGGGGTCTTTATTTTATGCTTTGACATACACTTTAATGACACTAGCTGCATTCGGTATAATTATTTTAATGAGCCGGCGAGGGTTTGAAGCGGAAGAAATAGATGACTATAAGGGGCTGAGTAAAAAACAACCATGGTATGCATTAATGACCTTAATTGTGATGTTTTCGATGGCGGGCATACCACCGTTAGTGGGTTTTTATGCGAAATTAGCAGTGATTAAATCTATCGTGGATGTTGGCTTGTTATCTGTTGCAGTGTGGGTTGTATTAATGTCAGTTATTGGAGCATTTTATTACTTAAGAGTAATTAAAGTTATGTATTTTGACTCTGTTACAGAGGAGCATGAAGTTGATGCGCCACCAGATATGCAGTTGATGGTTAGTACTAATACTATTGCAATTTTAGCGCTAGGGATATTCCCTGGCTCATTGATGGCACTGTGTATCAGTGTTTTTTTATAAGATTATATTATGTCACCTTTCATGTTAATTATTGTTGTTCTTGTCTTAGCAAATATTCCTTGGCTAACCGAACGTTTTTTCCTTGTATTTGTTATTGCGGGTGGTAAAACTGTTCTATTAAGATTGGTTGAATTGTTGGCTTTTTATTTATTGAGTTTAGTAGTTGCAGCGATGGTTGAGATGCAGTTTTCTGGTGATGTCCATGCGCAAGAATGGGAGTTCTTCTGGTCGACTTTTTGTGCCTACCTTGTACTGTCAGTTCCAGGGCTTATATATCGTTATCAATGGTTGCCACTGACTCGCAAGTAAAAATATTTAGAATGAGGCAATAGACCGCTTTGCGCATTTTATAGTCCATCTTTTCTTATCATTGTAATGTTTTTCTGACAAATTTAAGTAAACTAGGTGGTGTATGGCAATTAAATACTTTTATCAGTGCAAGGAAAATTAAACTAGTATAAAATTCTCTGGTTTATCTTCGTGTTAACACACATTTATTATTTTTAG
>Ga0209302_10002713_pt1 | contig 10312 bp, 15 predicted proteins | sample ArcOceMetagenome_2_FD_187445 | JGI IMG/M metagenome (GOLD analysis project Ga0209302, IMG submission 187445) | Marine eukaryotic phytoplankton communities from Arctic Ocean - Arctic Ocean ARC135M Metagenome (SPAdes) (version 2) | ecosystem: Environmental > Aquatic > Marine > Oceanic | place... | reverse complement strand
GGGGCCGGGCTAATAATTATAAATACTTTCCCCCCCCCCCCCCCAAGCGCCAGCCTGGGTGGCGGCCAAATTAGGACCCCCCCCCCCGCCCCCCTCCCTCCCCCGCACACACACTCTAGCCAACGCGGAAGTAGGAGCACACGGCCGCCCAAAGGGGGCGGCCAGCGGCCGCACCCCAACCCAGGAAGCTGCTGAGAGCGCCCGCACCCCAACCCAGGAAGCTGCTGAGAGCGCCCGCACCCCAACCCAGCGAGCCGAGCAGAGCGCTTACAAAGCCCGCAGTGCCGAGCTTCCCGCGCCACCCAGACGAAGCCGACTCGAAGATGTCGAGGAGTGGGCCCACTCGCGCCGCCAGCGGCTCGTAGATGTGGAAGTTGTCGTAGAGGGCAAAGCCGATGAAGAGGATGGCGAAGATCGCCATCTTGGGGTTGAGCCAGTTCAGGCTCACGAGCGAGCTCACGAACGCGCCAAGCCGCCCCTGCAGACGAGAAGGGGTGGAGAAGGGGTAGGGAAGGGGTGGGCATCGGCCGCGGAGACGTGACGGGCCTCGTCGCGAGGAGGGCACGGGCGGGGGTTGGCGCCCTGAGCACGGCTCACGAAAGAGGGGTTTGGCGCCCTGGGCGGGAGTCGAGTGTGCAGGTGGGGCCGGGGAGGGGGCGATCGCGCGCCTGCTGCTGCTTGGTTTCCTGCAGCTGCTTAGTCTGCCAGTTGCAGATTGCGTCTTGGTGGAACTCTTTCACGCCCAAGTTATGCATCGAGATGCGGATCATGTCGGGGCTGGCGTCCAGAAGGTCGCCGGCCAGGCGGTACGAGCCTTTGGCCAAGCAACCGATGAGCTCCTCGCTCGTGGCCGCCTCGATGCCCCTCGGGAACAAGGCGTTGACGAAGGCGACGTCAATGGGGGTCGTCGGCGATGCCAGAAGGGCGACTGCACGAGCGCGGCTCTTCGCCGGAAGCGGGCGTGCAGCAACCCTCGTGGACCCTGACAGCGCGGCCGAACGCGGCGTGCGCAAAACTGGGCTGAGCCTCAGCGCCTCGACGCACACGAGGACCAGCAGAAAGCGCATCAATGGACGGCACAAGGGCAACTGCGGAAGTAGGAAGGACGGTGATCGGGTTGGTGGTCGGTGTGGATAGCCACACACAGGGCGCGGGTGGAGTGGTGCAACCGCGAAACTACCGCTCACTCCTCGTAGGCGCGCGCCACGAGCGCAAGTTTGAAGGACGAGGCCCGAAAAGGTAAAGCGTGCCGCGCATGTATCTACGTACGAAGTGGAAAACGCCGGGCCGGGGGGGTGGTCGATGTCCTCGCTACACTGGCTGCAGGCTGCAGATCGGCCTCGTTAGGCAGTCACGTCGCGACGAAACCGTCTGTTTGCCACGGGGTAGGGGGTCGTGGCGCTCGCGGACATTCGCTCGGCGAGGCGACGATGATTTGCTGCTCGGCGCGGAGGCCGAAGCGCCAGCTGTACGTTAAGCGAGACCACGTAACCGGCGCCAATTTCCTCTCGGCGACGGATGGCGAGCCCTTCAACCCGTCGCCGAACGCGGTCCTCATCCTCACTCTCCGCATGGGCTTTGGGCACCTGAGGATCGCGCACGCGGTCGCCTCGTGGCTCGATGGGCGCGAGGCGTACGTGTACGACCTGCTGGCGACGGACACGCCCGAGTCCGAGAGCCTGAAGCGGTACGAGTGGATCTATTCCAAGTTCTCAAAGGTCGCGAGTGCCTCAGGCGGGCCGATCGAGTGGGCCTTCGACAAGTTCCTGACGAGTGGCGACGCCTCGGCGCAGTGCGTGCCCGCCTGCCCACCGCCTGCCCGCCCAGCTCCCACCCGGCGAGCGCGCCCTCCCCGCTCACTCTCCGCTGCATTGGGGCAGGAACAAGCTGCGCGATGTGGCTCTCCGGCTGAAGCCGCTGACCGACGGCATCCCGCTGGACATCACGGTCGTGGCGACGCACGCGGTGGCAGGGCACATCGCGGTCGAGGCAGGCTTCCGTAAGGTGATCAACCTGGTCGTCGACAACTATGCCCAGCACTTCAACGCGGTGCCCGGGGCGATCAACGCCGTGCAGGCGGGCGCGCTGGGTGCGGCATACGCCAAGCTAGGGTACCAGACGGTGCTGGCGGGCCACTGGGCGGACAGGCGCAGCGCCGAGGGCATCCACACGGACACGGCGCGACGTATGAAGAGGATACAGAGCAAGGCGGTGCGCCGCCTCGTCATCGCCATCGGAGGTGCGGGGGCGCAGGCCACCTTTGTCATCGAGCTGTTGGCAGCGCTGCAGCCTGGGATGGCGGCCAAGACCTGGCACGTCGTCCTCAACTGTGGCGACGCGAAGGAGACGCAGACGCGGATCCAGGCGGCCGCGGCGACGCTCAAGGGCGTGGACGTGCAGGTGCTCGACACATGGGAGCCCATCTCGCGGATCTGGGCCAAGGACAACGAGGAGCAGAGCTGCGCCCTCACGCTCGTCTGCGTCAACGACCGCACCCAGGCCATCGCCACCACGGACATCCTCATCCCCCGCTCCGACATGTCGTGCTTCAAGCCGGGCGAGCTTGCCTTCATCCCCGCGCCCAAGCTGCTCATCCGCCGCGTGGGTGCGCACGAGGCTGCTTCCGCCGTGCGGGCGGCCGAGCTGGGCGACGCGACCGCCGAGCTGCGCACCAAGGAGGACTTTGAGAAGACCATCCACTTGGTGGAGACGACCGACCTGCTCTCGCAGATGAACCGCGCCGTCGTGGCCAACGAGGACCACTATATGGGCTGCAAGCGGATATGCCACTTGCTACAGCAAAACAACGGGGTCAAGAACGGCAAGTGAATGACTGCGGACTTCCGGGCAGCGGTAGCACTGCACGTGTTCCATCGCCCAGGGGCGAGGGGGGGGGAAACAGCGCCATGATGTCGGGCTGTGCCTACTCAGTCTTTAGTTCTTTTCTCACAACCTTTCAACCTTTTCAACCTTTCAATTTTATTCAATTTACGAAAAAAACCAGTGCACGGAAATGGCTGTATCGCCCCTCCCGGACATCACCACGCGCTCGTGGCTCGACATGCGCCTCCCACTCGCTGCGCGCGCGAACGTCGCTACCTCGCCCACCGTTGAGGGTCACGCCACAGGCTGGCGGTACGCTGCGCGATGTGGCGCCATTAGATCAAGCTTGGAGCCATTAGACCAATCCGAGACGCCGCTCATCGATGCACTGGAGGTGGCGGCGGATGCCGTCCGAGCGCCCTTCTTCTTCCCGGGCCACAAGATGGGCGCGGGTGCACCGCGGAGGCTTCGAAGGCTGCTGCGCCGGGGAGGGCTGCGCTACGACCTGCCCGAGCTCCCCGAGCTGGACAACCTCTTTGCAGCCGAGGGCCCGATCGCTCGGGCGCAGGAGCTGGCGGCGTCGGCCTTCGGCGCGGGCCGCACGTGGTTCCTCGTCAACGGCAGCACGGCGGGCGTCATCGCCGCGGTGCTCGCCTGCTGCCAGCTCAAGATGCAGCGCCAGCCGGGCCGAAGGCCCGTGGTGATCCTGCCCCGCAACGTGCACAAGTCGGCGATCCATGCGCTCGTCAGCTCGGGCGCCGAGCCGCTGTGGCTTGCGCCCGAGTACGATGCGCAGAGCGGCCTCTGCCTCGGGCTGCGTGCGCACGAGGTCGAGCGCGCGCTGAAAGCGGGCGGTGGGCGCGTGGCGGCGGTGCTGGTCGTCTCACCAACGTACCACGGCCTGCTGTCTGATGTGGGCGCCATCGCCGCCGCGTGCGGCGCGGCGGGCGTGCCGCTGATCGTCGACGAGGCGCACGGCGCGCACCTCGAGTTCTTGCCCGCCGCCGCGCCGCTTCCCGCCGGCTGGGAGAGGGGGCAGCGGGCGCGCGGCGCGCTGCGCTGCGGTGCGGACGTGGTGGTGCAGAGCACGCACAAGACGTGCGGCGCGCTGACGCAGGCGGCGATGCTAACCCTAGCCCTAGCCCTAGCCCTAGCCCTAGCCCTAGCCCTAGCCCTAGCCCTAGCCCTAGCCCTAGCCCTAGCCCTAGCCCTAGCCCTAGCCCTAGCCCAGGCGGCGATGCTACACGTCTCGGAAGCCGCACTGCGCTGCGACGGCGGCGGTGGAGGCGACGGTGGCGACGCCGGCGGCCGCGCTGGAGGCGACGGTCGAGGCGGCGGCGGAGGCGGCGGCGGCGGCGGCGGCGGTGGGGGTGCGTCGTACTGCGACGGGTTGCGCGGCGCGATCGACTCGGCGCTCGAGCAGGTCCAGTTAGGGCTAGGGTTAGGGCTAGGGTTAGGGTTGCGTGTTGTAAGTCCGTCCCTGTTGAGGGAGACCTGTTAGCCTAAGGGTAGTGTCCGGTAGTTTTCTAACGGAGCGCATGAAATAATAAGGGTTAGGGTTAGGTTAGGGTTAGGGGTACGTTGGCGAGACCACCAGCTAACCCTAGCCCTAACCTTAACGCCCAACCCCAGCCCTAACCCTAACCCTAACCCCAACCCTGACTCTAACCCTAACCAGGTCCAGTCGTCCAGCCCTTCGTACCTCCTCCTCGCCTCGCTCGACGCCGCGCGCTGGCAGCTCGCCGCACCGCGCGGCGGTGGCCCGCAGGCGCTCGGCCGCGCCGCGCGGCACGCGAGCCGGCTGCGCGCGTCGCTGCCGCCGCTGCTCTCGCGGCACGGCCTCGGGCTGCTCGCGCCTGCGCAGGGCGGGGCGGTGTGCGCGGTCGACCCCTTGCGCGTCACGCTCCTCCTCCGCCCGGGCGTTGAGGGCGGCCAGGGCGGCCAGGGCGGCCTGGGCGGCCAGGGCGGCCAGGGCGGCCAGGGCGGCACCCCGGGGTGGGGCCAGGGGTGGGACGGCCTACAGCTTGACGAGGCCCTGATCTCGCACGGCGTCTACTGCGAGCTACCTGAGGCGCACGCCCTAGCCCTGACCCTAGCCCTGACCCTAGCCCTAGCCCAAACCCTAGCCCTGACCCTAGCCCTAGCCCTAGCCCTAGCCCTAGCCCTAGCCCTAGCCCTAGCCCTAGCCCTAGCCCTAGCCCTAACCAGGCGCACGCCCTCACCTTCGCGCTCTCCGCCGGCACGAGCCGCGCGCACACACGGAGGCTCCGCCGCGCGCTGGCGGCCGTGCTGCGCGCCGGCCCCGGAGGCGCCGACGCCGACGGCGCCGCCGACGGCGCCGCTGCCGCGGCCCCTCTGGAAGCTGCGGCGCGCCTCGCGGCTAGCTCTGGGGCGGCGCGTCGAGGTGTGCTCTGGAGCAGCGCGCCCGCACGCTTCACGCCGCGCGAGGCCTACTACATGCCGAGGCGCGTGCTGCCTGCCGTGGCCGCCGTGGGGCGCGCGAGCGCCGACCTGGTCTGCCCCTACCCACCGGGGATCCCTGTGCTCGTGCCCGGAGATGCCATCTCGGCCGAGGCGCTGCGCCAGCTGCAGTGGCTGCGCGATGCGGGCTGCGTCATCAGCGGGTGCGCGGACCCGACCCTCGCGACGCTCGCCGTGCTCGACGAGCGAGATCCTCAGGGCGGGATCGAGCGAGATCAGGGCGAGCTCGAGCGAGATTCCGCCCTCACGATGCGCGCCGAGGCTCTCGCCTCCACGCGTGACCAGACGTTCGATGGCCCGCTTCGGGAGGCGGCGGTCGAGGCGATCGAGGCGGCGATCGAGGCGGTGGCGAGCCCGGCGGGGCCACCACTTTCGGCGTCGCAGATCACCACGGCCTTCGAAGCGTGGAAGGGGGCGGCCGCCCGAAAGTACGACAATGCCGACGGCGAAGCGCGTGCCCTGCGGGCATTTGCGGCCAACGAGGACCTCGTGCGCGAGTACCTCCCCGAGGCAGAGCCGTAGTGCGTACGGCTTTAGCGGGGACCTGTACATCGTACACTGTTTTGTCTGGTGGGAGCTACGGTTTTAGAATTCTTGGTTCCGAGCTCAGCACGGGCCGCCACGGGCCGCGAATACCCCATAAATTCCCCTAACCCTCGAATCTGATTCTAGTCCCAACTCAGACCCCCACCCTGACCTTCATAACCCTGACGGTTCGTACGCAGCGTATAGACCGGGGGCAGCTGAAAGCACATGCAACAGATAGGATGGTCCGTGACCGTGTAAAGGCAGCGGCTACGGCAGCGGGGCTCAACATAGGTACACGGCTGCGTAAGATAATACTTAATAGGGGAAGATAAGGGGAAGACATATATTCCACAAGTGGAGATGGGGCAGGGTACCGATGGCGGGAGGGGGGTGGCTAGTGACGTACCAGCACGACCTCAGCAGCTCGGCAGCCCTGGAGATCGAAGATGGCGGCGTGGAGGTGAGGCTGGCTGTGATGCAATCGCAGTTCGGGTGGGGGGCATATGCAGTATGTGAATGCAGGTCAGGGGAACGGCTGGGGTGGTACGATGGGGAGAGGAGGTCACGGCAGCGCAGCGGGAGATGCTGGGGCACATGGAGGGCCGAGCACACCGTGCGTGTGAGCCCCACGCAGGGCTGGGGGTGCCGTACATCAACGGCATCGATGGAGTGCTGGCATGCAGTGCCTTATTAATTAGAATTCTGGCCGGTGGCGCCGGCCTCTTTATGAGCACTCTTGAGCCGCTCGACAGCTCGCGGCAGCCAGCTCGATCTCCACTACCCCTTAGCTCGATCGGTCGTGCTCAATGACCCGCGACTTCAGCTGGACCGTGTCGAGCATCGCTCACTTGCCGGCTGCAGGCTGCACAATCTCGGCTCCGGGCAGCGAGTCGCCGCCAGGGCGCGGTGGCGGGGCCGAGCATCGCGACGGACGAGTGCTGCAGGGCTTTGCTGTAGTGAGCAAGCGACTATGTGGCCGCACGCCCGACAGACCCTCCCTCCCCCCCTCCCCCACCAGGTACCGTTTCATGTGTTCGTTTTTGACACCCTCACAACATCTAGGGCTGTCCAGGGACTGTTGTGGTCTCTAATCTCATACTAACTAACTAACCGATAGAGATAGATTGTTGGGTTTCACGACGTTACACGACTCACGACACGCAATCTATCTATCTATCTATCTAACTAACCTAACCGGAACAATTGTGCCAGGACGGCGCGTTTACTTGACAGAGTGCGATGACAGTGGTGCAGCTCGCTAGCGAGCAAGACTGGCCTCAGCTTCAGCTCCTCTTGCAGGGGGGCGTGGCATGCGACGCCGTGGATGATCATGGACGCACGGCACTGCATTATGCTGCCGGTTACGGTGAGGTGGCTGCTGTACGTGCGCTGTGCGAGGCTGGGGCCGACGTCAATGCTGCAGACCGCACTGGCATGACGCCACTCCACTGGGCCTGCCTAAAGAGTAACGTGGGCGCGGTCGACGTCTTGCTTGCTGACAGCGCCGACGCGTTTGCATGTGCCACGGCGGGCATCTTCCGTGGACGCTGCCCGCTCGACCTGGCGGACCACGCGCACAACGTCGCCGTGCGAGAGGTGCTCCTCAGGCAGCTGGGCGCCTCCATGTTCGAGCTGCGCAAGGTGGTGGGGCGGGGCGGCTATGGCTGCGTCGTGAAGGCGGTCCGTCGAGATACAGGAGGTACCGTGGCGCTCAAGGCGGTGCGCAAGGCGCCGGCCGGTGCGTCGCCCCACGGCAGGCTCCCCGCGCAGCTCACCGCTGCGCTGACCGAGCGCGCCGTGCTATCTCGCCGCGAGCTCGCGCACCCCTTCGTGGTGCAGCTGCAGCAGGTGCCTTCGCGACGACGCACCACCCTGTAGCTCTAGCCCTGGGCCTAACCCTGGGCCTAACCCTGGGCCTAACCCTGGGCCTAACCCTGGGCCTAACCCTGGGCCCAACCCTGGGCCTAGCCCTGGGCCTCGCCCTGACCCCTAGTCCTGACCTTGACCAGGCCTTTCAGACGGCGCAGCACCTGTATCTTGTCATGGACTTCTGCGCTGGCGGTAACCCTAACCCTAACCCTAACCCTAACCCTAACCCTAACCCTAACCCTACCCCCACCCCTAACCCCAACCCTACCCCATACCCTTACCCTTAACCTTACCCCTAACCAGGCGACCTGGCACTGCATATCCGCCACGCGCCGCACGGCCGGCTGGCCGAGCCCACCGCGCGCTTCGTGGCGGCGGAGCTGCTCCTGGCGGTAGCGCACCTGCACGAGCACCCTGAACCTGGCCCTGGCCGTAGCCCCAACCCTAACCCCAACCCCAACCCTAACCCCAACTCTAGCCCTCACCTTCACGCTTCACCTTCACCTTCACCCTCACCACTCACCACTCACCACTCACCACTCACCACCCAGCACTCCCCCGCCACCCTCACCCTGAGCCAGGTGGCGCACCTGCACGAGCACGGCGTGCTGCATCGCGACCTCAAGCCGGACAACGTGCTCCTCGACGATGCCGGGCACGTCCGCCTCGCCGACCTCAACGTCGCCAAGCGGCTCGACCCGCCCAGCGCCGCCGCCGCTGCCGGTGCCAGGCGCAGCACCGCCGCCGCCGCCGCCGGTGCCAGGCGCAGCACCGCCGCCGCCGCCGCCGCCGCCGCCAGTACTGCCGACGACGACGACGACGATGCGATCGCCGCAGCCGCAGCCGCAGCCGCAGCCGCAGCCGCAGCCGCAGCCGCAGCCGCAGCCGCAGCCGCAGCCGCCGGCGCAGCCGCCGGCGATGACGACACGCGCACCTACACGATGGTGGGCACTGTCTACGCCACGGCACCTGAGGTCCTGCCTGGGCAAGGGCTGGAACCCCAACCCTAACCCCAACCCCAACCCTGACCCTAAGCCTTATCCTCACCCTGACCTAACCTGAGGTCCTCCTGGGCAAGGGCTGGACGCGCGCTAGCGACTGGTGGTCCTACGGGGTGATCCTCTTCGAGATGCTCGCGGGCAGGCCGGGAGATAGCCTGGAGATCCCCTGGCGATAGCCTGGAGATGCACATGAGCTACCCACCTACTGTGTATGTGCATGTTGCATGTTGCATGTTGCATGTTGCATGTGCATGTGCATGTGCATGTGCATGTGCATGTTGCATGTTGCATGTGCATGTGCATGTGCATGTGCATGTGCATGTGCATGTGCATGCGCATGTGCATGTCCAGGCCGCCCTTCCCGAGCGACCCCGGCCTGATGCGGACCCACGCTCGCCTCGCACACGAGATCGTGCACGGGCAGCCGGCGTCGCTGACGCCACCGGCGTCCACTGCCGCGACCGTCATCGTGGGCCAGCTACTGCAGCGCGACGAGGCGGCGCGGCTGCAGCAGCCCTAGCCCTAACCTTGGCCCTAGCCCTAGCCCCAACCTAGCCCTAGCCCTTAGCCTATCCAGGCGCGGCTGCAGCAGCCGGCCGAGCTGCGCGCGCACGTCTTCTTCTCGACGGTGGAGTGGCATGCGCTCCTGTCGAAGCAGGCGTGCGCTCGCATGGCGAGGCTCTCTATATGATGCCCCTCACTTGACTATGCCTTTCTATACTACGACTTTCTATACTACGACTTTCTATACTACGACTTTCTATACTACGACTTTCTATACTATGACTTTCCTATGCCATGACTCTCAACAACTATGATGCACCACTATGATGCACCAACAATACCAGCTCGTCTCCCCGCTGCTGCCCGCCATGGAGGCCGGCGGCGGCAAGGGCGGCAAGGGCGGCCAGGGCTGTGGCAGCGTGGCACCATCGCTCGACGTCTTCTCCTACCCGTCAGACATGATGCACATGGCGTCCATACTGCCGGGAGCCGACGGCGAGCCTTCGGAGTGCACCACGGGCCAGGGGGCGTTTTGCGGACCGAACGACGCGAGCACCTTCAGCGCCGACGTCGCCGGCTGGGATTTCGTTAGCCCCGAGCCCGCAGTCACCGGTGCTCGGTTGTGGCAGCGTGTGCGGACGCGGCTCGATACGCTGGCGCGCACGCAGGGCATGTCGCGCTGCAAGCTGCTGGTCTACGTCTTGCTGACCCTGGCTGCGCATCCGTCATCTCGCTTTTTGCATTTTGGCGGTGAACCTTGTGAATAATAAACATATAACAGATAAGCGTGGTCCTATGACCTATCGCATGCGCTCTAAGAGCCAAACCTTACCACGTAGACGTACCGTACGCCGCGTCAATTAACATCAGTTCTAGCACCGATATAGCACACTCGACACACACTCCAAGGCGCGTGACTAGCACGCGCTCAGACGAGAGGTGACTAGCACGCGCGCCGCGTCGCCATCTTCGCATGCGGGCACACCGCGCCGCGGCCCCAGCGCTTGACTGTGGATCTGATAAGGTGCAGCAAAAAGGTATGATAGGGTGAAAACTCAAAAAAAGTCGACCTTGTTTTTCGCGCGCTGCTTCCTTTGCAATGAAAA
>Ga0209302_10002711_pt1 | contig 10318 bp, 18 predicted proteins | sample ArcOceMetagenome_2_FD_187445 | JGI IMG/M metagenome (GOLD analysis project Ga0209302, IMG submission 187445) | Marine eukaryotic phytoplankton communities from Arctic Ocean - Arctic Ocean ARC135M Metagenome (SPAdes) (version 2) | ecosystem: Environmental > Aquatic > Marine > Oceanic | place... | reverse complement strand
CCCGCCGGGACTCGTCGCCCCGGTCCGACATGGCCGAGTCGTCTGCGAGGCAAGGCAGCCACGCCGACACCCAGGCGTGAGTCGACGCCGATGAAGAAGGATGAAACCAACCAACCATTTTGAAATTGGTCGCGTTGTGTGTGGACTGGTGGATCTGGCAACCTGCGGGGTAATTTGCGGGGTTCTCACATAGGAGATGAGATACACAGCAGTGAGCAAAGTTGTTGCAGAATGTGAAGTTGGCGATCCCCAATCCAGTCGTCGCATCGCATCACTCAACGGACCCACAATTGACCTGCCGCCGCCCATGGAGTCAACTCGCTTGAGCACAACAGAAGACGAGGATCCTTACAGCATTGTACCGCGGAGTGGCTCAGAATCCTCATCGGACGATGTCAGCTGCTGCCACGAGCATGTGCTGTTCGAGTGCTGGTGCCTGAAGCAATCGCGCGTGCTGCAGCAGTGGCGGAGGCGGTGGGTCGTGCTGACGCCGACGAAGCTGCTTTCGTTTCTCACCGAGCGAGGCTACCTTCACGGCGAGAGCACTACCGACAGCTTTGAAGTTGACACCTTCCGTGGCGCACGACTGCTGGACGCCAAGGAAATGCGTATGCTTGCCGCCGCCACCGCCAGCACGCCGCTCTCGTGCTTCGCCGGGGTGCCGGTATTCCTAGGCGCTGAGGAGGCACGCTCCGTTGTCCAGCTCCGGCTCGGCTTGGGCAGCCACCTCTTGCACCTCGACGTCGCGCCGGACGAGGGCGCGAGCAGGGCACGGCTGCTGGCGAGTGAGCTGGTGACGGCGGCGGTGAACGGCGCGTGCGCCGCCCGGTCCGGTCTGCCCGAGTACTCGCTGCCGGGCGTCGTGCACGCCTTCGAGCCTCGGGGTCTCGTCACCCTTCGCTGCCGGTACAGCCTCGGCAAGGCGCTCGGGCGCGGCAGCTTCGGGTTGGTGTACGCGGCGGCATCGCTGCAGACGGGCCGCGCGGTGGCGGTCAAGCGCGTCTCGCTCCTCTTCGTGCGCGAGCAAGTGCGACGCGAGGCGGAGATCCTGCGCGAGGTGCGCCGCCCGCACGTGGTCCGCCTGCTCTGATCGCCATGGCTATGACTTTACTATGGCTCTACTAACTGCGGCTCTACTTATAGGTGCGCCACCCGCACGTGGTCCGCCTGCTCGACTACGTGGAGGAGGGCCGCAGCGTCGCCTACTTGGTGATGGAGCTGCTGCCCGGGGGTGACCTCTACTCGCAGGCAAGTTAGTACTCGAGCAGCTAAAGCTAGCAAGTCAGCGAGAATTAGATAGTAAGAGACGAGGAGGAGGTCGGTGACTCACTTAGTGTTTGCCCGGGGCCGACCTCTCTGCCCGCAGGTGGTGCAGCGATACGGCTGCGCAGGTGGCAACTCTGCTAGCGGCAAGCCACAGGCGGGAAACAAAGGGCAGGGCTACTCGGAGCGAGATGTGCGCGAGATCCTGCGCATGGCACTCTCGGGGCTCTCTGCCATCCACGACCATGCCATCGTGCACCGCGACCTCAAGCCAGAGAATGTGCTGCTCCTCGACCGGCGCGGCGGGCCACTCGAATCCGGATCCCAACCCTAACTCTTGGCCTGACCCCACCCCAACCCCAACCCCAACCCTATTCACCTTCGCCCAGGCGCGGCGGGCTGCTCGACCTTCGCATCGCCGACTTCGGTGAGGCTCGGCGGCTCGAGCCGGGCGGCGCCATCACGGCGCGTGCGGGGACGCGCGGCTACATGGCGCCGGAGGTGCTGGCGGGGCTGCCGTACGGGCTGGCGGCAGACGTGTGGTCCCTCGGCGTTATCCTCTTCACACTCCTGTGTGGCCGCCACCCCTTCGCGTGCGACGACGAGGCGGACGAGGAGGCGGCCGTGCGCGGCGGCCGCCTGAGCTTCGCGGACCCCAACTGGGCCGAGGTGAGCGAGGCGGCCAAGGTTAGGGTTAGCTCATTAGCTAATTGGCTAACCCTACCCCCAACCCTAACCCTTACCCTAACCCTTACCCTAACCCTTACCCTAACCCTTACCCTTACCCTAACCCCAACCCTTACCCCTAACCAGGTGAGCGAGGAGGCTAAGGCCGTGGTGCGCCGCTTCCTCAGCCAGGCGCCGCACGCACGGCCCAAGGCGCACGAGGCCCTGGTGCTGCCATGGGTGACGAGCAACCCTGAGGGCAACCCTACGGGTGCTAATCCGGCGGACACGGACGCACCGACCGCTGACCCGACGGCGCGGCGCCGTGTCGAAAGACAAGCCCGTTGCGGCCGGCTAGCGCGGCCCAGCCGGCTGATTGGCCGAGGCCGGCCGGAGCTTGGGGCAGCCTGAGGCCTGATCTGATGCATGCTGAGAGAGGCCTCCGGAGAGCCAGCTGGCCTCAGGCTCTGAGCTGCCACTGTGTTCGACTCAGGCCCGGCGGGATGGTCGGCTTGAGCGCAATGCTTCGCTACCCGGCAGCTCGTCGCTGCTCGAGCTGCGCAGCCTGGGCGAGAGTAAGTACGTCGCGCCGCGCTACCGCGGCGAGTGCGACCCCGTGCCGTGCGAGACACAGCCGCACGCGACGGCGGCGCCCTCGGCGGCGCCCTCGGCGCCACTCGGCTCGCGTCCCAAGTCGGCGCTGACACCGCCCAAGTCGGCGCTGACACCGCCCAAGTCGGCGCTGCGCGGGTCGTCCCCGCCCAAGCGCAGCAACAGCGTGGTCTGGGCGGCAGGGTTTGACGACCGGTTCACCTCCACCTCCGGCGGGGAGGAGGGTGGCCCGGTGCCTGAGACACCTTCGACTGGGGAAGTCATCTCGCCCCACCCGCCGACGAGAAGAGCCCAGTCATCAGTCCACCTCAGCGGGACCTTCTTTGCCTAGTTTGTGGTGGTAAAAGATAAGAGAAAGATTGTTCATTTCTCGTTCGTTGGTTTTCTTGACGTCAGGGCAAGTTCTGAGAGACACGATGGCATCGATCGATGGCTGCAACCCGGAGCGACATGCGCAGATTCGGGAGATTCGGGGACGGCTTGCGGTCTCGAGGTTGGCTTCTGTTGCTGCTGCTCCTGCTTGGAGCTTGGTATCTTACACCAATAGCTCTCCAGGGCGCCAGCTGCAGCAAGCGGGATACGGCCCTCTGCCACGATCACGGCAACGGTGTCCTCCGGAAAGGCCGTGATCATGTCGTGTGTGTGTACGCGGACCGAGTCGTCAAGACTGTGCCGGCCTATGTCGAAACCCAGGACCCAGGCTTGCGTGACCGGCCAGCCATTTTCAAGAGCCTCCGGAGTCCAGCTGGCCAGGTCTGAGCCACCTAGTTGGCTTTCCACACAGGTGAGGACCTGCTCGCCCAGCAGCAGGCGTACTCAGATCATCGAGGACCATCTGCACTACTGGAATGCGGAGTGGAATGCGAGGCACACGGCGGCGGTCTACGATCACGTGGCCATCCTGCTCGCGCCTATGTGCCACAAACAAGGTGGCTGACGCCTCGGTAAAGACCCCGGCCAGCTGGCTCTCCGGGGGCCTCTTGCAGCCGCCAGATTGTGCTCCAGAGACTGCCTCGATGTTCGGCCCGCCTCGGTCAATCAGCCGCTTGGGCTGCGCTGGCCGGCCGCATCGGCCTTGTTTTCGACCTCCTATAGGCTCGTGCCCTTTGCTCACGAGGGAAGGCGCTGGACGTACAGTAACGCCAAGGCCGTGCCCTGGCCCAAGCTAAGCGAGGGCCTGGCTGCGCTGGACAGCACCGCTCGAACGGACGGGATGATCGTGACGGACCTCGCCACGCCGCGAAATGTCCTCGTGGAAAACGGCACGGGCATCATCCTCGATTTTGATCTACACCGCGCCTGGGGCAGGGACCTGTTTGCGCCGGTTCTCTCTTGGCTAGGCTGCGCTGGCTGCAGCTCTAGCCAGGAAGGGCAACTCACGCAGCCGCGCTGGTGCACGCACATCAACTTCTGCAGTCAGGTGAGGCTGTCGCCGTACCTAAACCTCTACGGCAACGCGGACACGGCTCGGTCCATCCATGCTAACAGTGCATCGTTGCGGACCATTCGGCCAGGCCATGGCCGAGCTGGTGTGCGAGGTGGAAAGGCACGAGGAGGACTGGCCATGCTGGGACGTGGGCGCCGCGTTCCATCCAAAGTAGCGTAGCGGGAGGTTCATGGGTGGGGGGTCCTCTCAGCGGGCGGAAGTCATCCCGCCCCCCACGCACCGACCGGCGAGGAAAGCAATGAACCTCGTTTAGCAACACGTCTGACAGATAGATAGAATGAATGCGGGTCGCTGTCACTGTCTCTCCGTCTCTGTCCGTCTGGCTCACGGAATCGCTTCCGTCTGTCTGTCTGACTCACGGAATCGCGGGTCGTCCACGAGGCCAGTCGTCGAGAGGAGTCATCCACACGCCACATGGCACCGACGCCCAGCAGCAGCAGCGATCCATGGCCTGCCGCGGTGCTCCCACCCATCAGCGGCGATTTCCCTGACCACGAGCTGTCGACGTACGCCACGCGCATCTTCAGGAGGCTCCGAGCCGAGGCCATGCAGATGCAGCAGCAGTCGCCGCTCGCGTCGACGCTCACTCAGAGCGCCATCCTCGAGCACACCAGCCTGCCCGCCGCGCTTGCGGCGCTGCTCGCCGCGAAGCTGGGCTCCTGCGCGGAGGAATGCGAGGCGATGCGCAGCACGATGGCTGCGGCGCTCGGCACCGCCCCGCTCCTCCGCGCCGTGCTGTGCGATCTGGCCAAGGCCGTTGCCGTCGACCCGGCGATCGAGGCGTGGCTACAGCCGGTGCTCTTCTTCAAGGGCTTCCACGCGCTGACCACGCACCGCGTCGCGCACCTCCTCTGGCAGCGTGGCGACAAGCCCGGCGCCCTGCTGCTGCAGTCGCGCGCCTCGGAACGCTTCGCCGTCGACATACACCCTGGTGCGCGCGTGGGCAACGGCGTGATGCTCGACCATGCGACCGGGGTGGTCGTCGGCGGCACCGCCGTCTTGGGGAGCGACCTTTACATCCTTCACGGCACCACGCTCGGGGCGACGGGCAAGCCGGGTCCCAAAGGGGCGCAGCGCCACCCGACGCTAGGCGACGGCGTGACGCTCGGCGCAGGCAGCATCGTGCTCGGTGGCGAGGTGCGGGTGGGCGACGGCGCGACTGTCGGCGCGGCGGCGCTCGTCAGCCGCACCGTGCCCGCCGGGGCGGTAGTGGTCGGCGTCAACAAGATCCAAGGGGTGCGGCAACCTGCCAAGGCGGCGAGCACGAGGGGGGTGGACGCGGAGCTGACTCCGCCGCCCCGGGCGCGCCTTTGAGTTCCGCGAGCTCTGTTTATTACCGTGCTTGCTTCGTCACCCAGCTGTGTGCGAAAAAGTCGCGGAGCCGCTGGAGTATTAATTTTCCCGAGGAGCCGATCAAAATAATTAGATGGTTAGATTTCAACCGCCCCGTGCTGCTGCCCCTGGTCCCGGCAAACTCAGGCACTTGGCGAGCATGCGAGCATGCGCATCTGGGCTCGCGTGGCGCCATCTCGGCGCGAGCAGAAGACTTGCACCTCTGAGCCGGCAGAAGACGACGATCTTTTCCCCTCACGATCGGCCACTCAGAAAAGAGCGGGATGTCACCCCGCAGTTCAACCCTAACGAGCTTGACGAGCGTGGTAAGCTGCACCTCGGCTGCAACCGGATCTGTGACGCGAGCGTAGAGGCCGAGCCAACGCACCTCACTAGGCTGCAGGAGCTCTCTACCCCTCACTCTAAACCCAACCCTAACCCTAAACAGCTCTGGCGAGAGGCATCCGGTCGAAGGGTATTGAGCGTGCGGTGTGGTCAGAGATCCGCGAAGACGCAGTCGCGCAGTCGCGCGAGCAGTCGTGGAGGACGCTCGACCTCCGCGAGTTTGGTGTCGACGACTTTCTTTCTCGCGAGGTACGCCCTCACCGCCGCCCACACCACAGCTCTCACCACCACTGCCACCCTCGCCGCCGCCCTCACCGCTGCCCCACCACCACCCTCGCCGCCACCGCCCTCACCGCCGCCTCCGACGCCGCTTCCCGCACAACTGCATCCGCCTCGGCCCCGGACTCTGACGGCGCCTCCGTCTCCATCCGCGTGCCACCACAGGTGCTCAACCACATGAGCCTCGCATGCGGCCTCGCTGCGGGCGTGGGCGGTGAGCTCTCCGCAAACTCACCACTCACCACTCACCACTCAACCTTCACTCTAACCCTCACCCTCACCCCAGTCCCGACTCCAGCCCCAGCCCCAGCCCCAGCCCCAACCCCGAGCCTCACCCTAACCAGGCAAGCTCTCCGCGAACGGGCGTATCGGCGGCGGGATCGATTATGAGAAGATCTTCCTCTCAGCTTTCCGCGCCGAGCCCAGCCTGTGCACGAGTGTCGCGGCTGACCTGCTTCGCTTCAAGGAGGTGGACCCGGCCTGCCCGGGCATGCTCGGCGTCTACCTCTTCTACAAGGTAAGTGCGTGGGCACGTAGTAAGTGAGCCGGCGGTAGTAAGTGGCAATGCTCGGCGCGTACCTCCGCTGCAAAGGGCATCAAGGCGCCGGCGCTATACTTACTATGACTATACTCTTCCACAAGGGCGTCAAGGCGCTCGCGTGCGCGCGTGTTGCTGGCCACTACTGGCGGCGGCGAGGCGGGGGAGGCAAGCTCATCGCGCGTCTGCTGCAGAGCGAGGGTTCGGACATGTTCGGCGTCGACATACATCCAGGTGCGTAGTACGCAGTAGGTGGTAGGGTAGAAGGTGGTAGAGTAGTAAAGTAGAGTTCTACGTGCTGCTACTGTGGAGTCCGAGTAACTTACTAGTCGCTCGCTTGCTGCAGGCGCCCGCCTGGGTAACGGGATCACGATAGATCACGCGACGGGGGTGGTCATCGGTGAGACGAGTGTCATCGGCGACAACGTCTACATTATGCACGATGTGACCCTCGGTGCTATACTTACTATGACTATACTCTACATTATGCACGATGTGACCCTCGGTGCTATACTTACTATGACTATACTCTACATTATGCACGATGTGACCCCCGGTGCGTTGGAAGTCAACCGTACGCAGCGCCGTAAGGAGTGAGCCTGCAACCCCATGCAGCGTAGTCAGCAACCCTGTACCATCGCATGGCAGGCGCGACAGGCACGAGCGACGGGCACGACCGCCACCCCAAGATCGGCGCAGGCAAGTAAGTAGTCACGTAGTAAGGAGTAAGGAGGCTAAGTAGTGAGGTGGTCAGTAGTAGTATTGAGACTAGATAGTAGGGAGACCCACCACACCTCATCTCGCCTCGCCACGGCTCGCCCGTGTTTGCGCAGGCACGTTCCTCGGCGCAAAGTGCACAGTGCTCGGCAACATTGAGGTGGGCAAGGGGGCGACGGTGGCGGCCTCCGCCCTCGTCAACAAGGCTGTGCCTCCCGGCTACACCGCGGTCGGCGTACCGGCGAAGCTAATACCGCCGCCCAAGGGCAGCCAGTACTGGAAGCCCGAGCTCGTGATTGGAAAAGCCGAGCTGACCGGCGGCCGGGAGCGGCATTTTGAGAGGTTCCGGCAGACGTTTTGAGGCGGGTGCCAACCGGCTGGCATGGAGCATGGAGCATAGTAGTCTGTTCCGCGCCTTGAAGCATATGAATGAGTGGTCGCGCGTGCACCCTTTCGTTTATTAAAGGCCTTATACACCGCGGTGCCGCGAGATTCCCCCACGACCCTCCCCTTAGTTAGCCCTTTCCCGCGGGGGGCGGGGCGCGGGGGGCTGGGGCGTGGGGGTCCACACACAAAAAAAAGACTTATATATACGTTAGAGAGAGAGAATCAAATGAAAAGAGATGTTGCTTTTTGGACGCACCGCACACGCACTCGTACACACTGACACGAGACTCCACTCGTCAGAGGCTCAGACTGACTGACAGAACTGACTGAAGAGAGCGGGCCCCATGAGCCCTCCCGGTGCCCGGATGCCACCCCACGAGCACAACCACTTTCTCACCAGCGACACGTCTATCGCCCCCCGCGCCGCGCCGGTTGCCGTTCTGAAAGTCGCGGCCGGTGCCGGTCGGCCCCGAACGAACAACAAAGCCCGACGATAAAGTATATATAGGCCCACAATACGGTACAAGGCCGCGCACATGCCCGGCGGCGGCGCCGAGAGTGGGAGAGACGGCAGAGAATGCGCCCCGGTTTGTGAGCCGCTTTGTGGATTGTGGACGACTGGAAGGCCTGCGGCCCCTGCGCGGGCGCACCTGCACCTCTCTTTTATGTTGCCGAACATATATATACAAACCCGTGTACACTGACCGCTCTCTACTGGTACTGACGGTGACGCACCGAGGATACAGGATTTTACCGTACGCATCCTATTGCCCCGCAGCTTGGGTGTCAATCAAATCCCACCGATATTGGCCCTTATGCTGGTGGCCTAGGCGCTCCCTGGCTTGGTAGCCAGGACTAGGGGGAATGCTGGGCATGGATTCCGTTCCGGGGGCATAGGGGCCAGTGCCCGACCCGGTATTGGGCCAGTGCTGGGGGCGGCGCGCTGCGTACTCCTCGGGCCAGCTGAGTGCGGAGGACATGTGCGACGGATAGTGGCCGCCGGTCCGTGTGATGTGGCCTGCATTATTCGCCACGTCGATATTCTCGGCCGAGGGGCGTCCGTAGGCGCCGGTGAACTGACTGGACATGCGCACGCTTGGCTGCTCGCCTCCCGAAAAGTCCATGTCTCTGCCGAAGACGACCTCGTCCACTTGGCTCAGCTGCGAATTGAGCCCTTCGACGGTACGCTTGCTCAGCGCCGCCGGCCTCTCGCGTGAGGCGCCCAGCATCTTGCGCTGCGGGTCGAAGGAGGGATCGTCCGGGCCGCCGCCCCAAAAGAGCTTCGACGACTGTATTTGTGGGGCGAATTCGTACTTCGGGGGCGATGAAGTACTTGAGACGGGCGATGGGGCACCGCAGCTGTCCCGGGACATCGCATCCCTGAAGGGGGTGTCGTGGTGTGAAGGCGCACGCGGCAGAGGTCGGGTTGCTATCTCCGCGCCGAGCAGTTTTGCGTTCCAGATCTCTCGCGACGTGTTTCCCGCCGCGCCGCTGAACGAGGGGCCCTCGCGCACGTTCTTGATGGCGTCGCCACTCCCGTCGAGATCCCGTCCGAAGACCACGTCGTCGACTTCGCTATCGTATCGGGACATCCCTGCGTCCGACAAACGCACGGCCGTTTTATCGTCGTCCGAGATGACAGAGGCCTGGGCGGCCCAGATCTCTCGCGACGTAAATCCCGCCGCGCCGGCGAACGCGCTGCCCTGGCGCACGTCCTGGACGGCGCCGCCACTCCCGTCGAGATCCCGTCCGAAGACCACCGAGTCAACTTCGCTTGCATCCCGGGACATCCCTGCGTCCGACATCCGCACGGCACTTCGGATTTCCATCGGTTTCTGCGGGTTGATTCGCCATGTGGCTTTGTCCTGCGCCCTCGGCACCTCGACGCCATGGTCACCCATAGCAGGGCGCTGGTGATATGATTTGCTGCTCTGGGGCATTGTCTGCCTTAGCCGCTCCTGCGCCTCGTCAAGCTTTGCCCTCGCTTGCCGCAGACGCGCCTCAACCTCGGCGTGCTGTGCATGTGCGTGCGCATACGGTAGCCTGTCAATCTGCTGCTGGTGCGGGTAGGCCACTGGCTGCTGCACTGGCTGCTGCTGGTGTGGGTAGGTCACTGGCTGCTGCTGTTGTCGGTAGGTCACTGGCTGCCGCTCATAGAAATTGCCAATTCTTGCATTGGACGTCTGGAAGGTGACGCCTCTGTTGTGTTGCTGCGGCGAGCTGTTCGCTGGCGGGAAGCACGACTCCGACGTCGAATAGCGGTTATACGTGTTCGGGTACCGTAATGCGGCTGCGTCCATTCCCTCACCCTGCCGCGTGAGCGGAGAGACGGTTCGCGCTGCGTGTGCGAAACGACTTCCGGGCATGGATTTTTCATGCGAAGCGCAGGACACCACGCCGCTTGTATAGCTTGGGAGAGAGAGAGATGTACTCAGTGCAAGTGTCTCGCGCCGATGCCGTTGGTTAGATACGTCGTGCTCGCGCTGCCGAAGGGTCTTCATACATACGTACAGCCCCTACTGGTACGCGGGCGGCCGAGCAGCCGTTGGCGGGGCAGAGCCGTGGCCGCAGGTGCACCCCGCCCGGCATCCTGCGCGGAGCGCGCGCGGCGGCGGGCCTGTGAGCGACGCGCGGCGGTCGCGAGCTAGCAGGTAGCCCTGGACGCGGCTAAATTCGCGGGGCTATGGATTTTAGGCTCGACTCTGGGACTCTCGTGTCGGCTGTCGTCCGCT
>Ga0209302_10002706_pt1 | contig 10324 bp, 12 predicted proteins | sample ArcOceMetagenome_2_FD_187445 | JGI IMG/M metagenome (GOLD analysis project Ga0209302, IMG submission 187445) | Marine eukaryotic phytoplankton communities from Arctic Ocean - Arctic Ocean ARC135M Metagenome (SPAdes) (version 2) | ecosystem: Environmental > Aquatic > Marine > Oceanic | place... | reverse complement strand
TGGGGGGGGGGGGGGGGTCCCTTCCCCTCCCTGCCCCCCTCCCCGCCCCCCTCTTTCTAACCCCCACCCTCTTGTCGGCGCAGCCGGATGATCTGCTCGTCGAGGACCTATCGCCGCGGTGCACTGCCGACTCTCCGCCACCCCCGCCGCCAATGCCGCCAAGCCCGCCGCCCAGCCCGCTGCCGCCCTCGCCGCCGCCGCCACCGCCGCCGCCCAGCCCGCTGCCCCCGCCACCACCGCCGTCGCCGCCATCGCCGCCGCCCCCGCCGCCGCCGCCGCCCGCGTGCCCCCCGTTGGCGCACGAGGCGCACCTGTCGCTGGCCATCCGCAGCCGCGCCTTTGGCAGCCCGGCCAACGCCTCGCGACGATTGCGCGAGCTCGAGCACGCCGTCAAGGCGGCGGGGCTAGGCGGCGGGATCCCCTCCTCGGAGATGCGAGCTCAGCTGCTCGGCGATGCGGCGCTGAGTGCGGAGATGCGAGCTCGGCTGCTGCGCTCGCATCTCGCTGCGATCCCGCACTCAGAGATGCAATCTCGGCTCCTGAGCTCCGATCATCTGAGCTCCGGGGACCTGAGCGCGAGCGCGGGGAATCTGAGCGCGCGCAATCAGAGCGCTGGCCTCTCGCAACTGGTGCCTGCCGTGCACCTGGTTCTGACGAGCCGTGCGTCGGCGGGCGGGGTGGAGGCGCTTGCCGCGAAGCTGGCGTGGCTTGTCGCACACAGGCCTGTGCTCGAGCGGCTACTACAAGGTGAGCCTAAGCCCAAGCCTAAGCCTGAGTCCAAGTCCAAGTCTAAGCCTAAGCCCCGGCCCCAGCCTCAGCCCCACCCCAACCCTGCCCCCAACCCTACCCCCAACCCTACCCCCAACCCTACCCCCAACCCTACCCCCAACCCTACCCAGCGCCACTGCTCGAGGAGTGGCCACCTCAACTCGTCTCGGCCACCGTCGGCGGGTGCGCGGCTGCCACACCGCCAGCACCGCCGCCGTCGTGGGAGTCCTATGGCCTACTTGAAATGTCGCCGCCGGCACCATCACCGGTACCATCACCACCACTGCCGCTGCCGCCACCACCAGCACTATCACCACAGCCGGCGCAGCCGCCGCTGCCCCCGCAGTGGCCGCCGCCGCCGCTGCCGCCGCCGCCACTACCCCACCCTCCGTCCGTACCTCCGCTCGAGATGTCCGATATGCTCAAGGAGCAGGCAGAAAAGAGCCAACCATGAACTCTCTCCTTAGCCCTAGCCCTAGCCCTAGCCCTAGCCCTAGCCCTAGCCGTAACCCTGACCCCAGACATCAGCCCTAGCCCTGACCCTCACCTTGAGCAGGCGGAAAAGAACCGTGTCAAGGCAGAAGAGGACGTGCGGCAGATGGAGGAAAGTGCGAGGCAGAATGCAGCGAACGCAGAGAAGCCGCAAGTGGTCATAGATCAGGAGGAGCTGAACCGCAAGACGGCGGAGGAGGCCAAACGGCTGAGCGAGGAAAGTGCGAGGCAGAACGAGGCGAACGCAGAGAAGGCGCAAGCGGTGATCGACCAGCAGGAGTTGAACCGCAAGACGGTGGAGGAGGCCAAACGCTTGAGCGAGGAGAGTGCGGGGCAGAACGCGGCGACGAACGAGGCGACGAACGAAGCCAACCAGGAGGCTAGCATGGAGGCTAGTAGTCAGCGGCAGAATACGGCGACGACCCGGAACGATATTCTCCAGGACAGCGCAGCCTCGCCGCCTCCTCCCTGCCCGCCGTACGAGGAGGCGGCGTGCCAGTTCTCTGGTAACCAGCACCTCACCACCTACCACGGAGAGCGCTACGACTTCATGGGCGTCGGCGTGTTCACGATGGCCAAGCTGGACGACGTCGAGGTGCAGGGCTTCCTCTGCCCAGCGGTCGAGAGTGAGTACCCCTTCGCCTTCCGCGGCGTCTCATACGTGGTGGCGCTCGCCATCCGGAAGGCGAGCCGCACGCTGATCCTCGACGAGAAGGACGTGGTAACCCTGCCCGACGGCATGGTGCTGCAGCCGGAGCAGCGGCGCGTGACCTCCGCCCTGGAGGAAGGCCACCGGAGCCCGGCGGAGGAGGGGATATTCCGCGGGGCCTCGGCGCTGGAAGAACGCCACGGTTCGGCCGGCGCCGGCGCCTTCACCTTCACGGCAGCACGATTCGCATCGCAGGCGACGGGCGCGTGGGCTTGGAACATATCATGGCAGGACGGCCACTTGCTCGCGCACCAGGTCGATGCTAGCAACCACAGCCTGACCGGAGGGGTGGAGGTCGGATGGCTCACGCTGGGCGGCGAGAGCGCCCTGTCCCGGGCCGAGGGGCTGTGCGCGCGGCCTTGTGCCAGCACGAGCACCAACGCCACCGTAAACGTGGGCGGGGTCGAGCTCGATGTGAACGCTGGCGGCTGCCAGAACACCGCGTGCCAGCGCATGGACCTCGACCCCGCCGCGAATAGCGCCGTGCTCTTCGACGCCACCACCCTGGCCCGCCTGGAGGGGGCGTGCCAGACAGCGGGCACCAAGCCGCCCGTGTGCTCTGCAGAGAAGCAGGTGGACAGTACGGACAGCCCCGGCTTATGTGTCGTAGGCAGCAAGGGGCACGTGCTAGCACAGGCCGCATGCGCGCCTCTCGACAGCGCCGCCTGCGCGGCCCACCACGACGATTGCGTCAAGGACCACTGCGCCGGATGGCCGACGGCGGTCGAGGCACATGCCGATGCGTGCCGCCTCGGAGAGGAGCTAGAGGAGACGCATGCGCTGCACCTGCCCGCTAGAGCGCACGGCTGTGACACGTCGGCCCCGCCATTGGCTTCGGAGCAGCAGCAGCATCAGCAGCAGCAGCAGCAGCAGCAGCAGGCCTTGCAGCCTCCTTTCGAAAGTTGGCGGCAGAAGCAGGCGTCGCAGCAGCAGGTGTCGCAGCAGCAGGCGCTGCCGTGGCTGCGACAGCAGGCGTCGCAACAGCAGCAGGCGCTACCGTGGCTGAACAATCAGGCGTGGCAGCAAGCGAGGCAGCAGCAGCAGCAGGCGTCGCCGCGAGATGTCTCACGCAGCACGGCGCCGCCGCAGCAGCGGAAGGAGGAGGAGCAGGTTCAGAGTGCAAAGGAGAGGCCTCAGGACCGTAGGAAGCAGAAGAGGCACGACGGGGTGGTGGACGAGCAGCAGGCGTCGCGGGGCGAGCCGCACAGCGCCGAATATATGTGCAAGGTCCTCGGCCGGTGCCCTGAGGGAGCGACACCGGCGTTCTCTCACAAGTTCCCAGAGCACACCGCTGAGTACATGTGCAAGCGCTTTGGCAAGCAGTGCGATCCCGCAGGAGCCAAGCAAGCGTCGCAGCAGCAGGCCGTCCATGCGAACGAGGAGGACACCGTGCGGGACGACCTGAGGGACAGGAGAGCGCTCAAGAAGGTAGAGGCTCCGACGACTCACTCCTCGCCTGTGAGCGCCGCCGATGCTGCACTGCGCAAGGCCATCGAGGCGGGCACGCTCGACGGCCTCATGGATGCCATCCACGCGAACGCGGACACCGCCTCCCCGGCGGCTGTCGAGGAGGCGCGCGCCCTACGCGACAAGCTGAGGGACGCGAAGCACGCTGCGGCAGCCGTGGCGCAGCAGCAGGCGCAGCAGCAGGCGCCGTCACTTCTCAGCAGATTGAGGTTGCTGCCACCCGAGGAGGCTGCCCACCTCGAGGAGGTTGCTCAATCGAAACTCGACGAGGCAAAGCATACGAGGAGGTTACGTAAAGCCGAGCCCGCCTCAAACGCCGCCGCCCTCGCGGAGTGGCGACGGAATCGCCTGCAGGGCGCCGTGTCCAAGGGAGCGGTGGCGACAGAGGGGGTGGTGGCGCCTGCGGCGGAGCTCGGCGAACAAGACCACGGGGCCTTCGCGGAGAAGCTGCACGCCGCCGATAAGCAGAAGGTGCTCGTTGAGGGTGGCCAGGTGGCGTGACAGGTGGATACGGTAATAGAAGTGAAAGAAGAATGAGAGAAGAACAGGAAGAGAAGAACGGGCTGTGGTTGGTCTTGTTCACCTAATTTTCGAGAGAGAGATAAGAGTGTTGGGTTTCACGACGCTACTCTTATCTTACCATAAGATAAGATAAGATAAGAGTGTTGGAGAGATAAGATAACCTTAGAGCTGCGATTTTATACCACCCCCACCACCCCCAATTTTTGTGTCTGTCTTTTTCACGATGGCGTCGTCAGGCTCTGACGACGACGACGACGCCCTCGCCGGGCTCTCCCTGCCCACGTTCGGCGCTCCGGCGGGCGGCGCGGAGGACGAGGACGAGGACGAGGACGAGGCGCCTTCGCCACCGCAGCCTGTAGAGCTGGGTGCGGAAGAGGACGGCGAGGAGGAAAGTGAGGAGGAGGAGGAGGAGGAGGCCGGTCCCACCGGAGTGAGTGCGGAGCAAGCCTTTGCCTCGAACACGATGGACTCACTGGAGCTCGATCCGTTCCGGAGAGCCGCCGGTGCAGACGTCCCTGACCGCGTCGAGGCCGAGGCCACAGGCGAGAAGGGCAAGAAGGGCAAGAAGCTGGGCTACGTGGCGCAGGTGCATCGCACGCACATGGCATGTGCATGCTGTGCATGTAGCCCATGCATGCATGCACCGTTCGAGCTCGCCACCCGCCACGGCAGGGGCACATCTCCCAGCGCAAACTCTTCTTCGGCGGCCTGGGTCCCGAGACGACGGACGCCTCGCTGCTCAAGGCGGCGGTGCGGTACGGCAAGGTACAGGAGGCCGTGGTCGTGCGTACGGACGGCGGCAAGTCGCGCGGCTTTGGTTTCGTAACGTGCGCGCGCGCGCCACACTAGGGACAGCTACACCGAGCCCGAGCCCGAGCCCGAGCCCGAGCCCGAGCCCGAGCCCGAGCCCGAGCCCGAGCCCGAGCCCGAGCCCGAGCCCGAGCCCGAGCCCTGACCCTAACCCAAGCCTTAACCCTAGCCCGAGCCCGAGCCCGAGCCCGAGCCCGAGCCCGAGCCCTGACCCTAACCCAAGCCTTTACCCTAGCCCGAGCCCAAGCCGGATGGACGCGGAGCCGGAGCCGGAGCCTAAGCAGGTACGTGAGCCACAAGGGGGCCAACTACATCATCAAGGAGGCGGGCGACGAGGGGAAGGTGGCCGTCGACGGCCGTCAGTGCGCCGTGCGCGTCTCGGAGGAAAAGGTCAAGGCGACGGAGGGCCTGCACAAGCTGCCTGCCCGCGGTAACTTGCCGCAGAGCAAGCCGGCGCCGCGCGAGAGGCAGGATCGGCGAGAGCTACCCGACAACGGCTACGGCGGCGGCGGCGAGGGCGGCGCCGGCGTGTCGGCGATCGCGGGGGCGCACAAGCGCGCGCCGTGGGAACGGGACGAAGAGCCTGCGGAAGGCGGCGCACGGCCGAAGAAGGTGCGCCAAAGCGACGCCCAGCCCCAAGCCTAACCCCGCCTCACCAAGGAGCGCCTTGACGATGTGTGGTGTACTTACTTACTTACTACTTTGCAGGCCAAGAAGAAGAAGGAGGAGATCGTCACGATCACGCGCAGGCAGGATGCCGAGCCGCTCGACAAGCGGCCGATCACGATGAAGGAGCTCTTCCCCAAGGAGTTCTGGCGCATATAGTTCGGGGCGTGGCCTCAACATACTGCGAACGTGTAAATTCGACACTGCGAACGAACGTGATACGTGTGTGTCGGCGGTCTCCAAGTGGTTCGTAGTGTTTGCCCAAACGTATTGCCGGGTAGGTCCACGAGTGGTTCACTTGCGATTGTTCACTTTGGTAGTGTACGGCTTTAGGGCGCCTCTGGGGGGTCCTTTTTGAGCGCTCTAAAGCCACCTAGGCGCGTAAAGGGGGTGTTTTCTCCGAACCCATACGTACGGTATTTTTTATACGGCTTTACGAACGTGCCCAGCTCGCCCCATATACGAGCTCACCGGGCATCACCCGGCGACTGTGCGGCTGGCTGGGCGCAAGCGGCACACAAGATTTGAGAGCTCTGAGGCTCTGGTAGAGCTGCCGGCAGTGGCGCGCGCCGCACAGCCGTGGAGCTGCATGGATGCTGCGCCACGGTGTTGCTTGCAGAGGCGCTCCTCAGCCAACATATTGACGGCGTGACCAGGGCGGGTAGCGCAGGCACCAAGAGCGGCCCCGGGTCGAGCGCGCGCTCCTTGGTCCTGCTCACCATGTTGGCGCCCGTCGTCGAGAACCGCACGGTTCAGGGACCAGCTACAGCTCGACGACGAAGTGAACTCGGAAATCGCCGACCGCTATACGGTGGGCAGCTGAGCTCGCCACCGTACAGCGGTCGGCGATTTGCCAACTTCCAGCGTCAGCGCGGTCCAACTGGTCCCTGAGACTATGGGTTCTGCGCGAACGCCCCCCGTACATAACGGCAGAATGACGAACACACAGGCACGTTCGGTTAATCCGGGAAGATGGAATAGATCCTGTCCCGACAGGACTCATGGCCAGCTGCTCATGCCAAGGCACGCTGGGTCTCATGACCTCCGCCCGTGGCCAAGCAACTGCGGCCGGCGATCCGCTCCTAGGCCCTGTCTCTGAATGAAAAGCAGAACGAGTAACCATCTTCTAGTAATAGCACACGAAGTTGCACTCCCGGCCAGCCATTTATTGATTTCGCGCCGCCGGCGGGGGCACGGCCGGGTCCACGCCGCGGGGTACGGAGATAGATACGATTTCATCTGTTCCCGGGTACGGACGGAGTGGCGGCGTACAGGCCAAAAAGGTTACATAAAAGTTGAGCAGGCGTAAAAGGTTACTCCCCAACCTCGCCCACCAGCAGCGCGCGTATACGCTCCCCGTCGCTTAGAGAGCTCTCAAGCCTCACAGCCATGCCGCCAGCCAGGAAGTCGGAGAAGGTGAGAGTGATCATCACCGGAGGCACCGGCTTCATCGGGCAGCTGGTAGCAAGGGCCATCCTGCGAAGGGGCTCCCTCCTCGTGCACCAGCCCTCGGGAATCGAAGCCGAGGCGGAGGTCTCCGAAGTCGTGCTGGCCGACGTGGGTCGTCCTCCGCAGCTAATGTTCGCGGAGCTCGAGGACAGCAGCGCCTGCACGGTTCGGCTGGGCGACATCTCTGACCCGCTCTTCTGCCGCTCGCTCTTCGAGGGCGCCAAGGGTCCGGTCTCGCTGTTCCACTTTGGCGCGGTCATGTCGGGCCAGGGCGAGGATGATTTCGACCTGGTGATGCGGGTCAACCTGCATGGCACGCTCAACCTGCTCGAGGCCGCGCGCCAGTGCGGCGCCACGCGGCCACGCTTTATCATGGCCTCGGCGGGCGCGACGCTCGGCTCAGGGGCGCCCACCGACTACGTCGACAAGAACGACACGGTCGGTGACTGGACGCGGGCGACGCCGCATACGTCGTACGGCATGACCAAGGCGTGCGCCGAGCTGCTGCTCAGTGACTTCTCGCGCCGTGGCTTCGTCGACGGCAGGGCGTGCCGGCTGCCCTCAGTCGTCGTGCGGGCGGGCGCGCCCAACGCGGCCACCACCGGAGCCTTCTCGTCCGTGGTTCGCGAGCCGCTGGCGGGGCTGGACACCACCTCCAACATTGGGCCCGACGTGGGCGCCACCCCACGCGCCAGAGGCTGCCACCCCATGTCCATGCCCATGCCCATGCCCATGTGCCAGGGGCTGCCACCACCCACCTGCTCAAGGGCCCCACGCCTCGCCAGGTGCGCCACGCCGTCACTGGGCACCGCACCGCCGTGGCATCGCTGCTCGGACTGCACGAGCTCCCCGCGGCGCGTGTAGACGCCGTGCTCGGCTTCGACCGCACCGTCTTCATCCCGAGCCTCGCGGTCTCCCTCGCCGAGCTCATCGCTGCCGTGAAGCGCGTCGTCGCGCTCGAATCTCACGCCGCGCTCGGCCACGTCACTTACGAGGTGAACGCGCAGCTCTCCGCGGCGGTCGCGTCATTCCCTACCAAGGTGCCTGGCCGGCGCTCAGTAGTGCCAGCGCGCCCCCTCCGGTAGCCCACCCTCCGGTAGCGGGCACTCGTGCGCCTCTCGCCGTGTCTCAGTCACTCCGCACCTTCCCCTCACCTCACGAAGGTCGACTGCGGCAGGGCGCTCGCTCTGGGGCTAGCTGCGGACCTCGACGCCGACACCCTCGTCCGGCACTATGCAGAGGACTTCCCTGCTGCCCTCGCGCCGGGCCTCCGGCTGCAGCCTGCCGCCGCCGCCGAGTCCACACTCGGACAAGAGGGCCGGAAGACGAAGGTGGTGCTCATCACGGGTGGGGGCACGGGCATCGGCAGGGCGGTGGCGCTGCGCCTCGCGCAGGGCGGCTGGCAAGGCGACGGCGACGCCGCGGTGGTACTGGTACTAACGGGCCGCCGCGCCGCGCCTCTCGAGGAGACCGCGGAGGCGGCGCGTGCGGCGGGCGCGGCGGAGGTGCTGGCGTGGCCTGCAGACCTGACGCGCGAGGTGGAGGTGCTCTCACTCGTCGGTGCCATCGAGCGGCGCTATGGCCGCATCGACCTGCTCTTTAATAATGCGGGCACCAACGTGCCCCCCACGCCCTTTGGCGAGATGGAGCTCAAGGAGTGGCGCCATGTGGTCGACACCAACCTGACGGCGGCCTTCCACGTGGCGCGGGAGGCATATCGCCTCATGGCAAGGCAGCTGCCGCAGGGCGGTCGCATTATCAACAACGGCTCCGTCTCGGCGCAGGTGCCGCGACCCGGCGCATGCGCGTACACAGCGGCCAAGTGCGGATTGACTGGGCTCACCAAGTCCATTGCCCTGGACGGCCGCGCGGTGGGGGTGGCATGTGGACAGATTGACTATGGCAATGTGAGATGCGCCCCCCTCCCGCCGTCTCTGAGATGGCCCACCACTACCCCACCACGGCACCGCCCCTACCCCGCCATCCACCTCTACCCCGCCATCCACCCCTACCCCGCCATCCACCCCTACCCCGCCATCCACCCCTACCCCGCCATCCACCCCTACCTCGCACCTCACCCCTATCCCCCCACCCCTACTCCACCCCACCATACCCCACCGAACCCCACACCACACCACACCACACCACACCACACCACCCTATGCCACGGCACGGCACATCACGCCACACAGCCCACCCCTCGCTGCACGGGGCAGGTGGTCTCCGCCATCTCCGCCGGCATGGCCACCGGCATGCGGCAGGCGGACGGCTCCTCCCGTGCAGAGCCTCGGATGGATGCGACAGGCGCGGCCGACGCCGTCCCCGCGTGCTGAACGCGCCGTCTTGGCAGCGCCACGGCGCGCTACCCTGGCCTCCCGGGGCTGGCACTACTGGCCGGGGCTGGTGCCCCGCAATCTGGGGGAGCGGCCGTGCTGCTCAGAACCCACTGAGAGCCCTGGGCACCTGGGCAGAGGCACCAGCCTTCCCGCAGCGGCCAACGTCGCGGGTTAGTGTGGGAGTACAGGCTCTCTGTTTCGTCAGCAGGCGGTCTTCTACATGGCATCACTGCCACTGAGCGCCAACGTGCTCGCCATGACAGTTATGGCCACAATGATGCCCTTCGTCGGCCGCGGCTGAGATATACTTTAGGACTGCGCCGGAGAGGGAGGGCGGCGATCGGGGTGGGGAGGAGGCCTGGCCTGAACAGATACGGTACTTTCAGAGGGGGAGACCTCCGCCTCGGCTTCGATTCCCGAGGGCTGGTGCACGAGGAGGGAGCCCCTTCGCAGGATGGCCCTCGCTACCAGCTGCCCGATGAAGCCGGTGCCTCCGGTGATGATCACTCTCACCTTCTCCGACTTCCTGGCTGGCGGCATGGCTGTGAGGCTTGAGAGCTCTCTAAGCGACGGGGAGCGTCCTATAGGAAAATGCTGAGGCGCACGGCGACGACGACGACGACGCGCGCGCGCTGCTGGTGGCCGAGTTTGGGGAGTTAACCTTTTACGCCTGCGTGAACTTTTATGTAACCTTTGCACGGGGGGGTACTTTAGTAGACGTAAGGGGTGCGACGGACTTTAGCAGATTTGACCCTCGGCCGACTACACGGTAAAGGGTACACCCCTGCACTAAACTTGCAGCACGGCCCAAAAAAACAGCCCAGAAATCACGTTAAAAATCACCCTTTTCGCGGCGCCCCCCCCCTTTGCAATGAAAAACTCCACCCATACTGCTGGCGCAGCGGAAAATTTGCCGAAACAAGGGCACAGAAGACTATTTTCTAGACTAAAAAACGACACGTGACTCACCATCGTGTAGGCACCTCCACATCATAATTTTGCCCACAGCTCGCCACATGTTGAGATTTCGAAGCCCGGTCTTGGACGTGCAGGTATATAATCGCCGTAGAACACATTTGGTCACCAAACCGGCCTGTAGCGCGCC
>Ga0209302_10002704_pt1 | contig 10328 bp, 7 predicted proteins | sample ArcOceMetagenome_2_FD_187445 | JGI IMG/M metagenome (GOLD analysis project Ga0209302, IMG submission 187445) | Marine eukaryotic phytoplankton communities from Arctic Ocean - Arctic Ocean ARC135M Metagenome (SPAdes) (version 2) | ecosystem: Environmental > Aquatic > Marine > Oceanic | place... | reverse complement strand
CCCCTAAAAAAAACACCCCCGCCTCAATACCCCCCCTTGAAACATTAGATGTCTGTCTGTTGTTCCACCATCGGCGCGCCACATGCCCTCCGTCGAGCTTCGCTGCTCCTGCTCCTCGTGCTCCTCGTGCTCCTCGTCGCCACCGCCACCGCCGCACTCCTGCTGCTGCCACTCGCCATCCTGCAGCACCTGCTCGTCCACCCGCCCGAGCTCGATATGCCCAGCTGTGCTGTCCAGCTCTGTCCGGCCCTGCTGAGGCTCGACCCGTTCCTGCTGCTCGTCGCCACCTCCATTACCACCATCGCGCTGTTGCTCCTCGACATCTCGCTGCGCGTGCACGTGACCGAGAGCGGCGGGCTCCACGCCCGCCGCTCGTACACCGATCTCGCACCGCACGTCCTCTTGACCAAGCTCTGTCTGCTGCATACGGATAAGATAAAGATAACCGTCGTATCTTATCTTATCTTAAATTACGGCGAAATTAGCGAATGTACGGCGCCAGTTCCGGTCTCACAGTTCAAGCCCTTGCGTGAGCGGCCTTGGTCGCCTTCATGGCGGCCTCAAGCTTGCGCCGCGTCCATTTTCCGGGCTTGGCCGACAGTGCGCGACGGCCTTGGCGTCCGTCGGCGAAGATGGCCTTGGGCACGATGGCGTGCACGCCCCAGTTGCCGTCGACCAGCTGCGTCATGCCAAAGTCGATGCCCTGCGTGATGATGGTGTTCGCCTCGTCCTCGGTCAGGCCGTAGGCCGCCATCACGAACTTGCGCGTCTGCGTGTACGCGTTCGCCATCGCCTTGTCGATGGACGACGCGCCGTAGATGTCGCCCGGGTTGGCGGCGTAGGTCTCGAGGTAGTCGGTCTCGGTGAAGCCGTGGACGATGTACTCGTCGGTGGTCGAGCCCAGCGGGAAGTCGAGCACGCCCATCCACGGCTCGGGGAACGAGGCCGCCTTGATGAGCGTGATCTTGAAGGTGCCCGTGATCGAGGTCTCTATGCCGGTGCCGTCGAGCTCCGAATCGCCCTGCGCCATGTGTGCGTCTCCCATCGAGAGCAGCGCGCCCGCCACCTCGACCGGGTAGTACATCGTCGTCCCCTTGCCGATGCGCTTGTCGTCGAGGTTGCCACCCGTCGGCATCGGAGGGATCGAGTCGACGCTGTCGTGCGACGCGGGCGCCAGGCCCATGCAGCCCACGTGCATGTTGACTGGGATCTTGGCCTTGTACGGCTCGGACACGTACGAGATGGCGCCCGCCTTGCTCCAGCCCATGCCTGTCACCACGTCCGAGAAGCCCGCGTAGTCGTGGGGCACGCACGTGCCCGGGTACTTGATGTAGTCGCGTTCGGTGCCGTCGGGGTCGGTGATGGTGGGCCAGGCGAACTGGTAGCTGAGCGTGGCGTAGGCCTTGCCGTCCTCCTCGAAGAGCTCGTAGATGGTCACCACCTCGTCGTTGGTCGCGTGCCCGGTGAACGCACCCGCGGTGTACGCGCTCCCATCCACCTGCCGCAGGCCAGCCAATGAGGAGTCAGCGCCAGGGCCGCCTCACATGTGGCTCGCAAGGGCGGCGCCAGCCACCTTGTCCGAGCGGGCCTGGTAGCCCCACCACGCGGCGGCGTTGGAGCCGTAGGTCTTGCCCTCAGCATTGGGCCGCGGCGCCAGGTCGACGATCTCCACCGAGAGGATGTCGCCCGGCTCGGCGCCATTCACGTAGATCGGGCCGGTCAGCACATGCACGCCGTCACCGCTGCCGTTGGCGCCGCGCCGGGAGACGGCCTTGACCGAGTCGGACCATTCGAAGACCGACTCCATGCCCGCGTCGCCCTTGACCATCTTGTCGTAGTCATCGCACGCGTGGTGCGAGGCCATCTCGACCACCACCGTCTCGCCGGACGCGATGGTGAGCTTGGGCTCCAAAAGCTTGGAGAAGAAGCCCCAGTGCACCGTGTCCTTGCTCAGCGCCAGGTCGGCCACGGGTGTCTCGAGCTGACGGGCCTTCAGCTTCCGTGCAGTGTTGGCCGACAGTGCGCGACGGCCTTGGCGTCCGTCGGCGAAGATGGCCTTGGGCACGATGGCGTGCACGCCCCAGTTGCCGTCGACCAGCTGCGTCATGCCAAAGTCGATGCCCTGCGTGATGATGGTGTTCGCCTCGTCCTCGGTCAGGCCGTAGGCCGCCATCACGAACTTGCGCGTCTGCGTGTACGCGTTCGCCATCGCCTTGTCGATGGACGACGCGCCGTAGATGTCGCCCGGGTTGGCGGCGTAGGTCTCGAGGTAGTCGGTCTCGGTGAAGCCGTGGACGATGTACTCGTCGGTGGTCGAGCCCAGCGGGAAGTCGAGCACGCCCATCCACGGCTCGGGGAACGAGGCCGCCTTGATGAGCGTGATCTTGAAGGTGCCCGTGATCGAGGTCTCTATGCCGGTGCCGTCGAGCTCCGAATCGCCCTGCGCCATGTGTGCGTCTCCCATCGAGAGCAGCGCGCCCGCCACCTCGACCGGGTAGTACATCGTCGTCCCCTTGCCGATGCGCTTGTCGTCGAGGTTGCCACCCGTCGGCATCGGAGGGATCGAGTCGACGCTGTCGTGCGACGCGGGCGCCAGGCCCATGCAGCCCACGTGCATGTTGACTGGGATCTTGGCCTTGTACGGCTCGGACACGTACGAGATGGCGCCCGCCTTGCTCCAGCCCATGCCTGTCACCACGTCCGAGAAGCCCGCGTAGTCGTGGGGCACGCACGTGCCCGGGTACTTGATGTAGTCGCGTTCGGTGCCGTCGGGGTCGGTGATGGTGGGCCAGGCGAACTGGTAGCTGAGCGTGGCGTAGGCCTTGCCGTCCTCCTCGAAGAGCTCGTAGATGGTCACCACCTCGTCGTTGGTCGCGTGCCCGGTGAACGCACCCGCGGTGTACGCGCTCCCATCCACCTGCCGCAGGCCAGCCAATGAGGAGTCAGCGCCAGGGCCGCCTCACATGTGGCTCGCAAGGGCGGCGCCAGCCACCTTGTCCGAGCGGGCCTGGTAGCCCCACCACGCGGCGGCGTTGGAGCCGTAGGTCTTGCCCTCAGCATTGGGCCGCGGCGCCAGGTCGACGATCTCCACCGAGAGGATGTCGCCCGGCTCGGCGCCATTCACGTAGATCGGGCCGGTCAGCACATGCACGCCGTCACCGCTGCCGTTGGCGCCGCGCCGGGAGACGGCCTTGACCGAGTCGGACCATTCGAAGACCGACTCCATGCCCGCGTCGCCCTTGACCATCTTGTCGTAGTCATCGCACGCGTGGTGCGAGGCCATCTCGACCACCACCGTCTCGCCGGACGCGATGGTGAGCTTGGGCTCCAAAAGCTTGGAGAAGAAGCCCCAGTGCACCGTGTCCTTGCTCAGCGCCAGGTACCTATCCTCTGGTAGGGATGCGAAGCCGCTCACCAGCGGCGAGAGGAGGAGCAGCAGTCGGACCGCGAGCATTGTGCAAAATTATTGTGTCTCGCCGGAATCAATCGTTCGGACGCGCCATTTCGGGCCTAAATTCGGCAATTGCGGCCAAGAGTTGCACCGATAGATAGATAGATAGAGAAACGCGCGGCGAGATGATAACGGAGGGCGCGCCCTTCGCCCACCCCGTGTCGTGTTTATTATAGGCTGTGTGTCTTGTAATAAATGCTCTCACTTAAGGCAAACAAAAGAAGTGAATGAACTGCATATAGGAAGCGCTATCTTATCTTATCCGCACATAGGAAGCGCCCGCACGCAAGTGGTGCGATTTTTCAGGTGCGGTGGTCTGGCGCCGCTTCTGGCGCCCGGCCGGCCGCGGCACGTACGGATCCGTGTGGTCAGCGGCTTTTCAGCCCTGCAAAGGGCGTGCAAACATATTAAATGGCGGCAAATGCAAGCGTTTTCCATCCAATTCTGTGTCGGAGTGGTGCGGGGACGCGGTAACCGCAATTGCACCGATAGATGGATGCAACAAGTCGAATCGAGCTCGCCAACATCTCTCGAGATTTACGAGAAAGATGAGAGAAATTGTGCAAAACGCTCTCCAGGTTTCAGACTTTCGAGGAAACCCTGCAAACGCAGTATCTAATTAAAATATAGAAAGAAAGATTAGAAGGTTTCACACACTACACGACTCGTATGCTGCGCAATTCCGCAATGCCTGGGCCCCTCACACACACCCAGACACAAAGCGGCACGGTGTGCGGCGATGATTGATGAGTCGCCCCTAAAATCCTAGGGACTCGGCCCGGTCGGCGCTGCTGACAGTAATTCAACTATCAATCTCTATCAATCTATCTATCTATCTATCTATCTATCTATCTATCTATCTATCTATCATGTTCATGTTCATGTTCATGTCATGTGCATGCATGTGCATGTGCATGTGGGCGGTGCGCGCCTGGCGTGCGCGCGCGCCGCGACCCTTTCATGCTGTGCGACGACTCTTGCGCAGAAACCAATGGCGACCTCAACCTCACGAAGGATGGCGTGTGCGACGACGGAGGCGCCGGCAGTGTATTTTACACGTGCTCCATGGGCACCGACTGCACGGACTGCGGCACACGCTCCATCGCACTGCCATCCACGCCACCGCTGCAGCCGCCACCTCTGACACCACCGCCGCCGCCGGCACATCCGTCGCCTCCGGCACCGCCACTGCCGCAGCCACAGCCGCCACCTCCGGAACAGCCACCGCCACAGCCGCCGCCTCCGGAACAGCCACCGCCACAGCCACCGCCTGCCCAGCCACCTCCGCCGTCTGCCCCGCCACCGCCACAGCATTGGAGTTGTGCCCAGCTGCCGCAGCTGGTGCTGGTGGGCGTGAACGCAGCCGAGGGCCGGCAGTTCGGTAGCTATTGCGCTCGCTGGGGTAAAGGCAACAGGAGCACCTGCACGCAAGGGTATCATTCTCCAAGTTCAGGGGTGTTCCAGCTGTGCGAGTGGCACCCTGAATTGAAAAGCTCGTGGTCCAATTGCAGGGAAGGCCCCAACTTCTGTTGCGCCCAGCTTCCACCGAGTGCGCCTATGGATTTGAGCCCGAGATGCGTTCACGGATATTGCGACGTCGTGTCAGCATTAATACCGAAGCACCCGCTTCCGCACTTTTTGCTCGTTGCAAACAACCCTTTAATCGCACCAGCCCAATGGCACTGGCTCTCGGCTACCTGGACTGTCGTGCGCTTCAACGACTGCAAGGTCAACTGGCCGCCCGCCACTGATGCTGTGACGGAGGTGCTTTTCCTGAGAGACAATGGCGTCCTCGGCTACCATGGCAAGACTGTAGAAGGTGGGCTTGCGTGCGACCAGAGACTACAGCGAGACTTCTTAGGCCGCGTCCTGCACGTCGGCGGCCCACAGTCTGACCTACCGATGGTTTACTTCCCTAACATCGAGGGACCTCTCAGCTCGGGCACGACTGTGGTCATGGCGTTGAGGGACCTCTATCCTACGGCACCCATCGTCTGCGCCGGCTTCACGTTCCACCAAGGTGCTGGTGCCACTAACGGCTTCCAAGGCCACCCATTTCAGGCGGAGGCGCTGTACGTGGCTGGTTTGCAGCGGGTCTATGTGCTACCGACTGTGGAAGCAATCGACCAATTCGATTTTGAGCTGGTAGCGAGAATGGGATGTTCACCAGAGCAGCCAGAGGACTGCCGCCTCCCGCCTCACGGGGCCCCTCCTCCCAGGGCACCGTCTCCCGGAGTGACACTTCCCAGCGCACCACCCACCGGGCCACCAGCACATTCGCGAACTTCGTCTCCCAGAGCGACACCTCTCAGCTCACCACCCACCGGTGCAACACCATCGCGAACTTTCTTAATGCTGGAGGTGCTGCTGGTGATTGGGGCACTGCGACTGGTATGTAGGGCTTTCGGCTGGGCGCTGCACCACACACGAATCAACAAAAGCGTGCGCTGGTTGCGCTTGCCAACCGAAGCGCAGGAGAGTGTGGAGCAAGTTGCGCTGCGTGCGAGTGGGGTAGATCTGGGCTTAGCTCCGGATGAGGCAGTTCTCGAGGTGACCACAGCGCCGATGAGCATCGAGTCAACGCAGTTACGTAGCGTGGAGCTCGCGCGGCTGCAGGGCCATGAGGACAGCTTCGTGATTTAAAACACTATTTAGAGTTTAGAGTTTAGAGTTGATTAATACTCTTGTTGTGCTTGATTAGTTTTACCACACACAAACCTACGGCTGTACGGTAGAGGTGCTCTAAAGTATCTTAGAGACTCTTGCTTCACAATGAGAAATATCCGTGCGCGCAAGATAATATCCGTGTGATGGCTGTAAAGACATAAGCTCGAATGAACTCTGACCTCTGAACACACTGTAAAGACAGAGTCGACACACGCAGAAGAAAATGCGGGATACCTCATAATCGTGTGCACGGCCTAGCGGCGGGATCTAAGGCGCAATGGACGAGCAGCGGCACGCATTTCTGCAACTCCAAGTTCCGATGTGGCCGCCCTGCTGCCTCGCACAGTGGCTACAGCAGTTCGCCTTGCTGAACCACCCATTCCCTTTGCCAACACAGCCCCAAGTTGTGTGGCGCGGGCAAGCGTTTGCGTGGTTTTGCGAGGGCGGCGACGGCGACGGCCACGGCGGGCTGGGCGAAGGCGGGGACGGATTGGGTGGCGGTGGCGACAACGACGGCGGCGACGGATGGGGCGGCGGCGGCGGCGAGCGCGAAGGCGGTGAGGGCGAGGGTGGCAGCGGCAAAGGCGACACCAGCGGCGACGGGTTGGGCGGCGGCGACGACGGTGGCGGTGGCGGCGGTGGCGGGCTGGGCGATGGCGGTGGCGGGTTGGGTGGCGGCAGCGACGGCGAAGGCGGCAGCGGGCTGGGCGAGGGCAGCGGCGGGCTGGGCGGCAGCGACGGCGGCGGCGGCGATGGTTTGGGCGGTGGTGGCGAGGGCGAGGGCGGCGGCAGGCTGGGCGAGGGTGGCGACAGTTTGGGCGGCAGGGGCGACACGGGCGGCGACAGATTGGGCGGCGACGGCGACGATGACGGCGGCGGCGACGGTGACGGCGGCGGCGGGCTTGGCGAGGGCGGTGACGGCTTGGGCGGCGGCGGCAGCGAGGGTGGCGATGCTTTTGGCGGCGGTGGCAAGGGCGAGGGCGGCGACGGCGACGGTGGTGGCGGCGACGGTGAGGGCGATGTTGGGCTAGGCGAGGGCAGTGACGGGTTGGGCGGCAGCGGCGACGGCGGCGGCGGCGGCGACGGTGACGGCAGCGGCGGCGACGGTGACGGCGGCGGCGGCGGCGGCGGCGGCGGGCTGGGCGAGGGCGGCGAGGGCGAGGGCGGTGGTGGCGAGGGCGAGGGCGGTGACGGACTGGGCGACGGTGACGACGTCGATGGCGGATCGGTGGGCGCAGCGATAAACGAGCAGCTGCACTTCTTTGTGCATCCCCAAGTTCCGATCCATCCGCCACCCCGAGTTGCACAGTGTCTACAGCAGTTCGCCTTGCTGGTCCACCCATTCCCATTGCCAACACAGCCCCAGGTTGTCTGGCCCGGACAGGCGTTCACGTGCTTTTGCGAGGGCGGCGGCGGCGATGGCGGCGGCGAGCTGGGCGGTGGCGGCGACGGATTGGGCGGCGTCAGCGGCGGCGGCGGCGGCGACGGATTGGGCGGCGGCGACGACGGCGACGGCAACGACGGCGAGGGCGGCGGTGGCGAAGGTGACATTGGCAGCGACGGCGGCGATGGGTTGGGCGGCGGCGGCGATGGCGGCGGCGGCAGTGGGTGGAGCGAAGGGGGCGACGGCGAGGGCGGTGGCGGCGATGGTGATGGCGACAGTGAGAGTCCAAAGTCCAGAGTCCGGTAGAGGTTGTAGTACGGGCTGTCCGTGCCGACGTCGCCAGAGGCGCAGCAACGGCACCTCGGGTAGTTGAAGGGACTGTACTCATCGTTCAGAAAGTGGAATGTGTCGCCGCACTGGCCTCCATTGGCAACCGAGGCCAATGCGACTTCCGCGGCGCACTCGGCCACAGTGAAAGACAGGGGCTCACCGGCGCTGCCAGGGCCAAGGCTCGTCCGTCCGTTGGCGCACTGCCGATCGGTACCAACTTGAGCGTTGTTCGGTGGCGGTGACGGCGACAGCACGGGTGGCGGGGGCGGGAGAGGCGCAGCAGTACCGTCGCACAGCTTCTGTGCCTCGGTGGCGGCGGCAGCGACACCGCTGGCGGCGTTTGTGACGGCGATGGTGGCGGCATCGCCGTCGATCGCGCACACGCGCACCGCCATCCGGGCGGACGTGTCCGTGCTGCTCTGTCCGAAGGCGGTGTACGTGACGCTCCCGCCTACTCCGAGGTAGGCATACTTGTCGGTGCCGCTGTCGTACCTGGTTGGGTTAGGGTTAGGGTCTGGGTTGGGCTTAGGGTTAGTGCTACGCTTAGGGTTATAGGCTTGGGGTGAGATTGCCACTGGGTACCGGCCGTATTGAGAGCGGCCCAGTAAACGCACGTAGACCTTTTCCTTGTACTGCGCCCTGAGGCCTGAGTCGAAGCCGCGCGTGCCCCGCTTGTAAGAGATGAAGATCATGCCGCCTCGCTGGGTGCTCCCGAACTGGGAGCAGGTGTCGCATGGCGTGGTGATGGCCATCTTGTGTTCAGGCAGAAGCTTGTCTTCTGCGTTCATCGCACTGGTTAGGGTCAGAGTCAGGGTTGGAGTTGGGGTTGGGTGTTAAGGCCAGGCTTAGGGCTAGGCTTAGGGCTAGGGCCTATGGTTGTAGGCGCGCGGCGGCGCCTATCCATCAGCACCCAAACACCGTTTCGGCCGCCCCAGTCGATGATCTCGCTCTGGGGGATGAAGCCGGCGGACCAAGCGTTCGGCAACGAGAAGAATCTCCAAGGGGAGTCGCTGCCCATCACGCCTGGAGGGTTTGGCTTAGGGTTGGGGTTGGGGTTGGGGTTGAGGGTTGGGGTTGGGGTTGGGGTTGGGGTTGGGGTTGGGGTTAGGGCTAGGGCTAGGGCTAGGGCTAGGGCTAGGGCTAGGGCTAGGGCTAGGGCTAGGGTTGGGGTTAGTGGGGTTGGGGTTAGGGTTGGGGTTGGGGATGCGGTACGGATTGGCGCACCGGATTTGTCGCCGTACTCGCTGACTGCGCTGCTCGCGTGGCCCAGCCCGATGTTGTGCCCGAACTCGTGCGCCCGTGTCGTCAGACGGGACGACCGGATGAGCGACCAGCACGCACCCGCGCGCGGTGCGCTCTCGGGCCGCGAGCAGCCAACCTGAGCGTACCCTCCCCATGTGCAGCCGATGGTGTTGCGCATGCCATTCGGCAAAAAAATCTCGACGTGCGTGTACCCCGAGGCCGCGTGGCCTGCAGCGTCCGCTACGGCCACGACGTCCCTGGCAATCGCGCCACCGTCGCAGGCCCCGTACACGCTGGTCGCCTTCCTCATGTTGACGTTGACCACCTTGCCAAGTGACGCCGGCCAGCGCAGCCGGCCGAAGGAGCTCTCGTGGAGGAAGCGGCTCAGGTTGCCTGCGTAGCCCACAGCCTGGGTGGGCGTGCCCCACGTGTTCTGGTACACGCAGTCGTAGTCGCAGTAGTCGGGCCCGCCGACATCGGAATACGTCGCGCGGATCGAGATGAGGTCCTTTGGCGGGAAGGCATCGTCCAGCACGAGCTGCCGACGCCGCCGACGGTCGTCAGAAGGGACGATGTGCTTGACCGTGTTGACCCGGACCGGGTACGAGTCGTTGGAGGAGAGCTGCGTCCACTCAGGCCGCGCGTGCCCGAGCCGGTCGTACTGTGCGAGAGGCTCTTCATCGTCTCCCTTGGGGTCGACATCGAGGAAGAGCCGGTCTCCGGGCATGAACTGCTCGTAGTCTTCCTTCTCCGGGATGTACAAGGTCTTCGGGTGATCAGTGCCTTCCGCCAGGCGGCGGCCCGAACCAATTACCGTCGTGCATACGCCGTACTCGTTGTCGTAGGTGTCGTCCGGATCGTCCATGTAATCTTCCACCCGGCGTTCGTAAATGCACTCGACATCAAAAGCCCGGACATGCGACGCGAGACACGAGACGATGAGCCATGAGACGTGTCGCGCCATCAGGAAGCTGCTGTAGCTGCTGATGCTGCTGCTCTTGCTCTGCTGTTGCTGGTTCAGGATGTGTGTTCACAAGCACACGGCACCTGTGCACGCTGCGCGCGTTGTCGCGGTTACCGGACGTTCGCTGTTACCAAAAGTTCGTTGTCGCCGTTACCAAAAGTTCGTTCGCTTTTTGCGCAACTTTTGGCGGTTTTGGCGGTTGGGAACGTTCGCTTTTTGGTGTGAGTGACACGTGTGTGTGAATGACATCGCTTTTTAGCGGGCGGGGGGGGGGGGGGGCACCCCACCCA
>Ga0209302_10002702_pt1 | contig 10329 bp, 16 predicted proteins | sample ArcOceMetagenome_2_FD_187445 | JGI IMG/M metagenome (GOLD analysis project Ga0209302, IMG submission 187445) | Marine eukaryotic phytoplankton communities from Arctic Ocean - Arctic Ocean ARC135M Metagenome (SPAdes) (version 2) | ecosystem: Environmental > Aquatic > Marine > Oceanic | place... | reverse complement strand
GACGCCGTCGCCAAGCCCGCCGCCGCCGTCGCCCTCGCCGCCGCCGCCGTCGCCGAGCCCTCCGCCGCCCTCGCCCAGCCCGCCACCGCCCTCGCCGTCGCCACCGTCGCCAAGCCCGCCGCCGCCGTCGCCCCCGCCGCCGCCGCCGTCGCCGACCCCTCCGCCGCCCTCGCCCAGCCCGCCACCGCCCTCGCCGTCGACGCCGTCGCCAAGCCCGCCGCCGCCGTCGCCCTCGCCGCCGCCGCCGTCGCCGAGCCCTCCGCCGCCCTCGCCCAGCCCGCCACCACCATCGCCGTCGCCACCGCCGCCGGTGCCGCTGCCGCCGAGCCCGAGCCCTCCTCCGCCGTCTCCCTCGCAGCCACCGCCGTTGCCGAGCCCGCCACCGCCGCCCCTCTCTCCACCGTCACGCTTTCCGCCGTCGCCTTCGGAGTCGCCGATGCCACCACCCACGCCGCCGCCACCGTCGCCGTCGCCGCCCCCTCAGTCGCCGTCCCCGCCCTCGCCCTCGCCGCCGCTGCCCAGTCCGTCGCCGCCCTCGTTGTCGCCGCCGCCGCCCAGCCCGTCACCGCCCTCGCCCTCGCCGCCGCCGCCCAGCCCCTCGCCACCCTCGCCGAAGCCGTCGCCCTCGCCCTCGCCACCCCCGCCGCCGCTCCCGCCACCGCCGCTCCCGCCACCGCCGCCGCCGCCGCCGCCATCGCCGACAGAAATGCCGATGCCGCCGCCCTCGCCGCCGCCACCCAAGTCGGACTCGCCGATGCCGCCACCCTGCTCGCCGTCACCCTCGCCGCCGCCACCCTCGCCGTCGTCGACCTCGCCCAAGCCCGAGCCCGAGCCCGAGCCCGAGCCCGAGGCCAAGCCGGCGGCGCGCGACTGTGCGGCCAGCCCGTGCACGGATGGCAACTGGCGGTTGGCGCCTGTGCCTAGGCGCAGGCTCCCACCTGGCACAGGTACCTGTGCCTGGCTGCGTGATCAGCTGAGCGGCGGCACACCGGCTGATACTGACGGCGAGGGGAGGCTGGCAGGTGATAACTGCTGTCAGTTCTGCCCCTGCACGCCCAACCCTACCCCGGGGTGCACCAAGCAGCAGCGTCCCGTCTGCGGCGAGGACGGCGTCACCTACGGCAACACGTGCTTGGCCAAGGCGGCGTGCCAGCTCGAAGGCTCGACCCCGGGCGAGTGCCACAGCAAGTACTGATCGGTGACCCCATCGTTGTGTGCGTGGCCGAGGCTGAGTCTATGGCGACTGCTCATCCCGCAGCCCGCAATTTGTTCGCGGCGGTCACCTTCACGTCTTTGGAGACACAAACGTGTTCCTTTTTAAACCCTGCTCATCATCCAAGTTGGTCTGTCTGTCCAAGTCGATCGCCATCCAGTGGTTGAGCTGTTGGCGTGCAAAGCGCGTACTCTCTGGACGTGGCACTGCCACCACGCGAAACCATGTGCCGGCGCACATTGCTTGATGCCGACGGCGTGGTGCTCGACGCTGATTCGGCCACTTCGGACGCCGACTCAGATGACTCGCAGCCTAAGAAGGCGCCCGACAGCTCGGCTGTGGAGCTGCCGCCGGAGGAGCTGTGGCAGGTTCACGGTGCCTACTATAATCTGGAGTCGTTCGCGAAGCATCACCCGGGCGGCGTCGAGCAGATCATCGCGCAGAAGGGCAAGGACTGCACCACGCTCTTCGAGACCGTGCACCTCTTTGACGAGCAACCGCGCAAGGTGCTCCGGAAGTACTACGTGCGCGACGTGCCCGACTACGAGCCGACTCTCGTCTGGTCGGGAGACGACTTTTACCCGACGCTGAAGCGGCGCGTCAAGGCGCACTTTCGCAAGGTGCACAAGGAGGAGAAGCACCGCCTGTACGCGCGCACGCAACCCAACCTGGTACACCACGGCACGCCAGCCTACCACGCCGCCATGTGCTTCTTCCTCATGGGCACCTACGTGCTGTACGTGGGCGCCCTGGCGTACGACTCCGCATTCTGCGCCGTGCTGTGGGGGCTGTTCGCCTTTGCCTCGGGCGGCGTGGGGCACGAGTCTCTGCATGCAGGCACCTTCACGACGCCGCGCCGCAACCGCATCGCCTGCTGGTTCCTCCTCGACACGTCTAACCCTTACCCTACCCCTACCCCTAACCCTAACCCTACCCCTAACCCTACCCCTAACTCTACCCCTAGCCATGACCCTGGCCCTAACCCGAGCCCTACCCTTAGCCAGGTTCTTCCTCGACATGTTCGGTATCTCGAGCTTCATGTACCAGCGCGTGCACACCTTCGGCCATCACCTGCACACGAATGAGCGCGGGGCCGACCCTGACATCGAGGTCCACATGCCCTCTCCCTTACCCTAACCCCAACCCCAACCCTAACCCTGACCCAACGCTAACCCCTACCCTGACCCTGACCCCAACGCTAACGCTAACCCCAACCCTAACTTTAACCCTAACCCTGCCCAGGTTCACATGCCCGGCTGCCGCCTCTCGCAGCACCAGGAGCGGTTGCCCCTCCACTGGTGGCAGAGTGCTACATCTAACCCAAGCGCTAACCCTAGCCTTCACTCTACCCCGAGCCCTAACCCTAACCCTAACCCTGACCCTAACCCCAACCCTAACCAGGTGGCAGTGCTACATCGCCTTCCCCATCTATAGCCTCGCGCTGCCCATCTCCTCCCTCATCGATTGCAAGGTGGGTCAGGGTTAGCGTGAGCGTGAGCGTGAGCGTGAGCGTGCGCGTGCGCGTGAGCGTGAGCGTGAGCGTGAGCGTGAGCTCGTGCCACCAGCCCTCACCCTGCTAGCGCCCCTCAACCAGGCGGTCATCACCGGCGGCTGGGGCCACTACGACTACCCCGTCCCCGTCGACCACCCGAGGCCCATCGAGCTCGCCGGCTTCTTCCTCGGCAAGTTGTGCTTCGGCTTCGCGATCACCGTGTGCGGCCCGCTCCTCGCCTGCGATGGTTGGGCCATCGCCTTCCGGCAGGCGAGCGAACCCTAACCCCAAACCCAAACCCAAACCCAAACCCAAACCCAAACCCAAACCCCCAACCCCCCAACCCCAACCCCAGACCCCCAACCCCAACCCTAACGCCCCTTCACTTCCCCCGCCCCCGCCCGGCCATGCCACCCCGCCGTGACCAGTCACCAGTCACGGCCGACCTGTCATGGTCCGCATGGCCGCGTGGCGCCAACACTGACCCTACCAACACTTGGCCCTACCACCACTTGGCCCTCCCAAAACTTGGCCCTACCAAAACTTGGCCCTACCAACACTTGACCCTACCAACACTTGACCCTACCAACACTTGACCCTACCAACACTTGACCCTACCAACACTTGGCCCTACCAACACTTGACCCTACCAAGGTCGGCGTCAACACTGACCCTACCAACACTTGACCCTTCCGGCAGATGTTCCTCATGGTCGGCGTCGGATCCTTTGTGGTCGTCCTCACCTTCGCCGTGAGCCACAGAGCCAGAACCCCAACCCCAACACCAACACCAACACCAACACCAACACCAACCCCAACCCCAACCCCAACCCTATCCCCAACCCTGTCCCCAACCCTGTCCCCAACCCTGTCCCCGACCCCAACCCTGTCCCCAACCCCAACCAGGTGAGCCACCAGAACCGCAAGTGCTTCCAGCAGGAGGAGGCGCTTGAGGCGAGAGGCATCGATGGCAAGCCGGCCACCGACTTCGGCGAGCTCCAGGCGAGGACGACTCGCCCACCTTCACCCTCACCCTATCCCTAAACCTGGACCATCCACACCTGCGCGCCTCGTGCCTCGCCCACACTTCCTGCGCGGAGACGAGACGCCCTACCCTCACGCCTCACCCCCACCCCCCTCACACCCTCACACCCTCAACCCCCCATCCCCCAAGCCTAAGCCTAAGCCTGGCCCGAACCCCAACCCGAGCCCTAACCCGAACCAGGTGAAGACGACGTGCGACTTCTACGCGCCCTTCTGGCAGGGGCTGCACTGCGCTGGCCTTGGTTACCAGATCGAGCACCACCTCTTCCCCACGGTGTCCATCTGCCACTTCCCCCAAGTCTCCAAGATCGTCATGCAGGCGTGCGCCGACTTCGGCCTGCCCTACCACTACTACAATTCGTGGGGCCACGCGGTGGTGGCGCACTACGAGTACCTTAAGGAGATGGGCCGCAGGTGAGCCCAACCCCAACCCGCAGGCTAACCCTAGTCCCAAGCGGGCTAGCCTGCCGCAGCCTAACCCTAACCCCAAACCTGACCCTGACCCTGACCCTGACCCTTAACCCAGCGACATCGTCTTCGCCGACCAGCCCGCACCCGTGCTTCCGTGCGCCTACCCTCCTCGGCCTCTCTACGCAAAGCGGTGGAAGGTCGACGACACCCTGTTCTAACCCTAACCCCAACCCCAACCCCAACTCCAACCCCAACTCTACCCCTACCCCTAACCCTAACCCTAACCCTGACCCTGACCCTGACCGTAATCCTAATCCTAACCAGGCCGACGACATCCTCTACCCGCCGCACGAGGACATCCGCGGGCGGGTAGATCCGGCGACGGGCTTCTCCGCCGATCTGAAATACCTCCCCGGCGAGAAGCCGCTCCGACCCGTCAAGCTCGACTAGGGGTCTCGAGCAGGGGTGCTGATTCGGCTGTGGCGACGCAGGGCGTCCGACGCCCGCAGCTCTATTTCTTATGCAGCGATGGTACGTACGTTGCGGCTGGCGATGGAATTGCGATGAACACGGGGTGGCCAGGAGCGGGGGGAGGGGAGCGAGTGAGGTGGTCGCTGAGATGTTGCGTCAGAAATAAGTTAGTCAGTTTGGCGGTATGCCTTATAAGTGAGATCAGACAAGCTGTTGTTTGACATTTACACCCCTTGGCGCCCGCGCGCGCCACTCGGCCAGCAGGCGAAGCACCCCCAGTTCTGCCGGCCCATCCTAAACCCGGCCCTTCCGCGAGACCCACCACCCGCCACGTGCAGACATGTCGATGGAGGACAAGTTTTCCGCTCTGATTGGCCGCCTGGAGGCCGTGACGACTAAGCTTGAGGCTGGCAGCGGCGGCGGTGGCGGCGGTGGCGGCGGCGGTGCTGCCGCTGCGGCAGACGATGGCGCGGTTTCCCCTTCAGTGCGCGCGTTCGACGACCTCATCGCCAACGAAGTCACCGCCTACGTCGCCGCCGCGGCCGCCATCGGGGACGCCACGGTGCTCGCTCAGGCAGAGACGTGCAAGCAGGCGTTCGAGGCGCAGCGCGCGATGCTGCTCGTCGTGTCCAAGGCCGCCAAGCCCTCACAGGCCGATTTCACGAGCAAGTGCATCCCACCCACCTCCGACAAGCTCGGCGAGGTGCAGGCGAAGGTCGACCGCAGGTCGAAGAACTACAACGCGCTGCAGGCGATGGGCGAGGCGATCCCCGCTCTCGGTTGGGTGATGGTCGAGAAGACCCCTGGGCCGCACGTGGCCGACAGCTGGGAGAGCGGCGCCTACTACGTGATGAAGCTGCAAAAGGAGTTCAAGGGCGTGGACGAGAACCAGATGAAGCTCGCCTCCACGATGAAGGCCATCTTCACCACGCTGCAGGCACGGCACCTACCCTATAACCCCAAGCCCTAACCCCTCACCCCTCACCCTCACCCTCACCCTCGCCCTCACCCTCACCCTCACCCTCACCCTCACTCTCCCCATCACCCTCACCCTCACCCCAACCCTACCCCCTCGGCGTCTACCAGGCGTACATCAAGGAGCACCACCGCACAGGACTAGAGTGGAAGGCCAACGGTGTCTCGCTCGACGCGGCGCTCGCCTCGGGTGGCTCCGGCGACCCTCCCCACCCCTACCCCTACCCCTACCCCTACCCCTACCCCTACCCCTACCCCTAACCCTAACCCTAGCCCTAACTCTAACCCTAACCCTAACCCTAACCCTAACCAGGCTCCGGCGGCCCCGCGCCGCCGGCCCTCGCGCCGCCGCCAGCGATTGGTGGCGGCGCGCCGCCGCCGCCGCCGCCGCCGCCGCCGCCGCCGCCTGGGGTTCTGGACTCGAAGAACGCAGTGGGCGGTGGGGCCGTGCCAGACGCAAAGAACGCCCTCTTCGCTCAGCTTAATCAGGGTGGTGACGTCACCAAGGGGCTCAAGAAGGTCATCAAGGGAGAGAAGATCGATCGGCCCATTCCCGCGCCCAAGGCCAAGGCGCCGCCCACTGCGACGGAACCCAAACCCTAATCCTAACCCTAACCCCATCCCTAACCCCATCCCTAACCCCAACCCCAACCCTCACCCTCACCCTCACCCTCACCCTAACCCTAGCCAGGCGGCGCCCACTGCGGTAGCGGCCAAGGGGGCACCACCCGCTAAGCCGCCCAAGTTCGGCCTGAACGGCACGCCGTCCGTTTGGAGCCCCACCTCCCCCCACCTCCCCGCTTCTGCTACGAGCTGCTTACTTCTTCCTACTAACACTGGGAGGAGAAGGACAACCAGGCCTAACCCTAACCCTAGCCCTAACCCTAACCAGGCAAGAAGTGGGAGGTAGAGTTCCAGAAGGATAACCAGTCCATAGTGATCGAAGAGTCCAACGCCAAGCAGGCGGCCTACATCTACAAGTGCGACAACTGCATCTAACCCTAACCCTACCCCGAGCCCCACCCCGATCCCCTCGAACCCGAACCCGAGCCCGAAACCTGAGCCGAACCCTGAAGCTAACCCTACTCCGACCCCTAAGCCTCCCCCTACCCCTAACCAGGTGCGTCAACTGCATCATCTACGTCAAGGATAAGATCAACTCCATCGCACTCGACGGCTGCAAAAAGTGCCAGGTAACCCTAACCCGAACCCGAACCCGAACCCGAACCCGAACCCGAACCCGAACCCTAACCCTAACCTTAACCCTAACCCTAACCCTAACCCTAACCCTAACCCTAGGTGGTCTTCGCCGACGTCGTCTCCGGCGTCGAGCTGGTCGACTGCGACGCGTGCAAGCTCCAGTGCACGGGCACCGTGAACACCGTCTCCATCGACAAGAGCCAGGGGATTCAGGTCTACCCTCTACCCTCTACCCTCTACCCTCTACCCTCTACCCTCTACCCTCTATCCTCTACCCTCTACCCTCTACACGCTACACGCTATACCCTATAGAACCAGGGGATACAGGCCGCCCCTTGCACCCCCTTACATGCCCGTGCATCCCCGTGCACCTCCCTTACGCCCCGTGCATTCCCTGACACCCCTGACACCCCCTGACACCCCTGACACCCCTGTACATTCCTGTACACCCCGCACAGGTCATCCTGAACGAGGCCTCCCTCAAGGCTGAGATCCTCACCGCCAAGTGCTCCGAGCTCATCTAACCCCACACCCTAACCCCTAAACCCTAGACCTTATACCCTATACCCTAGACCTTATACCCTATACCCTAACCCCTAACCCTAAACCCTAACCCCAACCCCTAACCCCTAACCAGGTGCTCCGAGCTCAACGTTATCGTGCCCGGGTCCGAGTTCGAGGGCGGCGAGTACAAGGAGATCGAACCCCTCCTCCCCCGCCCTCCCCACCACCAGCACCCCCACCCACACCCCCACCCCCCACCCTCACCCCCACCTTCAGCCTCGCCCCGAGCAGGCGAGTATAAGGAGTTCGCGCTGCCCGAGCAGTTCATCTCCAAGTGGAACGCCGCCACCAAGAAGTACGAGACCGAGTGCATGTCACACTCCGCCTGAGGCTATCCCTAAGCCGCCGCCTGAGCACAGGAGCGCAGCGCGCGCCGTCGCGAGCGGCTAATTAACGCTCGCACGGCGTGCGGCGTCGGCATCGAGTAGTGCTGAGTAGTGCGGACCCCTCTCGTCGGTGCTCTCTCGGCCGTGGCCGCGCCGGCTGCAGGGGGGCACTCAGGGGATGGAGGCGGGAAGCAGGGGACGGCGCCGCTCGCCCATGGGGTGTCGCGGGCGTCGGGTGGTGGCTGGGGGGGTGGGGTGGCTGCGTGCGCACACATGGGCCTCCATCGGACGTCGCGTGCTTGTGCAAGTTGTTGTCGCTTGTGGGTGGCATGCACACTCGGCTCGGGCTAGTGACGGCGCGATCGCCAACGTTGGGCTGAGCATGGTGGTGCGGTTGTGCACGATATGTGTAGTTGCGGGGTGTCGGGTGAGTCGACCGGACGGACCGCATTTCAGAGACTAGGAATCAACTTGACAATAAAAGGGGTCGCGTTGTGATTAAAGTAAACTTAAAGTTACGGTACAACAACAAGGGGCCACTCGAAGCCTTGTATACTTTTTCACGTATCTTATGACCCTAGTCCCAAGCGGGCTAGCCTGCCGCAGCGGCAGGGCCTCGTTGCTCGTAGCGGGCGTAGGCGAAGGCGAACTCCTTGCGAACTTGAGGTCGAACTTCCTTTTTGCGAACTCCTTGCGACCTCGTAGGCCAAAAGGCGCCCAAGCTATCAGACAGAGGAGTGAAACTGCGATCGGTGCTGAGCGGCCGTTCCTTGGACTTTGCCCACCGGAATTTCTGCGGCTGAAAGCTCTGGACGCCCTCTCCCATTCCTTGCGGAGTGAAAAGTCGTCGGGGGGTAAGCCCGGGTCGCGGCAGAGCGATGAAGTCAGCCTCCTCGACTACATACGGGTAAGGGCCTCATTGGGCCGTGCAAGCTGCCCCTGCTGCGCGAACCTGCGGCTCTCGCGTGCTCTACTCTTCGAGCACAGCCATGGCACCGAGTCCTGAAGGTTCTCAGCTCTAGCTGATTTCGACGTTTACAATATCCGCGCCACAACGATCACGTGCTGGCACAACACGCACGCAAACTTTGATCCACCTACCAACTCTCCAACCCAGTTTGAGCTCTGAGGCAGAGTTCAGAGTTCAGAGTTTATTCGAGCTTACAACAGCAAACAGGTATGCACCCCGTCACGGCGTGCTGCTTCATAGCGTGTCTCCCTGCCCCCTTTATCCCCACGCCGCAGCTCTGGTCGACGATGTAGCTATGGGGCAGAGAGGGTCGACTGATCTTGCTTGGCGGCCCACTGCCGACTTGTGTGTGACATCCTAGTTCGCGCCGACTGCAATCACAGACTGAGCAACTCCGTGTGATAAAGCAGCCTCATCGCGCGGTGTAGCTCCAGAGGGTAGAATGCCGAGAATCGGGCCTTTTGTGCTGTTTTGCCATGGGTCTCTGCGCAGCCACGTGTGTGTGCAATCTTGCGCAAATGGCTACGTGTGCTGGATGTACTAACTTAGTACTCCCTCTGAAGTGAATTGGACGTGGTGATGTCTCCCAATATTCAGACCGACGCGCGTCCTTCACGCGGCGGTTCCGAGCAGTTCAGGTCCGGCACGCAAGCACACGGTCAAATTTGAACCGGCCGCCCGGGGCCTACGAGCGGAACGCCAGCCGCAGTTGCTTGGCCACGGGGGTCATGAGACCCAGCGTGCCCTGGCATGAGTCCTGTCGGGACAGGAGATCTTCCATCGTCCCGGATTAACTGAACGTGCCTGAGTGTTTTTCAATCTGCAAGGTTTCGCCGTTTACGCTTGCAAGTTCGTGCACCGCGCATACCTTGAGGATGAAGAAGCACTATAATACTAGTAAGTATGGCCATGGTAAGTAAAGCCATAGTACGTAGAGCGCCATCGTAAGTATAGCACACCTTAAGGACGAAGAAGCCCAGCACTACCTACTATCGCACTACCTACTATCGCACGACCTACTATGGCACACCTTGAGGACAAAGAATCCTGCACCCGCTCCATCGGCTGACGCGTACGCGCACGGCGCCGCGTCGGCCGCGCCGCCCACCCCTCTGATAACCTCCCGCCCGCGCCCCGCTCGGGCTGCACTCGGCTGAAGCACGGGTCCTCGCCCTGTATGAAGGCCTCTTCATTGTACAGGCTGAATGGCGGGCGGGCCTCCTCCGGCTGCGGCTGCGGCGGCTGCGGCTGCGGCGCGAGCGGCGCGAGTGCGTGGCGGCGCGCCACCAGCGCAATGTGTGCCGCCTCAGCGGGCTGCCAGAGCTGGTCGAAACCTGCGAGCAGCACTTGCCGCCATCGAGGGCGGGCCCCGTCACACTCACCAGCTAGCCGAAGCGAGCTTCTCGAGGGGTGCGCCGGGCTGCTGCGGTGCACGCAGACCCTACAGGCGAACTTTGCACGGCTACTGCTTCCGGAGTGACTCTCATGGCGACCCTAACGCGACGGACTGCCCCACGTCGAGCGACGCGCGTTGTATGAGCGACTGCGTCAAGCGACTGCGTCGGCCGAAGTCGCGGTCCTCCGGCGCACCGCCACGCAGTCGACCGACGAGCAGGAGAGATCGGTCAATTGGACTTGGCACGAGGTGGTGGGGGTTAGGTCGA